>Ga0315310_10002952_pt1 | contig 10623 bp, 7 predicted proteins | sample TDP5_MG_FD_203630 | JGI IMG/M metagenome (GOLD analysis project Ga0315310, IMG submission 203630) | Freshwater sediment microbial communities from Lake Towuti, South Sulawesi, Indonesia - TDP5 | ecosystem: Environmental > Aquatic > Freshwater > Lake > Sediment | place: Indonesia: South Sulawesi...
GCCGAAGTAGAGTTCCCCGAGCTTCCCCGCGGCGATGAGCTGCTTCAACAGGACGTTCTCCTTGATGTAACAGTAGTTCTCAGCCATCATGTACTTGCAGCCGCTCCGCTCCACCGCGTCCACAAGCCGGTAACATTCCTCCATCGAAGCCGCAGCCGTCACCTCGCTCAGAACATGCATCCCGGCCTCTAACGCTTCAACCGCCTGCTGGGCGTGAAGAAAGAGCGGCGTCGCCACGACCACAACATCTAGGTCAGCCTGCAGCATCTCCTCGTATCTGGTGAAGGCTTTCTCAACCCCGTGTTCTTTTGCAGCCCTCCTAAGCGTTTCTTGGTCGATGTCGCAGACAGCCGTGATCTGGGTGTCCGGAAAGAGGTTGAAGGTAAAGAAGCTCGAGCCGCGCCGAAGCCCAACAACCCCAACTCTGATCACCTGGGCTCACCTACATGAGTTGCTTCATCCCCAGCGTTGATTGAAGAGCCTTTCGCTCAGGGCCACGAAGGGCAAGTCCAAGTATGTAGAGGCTCACCGTGGAGCAGGGGCTATCCGCGCATCGACGCAAAGGCTTAAGAGGCCAATGTCCCGGTCTCGTGGACATGCATCTAGGCTCCAACTCTGTGCCCGGACGGGGACGCAGGCTGTTAGAGGCCTTAGCGATCATAGCACTGTTTCAGGCCTCATCCTTCTCCGGCCTAGTCTCCGCCTCACCGGAGGAGTATACCTACTATGGTTATGTTCCACGAGAGATCTGGGCTCTCGAGGCGGCGGTCACAGCGGGTCAGGACATCATCGAGTACCGGATCGACCAGGGGTCGGTTATGAACCGCGCCCTTGTTGTTATCTTGGGGAACCATGAGGGGACCAGCGTGAGGGTCTACGAGCTTCCTCTGAAGGCTCTGAGGGAGGAGTTCACAGTGAACAAGCTTGAGAGGGTAGATATGGAGCTGCCCAATGGAACGTTCTTCAAGGTTGTCTCTAGTAAGCCCGTAACGGTCATTCTCATGGAGCATGGGGGCTTTACGACCACTTTCTTCACGAGCACCAGTGGTGGTTACGTGGGTGACGAGTTTGTCTTCATGGCCCTCCAAGGCTCGACACTCCCTGAGACAGGGCCCCCCTTCCGCGTCTACGCTCTGCAGGATGTGGAAGTGACCATCTCGGACGTGAACGGGTCAAAGGTCTCCGATTTCAAGCTCCGCGCCAACGAGGTGAGGGAGCTGTCCTTCAAACCACTGGGCGTCTACGGACTTAAGGCCTCGGGGAAGGTCATGCTCCAGAGCTTTAACCTACCGGGAGGATGGTGGGCTAGCGGTCTCTGTTACTACCCGTCGGTCGAAGGGGGTTTCGTTGGCACGAGGTTTCATGGCAGCTCCTTCACTGAGCAGTGGGTGGGGTCCATACCGACTTTCTTCATCTTGACCAGCGTCGAAGGGTCGCCGGTAACCTTTGCAGACCTCGAGTCCAAAGTGAAGGTATCCGAGGAAACTATCCCCGCGGGCTCCAATCTCTCCCTGCGATGGATCAAGGCCCCTCATATCGCTGTCGAGAGCCAAAAGCCCGTCATGCTACTAATGAGGGAGAGCGGTCTGGCCTTCACAGGCTTGAAAGCCGGGCAGACTGCCTACCTCTACGTGCCTACTGAGACGTACACAAGTGAAGCCAACCTCTTTGCCGCTGACGATGCGACAGTCCTCATTGACGATGTGGAGATGAAGGTTTCACCCGACACAGCTATCAGCCTCCGTGAAGGGTTACATAAGGTCCGTGCCACAGCGAACGTTCTTGTCCAAGTCGTAAGCTGGCCCGTGAAGTCCACACTCCATTACACGTATAGCGGAAAGGTGCCAAGCTTCATAAGGATAAACGACTTTGGAGCCTGCATCCCTTCAGTTCAATCTCTGAGCATGACCTATGAGGACTTGAGGCTCAAGCCTGTCCTAGGCGAAGAGCTACCTTGGATGTACGTGGGCGCGGCAGCGGTCTTGGCGGTCGTCGCAGTTCTGGTGGCGCTGAAACTGAGGCAACGGGCAGCCTCAGCCTCTGAGCGAAGGATTTAGAGCCAAGCTGCCTCTTGCGTTACTCATGCCCAGGCCAGCTGGGAAGCTTTCCAACGCGCCTTTCAGGAGATAGCCAGAGGCTACTCAGCCCCCTACTCCCGCGTACTTCACGTAGCGCCCCGCGACCTCATGCTCCTTCGCGACTCGTTTCAATGTCTCCGAGTCTATATCGCAGACGGCGACTACCCGCGTCTCCGGGAAGAGATTGAAGGTGAAGAAGCTGGAGCACGGCGAAGCCCCACAATGCCAACCTTCAGCAACGATGCAAACAGCCCCCGAGAACACAGAGCTACATGTGGACTCAAGAGTCTTTCGATCTAGCTTTGACGTGAAGGCAGCCAGGGTCATCATTGAAACTTACGCGAACGCGTTCGCACACCGAAAAAGTAGCGCTAACCCAATGTTCGCATCTAGCGGCTCACGTAGCTTGCTTGTACGAAGTTGGATGTCGAAAAAGTAGAGAATGGGTGGGGCTGTTCAGCCCCTCAGGTACGGCGTTGTTTCGAAGCGTCTAGTATTCCATTGGAGGCTTCGCGCCGGGCGGTGGTGGCGGTGGCCTCGAAGCTACGACGACATCGTCGACTCTCAGGATCATCGATGCGGCTTCCACCGCTGAGGAGATGATGTGCCTCTTGACCGATAAGGGCTCTAGAACCCTTAACGCGCTCATGTCCTCAACCTTGCCGCTGAAGACGTTTACGCCCATCGCTGTGCCGTCGGGCTTCTCATGGGTTGACCGTAACTCGACGAGGATATCGATCGGGTCTAAGCCTGCGTTCTCAGCTAGGGCTTGGGGAAGACCTTCCAACGCCTCAGCGAAGCCCTCGATGGCTATCTGTTCCCTGCCTCCGACCTGGGCCGCGTACCGCTTCAGCTCCTTCGCGAGCTCGGCGTCAGCTGCTCCGCCGCCGTAGACGATCCTGCCGTCCTTGACGACGTCAATGACCACGTAGAGGGCGTCGTGCAGTGAGCGTTCAGCCTCGTCTACGGCCCGCTCTAGGCCTCCTCTGATGAGAATAGCGACGGCCCCCGGGTCCTTGCATTCCTCAACGAAGACCATCTTGTCTTCGCCGAGCTTCCTTTCCTCGACGAGCTTCGCCTCGCCTAAGTCGCTGGGGTTCAGGTCGTCGATGCTCGTGATAATCTTGCCGCCCGTAGCCTTCGCTAGCTTCTCCATATCTGACTTCTTAGCCCTCCGAACCGCTACGATGCCCTCCTTCGCGAGGAAGAACTGAGCCATATCGTCGATGCCTTTCTGGCAGAAAACCACGTTTGCGCCCGCGGCCTTCACCTTGTCAACCATCTCCTTCAGTATCCTCGTCTCTTCGTCCATGAAGGCACGCATCTGGGTAGGGTCCCTAATCCTTATCTCCGCGCTGAACTCGGTCTTCTCCACTTCCATAGCCGCGTCCAACAGCGCTATTTTCGCGTCTACGATGCGTCTAGGCATCCCTGCATGAACGACTTCCTTGTCTATGATTAGCCCTTTGATCAGCTGGGTCTCGCTGAGGCTCTTCCCAGCCTTCTTCGTCACTTGGACGTCATCGATGTCAGCGGTCTTCTTACCGTGTCTTGTCTCCGCGACCCTCAACACGGCTTCGACGGCAAGCTCTGCTAAGGGCTCGCGGAAGTACTCCACGCTCTTGCTCCTCATGCTCGTCGTCGCGACGTCCAAGAGCGCCTTCCTATCGTCGAGGCTTACAGGGACAGCGATCTTATCCAACACCTCAAGGGCTCTATCCTGAGCCTTCTGGTAGCCGCTCACGATCACCGTTGGGTGAATGCCCAGGTCCAGCATGTCCTCCGCTTTCTTAAGGAGCTCGCCAGCCAGGACGACGACGCTCGTCGTGCCATCCCCGACCTCCTTATCCTGGATCTTCGCTACGTTCACCATAACCTTCGCTGCCGGGTGTTGAGCCTCAATCTCGTCGAGAATCGTGGCGCCATCGTTCGTAATCGTTATGTCCCCTATCGTGTCGACAAGCATCTTATCCATGCCCTTAGGCCCCAGCGTAGACCTGACAACCTCAGCGATCACCTTAGCGGCGGTGATGTTCTGCCTCTGAGCTTCACGGCCTCGGCTTCTAGAACTCCCCTCTTTGAGCACAAGTATCGGTCTTCCAGCAGTTGCAGCCATATGATCACCTCTATCGTGAAAGGCTAGTCTTCTAGCCCGCCTCCTCCCTCCTCTTCTCCAGGCGGCTTAGGCGGCTTCCCAGGCCCCTCCCTCGGTTTGCCAGCTGCGATGACATCATCTATCCTCAAGATGGTCGTCGCAGCCTCCGTCGCAGACTTCACGATCTGCTCCTTGACGGCCAGGGGCTCGTACACCTCGGCCTTAACCATGTCCCCTGCGGCTCTCTGAATCACATCGACGCCCGACCAGGTCTCGCCCTTCTCATGGGCTGCCCCTAGCGCGGCGAGTATGTCAATCGGGTCTAAGCCTGCGTTCTCCGCCAGAGCGGACGGGATCGCCTCTAGGCCTTCCGCGAATTTGAGCACCGCGAGCTTCTCCCGGCCTGAGAGCTGCTCAGCCCACCTTCTGATCCTCGCGGACGCCTCGATCTCAGGCGCGCCTCCGCCCGCCACGATGGCGGGCTTCTGAACCACGTCGCGTACGACGCATAGGGCGTCGTGAAGCGACCTTTCCGCTTCTTCGACTACCTTGTCGGCTCCTCCGCGTATGAGCACGGTGACGGCCCTCGGGTTCTTACAGCCCTCCAGGAACGTCCACTTGTCTTCGCCGAGCTTCCTTTCCTCGACGAGCTCAGCGAAGCCCAGGTCTTCAGGCTTTAACTCGTCTGTGTTCGTGACGATCCTGCCGCCTGTTGCCTTCGCCAGCTTCTGCATATCGGACTCCTTAGCTCTTCGAACAGCGACGATGGCTTTCTTCGCCATGAAGTGCTGCGCCGCGTCATCGATCCCTTTCTGGCAGATCACGACGTTCGCGCCTGAGGCGGCCACCTTCCCCACCATCTCCTGGAGCATCCTCGTCTCCTCGTCTAGGAATGCCTTGATCTGCTCTGGACGCTCGATGTTGAGCTTGGCGTCGAACTCGGTCTTCTCGATCTCCATGGGACTGTTTAACAACGCGATCTTGGCGTCATGCACGACCTTCGGCATACCTGGGTGTACGATCTCCTTGTCGAGAGCGATCCCCCGGACCAGCCTCGTCGCGGCAAGCGATTCTCCGGCCTTCTTCTCCACCTTAACGTCGTCCAAGTCCACCTTGTACTCGCCGTCAGTCTTCTGGGCTACGGAGAGGATGGCGTCTACGGCTATGTCCGCTAGGATGTCCCTGCTCTCTGAGATCGATTTCGTCGCCATAGAGGTCATCGCTACCTTTCGAAGCATCTCTCTGTCTGTAGGCCCAACCTTGATCGCGAACTCGTTCATGTACTCGAGCGCCTTCTCAGCGGCCTTCTTGTAGCCGTCCACGATCACGGTCGGGTGGACCTTCTCGTCGGTCAGCTCTTGGGCCTTAGAGAGGAGCTCGCCGGCTAGGACGACGACGGAGGTCGTTCCATCCCCCACCTCGCTGTCTTGAGCCTTGGCGATCTCGCTCATCATCTTCCCAGCCGGGTGTTGGATATCCATCTCCTTCAGGATCGTGGCGCCGTCGTTCGTGATCGTCACGTCGCCCAGGCTGTCGACGAGCATCTTATCCATGCCCTTAGGCCCTAGAGACGACTTGACGATCTCAGCCACTATCATCGCCGCGGATATGTTGTTCCGCTGGGCCTCCCTCCCCCTGCTTCGGGAAGTGCCCTCCTTAAGGATGAGTATTGGCTGGCCTGACTCGGTTATAGATAGCATTCCCTCAGTGGCCATCTAACTACACCTCGAAAGGTTCTAACGCTCTGCAACCCTCGGGGTTAGATCAAGGAACCATATTTAAGGTTTTTCGGGTTCCACAAATCGCCGCCAACCCTGGCCTAGGCCACCAGGGGAAGGGCGACAGACCTAGCCTTGTTGGAGAGAGTTCTGGCCCCGTGCGCCGGGACATGGGGCGCTAAGGCTTATACCCTGACGTAGGCCGAGATAGGCTCAGTGTGAGCATGCGGATCACGGATGTAAGCGGCTTCACTCTCCGAGGTCCTTGGCCGTACGGCGAAGACTTCTGGCAGGAACGCCTCGTGATGCCTGTAGACCTCTACCCGAAGTTCAGGGCGAGAGGGGGAACGCGTCTTCCTAGGCCGGCTCAGTTCGAGCAATGCTTCCTCCAAGTTTCGACGGATGAGGGGGTCTCAGGCATCTATGGGCCCCTTTCCCGAGGCCAGATAGACTTCATCGAGAGAGCGTTCAAAGAGATACTGGTCGGCGAAGACCCCTTCCGCGTCGAGATGCTCTGGGACCAGATGTATCGTTCGCAGGTTCACGGCCGGAAGGGCGAGGCTATGATGGCTATATCCGCGGTAGACTGCGCCCTCTGGGACCTCATAGGTAAGGCGAAGAAGGAGCCTGTCGTACGGCTTCTAGGCGGCCCCGTGAAGGAGGAGATGCCTGCCTACGCGAGTTGCCTAGGCCACAGCCTCGAGCCGAAGCATGTCACGGAGGTCAGCCAAGGTTATGTGGCGGAGGGCTACAAGGCCTTGAAGTGGTTCTTCAGGCATGGGCCGGGAGACGGCCTCAAGGGCATGGAGAAGAACGTGGAGCTTGCGAAGACGGTGCGGGACGCCGTAGGCTACGATGTGGAGCTAATGCTCGACTGCTGGATGAGCTGGACAAGGGCCTACACGTTGAAGATGGCGAAGAAGCTGGAAAGATACGAGCCTGCATGGCTGGAGGAGCCTCTGCTGCCCGACGACATCGACGGCTACACCAGGCTCACCGCTGAGCTGGAGGTACCCATCGCTGGCGGTGAACACGAGTACACGCGGTGGGGGATAAAGGAGCTCGCCACTAGGCGAGCCGTGGACGTGCTTCAACCCGACGTAACCTGGGCTGGCGGAATAACGGAGATGAAGAAGATCTGCGCCATCGCATCAGCGTTCGACATACCGATCATCCCACACGCGAGTTGGACTGAGGCTGCGCAGAGCGTGGTCTTCTCAGAGAACCTCACAACGTGCCCCATGATCGAGTACCTAGTTAAGTACGGCGTAGACCAACAGGCCTTCAACAAGGAGAAGCGGAAACCCATCGGAGGCATGTATAAGGCGCCGACGAAGATAGGGCTAGGCTTCGAGCCTGATATGACGAGACTGGTCCAACAAACCTAGAGGCCTCGAGGACGCAGATGCCTGGCGCAGAGCGAAACACGTCCCTCAGCGCCGAGAGCCTAGGGTTGGGCAGCCCTCCTGCCTCTTCTAATGGCAAGCCAGATAATGATGAGGGCTATAGGGACGACCGCGGCAGCGATGTAAGTCCAAGGAAGCTCCTGTTGAATCAACGGTTTGAGGCCTAGGTTCTCGTTCGTAGCGCTGAGGGATTCCATCGAGGGGATGACGCCTCCGAAGGTTCCTAGGCCTTCAAGCTCTGGGAAGACCTGTCCAGGCGGCGGCACGTAAGGTATCAGGACGACCATCTCGACGAGAACGTTCTCCGTAGCCGACACTTTATGTGTGCCAGGCCAAAGCTGGAGCGGCTCATCCGCGGCTATTCGCTGTGTCACGTCGTCCACGGTGACCACTGCGTCCTTGGCTGAGAACAGGTAGGCCTTGCCCTGAGCAAGGTAGATGACGGCTTCCTGGCCTGCTTTCAAGCCCGTGAAGATGACGCCTCCGCCGTCGTAGTTTGTGTTCTTGAAGACCATCATCACTGGTTGGTCGCTGTCTAAGCCCATGTGGAACGCCTTCACGTGCATCGAGAGGTTTGTTCCCGCCGTGATCGTAACATCCTTGTCACCGTACTTCTTAGAGGTCTCCAAGTCTACGATGAGCACCTTTGCGTCCTTCATGCTTGAGAGGACGAAGCCTCGGCTCAGCTGCTCCGTGCCCATATACTCCATGCTATGCCCGGCGCCGTAGAAGCGTTTCCCAACGAAGCCCCCTTCTACGGCTGGGAAGGCTAGGGGTTTGCCACGGTACTCGCCTATCGTGAAGGTCTCAACCATGATGTTGCCTGAGGAGACGATCCGGTAGACTGTATCGTTCTTAAGCGAGAACCACTGAGCTTCATTCACCTTAACCCTATACTGCTTCGCCGCGCTCCCATCGCGGTTATAGATCGTCACATCGCTGTCTTCGAGGGCGAAGATCGAGTGTGGCAGCTCGCGGCCGTAAGTCACCGAGGGCTCAAGGGCTAGGAAGACGAACTCCTTCCCTACGAAGCCCCCATCCACGGTTGGAAAGAAGGTGCTGATGCCCGCCTGAGCCCCCGCAGCCTGCCAACCGCCGCCGAGGAGCATCACCGTCGCAGGCTTACTGGACGTAACCTTGAAGAACGTCCCGTTAGGAAGCTCAACAGATGTTCTCTCAAGCTTATTGATCGTCGCCTGCTTGACCAGACGCTCCCCGGGCAACCGGTAAACGGCGACCTCCGTTTCGTCGTGGCATCCGAGGACCAGCACCGTACCCGATGTCATGACCGTATCAGGGTTGATGTAGTAGGTCTGAGGCGGCGCCGGCGGGGGCTGTGTCATATTCCGCCAGATGTCGGAAGGCACGTAGCCGTAATAGGTGTAGGAGGCCCCAGGCCTGCCGGAGACCGCTGTAGGCGCGGCGACGAGAAAGAACCCGAAGGCCAACAGAAACACGGGAAGAAATATGCAGGCGAGATGCATTGACACCCCTCGGACGAACCTAAGCTTCTCGCTCGGAAAATCCAGAGCCAGACTCTTCACCTCAAAGACCTAAGGACGAGCCACCGAGCTTCGACTTGACGATATTTAAGCCTTCTAGCGCTTAGAAGTGCACTGAGCCCCACAGGGCGCAGCTTCTGGGGCCGAGCCCTCAGCGGTGCAAAGGGAGGATTTTAGGCGGGCACTGATACTGGTATTAGTAACTGATAGGGGTATTAGTGAACGTGCTTCGAGGAAGCGCTCAAGAGGGGCCTTCGAGACCTCTGCGACTACCGAGAAGCGCCGCATGGATGGGGTTGAGGTTTGAAGGTGGGGTTTGTCCAGTTTCAGCCTCGGTTCGGCTTAAAGGAGACGAACATCGAGAGGTCCGTTCAGCTCATCAGAGCTACCCGGGAGGTTGACCTCTTGGTCCTCCCTGAGCTCTGCAACACCGGCTACCTCTTCTCTTCGAGGGAGGAGGCTAGGGTCCTCGCGGAGCATGTGCCCGAAGGGCCGACGACTGAGGCTTGGCTGAGAGCGGCGGCGGAGACAGGGGCCACGGTAGTCGCGGGGCTCTGCGAGGAGGAGCGTGGAAACCTCTACATCTCCGCCGTCGTGGTCGCTCCGACGGGCTACATAGGCACCTACAGGAAGAGCCACCTTTTCAGCAGGGAGAAGCTGATCTTTACGCCCGGCGACACAGGCTTCAAAGTGTTCGAGTTACGCGTAGCGAGGATAGGCGTCATGATCTGCTACGACTGGCTCTTCCCTGAAGCCGCTAGGGCGCTCGCCTTGAAGGGCGCCCAGATCATCTGCCACCCCGCAAACTTGGTCTTACCGTACGCTCAGAAAGCGATGCTGACAAGGTCCGTAGAGAACCGCGTCTTCACCATAACGGCTAACAGGGTTGGGTCCGAGACAGGCGGGCTTGACGGCCGAACCACGCTCACTTTCACCGGGATGAGCCAGGTTACAAGCCCAGAGATGACCGTGCTAGTCAGGGCGAGCGCTGAAAAGGAGGAGGTCCGCGTGGTCGAGATCGACCCCTCGCAGGCAGACAACAAGTACGTGGCCGAGCTTAGCCATGTCCTAGACGACCGCCGGCCCAGTCTCTACGCTCAACTGATGGAAGGAGCCCAAAGCCAAGACCGGTGAACGCCGCGCGGAGGAGCCCGGAGCGAAGGATGATGATACGGTTCACTCTTGTTAATGCTGCAAAGCCCTAAAGTGGTGGTAAGCCTCGTATCTTGGGCCGAAGGTGCAGTTCCACGGAGCCTCCGCCCTCGGATGTGGTGAAGAGCTTCGCTCAAGACTTAGTGGGAGCCCTCGGTGGAGCAGCCGTGAGCCTAGTGCTCTACGGCTCGACAGCCCGCGGCGAGGATAGGCCTGACAGCGACATCGACCTCTTGCTCATAGTGGAGGGCAGCCTCGAGGAGGCCGAGAGGAAGGCCGTCAGGCTTAAGGCCGAGTACCTTTACCGTGAACGCCGAGCCTTCAGCGTCATCACGTACTCGCGTCGGGACTTCGCGTTCGCTGTGAAGGAGGGCTTTCCGTTCGCCCTAGGAGTGGCTTCAGGCTACCGGGTTCTCCACGATCCCAGCGCTTTCTTCAGAGAACAGATGAAGACGATCGAGGCGATGGAGGCTGCAGGCTTGGTGAAACGGTACTCCCGGGGTTGGGTCTGGGTGACGCAGAGTGGTCTCTGAGCTCACGAAGGAGTTGGCTAAGGCTCTTCTCGAGGAGGCAGGCGGAGACCTAGCCTCGGCAGGGGAGCATCGTGTAGCTCGGCGCTGGCATAAAGCGGTCTTTGAAGCCCAACAGTGCGTTGAGAACGCTCTGAAGGCG
>Ga0315310_10002953_pt1 | contig 10619 bp, 10 predicted proteins | sample TDP5_MG_FD_203630 | JGI IMG/M metagenome (GOLD analysis project Ga0315310, IMG submission 203630) | Freshwater sediment microbial communities from Lake Towuti, South Sulawesi, Indonesia - TDP5 | ecosystem: Environmental > Aquatic > Freshwater > Lake > Sediment | place: Indonesia: South Sulawesi...
TGTAAGTTTTAGAACACCACCCCGGTAAGGGGTGAGAAGCAAATGAAATAGAGATCAAAAGGTTATTTGGCAAGAAACTTTTAAACGGATGCAAAACCAATAAATTAATGTGGTTTAAAGTAAAACTTATAATGACAGATGTTTAATGCATCACGTCTAGCTGGAGTTAAATGTCTAAGGTTTCAATGGTTCGACGTGCTGCTGTTTACAAGGAGCACTCAGCTCAGTTGTTTCTTAGCAAGTTTCTGAGCGGTGAGATTAATAAAGTAGAGCCAGCTTATGATCCTAAGCATGGATATAGGTTTCCTGTTGTTGAAGCGATCGTAGGCGCTCCCTCAAGTGCTGAAGAATTTTTGAAGCATCTTTTTGACGTTGGTATTCTAAAGAGAGAACTCTACGACAAGGTTATCTACTGCCCACATTGCAATTCCGCTAACGTTTCCGTTCGTTATTGCTGTCCCTATTGTATGTCGTTTAACGTTAGGAAGAGCTCGTTGATTGAGCATCTTCAATGCGGATATATCGATACTCAAGAGCGTTTTCAAATGGGAGAAAAGCTTGCGTGTCCAAGATGCCACAAAGAATTAACTAAGCCTGATGTGGATTATAAAAAAGCGGGGATGTGGTGCACCTGCAACGAGTGCAGCAAGAGCTTCGACATTCCAGTTCCCTTCCACTTCTGCCGTGACTGCCGTAAAAGCTTCACGTTTGAAGAAGCCCTATACAAAGACGTATACTCCTACAGTTTAAACGAGGATGTGATAAAAGAGGCGTCGTTAGGCTGGATCCTAGTTGCTCCAATAAGAGATTTTCTGCAAAGTCGTGGATTCGAAGTGAAAAGTCCTGGCTTCCTAAAGGGAAAATCCGGCACAAGCCACACGTTCGACATAACGGCTTCGCGCGATGGAGTATCCGGAAAAATAATCGTAATTGACCTTGCCACCTCAACTGACGACATTGTTTCTGAGCAATCTGTTATTGCCATGTTTGCCAAAGTTTATGATGTTGCCCCAGACAAAGCATGTTTAATCGCGATTCCAAAAATAAGTGAAAATGGAAGGAAGCTAGCAGCCCTCTATAAAATAGAGTTAATTGAAGCCAAGGATCAAACTGAAGTTATAAAAGCCCTAGAGGCCTGCATCAAAGAGTAGCTTAGCCTCCAGAGTAAACCGCTATATTTCCTCTTTCTGTCATAACCTTGATCAAATATGGCCCAGAGGGCCAAGTAATGTCAGCCCAGTATGTCGTTGTCTCTCCTGGACTTAGGAACAAATTTATTTCATAACGGGTGTGTTTACCACTTGAATCTAAAACCCATAATGCAACCAAATTCGCTGTCAACGATCCTGTGTTCTTGAGCTTAAAACATAATCCGTTAAAAGTGGTTCTTACAGACAAACAATCAACGTTTATGATGGTTGGTGCGTCGTCTTTGATGTTTCTATCGGTAACCTCTATTCTAACTCGTCCGTCTACTGCATTTACAAGGTTAGTTAAATCCAGAGTTTCTACGATGAAATATACCCATGTCCATGCGGCGGTTGGTTTGCTCCAACCGAGGTCTAACCATTTATTTGTTATCCAGTTCCAAGCGTTAAGATGCCAGTAGTCTTCTGTGGAGTTAACCGAATACTTTAGTTGTATTTCAATGGATTTAGCATAAGAAAGAGGGAAGCTAGATAAATCTATTGTAAAGTCGTTGTAGATTTCCAGTAGATACTTACCTGGTGGGTCTTTATACCCTTCAATGAACTGCTCAGCCGTACCGTCGTCGATTTGAGTGTAAACAAAATAGCCCCCCGCGCATTTCCCTGGCTCTACGGTGTATTCCTTTTGAGCTACATACCAAGGAGAGAAGCGAGTGGCCAAAAGAATATCCACATTTTCTTTTTCTCTTTCCCAGTCTAATTGGTTCATTTGATAGCTCCATAAAACAACATTCGACGCTATGACTGTGATAATAACGAGGCTAAGTACTATGACAATTATATTGCTTACGCCGCGCCTATCCTTTTTAAGACGGAGATTTGTAATAGTCCTCAATCTGTGTCCCCCTACTGGTTACAATGTTAATGTGATATAGACTGGCTAGATCCCAACTGTAACTAATATTCAGCCAGCCATGAGCGCCCACATCTAACTCAAGCAGTGTAAACGACTGCGATGTATAATTCACATACACGGCGACTATTTTGATTGATATTTTGCCTGTGTTACGAAGATATATCGCAATCTCGTCAGACTTAAACCACACATCCTCTGCGATGAAGCGTTCGCCCATCGTTTCGCGAAGGTTGCCAGTAATAACATATGTTGCAGTTATCGCGATTGACATAGCCGTTACCGCGATGACCATTAATAAGAGACTGCTTAAGACGGGGGTGATTCCCCTCCTATTAAAAAATACTTTTCTCACTATCTCACCACTATACTAGGAATTTGAAGGCTAGATATCCAGACGTTAGAAGGATAACACTATGCTTTAAGCCAGCGCTTATTGTTCCTTCACCCATCTTTCCAGCCACAAGACCGCCGAAGAAGGCCTGGATTATACTCATGTGAAAGAAGATTCTTCTAGCCTCCTCCGACGTCAAGAGGGCAAACCTCGTGATAGGGAATTCACCCATTTGGATGAAAAAGGTTTTAAAGAGCATGATAATGGTAAAGAGAAAAACAAAAAATGAAACGTAAGCAATCGCAACATAAGGCCTCGTTTGGGTTTGACGCTCTTTGTCAAATGCTACGACCATTTGTAAGAATTTGCCCAACGGATCGAAGACCCTTTCAACTCGTCCTCCAGACCGACTAGCTTCGATGACTAGGGGAATGACTCGCCTTGTCAGCGCCGTGTCAACCCGCTCGCGAAGGGATTGAAACGCTTTTTCAAACGGTGCCCCCCAAGACATTTGAGCCACCATCTTTCTTAATTCTCCGGTTAGTGGCCCATAACGTCGTTTAGAGGCCTCTTCTAGGGCTTGCGGTATGGTCATGCCTGTTTTTTGAGCTTGAACAATGCTTCGGAAGAGGTCGGGTAGATGTTCATCCACAGACCTCCTCCAACGATAATCCAAATAATCTAGCACTGCAGAGGGAAAAACAATGATTACCAACGCGAATAGCACATATTCATCAAAGAGGGGCTTTCCCCAAAAAGTCGCACACGCAGTTGCAATTATGGCCACACCTAAGATACCGGACACGATCCAAGCGATTTTTTTCTCCCGCTTTTCAACTTTAAGCATGTTCACCGCCTTGGCGAAATAACATCGAGGATTATTAGAAATGAAATTGACCCAACAGGGATGCCGAGATAAGTTAAGAGATATAGCAATAAGCGGGGGTTGTACAATCCCGACCCGCCTCCCCCTAACATTGCCATCACAGCAAGCATGACAACAAGAATGATGGGGCCGGCAACCAGCATGGCGACATAAAACTCCGCAAGGACCGCGAGAGTGTCCGAGAATCGACGCAGAGCTATTTGTTTCAATTTCATGTATTGGCGCGATCGATCTGTAAGGTGCTTCATCAAGTTTCCTCCCAAGTGAATAGTGTAGATGAAGCCCTCAAGCAACTCCCTAAACTTCATAGAAGGTGTTCGGGCAGAAGCAGACTCTAAAGCTGAAAGAATATCAAAGCCGAAGAGCTCCACATCACGCATTATGGTTTTAGCTTCAGAAACCGCCAGCGGTGCATCAACTTGAGCTAGGCAACCAAATATGTTGACCGGTTGAACGCCAGCCCCAGCCAATATTGCCATGTAACCCGCTGTGAAGGGAAGACCGTCCTCTAAGGTTCTTCTTAAATTATCTGCGCGATAAATGGGATAAAAATAAAAACCTATTATAGTTAAGGCTCCAGTGAGCAAACTTGCGCCTATCCCGAACAGGATAATGAAAGGAAGTGGGAGATGTGGGAAGAAAATTGGAAGAAGTGAAATTATTATCAAAGCGGAGATGGAAAGAAGTAAGGTTACGAAGATGGCTAAGCTAACATATGCCTTGGCGCTAATCCTCATTCCAGATCTCCAGAGATTCGTATCTAAATCTTTAAACAAAGGCAAGAATCGGTCAGTTCTTTTCCCAATGACTCGATACGCTCTTTTGGCGATCTTTTTGGTTTTGCTTGAGCTCATCGCATTCCCAACCTTGCCTTTCGATAAACTCGGGCAGGGTCAGCATAGTATTCTCGAATGACCCCAGCTACATCAGTGTACCTCCGAATTTTATTTCTCACCATCCATTCTAACACCATTTTTCTTCGATGAATCTCCTTTTGAATCTCCTCAACACTAAGCCCCATCTTTTTCATGTTCTTCTCTAAAATGTAGCTGCGACCGGAATACAAGAAGACATCACGCTTCGCATCCCACCGATACACTTCATTGGTTAAGAGCTCTTTCGTCTTAGGATCCAGAGCTACCACTTCTTTTATCATGAGTGCTCTTCTGGCAGGTCTCCCATCGACTTCGGTTCGCACCTGAAACATGGCGGCGTCAATCATGGTAAGTAGTGGCCGTGGAATGTTCATAGGCTCAGACTCCAGACGGTGAATAATAGCGTCCATGGATTCGGCGTGAACTGTGCTCATGCCCAAATGCCCTATGGCCATTGCTTGGAAAAGTGTATAGGCCTCTTCACCACGAACCTCACCCACAATAATATAATCCGGTCGCTGCCTAACCGCCATCTTCAGAAGATCGAAAAGCGTGATGGCGCCAGTCTCCTTTTGTTCCGACCCAAGCCCTGGTCGCACAATCGAGGAAATCCAATTTTCATGAGGCAGGTTGAGCTCAGCGGTGTCTTCTACACTCACTATCTTTAGTTCAGGCTTTATGAACATCGATAAGCAATTGAGCGTTGTTGTCTTTCCAGTTGCCACACCTCCCGCTACAAGGATGGATGCTCGATTCTCGATGGCGTACCAAAAGTATGCAGCCATTTCTGAAGAGAGGGTATTAAAGGAGATCAGATCTGAAATGGTGAGTGGGTCGGCACGAAAGCGACGGATAGTGAAGGTTGAGCCCCTTCTTGTGACCTCGGTTTCGTAGGTGAGTTGGATGCGGCTTCCATCTGGGAGGGCTGCGTCAAGCATTGGTGTCGCTATAGAAATATGTTTTCTAGCGAGGTAGGCCAGCCTAACAATAAAGGAGTTTAATTCGTCAGCGTCCTTATAGATAATGTTAGTTGGCATAGACTCGTGTTCTCGATGCCAAACGTAAACAGGGATGTTGACTCCATCTGCGGATATATCTTCGATCAAGTGGTCTCTCATGAGTGGATCAATTTTTCCGTAGCCAATGAAGTCGCGTATGATATAGTAGATGAGTTTGTCTATAGCTTCTTCAGCAATTTTTATGTGATAGTCTTTGACAATTTCTTTTACTTTGCTTTTTAAATACTCCTCGGCTTTTTCTCGTGTCTCAAGGTCCTTAAGACTGACATCTGTTTCTTCAATTAGGAGGGTTTTGATCTCTTTAAGTTTATCCTCCTCATCTTTAATGAGGGTTGGCTCGATTATTTCATATAGTGTTTTCTGCGTGATTGGGTCTCTCACGACAGCGGCATAAACGTAAGGCTCATATATGGAGCAGACTTCTCTAAACACTGATAACTTATTTTCCTTTTGCACCGTTAGCTCACCCTTCACCTCTCTAGCCCGCTTTTCTAAGGATTATGAAATCGCCAATGAAGGAGGATCCCAGCCAAAGAAAATAGTGTATCAGAAGACTTAATAAATTATATGAATGTCAAATCACTTAATGTTAACTTAAGCTAAACAATGAATCCCAGCTGTCTAACGGTTTCTCGAGAAACAGCTTAAGATGAGACTATTCTGCAGGTCAAAATTTAAGCTGCCCAGAAGGGGAACTTATGTCTCATTATATTAACGAGTTCATTTAATGTGTTAAGCTCTTCATGGGATAAACGATCTTGAAACTTTGTTAGCAAGGCTTTTGCATGCGCTTCCGGCACCCCAATGTAAAGTATATCTCCCTCGTAGATATGCCTCCCCACAACTGGTTTGTCTAACGAAATTGCAACCTGCATTCCAGCTTTTGCCTCTGATATGGCCTGCCCACGATCCTGAATTTGCAAAATTTCACCAACATCTGTTCCATCTTCTCCAACAAGCGCCCATCTTGGTTTAATTTGCCCTGCCAGAATCTCGATCCCCACGATAGCGGGCTTTGCCCTCCTAAATACGTAGCCAGGAAGAATCTTTATTTTACCCGGCCTAATTATTCTATCAAGCTCTCTTAGAAGACGCTCTTCCCGTTCACTTTTCATCCATTGAATATAACTATCGATTAAATGATAGATAATGTTGTGTTGGAAGATTAGAACACCTCGATTTTTTGCTTCTTCCTCCGCATCCGGCAGTGTTTTTACATTAAAGGCTAGGATGACTCCATAAAGTGGTTCACCTTCCCTAACCACCGCTGCTTCCATAATGTCTCGTTTGGAAACATCTCCAACGTCCGCCAGTCTTATTGGGATATTATTTCGCCTTAAACTCTCAGCAATAGCCTCAAGAGAACCCAATGTGTCTGTTTTTAGTACAACGCCATCTATATCGATAGCAATTCTAAGTTTCTCCACCTCTTCAGAAACGGACTTAACATATTCCTCAATACGGTTCTCATGTGGAACCACATACAGGGGTGCGCCAGCCAAGGAATCCTCAAGATTCGGAGCTGCGATTTTTACTCCAGCCGCGGCTGATACTACATCTACAGAGGAGAATTTGTCTCGGGGGTCTCGTATTTCATCAAGAGGCTTAGGCAGAAGGACCGCACGAATCTTAGTCACGATCGGCTTTTCCTTCCCCCCAACAACAATGGTGTCACCCTTTTGAAGCATTCCATCATAAATGATGGCGTTAATGGTGATCCCAAGCCCAGGCTCCTCCTTCACCTCTAACACAGTGCCCTTCGCAGGGCCTGCAGTTACTTGCAAACGTGCTCGCAAATATTGTTGAGTTAATCCAATAAGAACCGCCAAAAGTTCTGGTATGCCTTCACCTGTTTTGGCACTCACTGGAACAATGGCCACAGTTTGGGTAAAATCAGATACTTTATCATAGCGTTCAGCTCGGAAAGTAAGCCTAGAAAATGTTCCCATAATTGTGTATAGGCGGTTATCAATATCTTGACGAGCATAGGGATCTTGGCTTTGATAAGATGCTAAAAAGGGTTCGTTCGGTTTTGATATCCAGCCAGGTAAGCGGTCGATTTTATTCGCAGCAACTAGAAATGGGGTTTTCCTCGCCTTAAGGATGTCAATACACTCATAGGTTTGAGCCTCAAAACCCTTTAAAATATCAATAACTAGAATGGCGATGTCTGCTGTGCCACCACCCCTCTTCCTAAGGTTGGCAAAAGCCTCATGTCCTGGCGTATCAATAACAAGCAATCCAGGAATCTGCACCTCACCCTTCAAACTTTCTAATAGAGGCTTGCATATTTCGGTGAGCGTATCCACAGGAAAGAAGCTTGCTCCAATGTGTTGAGTTATTCCCCCAGCCTCACGCGCCTGAACACTACTTTTCCTAATCTGGTCCAATAATAGTGTCTTTCCAGTGTCGATATGACCAAGCACGCACACGATGGGTTGTCGTATGGTCATATAGCCTCCTTCCTTGCATAGGTACTCAAATTAAAAGCCCTCGCCCCTATATCCCTACCTTCCTTTGTGTCAGTTCCATCATGATTGGTGCACCAATCTATATAAACCGTTTTTTTTAAAAAAAAGATAACCATTTTTAACTAATTGGTTTTGCTTCGCTAAAAGCCGCGTTTAGGCGTTTAGTGTAAAAAGGTTTTTATCATGTTATTTTTGAATTGTCTGATGTTAAACCAAGTACTGGAGTTCGGTTGACCTTAACATTGAAGGATTTCATTGGGTTTGAAGATTATTTCGATTTCTTTTTCAGCGCTTTCCGGACTGTCTGCGGCATGAATGATGTTAGTCATTACACTCCCTCCATAATCACCACGAATAGTTCCTGGTTCAGCCTTTGCGGGGTTTGTAGCGCCGATTATCTTCCTCACTAAGGAAACAGCGTTCTCTCCTTCAAGGACCATAGCCACCACGCGGCCAGACGTTACGAACTTCACAAGCCCCTCGAAAAATTCCTTACCCCTATGGATATCGTAGAGTCTTTTAGCCGTTCTTCTATCGAGCATAAGCATTTTCATAGCTAAGATTTTCAGTCCTTGCGACTCCAACCTCTTAATTACCTCACCAGTGAGTCCCCGGGCAACGCCGTTGGGCTTAATCATGATGAACGTTTGTTCCATCAAGCTTTGCCTTTCTCCTCTCTTCTATAATATTTTGTCCATCGTAGCTTACGTGCGTCTCGTCCTAGCTTTATGGAGCTTTTTCTGCATTTGCTGGAGCAAAACCATAGAATTGAGCCATCATTTCTTACGTACATGATGCCGGTGCCTGACGGAAACTCGTGTCCACAGAAGGAGCAATGTCGAGGCTTTGGCACCGGCGAAAACCTCCTTCGTTACTTAATTTTCTTGGCTTCTCGTTCTGTTTCCCTCAGCATGAGAATGTCGCTGGTTCGCACGGGGCCCTTCACGTTTCTGGTTATAATGCGTCCTTTGTCTCTTCCCTCGAGTATCCTTACCCTAACTTGTGTGATCTCGCCGGTCACCCCTGTTCGACCAATCACTTGAATAACTTCAGCGGGTATTAACTCCTCTTCTGCCTCTTTGCTCACCCGCTACGTCCCCCCTTCTTCAATTCTTCAACTCGGCTTGAAATTTCTTTTATTAATGCTACGGAGTCGCCAGCCTCGGTGATGCATGCCGATGCTGCGGGAACGTCTATTCCAACGGATGATCCAAGTTTTTCTTTGCTTGGCACAAACACGTAGGGGATTTTGCGCTCTTCGCAAAGTAGTGGAAGATGTGCAACCACTTCTGGCGGATCAACATCTTCAGCTATGATGACCAGTTTTGCTTGTCCCCTTTCCACTGCCTTTGTGGTTTCGTTTGTTCCCTTTCGGACGAATCCTGTTTGGGTGGCTATTTGTAGGGCTTCATAGGCGGCGTCCGCAATTTCTTTAGGGACTTCAAATTTCGCATAAAATGGTTTTGACATGTGCCTCACCCTTAAATGCAGAGTTTTATCAGCAACACATATTTATGAAGGTTTCGACATATTTTGATCGTCTCGAAGTTTTATGCGTGTCTTTTAAAAACTTTCTTGGAGACCTACCCCGGGGAAGTGGAGGCAACACCAAAACTGGTTTGAAACTAGGCCTTTGGAAAAGACTTCACTCAAGCGAAAGTAGCCTACATGTAAGTTGCTTCTATGACATAGAATGTTAGCAACGCAAATCATAGATAATTTTTTATGTTTTTCGACGCTTTAATCTGAAAAAATAAAAATTTATCAGATTTTGGATTAAGCGTAGGAAGAGGAAGGAATTGACCGTCTACATAATAATGTTGCTACCTGAAAAGCTGATGGAACCCTATCGGTGTGCGAAATACGCTGTTAACTTCTTGTCTGATTTGTCAATTCTTGTGAAACCAAAGCGTTCGAACTGGATGATTTCATTGGGTCGTAGTGTTTTGCAATTGCTTTCTGCGATACCCTCGGCTATAGAGGCGTCAGGCATGATGACTTCACATGGGATATCGGCGCCAACTGGAACCCAGTGGATTAGCGGTGCACTCATCTTCTTTGCTTCTTTATAGGACTCGCTATGAAAAACAGCGTTAATCGAATACTTTTCAACTTTTTCAACTAAAATGTTGAACAGTTCCATAAAGCGTATGACTTCTCCAATTTTCAAAACATTCATGTCGTCGCTGGAAACCCAAAATAGTGTTTCACCTTCTTTGGGTTTTATTTCAAATTGACGAAAGCCTCGTTCAGGATGGTCTGGATGAAGAGGTAGCTTGACAATGAAGACATGCGGAATGTTCCTTACAGTCAGTTGTATCGGATTGTGTACAAAGAAGTATCGGTCGGCTTTAGGGTCAACGATTTTTCTATTATAGGCATAAAGGTTTTCCCAGCTTAGTACTACGTCGGCGGTTTTAGGTCCAACATCAATTATTAAGCTTCGAATCGCTTCGGATGTGATTCCTCGCCTTCTTAAGGCAGCGAATGTGGCGAGTCTTGGGTCATCCCAACTTTTGAAAATGCCGTCTCTCATTCCCTGTAGGATTTTGGATTTGCTTAGAAATGCTCCAGCAATCTTGAGTCGACCATAATGGATGGCTTCCGGATACTTCCACCCTAAATGGCGGTACATGTATTCCTGTCGTACTTGATTAGTTAAATGCTCCTTCCCACGTATGATATGAGTTACACCCATTAAATGGTCGTCTATCCCGCAGGCGAGATTGTAGAGGGGCCAAACGCGATATTTGCTGCCCACCCGAGGGTGAGGATATCTTTTCGTGTCGATTATTCTAAGCGCGGGCCAGTCTCTAACAGCGGGATTAGAATGCTGAAGGTCTGTCTTAACGCGCACAACAGCCTTTCCCTCAGCAACGGTTCCATCAAGCATACCTTTCCATCGTTTCAGATGCTCATTTGGCGGTAAGTCTCGACAAGAACATGGCTTGTTAGCCATAACTTTCTTCCGAA
>Ga0315310_10002954_pt1 | contig 10617 bp, 12 predicted proteins | sample TDP5_MG_FD_203630 | JGI IMG/M metagenome (GOLD analysis project Ga0315310, IMG submission 203630) | Freshwater sediment microbial communities from Lake Towuti, South Sulawesi, Indonesia - TDP5 | ecosystem: Environmental > Aquatic > Freshwater > Lake > Sediment | place: Indonesia: South Sulawesi...
TGACAGAGATAGATGGAAGAATATAGCGGGCCTTGGGGACGTGGTGGAAGCAGACAAACAGTTAAGAAAAGCAGCTCATTCAGCCAGAGATGGAAATTGGACAGTGGATCCATTACCTAAGTTCTTAAAAAGAGCATGTCAAGTTATTCAAGGGAAGATTACCAAATACGAGAGTGCTGACCAACTGATTTCCGGAGAGTTCTCGATTTGATATTAGGATGCCGTTTCGGGGTGTTTTCACTCCGGCTACTTGAAACAAATCTACCTGAGGAGAGCAATGAAAGGAATGCCGAACAAAATCAAAAAAGCATATATTAGAGTGGAACTTGAGGATGAAGAAGCAGAGCGTTTAGCAAAATTACTATCTCAAGGGGTGGAGGAAACGAAGGAAGAACCCCCGAAGTTGGTCGTGGGGGATAAAAAACATTTGGTTCGTCCTGGCGTCTTCTTGGTGGAGGTTGAAAAAGACGTCGAAGGAAAACTTGTTCAAGAGGGGAAAATTATCCCCGGAGACAAAAAATTCAAGATTATAATCTCTTAGATTATTAGGTTTATCGCTGGAGATATTGTTTCTATTATAAATTAGACAGCAGATCTCAGACTTTAGGTGTCCATTTAATGTTTTGGTTGACCGAGGAGAATTAAAGAATAAGAGAGTAGATAACGGCAGACAAGAAATTGTTGAAGAGGTAAAGACTTAGGTTTGAATTTGATTAGCATTTCATGACCTGAGGGGCCAGTGGGAGTATAAGAAATGGCTGAATGGATTGTTGATGTTCCAGAAGAACTCGAGGAGGATCTCAAGAGAAGCCTTTTAATTGAGAACGTATCCAATCTTCCTGGGAGACCCGATTCACTCATTCTCATAGTAGATTCGATAGGTAAATTAAGGATTGAAATCTTCGCGAATGAACATCCGCCACCTCATTTTAGAGTTAGCTGCAGTGAAGGCTCCTGTCGGTTCCGCATCTCTGATGGAGCCCCGTTAGATGCAAACGGCCTGAGCAAATATTTCCGTAAAATAAAAGCATGGCATAGAGAACATAAAAAAGAGCTTATTGATATATGGAATGCAAGGCGTCCATCTGACTGTCCTGTTGGAGAATATCGAGAGTAAAGGATTTAGGAGGGAACATTTTGCCCATCGAATCGGTGCCTGATCTTTACGTGGGATACCAAATATTGGTGACAATGGGGAAAGCAAAAGAAAAGAACCTCATGTCAGAGATTGAAAAATTTTGTTTAAGAAGTTGATTAACATTTCAAAGCCAGCCACGGCAGGATGCGTAAATTAGTTGTTGATTCCGAGGTTGTCAAGATTAAAATGATTCCGTAGAGGAAGGAATATTAAGAAGAAGGCATTTTTTATTCTTGCTGGTCTGGCTGTTTTTTTTGTCTCCCTTACTCTTGCTCAATCTTCCTGAAAATAGAGGAGGGAAATATGGCAGATGCTTTCGAAGAAATATTATCCCATTTGGGAACCTTCTTACGCTATATTGCACCGGGGTTTGTTGCACTTGCGGTAGTGTTGGCTGTGATGCAATGCTCCAGGGCAATTATTCATAATTATCCGGAATGGGTAATTATAGCAGGGGCGGCTTTGGCAGGCGTTATAATATATTCAATGCACACTGGTTCCATTGTGCGACTATGGGCAATAATAATTATTTTTCTGCATGTCAAATGGCCTCGTTCTGGGTCGTTCTCTAAGAACTCCAAAAAGTTACAAGGAAAGTCTCTTTCAAGATTGATGTTCGATTTGGATACAGAACGATGGAAAAGGAGAGCCTCTAAAGACAGAGTGGCGAAACAAATTCAGAAAGAGATGGACACATGGGCAAACATGCTTAACTTCTTATATTGTTCAAGCTATTATGTGGCCGTTATTCCTCTTTGTCTAAGGTGGCTCCAGCCGGCTCTTACACAGCCATATTGGGGTTACGTATCTATTTTAGGGGTGGTTATGTTTTTCTCTGCTCTGTACTCAAGTTATAGAATCATCAACCGGGAGTTCTGGGCTCTAAAGAAGTAAAGAGGTAAGGCTCTCTGAATATCCCAGTATCAAGTCTTCCCTTCCGATTCCTTCTTTATATCAGGTTGCTTCACTACCCCCTCCGCCCAACTCCAGCCTTTCAGAGAAGAAAAAGCCTTGAAATCTGAAATAGGTGGGGATGTCTTCGAAATTCGTCCCTTTTCGATGAAATGTTAGACCTCTCAAGTGTTTAGCGGATTTCCCTGCGCCGTTAGAAGTTGCAGTAACATTTCTCTTAAACTTAATTAGTTTACAGGGTTAAAGTGAATATGATAAGATGAGTTTAGGAGGTTAGAAATGCGTGAAAATTTGCTGGCCCGAATCACCGTGGATCCAAAAATTTGTGGCGGAAAACCGTGTATCAAGGGAACACGTATCTATATTTCAATTATTCTCGATGCACTAGCCGAGGGGCTGACGCCAGAAGAAATTATCGATCACTACCCGTCTTTACAAGTTGAGGACATTCGAGCGGCCGTCGCTTACGCATCAGAACTTGCACAGGAAAATGTCTGGAAGATCACCGCCTCATGAAGATGAAGCTCGATGAAAATATCTCCCGCCATTTAAAACCCATCCTCAACGAAAAAGGCCATGAAACACTAACAGCTGAAGATGAAGGCTTGTTGAACAAGACCGATGTGGAGGTCGGAGCTGTTGCGAAAACTGAAGGCAGGATGCTCTTCACCCTTGACCTTGAATTTGCAAACCTCCATAAGTTTCCGCCCGGAAGTCATCCCGGAATAGTCCTTTTTCGACCTCGGAGCATGGGCCCATTGGCTGTGAATCGCTTCATTACTCAGTTCGTTGAGGAGACAGATCTTTCCTCCTTGTCTGGCTGTCTTGTTATCGTGGATCCAATGCGAATCCGCGTCCGACGCCCGTGAACGGACGGGGTGCCATCTAATGAACTTGGTACTTATTTAGAGACCTGCCCCGCTTGCCTTTCACTTATGCTTCCTTTTCGGATTTCTCAGCATAGACCTTCTACCTCCTGTTAACTCAGCGGAATATCTCATCCAAACTTAGATTCGAGGTTGAAGCGGGGAAAATCTCTGAAAAGTCCGTCTAATAGATTAAAAGGGAAACAAAGACAATGAGTCTCTGCGGTGAGGATATTATTTTTGTTCAAATGGGACCGGAATGGGAAGAAAGGTAATGACCTTATGAATGAGCACGACCGTCAGCTTCGGGGGTTGTATCTAGCATTTTTTTCTGGCGTCATACTTCTCATCTTCCTGTGGACTGGGCACGCAGGTGTAATTGTGCTCGGATTATTTCTTGTCCCCCTTCTCAGTTTCGGATTGCCTCTATTGATGAACCTTATGTCCGGGACATTTGTGTCCCTTATCTATGGGTTCGGGGTGTCGGCCGTCTCTTACGAGAATGGATTATATCAAAATGACATGGACAAAGCGAAGAGACTGATTAGGGAAGAAAAATGGATTCAGGCAATTACCGCTTATCGGAAAATTATTCAAAAAGTCCCAAATGAATGGGAGCCCCGGTTCAACCTTGCGCGGATTTATCAGAAGGTGGGCCTCGTGGGGTTGGCTATGGGTGAGTACCATAAGATTATAGATTCAAAGAACAAATTTGGACCTAATCATGGATTCGTATTGGAATCCAGAAAGGCTACAGAGGAACTAAGACAAATATTATCTACGGAGAGGTCAAACTACTGTAATAAGAGTTAGATCATTATTACAAACAGGTTTAATTTTGTTCAAAGGAAGATCATGAAGAAAATGAGATCTTTAAAAGCCATCATAATCGTAATCCTTCTATTTCTTGTCTCATCCTGCATATCTAGTCATTTAAAACGCGGAGAGTCGGCCGATGGTGAAGTTGCCCAGCTTATTCGGAGTGCACCTTCGGCTGAGTCATATCCTGATGCTGGCATCCTGAATATCCTGGATGAAAGTGTCGTAGAAGCCTTCGAAGATGGGAGATGTAAAGAGACCCTCCACGTCGTTTTCAAAGTGCTCCACGATAGAGGGAGAGATAACGGTGATATTGCAATCGGCTACAACTCTCGTACACAAACGGCCTCGATCGTCTATGCAAAGACTATCACCAAGGAGGGGAAAATCATCCCTTTAAATGAAAATGCCATACAAGTCGTCACACCCTATAGTGAATACCCTTCTTACAGCGACTATAAGGAGCTAACCTTTTCTATGCCAGGAGTGACCGTGGGCTCGATCATCGATTATAAGGTGGTGATAGAGGATAAAATCCCTTATATTGAAGGAAAGTTTTCAAATTCCTTCTATTTTCAGGGGCACGATCCTACCTACCTCTGCAGATATAAGGTCATCACCCCAAAAGACGCGGATTTGAAATACCGCGTGCTGAATCCCCTCCAGGGGATCGAGGAATCTCCAAAGATGATTCGCGATGGGGATAAGAAGATCCACCTTTGGGAGTATAAGTACATTCCTCAGATTATTAAGGAAAAGTCTATGCCCCCAATAGAAGAAATAGCTTTTCGCATACTGGTAACCACGATGAACTCGTGGGAGGAGTTTTCTCGCTGGTGGCGGAAAAGGATCGAGGGCAAAACCGAGCCCAATGACACGATAAAGGAAAAAGTAGTTAAGCTGACCAAAGATCTTTCAACTCCCAAAGAGAAAATAGAGGCTATCTTTGACTATGTCAAAAGAGAAATCAGGTATGTCTCTATTGACCTTGGTAAATCAGGTTATGAACCAGAGAAAGCTATAAGGGTATTCGAGAACAAATACGGTGACTGTAAAGACAAAAGCACCCTTCTGATCAGCATGTTAAGGATAGCAGGAATTCCTGCTTACTATGTATTGATTCCCACCAGTGGCATAGGAAATTTGATCAAGGATTTTCCGTACCCCTTTCAATTCGACCATTGCATCGTCGCTGTAGAAAATGAAGGTAAATACCATTTCCTCGATCCCGTAGCTGAGAGCTATCGTTTTGATTACCTCCCCGGGAGTGATCGAAATCGGGATGTTCTAATCTTCAAAGACAAGGAAATTGTCTTTGCTAATACTCCGTTGGCCAAACCGGAAGAAAATGCCTATTACAGCCAGTCTCAAATAAAAATAGGGTGGGACGGGTCCATAGAATCTGAGGTCAAGAATTTTGGCCTCGGGGGCAAAGAAGCCTCCATGCGTTCCTTTTTCATGGAGAGGAGGCCAACGAAGATTAAAGAGGCTTTAGAAGAGAGAGTAGATGAGATTTCCTCAGGAGCAAAACTTTTGGCATACACCCATTCGGATCCTCTGAATTTTAACGAGAGGTTTGAACTCAAGATCAAGTACAATGCGAAGGATTATTGCAAGAAAGCTGGGGGTATTTTGATATTCGATGTACCTGAGATATGGAGAGGGTGCCCTGGTACTGGCAAAAAGGACCGGAGATATCCCGTCGTCGTCTGGAATAATTCTTATCGCAAAGACCAGGTGGAGTTTAACGTACCCGAGGGCTACGAAGTCTATCATTTCCCGGAGCCATTGGAGATAAAAAATCAGTACTTTGAATTTCGCTCAAGTTACCGACAAGAGGGAAATAAGATCATCTATGAAGGAGAGTTCATACAGAAAGCTTCAAGGATTTCTGCGGAAGAGTACGCTTCTTACCAGAACTGCTGTTCTGGGATGGTAAAAAGCTTTAATAGGAGTGTGCTGTTTCAGAAGGAAGATGCGAAATGAATTTAATCCAGTCATCTCTAACAAGTTATTGCAAGATACCTTTTTGGAAACATTTGGATGCAAGAAGATAAAAGCCAGGATGGCAGCGGACCAGGAACAGCAGTTACAACCCAGGGTATCGATATCTGAGAGCTCTGTTCACAGGGCTTTCTCTGGAGCCAAACCATATGATGTTTTATTTATCGCGCCAATATCATCATTATGACCCGTCCACCAACAAAACTATGGGAGAATTCAAAAGTCGAATAGGAGTAAATGATCCAGATTCCTCTACACTAGGCAAGATTTCGCAAGCAGCACAAGAGATGCTGAAGAAGCTGGGAGGTTGTTAAGGTCATAACAAACGGTAGGATGAGTAAATAATGAGATTCTATTGAAGCTTATAAGCAAGAGCATTTGTATGAAACAAATAACTGCTTTATTGGCTATCCTCATCATATCCTTCTGGATGGTTTTTTCTATACCTATCGCTTTGCCCCAAGGAAAGCCGCCAACCTGGGAGGTCTATTTTTCTCCGAATGGAGAATGCACAGATGCCATTATCAGGGAGTTGAACAAGGCCAAACATACCATCCTGGTTCAAGCATATTCCTTCACTTCAGCCCCCATTGCCAAAGCGTTATTAGACGCTCATAGGAGAGGTGTTAAGGTGGAAGTAATTTTGGACAAGAGTCAAAGGACTCAGAGCTATTCATCAGCTACTTTTCTTTTTAATGTTGGAATTCCCGTAAAAATTGATGCCCAGCATTCCATTGCACACAACAAGGTAATGATCATTGATGGAGAGTCGGTGATCACGGGGTCCTTCAACTTCACGAAGGCCGCAGAAGAAAAAAACGCCGAGAATCTCCTTGTCATCCACGAGAAGGAATTGGCCTCCCTTTACACAAAGAATTGGAAGGAGCATGCCGATCACTCCGAAGTATACATTGCTCAGGGGCGATAAGCAGTTGGGCGAAAGGGGTCAGTCCGGGAATTTAGGAATTATTCGTTTATCGGTGTCATCCAACAAAAGTTGTTTCTATCCACGAATAAAGCATTGAGCAAAGTGCAAAGGCCGTAGCGCGAAAGACCTAAGGTCGTGTGTTTATCTTTTTCAAAAAAAGACTACTCAACCCTTCTTAAATTTGATATATTTAAATTGGAAGGAACCACGGCTAATATGAAGATTGTTGTACCGCAAGACAAAATAGCTGATTTCTGCCAAAGATGGAAAATTCTTGAATTCGCAATATTCGGGTCCGCCTTACGAGAAGATTTTGGTCCCGATAGCGATGTGGATATTTTGGTGACGTTCGGCGAGGACGCACATTGGAGCCTATACGATTGGGGTGACATGATTGATGAACTCAAAGCAATATTTGGGCGGGAGGTCCATCTTTTATCCAAAAACGGCCTCCGTAATCCATTCCGCAGACAGAAAATCCTTGCCACTCGACAGATTATGTATGCCACCCGAACGGGGGAACCATTCATATTCCTGAGCTGATCGAGAAACTGGAACCCCTCATACCGCCCATGCCGCCTGGTCTTTGAAACACGGGGTTGATTGGAAGGAAGATGATAATTGTGGACTCGAATATACAGTTTCTCCCAAAAAAGAAGATATGGAGTCCAGAATCTTTTTGTGCTATTTTATTAGGTAAATATGGAGGTAACTATGAAGACTCTCGACCGAATCACTTTCAATCCAGAAGTCATGGGTGGCAAGCCGTGCATTCGCGGGCTTCGTGTCACCGTGGGGACAATTGTTGGCCTCATCGCAGCCGGGCGGACCAAGGATGAGATACTGAAGTTATATCCATACCTGGAGCCGAAAGACATTGACCAAGCCCTCGCCTACGCTGCATGGCGAGTTGAGGAGATAGACGTTCCGGTCATTACCGCATGAAGATTCTCATCGACATGAACCTTTCCCCCGCATGGGTGTCAGTATTGGAAGAAGCGGGGCATACAGCCTCCCATTGGTCCACCATCGGCTCGTTGAATGCTCCTGATCGCGAGGTTTTGTTATGGGCAAAAGCGAATGGATATTTGCTGTTCACCCATGACCTCGACTTCGGGGCAATCCTTGCTGCCACTGAAGCCGAAGGACCAAGCGTCATCCAAATCAGGGCACAAGACATCTCTCCTGAGCACGCAAAGAATTTGCTCCTCAACATCATCAATAAGTTTGCCGAGAATCTTCTTCAAGGGGCTTTGATTTCGGTGGACGAGGAGAAATCAAGGGTTCGTTTGCTTCCCCTAAGACGAAACAAAACTGAATAGGACAACCAACGAAGCCATAGAAAAATGGCGGGATTTGAAAGAGAAAAGGGGATCAAACCTTAAAGTCATAAAATAACAATTTCCCTATCAACACCTTCTGCCTCCTTAAATCCTTTCCTTCCTTTTTAAGTCTTTCGCAGTAAACTCTTAGCCAACCTATCCTTTATCCCCATATAAAATTAAGCGGGGAAATTTCATCAAAAGTCCGTCTAATAGATCAAGAGGAAGGTGAGATGAAGTGATGGAATGGCTATGTGTGGGTTTGCGCTGAGTACGTGACCTTTTTAGGAATGTTTTTAGGAAGCAATGACGTAAATCTATTTAAAGGAGACAAAAATGAAGAAAAAATCTTTTTTCCTGTTTACGCTTTTTTGGGCTTTCATTCTTCTTACTTCATCATACATCCCTGGTCGCCTAAGCCATGAAGAACCTATCGATGATGAGGTCAACCAGCTTATCCAGAATTCCCCCTCGGCTGAGTTGTATCCCGATGCTGGCATCATCAATATCTTAGACGAAGGTATCGTGGAGCTTTTCGAAGATGGAAGACGCAAAGAGACCCTCCACGTCGTTTTCAAGGTACTCAGCGAGGGGGGCAAAGACGATGGTGACATTGAAATCGGCTACAATTCTCGCACACAAACTGCCTCAATCGTCTACGCAAGGACCATAACCCGAGAAGGGAAGATCATCCCCTTAAATGAGAATGCCATACAAGTCGTCACACCTTATAGTGAATACCCTTCCTACAGCGACTACAAAGTGCTAACCTTTTCTATGCCGGGAGTAACTGTAGGCTCGATCATTGATTATAAGGTAGTGATAGAGGAAAAAATGCCTCATATCGAAGGAAAATTTTCAGATAAATTCTATTTTCAGATGGATGACCCTACCTATGTCTGCAGGTATAAAGTCATTACACCAGAAGACACAGATTTGAACTACCTCGTGTTAAATCCCCTCCAGGGCATCGAAATATCGCCGAAGATTACTCGCGACGGGGATAAGAAGATCTATCTTTGGGAGTACAAATATATCCCTCAGATTATTACAGAATGGTCCATGCCTCCAATAGAGGAGATGGCTTTCAGTATATTGGTAACTACCATGAATTCATGGGAGGAGTTTTCCAACTGGTATAACCGAAAGATCGAAGGGAAGACCCAACCGGATGAGGCGATAAAGGTGAAAGTAGCCGAATTGACCAAAGATCTTTTGACATCCAAAGAAAAAATAGAGGCTATCTTTGACTATGTAAAGAGGGAGATCAGGTATGTCTCTATCGATCTGGGAAAATCGGGTTATGAACCGGAGAACGCCATAAAGGTTTTCGCAAACAAGTACGGTGACTGCAAGGATAAGAGCACGCTTCTGATCAGCATGTTAAGGGTAGCAGGAATTCCTGCTTACTATGTATTGATTCCAACTACCTACATAGGGAATTTGATAAAGGATTTCCCATACCCCTTCCAGTTTGACCACTGCATCGTGGTTACAGGAAATAAAGGTGGATATCATTTTCTCGATCCAGTAGGTGAAAGTTATCGTTTCGATAGTCTGCTTGGCATGGATCAAAATCGGGATGTTTTGATCTTCAAAGACAGAGAAATCGTCTTTGCTAACACTCCTTTGGCCAGACCTGAGGAGAAAGCATATCACAGCCAGTCCCAGATAAAAATAGCGTCGGACGGATCCATAGAATGCCGAGTCAAGAACTTTGGCGCCGGTGACATAGAGGCGTCTATGCGTTCGTTTTTTATAAATACAAGGCCAACGAAGATTAAAGAGTTCTTAGAGGAGGAAGTGGATCATATATCCTCTGGGGCAAAACTATTGGAATACACACACTCGAATCCTCTTAATTTTAAAGAAAGGTTTGAGTTAAGAATTAATTATATGGCCCCAGATTACTGCAAGAAGGCTGGGGCTATTCTGATTTTTGATGTGCCTGACATACGGAAGGGTTGTCCTGCCGTAGGCAAAAAGGAAAGGAGATACCCCATTGTCGTTTTGAATAATTATTATGGTAAAGATGAGGTTGAGTTTAGCGTTCCAGAAGGTTACGAAGTCTATCACCTCCCGGAGCCATTGGAGATAAAAAATGAGTACTTTGAATTTCGCTCAAGCTACAGGCAAGAAGGGGACAAAATATTTTATCAAGGGGAGCTCATAAGGAAGGCCTTGAGGATTAGCCCGGAGGAGTATGCTTCTTACAAGAACTGCTGCTTCGGGATGGAAAAGAGTTTCGATAGGAGCGTGGTATTTAGGAAGAAAGATGGGGAGTAAATCCAGTTTTCGCTCACAACATGTCACGGGTATAGCTAAGCACTGACGCCTCGAAGCTTGCTTCCATTATGGACTACAGAATTGTGGATAAATATATTACCAGAGACTTGATCTGGTGATGTCTGCCAAATCAAGTCTTGGTCTTTTCATCTTTAGCCTTGCTGCTGGCTTCTGGCCTTTTTAATATCATCAAGATAATATTTAATCAACGGCGACATTTCGGGCGGCTGCCAATCTGTCTTCTTGGGTTCTTCAGGCCAGGTGAAGGGAAGATGCCAGACCTCTCCAGGTTTCTGAGTCTTCTCTAACACAGAAAGGGCTTGCAGAAGCACCTTCCTCTGA
>Ga0315310_10002955_pt1 | contig 10615 bp, 9 predicted proteins | sample TDP5_MG_FD_203630 | JGI IMG/M metagenome (GOLD analysis project Ga0315310, IMG submission 203630) | Freshwater sediment microbial communities from Lake Towuti, South Sulawesi, Indonesia - TDP5 | ecosystem: Environmental > Aquatic > Freshwater > Lake > Sediment | place: Indonesia: South Sulawesi...
TCCCATGGCATCAAAGGGGCGTTCATCCCCGGGAAAAGTATTTGCGAAAGCTTCTGCCTTTTTCCAGAAGCCATAACGGATTAATCCCAGCCGGGTCAGATCCTTGAGGGTTCTGGAAAGATAGCCCTTGTGAGAAAAGTAGCTGTTTTGAACTTCGAAGATTTGCTCCTGACGAACTGGGAGAAGGCCTATCTCGGAAAGTTTCCTCTGCGTTTCCGAGGGTAAGTCTGGGATAATGTCGGGTAAATCCTGGGTCGGGCCGCTCCCGTTCAGAAGCGATATAGAACGTACCATTTCGAGAATGCCTTCCAGGGTAGTCTGGAAGAGGTTTTCCATGACGATCTGATCCCGATCGGCTCCACATATGCCCCGGCTGGGTTCATCTCCAAACGGGTTGATGCGGCAGGGGCCGTTAAAACACTTGCGACAATTCAGGCCGTTAGCGGTAAAGGCGCAAAGGGGTAACTGTTGCTCATAACGCCCCCAAAGAAGATCTTCCCCCTGCTCGTGGGCAGCTAAGATCATTTCTTTCGATTTGGTGATGGCGCTCTTTTTATGGATCCTGTCCATTTCGTCCCGATCCTTTCGTCATTTTCTCCCCCGTTGGAAGATTTTGCTAAGCCCTTGTCAGAAACAAAACTGAATCCCGTAAATCTCCCCTTTTTCAGGAATGGCAATTTGCCCCTGCCTATTTCTTCCGCATCGAGTAAAGTCAGTGCCTGGGTTGGACAGCTCTCCACGCAATAAGGAGCCTCCATCCCTTTGCAACGATCGCATTTGATGACCTTTCTAAAGTGCCGGAAAGGTTGGGGGACCCCAAAGGGACAGACCATGATGCACATCCAGCATCCAATGCATCGCCCATCGTGGAGCAATACCAGACCCTCCTCATCTCGGTATAATGCACCCGCAGGACAGGCATCCAGACAGGGGGCATCCTCGCAATGGCGGCACTGAATGGGGAAGCCGTTTTCGCTACCGGTTGGCTCAACTCTTATCCGAGATAGGGGCGAGATAGCCTCGTAAATGGCTTCGGGAAGTCGCCTGGATAAAGAGGATCGATTTAAGGCACAGGAAACCTCACAGGTTTTGCAGGCCAAACAACGTTCAATATTTACAAAAATGGACTTCATAACCCTCTTCAGTCTATTTTCACGGAATGTAAATATCAGCCCTTGAGGGCGCCAGCTGTCAGGCCGGATACGAAGTAATCCATGAAGAAGGAATAGAGGAGAGCGACTGGAACTGAACCGAGCAGGGAGGCGGCCATCAGTTCCCCCCAGAAATAGGCATCGCCCCGGATGAGTTCGGTGGGAACGGCTACCGACATGGTCTTATGAGTCGTATCCGATATAAAAGTCAAGGCATAAACAAATTCATTCCAGGAGAGGGTAAAGCTGAACATACCGGAAAAGATGATCCCGGGGATCGCCATGGGAAAGACAATCCGGATCATGGCTCCAACGCGGCTGCACCCATCAATCATCGCGCACTCTTCCATATCTTTGGGAATGGACTTGAAGTAAGCGATAAGCATCCAGGTGCAAAAAGGGATCAAGAAGGTGGGATAGGTGGCCACCAGGGCCCAGATGGTATTGGTTAAGCCCAAGGATTGGACTACGCTGGCCAGGGGGATGAAAATAAGCGTAGTGGGGACAAGGTAGGTAATGAAAGTAGCCATGCCAAAGGCCCCGGCCCCCGGAAATTTCAATCGAGCCAGAGCATATCCGGCCATGATTCCCAAGCTCAGGGAGATCAGGGAAGTCAGGAAGGAGACGAAGAAGCTATTCCAGAGCCATTGGAGGATCGCCATTTTTCGAAAGAGCTCCTGGAATTGTTCCAGGGTTGGACTCTTGATCCAAAGCCGGTTGGCGCGAAGGTTGTATAGCTCGGGGTTGCTCTTGAAGCTGCTGATCAGCATCCAGTAAAAAGGGAATAGGGCAAAGAAAAGGAAGGCCGCCAGGGGAAGATATAGACCCAAAATTCGTTTTATGATTCGCTTCCTTTTCTGATTCATATCGGCTCCTTAGTCCTGTCGAAGGTAACGTAACATCAAGATCACTACGATCAGGAGAGCCGGAAAGAGAAATAAAGAAATGGCTGCCCCCTCGCCGATCCGGCCGGCCACCAAAGCCACGTCATAGGCCATCGTGGCGAAGATCTGGGTGGCGTTAAGAGGGCCCCCATGAGTCAATATATAAACAATCTGAAAGTCAGCGAAAGTCCAGATGGTGGAAAAGAGTACCACCACTGCAATGACCGGTTGTAGGAGAGGCAGCGTGATATGCCAGAACTTTCTGAGTTCTTTGGCTCCGTCGACTTCTGCTGCTTCGTACAGTTCCCGGGGAATGGTCATCAGCCCGGCCAGGATCGAGATAGCGAAGAAAGGAAGCCCTCGCCAGGTATTGACGATGATGACAGAGACCATGGCCCAGAAGGGGTCACCCAGCCAGGGAATCTTTTTAGAGATGAGGCCCAGCCCCATGAGGATGTAATTGACCACACTGAAAAGGGAGTCAAACATCCATAGCCAGGTGAGGACGCTGAGCGAGGTAGGGACGATCCAGGGGAGCAGAAGGGCTCCTCGCACTAAGTTCCGGTGGCGAAACTCCTGGTTCAGGAGCAAGGCCAGAGCTAACCCAAGCAATAGTTTCAGGGAGACGGTGGTAATAGTGTAAATGAAGGAATTCCAGACTGTCTGGCGAAAAAAGGTATCCTGGAAGAGCTTGAGGAAGTTACTGAGCCAGATAAATCTCCCCGGCTCTCCCAGGATTCGGTCGGATAGGCTGATGTAAACAGCCAGTATAAACGGATAGGCCAAGAGCAGGAGCATGAGAAAAAGGGCCGGCGAAATCAGGCTGTAGCCGGTGAGGGCGTCGGGCGTGGTAAAACGAGTCGCCCACCGCCCCACCGCAAGCCGCTGCGTTTGTGCGATGGAAGCCATATTGCCCGTTTTTCCGGCCTTTTTTATGCTTTGCCGTAAATCTCTTTCAGTTCTCCTTCAGCAATCTTGATGGTTTCTGCCGTGGGCATCCCCTTGCAGGCCCTGGCAAACATATTGACGATGACGTATTTGACCATCGCCTCGGCCGCTGGCCGCGAAGGCGGCGCAGGGTACCCGGGCATCCGTACATACTTGGGGATTTCCCGAACTGTCTCCAGCTTGGGATCTTTCTTCCAGACCGGGTCATCTTCGTAATAATTTAGAAGCCCGGCCATCATGCCCTCGCCCACACCGATCCAGGGGGAATACTGCTTGGGTTCCATCAGCCACTTGAGGAAGGCCTTGGCTTCTTTTTGGTATTTGGAGAACCGGAAAATCCCCAGGCTGAGGGCAGAAGAGTATCCGAACCGGCCAGCCGCTCCAAGCGGGAATAATGCGTGGTTGGTAACGGGCCGAAGATGGGGAGCGTTTTTCCTGGCTGCCCAATAGATGCTGGCGGCGTTCACCGTAATGGATACGGCTTCAGCCAAGAAGGCGCGGTTATTGGCGGCATCGTCCCAGGCGTAAACATCATCGGTCTCCCCATCCGCATGGAGCTTCCTGCGGTAATCCACAGCCTTGGCAGTTTCGGGAGAGTTGATGGCCACGGTCTTGCCATCTTTCTTGGCTTCGGCGCCACCAAAAGCCCAGAGTAACGGGTAGTGAAACTGATTCGCGTCTCCAATGGCCCGACCGAGGGCGAACCCCACCGGATGCCCCTTGTCTTTTAGCTTCTTGGAGGCCACAAGGAGCTCGTCCCAAGTGTCGGGGAAGGTAGAATGCCCTACCTCCTTCAACCAGTCCTCGCGGTAAGTAAGGGCGATAGGAATGATCCCCCATGGCACTGCCCTCCAGGTCTTGCCTACGATGGCAATGTCTTTGGCAATGTTGGTCCAGCCCTTCAGTTCCTTGCCCAGGCCATTGCAGACATCGCTTACATCGATTAGGGCCTTGGTATAGAGGTGAGGACCATCGCTCCACAGGTTGATAATGTCGGGGCCAGCCCCACTCTCCACAGCCGCAGCGGTCTTAGTCGGGAGGTCATTCATGTGAATGAATTCGAAGCTAATCCCGACGCCTTTGGCTTTGCCATATTCTTTGCCAAGCTCCCTCAGGACGTCGTCCATAGCGTTCAGGGTGTTAGTCCAAGAGAGAATTCTGAGATTGGCGGCCCCTAACCCGCTACGCAAAAATGTACCAAAGGATAAAGCCGCAGTTGCACCGGCCGTCATAGCAATAAACTTACGCCGGCTGATTGCCCGACCCTTTTGAGGGTATACCAATCCTTCTTCTTTTTTCTTCATAGCCATCCCCTCCTTTGAATTATTAAAACCCCCCTGAAAATCACGACATTCATAATACATTCGTTCTCAAAAGTCAAGTCAAAATCGCCCATGTTTTTACCCATTTCCAATGGGTTGGGGACAGCGGAAAATCCAGGCAGGTTTTGGGAAAGAAGGACTGGGGCATGGCCCCCAAAGGGGAAAATTAGGGAACATACTTCATGGGGATAGGCAGAAGCGAATTTGGGATGGAGTTAAAGGTGGGACCGGCCACGGAAAAGCAGCAGGAGGTCCCGAATCGTGTAGCCAATGAGAATGCATCCACAGGTTGGCAGGATCATATACCACAGAGCCTTCGGAAGAGCCAAAATGGGGGAATGGTCAGTGGTCCGCAGCGTAAGAATGCCGCCTTCATAGGTAAAAACCAGGAAGAAAGCCAAAGCCATAAGACCCAAAAGGGTTTCCAGAATTTGTCCTCCCCTGGACCCAGCCAGCCAATGGGGAATCAATTCCACTCGAAAGTGGGTTCTTTCTCTCCACAAGACTGCCGTTCCCATGAAGACCATCCAGGCAAAGGCCCATTCGATGACCTCATCTGCCCAGCCCATGGAACCAATGGGGACAAACCGGACGAATATCCCGGCAGAGAGGAATACGAGTAATCCTACCAGGCATCCGACGCTGCTCCATTTCAAGGTGAGAATCAAGCCCCTTTCAGTTTTTTCCAGGGTGTTCCGTACCATCTATGAGTTCCCTTCCTTAACGCCCAACTCCCATGACCAGGTTGGGAATCCAAGTGACCAGGGGAGGAATGTAGGTGATCAGCCCGAGGGATGCCATTATGGCTATGATATACCACCTGAGCTCGTAGGCCAGGTCCCAGAGAGGGATCTTGGCCACACTCGAGACTGCATAGAGCACCATTCCCACGGGAGGGGTCAGCAGCCCGATCATCAGATTCAAAGTCATCACCACCCCGAAATGCACTGGATCGATACCAATCTTATCGATAAGGGGCATAAAGATGGGGATGGTCAAGAGCATGATGGAGATGACCTCCATGAAGCATCCCAGGATCAGCAGAATGATATTAATGATCAGGAGGATGATCCACGGATTTTGGCTCAGAGATAGGAGGCCCTGGATCACCACATCGGGGACCTTTTGCCGGATAAGGAGCCATCCAAAAATTCCAGCTGCGGAGATGATGAACATGACTCGAACCGTATGTTCCAATGTCTCCCAGAAAATCCGGGGAAGGTCCCTTGTGGTAATTTCTTTGTAAATTAGAAGGGTAAGGATCAGGGCATAGACGGCGGCCACGACCGAGGCCTCTGTGGGGGTAAAGATACCTACCAGAATCCCACCGATGATAATGAGAGGACAGGCCATGGCCGACCAGGCACCCAACCCGCTGCTTACGAGTTCCCGCCAGGTGGCCTTTCGCTCTCTCGGGTAGCCCCTGCGGCCGGAAATGATATAAACCGTGATCATCATGGCGATACCCATGAGGAGACCGGGGATGAATCCACCCAGGAAGAGCCGGCCCACGGAGGTGCCGGTCATACTTCCGAAGATGACAAAGGGGATGCTCGGCGGAATAATAGGGCCAATGGTGGAAGTGGCTGCCGTGAGGGCCGCGCTGAATCGGCGGTCGAAACCTGCCTTGGTCATGGCTTCTAACTCTACCATTCCTATTCCAGCAGCATCAGCCACGGCTGACCCGGACATTCCGGCAAAGATCATGCTGTTGACCACGTTGACATGCCCGAGGCCTCCCTTGATATGGCCGACCATACATTGAGCAAACCGGAAGATCCGCTGGGTCATCCCCCCGGTGTTCATGAGATTTCCCACCAGGATGAAGAAGGGGACGGCCAGAAGGGTAAAACTTGTGGTGCTGGAGTACATTCTCGCCGGGACCATCAATAGGACGTCTATTTCCCCCAGCACCACGAAGAAAATTACCGCCGTTAATCCCATACAGAGAGCAATGGGGAGCCCCAGCATGATGAAGAAGATCAGAACCGCAAAGATTGCGGCAGTCATCATAACCTTATGCTCTCTTCCATAACAAGGCCCGAGGGGCCGATCTATTTCTTCCTGGCCTCTTCCACATATTTCATGAATACCTTCACGTTATCTTCCCCATATCTCTTGAAGATCTTCTCATAGGCTGGCCCCATGGCGGCGCGGAAAGCTTTGATGTCCGGCCGGGTGACCTGAAGTCCTGCCTTTTCGAATTTGGCGATCAGGTCCGTTTCTTCATCGTTTAGGGTCTTGCGCACCCAATCGCCCGCCCGCTTAGCTTCTTCCTTGCAAATATTCTTCTGTTCCGCGTTCAGCTTGGCCCAGCTTTTTGCACTCATGACGGGCATGGCGCATGCATAGGCATGGCGAGTGAGGGCTACTTGCTTTTGTACTTCATAGAATTTTTGGTACCAGATGGCACTGAGCGGATTCTCTTGCCCATCTACCACATTCTGAGCTAAGGCCATGTAAAGTTCTGGCCAGGCAATTTTGGTAACCACCGCTCCCAGGGTTTCAAACAATACCTGGAGATGGAACTCTGGAGGGACCCGAATCTTTAGCCCTTTGACATCTTCAGGCTTCATGATAGGCCGCTTATTGTTGGTAATATTGCGAAAACCCCATTCCCAGTTAGCCAGATGGATGAACCCCGCCTTTTCGAATTGGGGGGACAGCCATTCCATGGCCGGACCATCGAGGGTTCGATGGGCATGGTCGTAATCATCAAAGACGAAAGGAATCTGCGCTGTGGCAGAGGCCTTGACATAGTATTCAAATTGGCCCTGGGTGTTGATGCACATATCGAGAGTCCCCAATTTGACCTGTTCCACCACCTCTGGCGGAGACCCCAATACATTGTTGGGGTAAATGCTGATTTTTACCTGTCCCTTGGTGCGTTCTTCAATTTTGGCAACCATCTGCTTGGCCCCCAGGTGGAGCGGGTGCTTCTCATCGATGTAATGGCCCACTCTCAGCTGGATCGCCTGGGCGTTTGCCGTTGACCATCCGATCAGGCAGAGAAGGAATGCCGCAGCCATCATTGCCCCTACAATTACTCCCGTTCGTTTTTTCATGTTCCAACCTCCTTTTTTCTTTTCTGCAATCCGGCGGTCCGCCAGATCATTGCGCAAAATTGATAAAGATCCTCTTCTTCCACCGCCATTGACCCGCATCCGACGGACTTTCCTTTCCGATGACGGGAATCGCATTCCATCCCTGTACATCTTAGCAGGGGGATTAAAAACGCCAAGCGCAGAGCGCAAAGCGTTAAGGCACGAACTCTAATTGCTGATCTTCATCTGGGCCTTGCGCTATGCGCTCTGCTCTTAAAGCAGGGCCTTTTCATCCCGGATGTCGAAGAGTTGCATGTTTTCCAAGGAGGGTCTGAGGCATAGTTTCATATGGGGTTTGGCCTTGGTGTTTGGGTCCGCCCGGGCAATCAGCGTGTTCTCCCCGGCCTTCACGTCCAGGTAGACTTCGCTTCCCAAGGGCTCCATTACTTCCACCAGGACATCGAATGTTTCCGCAGGAACCGAACACGGCGCTTCGGGCAAGTCCTCGGGCCGGATCCCAAAGATCACCCGTTTCTGGTCATAGCCCTTAATCTTGGCAGCCTTATCCTCGGGGATTTTCAACTTGAACCCCGAAGCTTGCAGGAAGAGCCCCCCCTGTTCTGAAAGAAAATCAGCCTCCACAAAGTTCATGGCCGGGCTGCCGATGAATCCCGCCACAAATTTATTGGCGGGATGGAAGTAAAGTTCCAAAGGAGCCCCCACCTGCTGCTTTTCCCCATCTTTCATGACCACGATGCGGTCGCCCATGGTCATCGCTTCCACCTGGTCGTGGGTGACGTAGATGATCGTAGTCTGCAGGCGTTCGTGGAGTTTTTTGAGCTCCACGCGCATGGCTACCCGGAGTTTGGCGTCCAGATTGGAGAGTGGCTCGTCAAACAGGAAGACTTTGGGCTTGCGCACGATGGCCCGGCCCACGGCCACGCGTTGCCGTTGCCCACCGGACAGGGCTTTGGGTTTGCGTTGCAGCAGCTCGCCAATATTCAGAATTTCGGCGGCTTCCTTGACCCGGCGGTCGATCTCTTCCCTGGGAAATTTGCGCAAGGTCAGGCCGAAGGCCATATTCTGATAGACCGTCATATGGGGGTAGAGGGCGTAGTTCTGGAAGACCATGGCGATGTCCCGGTCTTTTGGGGGGAGATGATTGACCAGCTTGTCATCGATGTAGATGTTTCCTCCGGTAATCTCCTCCAGGCCGGCGACCATGCGCAAGGTGGTCGTCTTGCCGCAGCCGCTGGGGCCGACCAGGACGACAAATTCCTTGTCGGGAATCTCCAGGTCGAAGTTTTTCACCGCCACCACTTCATTAAAAAACTTGCTCAGATTTTCCATCAAAACTTTAGCCATAATTCTCTCACTCCTTTACCGCGCCGGGCTCGCCAGCTTTATTGGGTGGGAGGTAGTTAAAAAAGAAAACCCCAATGGGATATTAACAGAATGAACAGAAAAATCAAGCCATAAATTATCACCTGCTCAACTTCCAGGCTATGGCCAAAGGCCCTTTTTCTTCCGCGTCGTTACCAGTTTCGCACGAGCGAAAATTCTTGATTTGCGGAATTGACATCATGCAGACTATTCAGGCGCGGATATCCCTTCCCATGGCCTTGGCAAAAGCAGCACCTTGCTCTTTACAGTATTTAAAAATGATATCGACGTCCCAGCCAATACAGAAATGCTTTACTCCCATCTTCAGATACGGGTCGGCATCTTTAAAATCGCTTAACTCGACCCGGGGGGTAACTCCCATTTTCAGCGCGGTCTCAATGGTATAATGCTCGGCCTCCTTTACCCGCGGGTCATTCCATTGCCCGGGGATTCCGATAGACATAGAGTAATCAGCCGGGCCAAACTGGACCATGTCGATCCCCCCAATGGAAAGGATGGCTTCCAGGTTCTCGATGGCCGGTTGCTTCTCGATCATAAGGGCGACCACACCATCTTCGAGTTGATCCACATATAGTTGCGAACCGGGTGCCAAAACGTACCCCACATCCCTCCTCATGGCGGCACCTACATATCCTTTTGTCCTGGGAGTTTCCGCGCGAGCGGCAGCCACGGCCTCGCGGGCATCTTCCACCGAGCGGATATCGGCAAAGAGCAGGTTCTGGATCCCGGACCCAATGGCCCTACCCGCCAGGTAAATTCTGGGCTCCTGATCAATCTTCATCATGGAAGACATATGGTCGAAAAGGTTAACGGCGCGCCCGAAGTTCTCAAGGGCGTACAGATCGTAGGGAGCGTATTCCCCGGAGAACTCTATATAATCGATGGCCCCACTGTATCCGATGACTTCGACGATCCCGGGCCAGGTCACATGGACATGAGTCCCCAGAGTGGGTTTTCCGGCCTTCAAGAGTCCCCGCAAAATATTCTTTCGCTTCTTCGGCTTCATCTGCATAATTTCTTCCTCCAATCCGGTAGAGTGTCTTTCCCTACGAAGATTTTTCCTTTCCTGGTTGGCCCCTTTGCATACCTATGTGAAAAAGATGGCCATTCTTTTTTATTGCCCAAATTCGATGGATAGAAGATTTCTTTCGCCCGCAGGACAGATGGCTAGCCCTTAACCGCTCCCGCCGTCATCCCAGAGACGTAATGCTTCACGAAGAAGGAATACAGGATGGCAACCGGAAACGATCCCAGGACCGCAGAAGACATGAGAGAGCCCCAGAACAAAGTATCCGCCTTGATCAGGTCGCTCACCGTTCCTACGGGGATGGTCTTCATCGGTCCGGAGGACATAAAGATCAGGGCGTAAAGGAACTCGTTCCAGCTAAGGGTGAAGCAGAAGATGCCAGCCGAGAGCAGTCCCGGCACAGATAGGGGGAGGATGATCCGTACCAGGGTTCCCAGCCGGGTGCAACCGTCGGCCATGGCGCTCTCCTCGATTTCTTTGGGAATGGTGCGGAAGTAGCCCATAAGCAACCAGGAGGCGAAGGGAATCAACTGGGTGGGATAGGTAAGGATGAGTGCCCAGTAGGTGTTGTAAAGGCCCAGCTTGGCGATGACCTGAGCTAGCGGCAGGAATAGCAAGGTGGGCGGCACCAGGTAGGCCAGGAAGATTCCCACACCCAGAAAGTTGCTTCCCGGAAAGCGCAATCGGGCCAGGGCGTATCCGATGAGGACGCTACACACCAGGGAGATGGCGGTAGAAGTTATGGAAATAATGACCGTGTTCTTTATCCATTCGGGAAAGTCGGTATTCTGGAAGAGGTAGAGATAGTTCTCTAGGGTAAAGCGCTGGATCCAGA
>Ga0315310_10002957_pt1 | contig 10611 bp, 11 predicted proteins | sample TDP5_MG_FD_203630 | JGI IMG/M metagenome (GOLD analysis project Ga0315310, IMG submission 203630) | Freshwater sediment microbial communities from Lake Towuti, South Sulawesi, Indonesia - TDP5 | ecosystem: Environmental > Aquatic > Freshwater > Lake > Sediment | place: Indonesia: South Sulawesi...
CGGACAGCGCCAACAAGCCTCTCTACAATGCCAAGATTCACGTCACGGTGCGGTACGGCTTCCTGAGCAAACGAAAGACCGACCTGGAAGTGGGTACGAATAACGACGGGAAAGCCCGTGTCGAAGGACTGCCGGACAAGGTGAAGAAGCCTTTGGAATTCCAGGTGCGCCACGAGCAGCTTTTCAAATCGCTGCTGCACGATCCGGCGACCGAGTGTCATGCAAACTTCACCGTCGTCCTGGGAACACCGTAGCCCGGCGGTGCCGTCTCGAACCTTGCCTAGATGAAAGGAGATACCTTGCGTCATCTTTTTGCGATCTTGCTCGTTGTTAGTCTGGCTGGCATTTCGAGCGGCGCCGGAGCGCCGCCGAAAGAGAATCCGCCGCGTAACAAGGAAGCCGAGCGCCTGCAACGCTCGGCCCGCGCGTTGCACGAGATTATGACCGCCCCCGACCAGGGTTTACCCAAGGATCTGCTCGACCGCGCCGCCTGCGTGGCGATGATCCCGTCGATGCTGAAGGGGGGATTTATATTTGGCGGACGCTACGGAAAGGGCGTGGTTTCCTGCCGGCGCGCAGACGGCAGCGGCGCGTGGGGTCCACCCTCGATGGTGACGTTGGGCGGTGGAAGCTTTGGTCTGCAAATCGGTGGCGCGGCCGTGGACGTCTTGATGCTGGTGATGAACCCTTCGGGCATCGACCGGCTGCTCCAGGACAAGTTCACTCTGGGAGGCGACCTTTCGGCTGCCGCCGGGCCCGTGGGGCGCGCCGCCACCGCAGAAACGGATGCGCTGATGAATGCGAAAATCCTGACCTATTCCCGGAGCCGCGGCGTCTTCGCCGGCGCAGAACTGAAGGGGGCCGTCTTAACGCAAGACCGCGAGGGCAACCGGAATCTGTATGGACGCGATGTTGAGGCCCGGCAGCTCTTGCTGGAAGGCACGGCGGAGATTCCGGCGGCCGCCCGCCGCTTCGTCAACCTGTTGGAGAAGTTCTCACCCCAGCGCAGTAAGAGACCTCTTTAGCCTGCCACGCCGGACCAGCGCGGGCAGATGGTTCGTGGGCTGCGAGCGCGAAAATAAAGCGAAGGCTACAAGATGACCGAACCGGCCAGAGCGCGTTTTCAGTGGAAGTTGGGTTGACACCGCCAAGGGTTTTGGTCAACATAGAAGCATATGGGACACACAATGAGCAGGGTCGGCGGCCCGACGCCAGCGATGCCGCCCTGCCGATTGGTTGTCCGCAAAGATAAAGGGCCGGCTGAGGTTCTCGAGTTTGTCACCGCAGGTCTCGAGATGGGCCAGCAGGTAGTCGCGGTGGCGGGCCCGACGTGTCTGAAAGAGCTAGCTGCCAGCCTGACGGAGAACGGGTTGCGCGCCGACACCCTGCTGCGCAACGGCCGGCTGATCTTCCTTACTGCTCCCGACTGCTTGTCCCAACTTTCACATCCCGAGGAAATCCTCCAGCGAGGGCCGTTGCGGCGCACCGTCTCTGTCCTGCGTTGGGTGACGGATTGGTCGTGGGCTTACGCCAACGGCACTCAGCCCGCTCTCATTCGCAGCTATCAACGCCGCATCCACGAGTTCATCCGCTCCCTGACCGCGTTGTCGCTCTGCACCGTCCACTGCGAAAGACTGGAGCGCGGTTCCCTGCTAGCCATGTTGGCCGACCATCGGCGAGCTGCGCGGCCCGACTAGCACCCCACCCGAACGCGCCGCGCCCATTTCAGTTTGCCTTCCCTCACTCCGTTTCGCCAGGTTGCCGAGTCGAAGGCCGCCATAGCCACAGAGCACTCCAGCGCTTTTCCTCCCTGCCCTCGGGTTGTATAAGTGGAAGGGTCGTTACTGTTGCGAATCAGGCTTCCCAGTGAAAGCCGGAAAGCTCGCCGGGCCACGCGTTCCCGAACCCGGCGGCGTGGAAGGTGATGAGGGCTGGCCCGGTGCAGCGGGCGACAATCCGGCGGGAGTGACCTCTACACCGATGAATTCCCACTCGTCGTAACGGGTGCGACCGTTCCAGATGCGAATCGAACGCCGGCGGCTGGCACTGGCTACCCCGACGATGAACGCTCCCTGGATTTCCCTGTCGCTTCCAAAGAAGGCTGAAGTCTCGCGGGGTTCCTTCGTGGCGTCAGGGACGGAGCCAACGGGTTGTCCGGTTGGCGCACCGCTCGGCCCCTGTAACCCCGGCGCGGCAGCAGGCCGGCCATAGGTGCGGGAATCCAGTATCCTCCCATTCGCATCGGCATGAATGAATCGCCACTTGCCATTGCGGCTCATGGGATCCGGGTACTCCCGCCGCAGGAAGCGAATGCCATTGGTTTCAAGCAACCCTTTGACAGAAGCCGGATAACGCCGAAATTGACGGCGAAAAAGCACGATGGCGCGCGCATACTCGTTTCCCCGGAAGATGAGTTCCTCCTCCCGCTCGCGTTGCCCCGCCGTGTAGACGTTCGGCAAGGCGACCGACAGGGAAACAAGCAGGAGCGTCGCCAGCATCATAACTATCAGCAGCGCGTAGCCACAATCCTTCGGCCGCAGGGAAGCTCGGGGCGCCGCCCGCCTACTGGGGGATGGGGAGACGAATGGTTTGCTGCGTCGTTTCATCATCAACTTCAATGGCCGCGGGGGAGATTTTGACCACGCGAAAGCGCTTGGCGAAGCTTTGGCCCTCGTGGACGATATAGATCTCCTGCTCGTCGGAAACAATGGCTTCCTTGACGCCTCCGGCTTTCTCGGTGTAACCGACGGCTTTCAACAGCGGGGGCGCGGGTGGGGCCGGCGGAATCGAGGCGGCAGGAGCAGTGGTGCTGGACTGGGCCACGGCAGTTCGTCGGACCTCAAACTCAAATGGATTGCGCGCCAACTTGGGAAGCGGACGATTCTGAAGTTCCTTCAGTAAGTCCAATCGCACTCCCGGATCGTAATGCGCCAGTTCGTCCGCCACCCGTCCCGAAAGGGCCGGGGAGCGGGAGGCTGCCGGTGATACACGGCGTGGCATAGTGGCTCGCGAGGCCCCCGCCTTGACGCCGGTCCGGAGCACGAGATTCAAAACCAGGAGCAGGCACACTACCCCCAGGACTCCAATCGCCCATTTCTCGCCTTGGGATCTGCCCGTCATGGCTTCAGATAAAGGTCCGCTCCCAGCCGTAACGCTACAAGTTGGCCCTCAGCAGGCTCGAACGTGAAATCACGCACCACGATGAAATCACCTGCGGTCTCCAAGGCGTGCGCAAAGTCGAGCACGCTGGCGAAAGGCCCTTCCACTTCCACCTCCATGCCCAGACGCTGGAGCGGATCGTTCTCCGAGGATTCCAGCTTGTAGCCAAGGCCAGAGAGGCGCAGGCCTGCCTGCTCCGTCAGTCGCCGCATCAAACGCGCCGCGTGGGAAAAGCCCTGGCGACGCGACGGGACATGGTTGCGCAGGAACACACTGAGCTGTTTCTCCGTCTCGGGCAATGCGCCCCGAAACCGCTCCAAACCCGCCGTACGCAACTGCAAATCGTGCACCTGCTCACGCACGGCCCCATAGCGCGCTTCTTCACCCGCCCGCAGGCTCCGCAGCGGCCGCACCAAGGCGAAATAAAGCACCACGTCCAGGACGACCAGCCCCACGGCCGCGCCCTCCACGATCCGGGTCAAGGCATTGCGGCGACTTCTGCTCATACTACTTATCAAGCCCTCCCCGAGGCCGTGCACCCAAATAGCGCGCCAGGCAGACAACGGTCACAGAGCTCTGGATGTCGCTCTCCTGCTCAAAACCCTGGTTGAGAATCGCCACCTCCGCGAAATCGGGCGAGTCCTCCAGGTTGCTCAAAAATGCTTCGATCGCCTCTTCGCTATTGCCGACAACCGCGAAACGCACCACTGGCTCTTTCCCACCCTGGGGCAAGGCCAGCCCAGTCAACCGAACCTCACCTGGCAGCAGCTTGCTTACCTTCTGCGTCAGCTCCGTCAGAGAAAACTGCTTCTGGTCGACGAGGGCGTTCACAAACTGCGCCTGGCGGTACACCTCGCGAGACTGGGGTTGTTCCAGCTCCCGCCGCAACAACATCTCGCGACTGCGCAGCTCGGCTTGCCGCTGCTGCATGTCCAGAACCGAGCGGTGCACGGTGCGATAGTCGCGAAAGTTGCGCCGGGCAAAGAAAGCCAGCAGCCCCATGCCCACCAACGCCACAACGACGGTCGGGATGGCCCAAGCCAACCCATAGCGTTCGTGCGGGCTGGGCGGCGTCGCGAGATTGAGCGTAAGCTTCATGCTTTCTGCCCGGGGTTCAAAACAAGTCCGGCGATCGGCGCGCCAAAATACTCGAAAAGCCTCCGCTCCTCAGCCGAAAGTGCAGCGTCCAGCTCAGCGCGTGGGGGCAATACCTCCACTTCGTGGGAAATGGCGTCGGCCACGGCAGAAACCAACTCCCCCGTTGCCGGCGGGCGCACGCAAAGCCAGGCTTGCTCGAGTTTCGTCTCCAAATGATCCCGCGCGCTGGCCAGGACGCGGGCGGCTTCGGCCGCCACCTCCTTGGCTGGACTCTCGGCCGCCGCCATGTCCAGCTCCCGAGTTCTCCAGAAACAGGGGCGTGCCTTCACCATCAAGACCGCAGTGACCCATTGGGAACAAACGTGCAGGAGAAGACATCCTCCCGCCGCTTCGTCGGGTAACAGAGGCAGCAGAGCAACCGTGGCGGGCAGGGTCAAAGCAGGGCCGCCATTGATGGGCTCGAGCGCCGCCTCGTACTCCGCCAAGACGGAACTTCGGGCCGCCACCGCCAACACCTGAACGTACTTTAGCTCACGCGAGAGCACCTGATACGAGACCCTAGCCTCCTCCGGGGCAAAGGGAAGCTTATCGCGCATTCTCCACCGGACCAGCGCCTCCGCTTCCCGCACGTCCTCGGGGAGCGTCTCGAACGAGAGGACAGCAACCCGCACTGCTCCATCCGGTACCACAAGGCCGAAGCGCCCCGTGCCGTCTCCGGTGACTGCCGCTACCTCCCGGATCGCGCGGCGCACCTCCTCCAGGTTAGCAACATTGGGGCGGCCGGGATGGGGCTCCAGGGAGTGAGGCTCGAGCTGCTGCACGCCCACGCGACGCACCCGCCGCGCTTGACGTCCGGAACCCTCCAACCGTGTCCCGGCCACGAATCCCGGAGCGATTTCGAAAACCACCGTCGGCAGCGTGAAACGCGCCAGGCCGCGTTCCCGCCCGCCCCGCATTCGCCGCTTCCAGAAGTCCCAGTTCACAGCCTCGCGTGCTCCATTCCGCCGGCTTACTCGACGAATGTAACCTTGTTAATTTCTTTCAGGGTCGTGATTCCCTGCTGCACCTTTTCCAGCGCCGCCTCCCGCAGCGTGACCATCCCTTCCTGCCGGGCTACCTTCCGAATCTCCGCGGTAGGGCGCTTGTCCAGGATAAGCTCGCGGATCCGATCCGAGAGCGCCACGAGTTCACCAATCGCCGTGCGCCCGCGATATCCGGTCTGATTGCAGTGGGGGCAGCCCACCCCCTCGTAGAAATCTATCTTGCTCCAAGCAGCGCGCTCGAGACCGGATTCCTCCAGCAATTCCGGGGGGATTTCCACCCGCCGCTTGCAGGATTCGCAAATGGTCCGCACCAGGCGCTGGGCCAGGATGCAATTGAGCGCCGAGACGAAGTTGTAAGGTTCGACGCCCATGTTCAAAAAGCGGCTCAGCACGTCCACCACGTTGTTGGCGTGGACGGTGGTGAACACCAAGTGCCCGGTCAACGCCGATTGGATGGCGATCTGGGCGGTTTCGTTGTCCCGAATCTCCCCCACCATGATCTTGTCGGGGTCATGACGCAGGATCGAGCGCAGCCCGCGGGCGAAGGTCAGACCCTTCTTCTCATTGACCGGGATTTGCAGGATGCCGCGAATCTGGTATTCCACCGGGTCTTCGATGGTGATGATCTTGTCTTCGTCGCTCTTGATTTCGGAAAGGGCGGCATAAAGCGTGGTGGTCTTGCCGCTGCCCGTCGGACCCGTCACCAGAACCATGCCATAAGGCTCACGGATGAAACGCCGCAGCCGCTTGATCTCGCGCTCGGCAAAGCCCAGCACGTCGAGCCGCAACTGGCGGAACTTTTCGTGCAGTGATTCCTTGTCGAGAATGCGCAATACCGCGTCCTCACCGTGGATGGAGGGCATAATCGAGACCCGGAAATCAATCGGCCGGCCCCGGTAGCGAACCCGAAAGCGACCGTCCTGAGGAACCCGCCGCTCGGCAATATCGAGTTCCGCCATGACTTTGATCCGCGTGATGAGATTCGACTGAAATTCGCGCGCCAGCGGGGCCATCGCCTGCTGAAGCACGCCGTCAATCCGATACTTAACCACCACCGCGTTGTCCCGGCTTTCCACGTGGATGTCACTGGCCCGGCGCTCCAGGCCGGCAAAAATGATGGAGTCCACCAGCCGGATCATGGGGCTGGCCGTGCGCTCTTCCACCAGATGTTCGAGAGAGAGCCCCTCCTCGGCTCCCTCCTCTTCCCGGATCACATCCAGCCGGAATTCCTCCGTCGCCTCCTCCAGCACCCGCTGCGAGGGCTCGGTCTTCTTCAGAAAGTCGCGCACTTGGCTCGCCGCGGCGACGCGGACCAGCAGCCGCCGGTCCAACTTCATTTCCAGCTCGTCCAGCCGCGCCAGGTCGGTGGGGTCACTCACCGCCACCACCAGTTGGTGGTCGCGGACTTCCAGGGGCAGGAATTCGTAACGGACCATCAACTCCAGCGGGATGGAGCGCAGCAGCTCCAGGTCGGGGCGGCAATCGCGCAGGTCAACAAAGCCAAACCGGTAGCGCTCCGCCAAGCGCTGTGCTTGTTCCAGCTCGGTGTGCAGATCCGAACTTGCCTCCACCATTTCTTCTCTCCTGCTGCGCATCGCGGCGGAGCTTGCCCAACCGCGCCGCCGCGCACGCCGAAATCTAGTGCACCTGCGCCGCCATGGAAAACAACGGCAGATAGAACGCAACCAAGACAAAAGCTACGACCACGGCAATGGCCGCAATCATCAGGGGATCAACAAGTGCCACGAGCGTCGAAAGATCAATGTTGACATCCTCTTCGAAAAACTCCGCCAGGCTTTCCAGCATGGAGGGCAGGGCTCCCGTCGTCTCTCCCACCTCCAGCATGTCCAGGGCGATGGCAGGGAAGAAACCAGTCATACGCAAGCTGGCCGTGAGGGAACGTCCCCCAGTGACTTCCACCTGTGCCTGAGCGATCGCCTGGGCCAGCAACGGGCTGCTGACAGACCCCTTGGCAGTTTCCAGGGCCGCGACGATGGGAATTCCTCCCTGCAGCAGTGTGGCCAGGGTGCGGCCAAATTCGGCCACCGAGAATTTCAGGAGTAACTTCCCCGCCACGGGCAGGCGCAATTTGACCTTGTCCCAAGCCACGCGCATCCGCTGGGAACGCCAAGCGCCGCGCCAGAGGAGCAATCCGGCTCCGATGCCCACCAGAACGCCAAGCCCGATGCGCTTGATGCCCAGGGAAAACTCGATCAACAAGCGCGTCAAGAACGGCAACTGAACGTCCAAGTCGGCATACAGCACCGCAAAGCGGGGGACGATAAAGGTGATCACAAAGGCGACGAGCGCCCCCAGAAAGACCAGGAGAAATGCAGGATAGATAAGCGCCGCCAAGAATTTCTTGCGGAAACTCCGCGTCGCCTTCTGGTAGGTCACGTACTGCGCCAGAACCCGGTCGAGGCTGCCGCTGCGTTCGCCCGCGCGCAGGGTGGCCGAGTAGATCCTGGGGAATTGTCCTAGGGCTTCGAAAGCTTCGGAAAGCAGCGCCCCGCCGCGGACCCTCTCGCGCACCTCCTCCACCGCCGCGCGTAATTCCTCCGTCCTCGTCTGGCGGGCCAGCAATTCGAGGGACTTGTGAAGCGGCAGGCCGGATTTGGAAAGCGTCAGGAATTGCTGGTTGAAGATCAGGAAATCGTCAGGGCGGATCTTCCCCCGACGCAGACGCCGCAGCCGGGCCTTCAACATCTCCTTGGGCTTGATGGAGAAGACATAGTAGCCCGCGGCCGCCAGGCGCTGACGGAGCTCTGCCTCGGAGACAGCCTCCTCCGTCTGGCTGATGACCCGCCCCGCTTCGGTCCCGAGTTTGCAGATATATTCAGCCATCTTAAGTCGAAAGTTGAAGGTCGAGAGTCGAGAGCCAGAGCTCGCCCGGCACCGTCCGGCTTCTTTTCAACGTTCGACTTTCGACTCTCAACCGCCCCCGTTACCAACTGCTATACGGTGTCCCGTCGAGCGACACCTCATCGGAACCGCTATGAACATCCACGATGCCCGGCACGGCTTGGCTGGGGCCCACGGGGACATCCTCGATATCCACCTGCCAGGTTTGGTTTGACCGCGTGAAAGGGTCCTCCGGCACGCCGCCGCGCAAATAGCCGGCTTCCACCAGTTCGTCCAGCGACTGGGGCGGTCGCTGCTTGTCGAGCGTGAACTGGTCAATGAGGGAGCGCAGGGTGTACAGGTCGTCGCGCAGCACCGCCTCCCGCGCCCGCACCGTGGCGAGGTGGTAAGTCGGGACCGCGAAGGAGGCCAGGATCAGAATCAGCGTCAGGACTATCATCAGTTCGAGAAGGGTGAACCCTGCCGCGCTGTGTCTCAGCCAGTTTCTCTGTGCCGCCGCGTCCGTAGTCCGTGGCCCGTAGTCCGTGGTCAGTTGCAGCGGACAGCGCACCACGGACAACGGACAAAGTCCCTTGTCAACAACCTCAGACCAACGGGAAAGCAGACTACCAATCCGCATAGCGAGTTCCGTCCAGCGCTGTGCCCTGGCTTTTGGTGTAAACGTCGAACACGTTTCCCCCGCCCCAGCTTCGAGAATCAGGCTCATCCTGCATGGCTCGCAATCCCCAGTCTGCCTGGCCGGTCATGGGGTCCACAGGGATCCGGCGCAGGAACTTGTACTTGGCCGTGGCCGCCCCTTTGAGCGGGACACCCGTCACCAGAGTCTCCAGGTCGGGGGGATAGCCGAAGCTGTCGGCCTTGGTAGGGATCATGCCGCGGTCGGCGAAGTCCTTATACCGATCGATCGCCTGGCGCATGTCGCGCAGCGCCCGGCGCAATTCCACCTCGTGGGCACGCTGCACCTGCACGCGCGCAACGGGCAGGGCGACGCTGGTAAGAATCAACAGGATCGTGATGGCCGCGATGAGTTCCACAAGGGTAAACCCGCGGCCTGAACTGCGTTGCTCGGTAGTCCTCGTAATCCTAAGTCTCATTGCGGCGGGCCAGGTTGCTCCGGAGCCGCCTCGGGTTGCTGCGGGGTGAGTTCCGGCCCCGGCGGGGTTGGCACCGGCGGTCCTGCCGCGCCGCCACCCACCGGGACTTCTTTGCCACTCTCAGCCACACGCTCCGGCAACCGGATCACCCGTGGGGTCAGCATGACCAACACTTCCGTCTCAATTCGCTCACGGTGCTGGCTCGAGAACAGATACCCCAGGATCGGGATTTGACTCAGGCCGGGCAAGCCCGAGACCGACTGGGTCTCCTTGGTCTCGATCAACCCTCCCAGCAGATTCACCTCGCCCTCTTTCAGCCGAATGTCATGCTCGATCTTCCGCTGGTTGAAAGTGGGTTGGGAGAACCCGCCGACAGACCTGTCCGCACCAAGTGACGAGATCTCGATACTGGCGTGCAGGTTGACTTCCCCGTTCGGCATCAGGCGGGGCGTCAGGTCCAGGTTCACACCCACGTCCTGGTATTGGAACTGCGTGCTCGCCAGCAGGCCGAGGCCCGCACCCGTCCCCGTGGTGACCCCCATCGAGGGCAGGAAGCTGCCCGTAGCGTACGGGATGCGGCTGCCAATCCTCAGCTTCGCTGTCTGGCCGTCGGTCACACGCACCTGGGGATTCTGAAGAATGCGCGTGTGCGAATCACTAAGGAGGGCATTAGCCACTGCACCCGGCAACACAATACTGAAATCCGCCGTGCTGATCCGGCCCAGCCGGTTCAAAGGCAAATAAGGAATGATTGTGCTGTCGACGGTGGTTGCAGTCCGAGGATTAAACCCCAGCCCCGCAACGGCCGTCGAGGGCAAAGGTGAAGTCGCCAGCTGGGTCAAGCCCAGGTCCCTGACGCGGCTGCGGTCGGCTTCCACCACGGCCACCTCCACCAAGATCTCAGCTTTGTTCTGGTCCAAATCGCGGATCATTTTCTCCGCCGCCGCCACCTTAGCCGGCGTGTCGCGGATGATAATGGCGTTGGAATCGGGGTTGTCGACAATCCTCTGCAAACCAAGCACTTGCTTCAGGGCCGTGGTGATCGCCGCCCGGTCCGCAGGCGCCAACGGACTCGAAAGATAGATGGTCTTCAGGACCTCTTCCTCGTAATCTCTCCGGTTCGTCGGCGTGTCGGGGACCACCAGAATCGTGTTGGGGGTCACCGCCCGCCAAAAAGTCTTCGTCTGGTAGGAGACCACGCGCAGAGCGTCCTCGATTTTCACGTTGGTGAGATCAATGGACAGCGGACGGGGCTGGAAGTCCGACGTGAAGGCAACGTTCAGATCAGCCAGCTTGGCCATGGTTTCATAGACCTTGCGGCTATCCGCTGATATGCGGAAGTGCGCTAACGGCTC
>Ga0315310_10002959_pt1 | contig 10604 bp, 6 predicted proteins | sample TDP5_MG_FD_203630 | JGI IMG/M metagenome (GOLD analysis project Ga0315310, IMG submission 203630) | Freshwater sediment microbial communities from Lake Towuti, South Sulawesi, Indonesia - TDP5 | ecosystem: Environmental > Aquatic > Freshwater > Lake > Sediment | place: Indonesia: South Sulawesi...
TCATGTTTGGCTTATCCGCCGACCCATTGGAGCAGATGAAAGGGCGCTCGGTGTCGGGGTCGAAGACTGTACCCGTGTCAAAGAATGGGTCGGTCGGGCCAGCGGGATTGCCCGGCTGGGAACAGGGGGAGAACAGCTTTCCAGTCAACAGAGCGCTGAAGTCTCCGCGTCTCAGCGCCTCGATGGGCAGCAGCGTGGTATTGGTGACGCTCTGGCGAACGCGGAAGCCCTCGTAGTTGGAAAAGAAGAATGTGCGGTCGCGGCGCAGCGGGCCGCCGAGGCTTCCGCCGAACTGGTTCTGGCGGAAGGGTGGGATGGGCCGGCGCGGGTCGTCGAAGAAGTTCCGGGCATCCAGCGCGCTATTGCGCAGGAACTCGTAAGCCGTGCCGGAGAACCGGTTTGACCCCGCACGCGAGGCGATATTCACTTGGGCACCAGAGGTCAGTCCCTGCTCGGCACTGTAGGAGCTTTCGACGACGCGAAATTCCCGGATGGCATCCACGGAGGGGTTCACCGTGAGGCTGTAAGCGAAAGGCTCCATCAGCGTGATGCCATCGAGGGAAAAGTTGTTGCGTTCCGCACGCTGGCCGTTCACGGAGAATCCGATGCCCTGGGCGGCGGTGTTGAATTGCTGCACGGAGCTATTGGGATACGGCGGCACGGCGCCGGCGGCCAGCAAAGCCAGTTGCGAGAATTGCCGGCCGTTCAACGGCAGCAGGCTAACGCGCCGGTTGTCGATCTCGTCCCCGATGGCTGGCGAAGCAGCCTCCAGGAGCGGCGGCCGAGCGTCCACGTGGACCGCAGTCTGCCCGCGCGGGAGTTCCAGGACCACGTCCACGCGCGCCGTCTGGCCTACCTGGAGTGTCAAGCCGCGCAGCCTTTTCGCGGCAAAGCCGGCTTTGGAGACTTCGAGGTCGTAGCTGCCAACCGGAACCAGGGGAAAGCTGTAGAAGCCGTACTCGCTTGTGTGGGCGGCGCGCACCTGCCCCGTAGCCGTGTTGCGCAACTCGACGGAAGCCGCCGGGATCGCCGCGCCGCTGGGGTCGAGGACGACGCCCTCCAGATTGCTGTTCCAGTTCTGAGCGCAGAGACGGACTGAGCCCAGCAGCAGGCTCAGTGTGGCCGTTGCGAACGCGAAGACTTGCCGCCAGGGCTTGCTCTTTGTCGGATACAAAAGGGATACCCCTCATCGGGGCAGAGGCGGGATACGCCGGTCGGCGAGGCTGGCGCCGCAGCTTTTCTCCTCGAGCTGCGCGCGACCACGCGCGCACCTCAGAGAACAACCGGCCCTGACCTTCTCCCATCCGGACTGTACCGTCGGCCCCGGAGTTTCACCGGGTCGTGGGATGAAGGCAGTGTCTAGTCGTTAGTGAACAGTGAGTCCAGCTCAGCATTTGCTGTTCACTGTACACTGTTCACCGTGCACTCTTCACTGCCTTACCCCTCGCGGGCTTTACCGCCGATCGGGAATTGGGAAAGCGGACAACTTCTTTCCTGGCTGCCTTCCCTCACCCTGCCCCGAAGGTCGTACTCATCAAACGCGGAGATTCTACCACTAGAGAGAGCGTAGGCTCAAGCCTGTGTCATCAACGAAAAAACGAATTCAGCACACAGATGCTTGACGCGCGTCTTTGTGTCCTTATACTCGTGGTTCGGTCGAAGGTTGGCAACGACCGGGCAAAGCACAAGACATGGAAAGCGCATCACAATCGACAACTCGACGGCGCGGGGAGCCGTGGGCGCTGGGAGCGGTGCTGGGATACGCCTCCGCAAACGTCTTTGACCGAATTGCGGTGGTGCACGCCGACCCGCTGCTCGGGCCGTTGCTGCGTGGGCTGCCGAGCTTGTTGCTGGGGATCTTTCTGGTCTGGCGGAACGGGACGCTCGACCAGCTTCGGCCCAGCTCGCCGCGTTACGTGGGCCGCCGCACCATCCTTCCTTTCGTTGTCGCCGGCGTGCTCTCTACGATTGGTCTATTCGTCTACTACTTTGCGATTCGAGTCGGCGGGGTCGTGATCACCATCCCTGTGCTCGAGACCTACGTCATCTGGGGGACCTTGATGGCGTGGTTTTTTCTCGGCGAAAGGATCCGCCCCCTGGCGCTGGTGGGCGTGGGCCTGATTGCCCTGGGGCTGGTGGCGCTCGCCGTGGGCCAGCGCGCCGGCCAGTCTGTCTCCTCGCTGTGGTATTGGGCAGTCCCCCTAGCCCTGTTCACGGCAGTCACGTACGGGATATCGGGCGTTCTGTGGCGAGATGGCCAACTGCGCGGTGCGCACCAGTCCACGGCCATCCTCTCACATTCCTTGACCAGCATGACGGTGGCGCTCCTCGGGCTGGTGGCGCTGGCTCGCTGGTCGGCGCTCGTGACGACGTCCGGGCGGGATATTGCGGCGCTGCTCGCGAGCGGAGTTCTTTCGGGTGTCGTCGGCATCTACAGCATGTTTATTGCCTTGCGCCGCATGACGGTCGCGCGCGTGTACGCGCTGCGCGCCTTGACCCCTCTGGTGGCCGCCCTCTTTGCCCACTTCTTTCTGCGTGAATACTTGAATGCGCTCATGCTTGGTGGCGTGCTGCTCGTCTCCGTCGGCGTGGGCCTGACACAGATTTACCGGCCCGGAGAAGAGCGCCAGGCATAAGAAATCGTGCCCCCAGGCGAAAGCCGGAAATTACGGGTGAAGCACGCGGCGGGACTTGATCTCCTCCAGGTGCTGTTTCAAGCGGGTGAGGACTTCATCGTTCTTCCCTTGGGCAAGTTCGTTTTCGATCTGCGTGAGCGCGAAGTGGACGATGTCGTGGTGGTGGAGTTCCACCTCGCCCAACTGCGTACTGAAGCGCAGCCAGATTTGATGCAGCAGGTCGATTTCCTTGGGGGTGAGGTGGGGCGCGTGCGGCCCGACATAGAAGATTTCCTCCTGCCCGCTGGGCGTGAAGATTTCGAGCGACACGTGCGGCTTGGGGTCGGGCAGGCGTTCCCAGGCCAATCCGGCTCGGCGCGCCTCCTCGGTGATAGGCATCTTTGCCGAAAGCCCCAGGACAATCGTCGCAGCCTGGAGGCTTTGGGCGGCGCGCAAGATGCCGTCCCAGATCTCATTGCTGGCGACCAAAGCCAGGCGGACGGTTTTTCCCTTGCTCTCCGCGAGCGATAGCGCGCGGGTAAAGAGCAGTTGTTTGTCGGTTGCGAAAAGCTGCTCGGGCATGAGGCCGCTGTCGCCGGAGGCTGCCCGCTGCAGGACGCGCACGTGCAACACGACGACATCCTGCTTCTCCGTGTTGACGCGGTCCAACACCGCAGCCAAGTTGTAGAGAGTGTTGTAGTCACGGACCAGCACCAGAACGTTGCCCGGGCGGCAGCCGACGGTCTGCGGGGTGACCTCCGCCTGGGGTTCCAAATGGAACTGATCGAGGTGCGCTTGGGCGGTGCCGGCCTGCCGCGTGATCCGTTCCGACGCGGTGAAAATGGCGAAAAAGACCAGCGCGAACGCGATGCCCGACACGGTGGCCACCTGTTTAGTGAGAAGGTTTGCTACGGCGATGGCCAGCAAGGTAAGCGTAATGAGTCCCAGGCCCACGGGGATTTCTATGCGGGCCAACTTCAAGTTGAGTGGGACGCGAAATTCTCGCGGCCCGGGTTGCTTGTAACGCAGCACGACGACCGACAAGCCCTTTAGCGCGAAACTCCAAATGACGCCGAAGGCGTAGGCCTCGCCCAGGACATACACGTCTCCGCGGCTCAGGAAGATCGTGAGGAGTTGGAGGATCACCACGAGGTTGATGATGCGATAGGATGTGCCGTAGCGCGGGTGCGGGCGACGAAACCAGGCGGTAAGGACTCCATCTTCCGAGACCCGGGTCAGCACACCGTTTGACCCGACGATGGCGGTGTTGACCGCTCCGGCCAGAATCAGCGCGCCCACCAAAACCACGAACCCGTGGAACACCAGCTTGAGCGTCCAGGGCCCCGCCACGTGCATGGCCAGGCCCCCGATCAGGTTCTCATGAAAGCCCTTGCGGGCCGCGTCGGGGATGATCATGACCGCAAAGAACGAAACCAACGAGGTGAAGACCAGGCTGTAAATGAAGATCACCAGGCCGGTTTTCTTCAGGTTAGGCAACTTGGGATGCTCGATCTCGCGATAGACCTGCGCCAGTGATTCCTCGCCACTCATGGCCAGGATCGAGTGGCCAAGTCCGATGAGGATTCCGACGAGTCCGATGGTGTAAGGAAGCTGGCTGCCCTTGAGCCATCCCAGGGCGTCCGGAGCAAAGTGGAGATTCTCTGGTCGGGGCAAAGGTGGGAGCTGGGCGCCGCGCACCCAGAGCGTGTACCCGCACCAGCCGATCACCAGTACCACCATGACCGTGGTAAGCTGCATAATGCGCAGCGCCTTGTCGCTTGACTCGGGGATCCCCTTGACGTTCTGCCACCAGAAATAGATGGTCACGAGCGCCGCAAAAACGGTTGCACCCAGGTTTTCGGGCACGATCCAGCGAACGTGCGCGAAGCCCAGAAGCTCGTTGATGAAACCCATCAGGTAATGCCCGGCAGAGACCCCGCTGATGGGACCCGTCAGGACGTAGTCAAACATCAGGGCGGAGACGGAAACCTTGGCGAGCGTTCCGCCCATGGCCTCTTTGACTACACGATACACGCCGCCGCGCACGAACATGCTGCAACTTTCCACGTAGATGGCCCGCACCGCGTAAGAGAACAGCATGACGCCGAGGATGAGCCACGGCGCCGCCTTGCCCACCGCATGCTCGGCGATGCCGCCGGCATAAAACGCCGACGAGGCGAGGTCGTTCAGGACGATGGCCGCCGCCCGCCAGAAGGAAATGAAACTCAGCATGGCGGTCGTGGCTACCAGGACGCGGGGCAGGGTAGCGGTGGAGGCTTTAGGTTCTCCGGTAGGTGAGCTGTTCATGGACGGTTTTAGGGGCAACCAGAGTTACATGTCGGAAACAAATCCGCACGCCTGAATGCCCGCATAGTGTGTTGGTCCAATCAATGGCATCTTCGCATAAGCGCCGCCGGAAATGAAGCGTCTGTTCAGTCCGCACGCTTGTGGCTGGGAATGGTTTTGCTGCAATCTGTCCAGGGCGCGGGGTCAATGCCCTGAGGACCCGTCGCGAATCCTTGTGTCAGAGCGAGTCGGGGAAGACTCGCGGTTTAGTCTTGCGGCTCTTCCTTGGAAATCACGCGGGCTGGCGCAGACCCCCGGGTCTGCGATTCTCCTTGAGCGCCTAGCAGCATGCAGAGCTGAAGCTCTGCGCCAGCCTGAGGTTTGGGGCGTCGGCCCTGTTGGCTATAACGCTAGATCCAGAGCCTTGTGTACTTGGAGTAATTGTACTCGTCGATTCTCTTCAGGAGCGACCTGTTATCAGGGGCGGGAACACAGTCAGCCACCTTGCCTGCCAAGAGCTTCATCTTCTTGCAGAAGTTCACATAGGGGGCGTCCGCGATATCTGCCAGGTAGAAGCAACCGTAGGCCCAAGCAATCTTGGAGTCCCACAGGGGCAGGAAATGCGTCGCCAAGAGGCTGAGCGCCTTGGCGACTGATACGGCACTGCCAGCACGATCGCTTACGCGTCTCAGGGCTTCGAAAAAGTCTTTGAAGAGCGTCCTGATAGTTTCCCCATCGCTCGTCGAGAGCGTGCTGATATGTCTAGCCTTGAGGTCGCTCAGAACTCCCAGATTCCGGCTGACGCAGGCCGCAAGTATGGTGAGGTCGAAGTGAGCGTAAAACCGGTTCCACACGCGAATCAGCCGCTCAATCCCCGATGCCATGCCGGTTGGATTGCCCCAGCTGCTCAAGACGATTTGGAGGGCTTCGAAATAGACGGAACCTCGGTTTTCTAGCTGGTTAAACTTCTCGTAGCCTCTCCGGAACTCATCGCAGTTTGGGACATAAAAATCAATTTGCTCCGCCATTGTTGGAGCTCCTGTCGCAAAATGAGCCCTTGACGATTGGTGGTGGCTGGTAGCGCAAGCTTTCGATCCTGAGAAACTGTGTGGCTTTTGTGCTGGAGAAAACCGCAGAGTTCGGAAAAGCCGAACTCTGCGCCACGCGCTACTCCGCTGCGCCACCTCCTAAGGCCTTTCGGGACCTTGGTCCGTGGCTCGTGTCAGATCCACTTTCACGATGTCGGGATTACTGGACCGCAGTACCTGGAGGATGGCTACCGGGAACGGCGACGGCGGGCCAACTCCACCCTGCAGCCGGCGGATCTCGCGCCCCCCGAAGACCCAAAACCCAGCCGTTTCTAGCTCCTCAAGCCGCGCGCTCATTTCGAAGGCTGCTTTGACTTGAAGACCGGCCCCGAGATCGCGTAGCAGATCTCCGAAATCTTGGGCCTCCTGAAAGAAGGCGCTGACGAGGTCCACCTCGGCCTGTGAATTCAACTCGTCGTGCTCGAACTCAAAGGCAAGTGCGCCGTCGACGATCGCCAAGACACCCCGGCCAGATGCAACCCGCACCAGGTGCGTCGGGATATTCTCCTTGATCCGTTTGACATGGACGGGTGCTATGGCCTTCTGTTCCGTCAATGTCGATGAGACCCACCTCTCATGGTCGGCCTTGTGCGCCCGCAGGGCCTCGACGGTAAAGGTCTCGGGTTGATCATCCACCATCTTGTGATGGACCCTGCAGAGCAGGACCAGGTTCGCGGGATCGTCGAGCTCGTCCACGGGCGCCGATGGAAGAAACCTCGGGCCATGCTCCCTTGGGGATACTATGTGGCACTCCTCCCCCACCACCGACTCGTCGTCTGCCGGTGTGGCATCCAGCACGAGCTCACGCCGACAGATCGCGCATCGGTTTCCTGATCGTCCCCACACAATCTTTCTTGTCTTGTCTGAGATCGCCATCACCGATGCCTAAGTCTTGCTTATGTTGAACCACATAAGAACTCGCCACGGTCAGCCAATGTGATAGCCGCGATGAGCGTTCTTCCCGGTCGTGGGTCTTTGGGTTTCCCGGCAACGAGCCCACGACCAATCAAACCGCCGATTCGTCGTGGGTACCCCATACTGAATTAAACTGCCCCTTGACCTTCGAGTCAAGGGGATTGCATTCTCGCCACCGCGCAGCCCTGCAAAGGAACAGTGACGAGTAACCGGTGACGAGTGACGAGCCGGAGGTAGCCACGCCATGAGCGTAATGCCGTGGGCTCGTCTGGATTGGGCAAAGGATAAACCCACGGCACCCAGGCCGTGCGGCGGCTACCAGGAATACGAACGCTGGACAGGCAATTGCATCCAAGGACATGAGGCCGAGGAAGATGACTCAGCGGAATGTCTGGATGGGCGTTTGTAGGACGCTGGTTGTTTTGCTGGCGCTGGTTTCCCTTTCTCCCGGGACGGCCGCCGGGGCGCGAGGGACGGTAAGGCAAGTGTCGGTGTCCGATCCCCTCGAAGTGGCGCTTGACCACTTTCGCAACCTGGAATACGACGCTGCCCGCAAGGGACTCGCGACTTGGCTCGACCAGCGTCCCACCGACCTACGCGCTCTGAACTATCTCGGCACAGTTATGCTGCAGCAGGAAATGTTCCGCCGCGAACTTCTCGAGAGCCAGGTGTATGGCCCTCGGGGTGAAGCGTTTCGCTCTGCCAAAGTTCCGCTTTCCGCCGGCTTCCAGCAGGAGTTGTTCGCCATCCTGAGGAAAGCTGAGACTCTGGCTGACTCGCGGCTAAAAGAAAATCCTCGCGATGAGGAGGATTTGTACTGGGGAGGCGTGGTTCACGTTACGCGCGCTCTCTTTCACCTGACTTTGACCAAAGAGCGTCTAGCGGCCCTGCGAGAGGCCAAGGCCGCGCGCCAACTGCACGCGCAGCTCCTCACCATAAACCCCAATTACGTGGATGCGCTTCTCGTGCTCGGGACTTACGACTACGTGGTGGGCAGCCTACCCTGGTACCTGAAAGTGCTGGCTTCGCTCGTGGGACATCGCGGGCATCGCGCGCGCGGCTTGGCGGAGATCAAACGAGTGACCGAGGAAGGGCACTGGGCCCGCGAAGACGCCAAATCGTTTCTCGCTGTCATCTACTTCCGAGAAAAAAGATATGCGGAGGCCCTGGTCATTCTCGAGGGCCTGGCGCGCTCCTACCCGCGCAATTTCCTAATCCCGCAGGAGATGGCGCGCGCGTACAAGGCTCAAGGCAACTGGCGCGCGGCGGCAGAAGTATACGACGCCATGCTGGCCAAACACGCGGCGGGCGCGCCCGGCTACAGCGAAATTCCGCGCGCCAAGATCTTTTACCTTTCCGGTCAGGCGCACGCGCAACTGGGCGAATCCGAGGAGTCCCTGCGGCGCTATGAGGAGACTGCCAAACTCCAGGAGAACAACATCTACGTCTTCCGGGCGGAACTGGCGGCTGCTGGACTGTGCCTGCAACGGGACCGACGCGCTGACGCCCTCCGCAAGTATGAACGTGTCGCCCGAGGTGTCCCCCACACCGAGGAGGGGAAGGCCGCTCGTCAAATGCTCAAGCAACTCCACGCCAGCCACTAAACGCTGCTGGCGGCAACGCGGCTCGCGCTCTTCTGCCCGGGCCGCCGCCCCTGGGGCCATAACGGGCCTTGGCTCTGGCCGCGCCAGGTTCGCCTCTGTCTTCAGTTGAGACCTGCATCTCCCTCGCTTACAATACTCACCGCCACACTACAGTTGCAGTCTTACCGGGCTGCTGCCGCACTCAAGGCATCGGTCCGAGGTCGCCGCATGGATGTCGCCTCTGAACTCACTTTCCTGGTGGCCTTCAAGTTGATTGTCTATTCCCTTGGCTCCCTGGTGCATCTCTTCCTGATGGTTTTGATCCTCGGCCAGCGACGCCTCCGGCGGTTGGAGTGGCTCCTGTTTGGGCTCATGGCGGCCCTCTTCATGTGGAACTCCGGGAACCTGCTCGCCCTGAACGTGGGATTGTTCTACGGTGTCGGCCCTGACGTTCTCTCGGGCCTCGCGCGCTTGATACCGTTTCTGGGATTCGCCCTGGCAGCCCCGCTTGTCGTTCATGTGCACGCTGAGTATGCAGCGCAGTTCCAGCCCTTGCGCCTGTCCCATCGGCTTCTACTCGTGCTCTTCTACCTTCCGGTGGTGGGTCTGCCGTGGCTGGTGGGCCGGCTCTTGGGACATCTCGAGTGGGATCCCCTCATCGCCTTACGTCCTTGGGCGCGCCCGCTGGCCGCGTGGGTGGTGATGGCGCTGGTGGTAAGCGCCGTGTTCAACCTTGACTTCCGTCGCCGGGTCCAGGACGCGCGTTTGGTGAGCCTGCACGGATGGCTGGTGGGGTTCGAGGGATTTCTTGCCCTGGGCTTGGCGTGGGTGTACGTGGTCGGCAGGCCTCCTGCCCTGGGCCTGGGCGGTATTTTCCCCGTCGTGTTGATGCTGGTCGCGATAGCGCCGAGCGCTTTAGTCGGCTATTCGATTTTTCGTTACAACTTCCTGGACCTGCGGGTGCAGCGCAACCTGGTTTATTCCATCGTGGCCATCTTCGCCTTGCTGATCTATCTGAACGTCATCCGCCGCCTCAGTGGCTATCTGGAACTGCACAACATCCTCCCCTCGGCAGTCACAGAAGGGGTGATGATTTTCTTGCTGGTTGTGCTGCTGGAGCCGATCAAGAAGCAGATTAACAGTTTGCTGCACAGGGCCTTTGTCTCGGAGTTCGAGAGGGTGCAGCGGCTGTCCGACGAAATCCAGGAGCACGCCAAACGCAGCGGCGACCTGGAGCTGCTGAAAGCCTTCGTTGAAGACCGGATCGCGCGCGAACTGCGCCTGGAGCGCGTCGAACTCGTGCTCGGGGATGGGCCTCGGGGCTATCCGCTGCCGGGGAAGGTCCGACGGTTCCCGATCCATCGCGGCGAGGAAACGCTTGGGGCGCTGCTTGTTACTCCGGTGACCGCTGACCTTTCCGGAGATCTTCAGGGTGCCTTGCAGCTCCTGGCGGACCAACTCGGCGCGGCCCTCGAACTCTGCCGACTGATCGCCGACAAGGTGCAACTGGAGAGAGCGCTGGCGGAAAAGGCGAAGATGGCCTTTCTGGGTGAAATGGCGACACGCATTGCTCACAACGTCAAGAACCCCTTGAGCTCGATGAAAACGCTCGTGCAATTGCTCGAGGAAGACGCGAGTCTGCCGCCGCGCGTGCGGCAGGACTGCCGTCTGGTGGTCTCGGAGATCGACCGGTTAAACAACAACATCTCTCAAGTGCTCCGTTACGCCAAGTCGGCGCGGGATACCGACCACGCAGTTGACCTGGCGGGCGTAGTTAGCCGGGTGTTGACGCTGGCGCGGGCCGAGGCCGAGCGCCGTCAGGTACGCCTGGAATTTGATGCGCCCGCCGGGCCGTGCGTGGTAGGGGGCGGGGAAGAAGCAGCCAGCGATATCGTTTCCAACCTGGTGGTCAACGCGCTCGAGGCCAGCCCCACGGGCGCCACCGTCCGCATCCGGGCGGCCCGGGAAACGCCGACCGAACGCGTCCTGCTGACCGTGGAAGACCAGGGACCGGGGATTCCACCGGAGTTGAGAGAGAAGATCTTTCAGCCGTTCTTCACTACCCGGCCGGGCGGGACGGGATTGGGACTCGCTATCGTGGCGCGGCGGCTGGAAGA
>Ga0315310_10002961_pt1 | contig 10600 bp, 11 predicted proteins | sample TDP5_MG_FD_203630 | JGI IMG/M metagenome (GOLD analysis project Ga0315310, IMG submission 203630) | Freshwater sediment microbial communities from Lake Towuti, South Sulawesi, Indonesia - TDP5 | ecosystem: Environmental > Aquatic > Freshwater > Lake > Sediment | place: Indonesia: South Sulawesi...
GGATACTTTGTAGGTAAACCAGATGGGTTTCTTGTTGGCTTTTATAAGGAATACTACTCATCTTGGAAACAGATAGATCCCCCTAGTGCAAGTTGGCTTAGGCCTCAGCTTCGTTATCCTGAAGAAGCGTATTAAACAAAATAATCGACTTTCCCACACTTCCTGAGACGCCCTAGTCGTCCTCATCGATACTTATTTTTTTTCTCTATAGCACCGAGTATGGGATCTATGTCTAGACTCAAAGCTTTCATGAAGTATTGGTTTGTATTAGTTGGCTTTATTTGGAGTAGGTCGCATTCAAAGTGAACTGTCGGAAATGTGGTTCTGAAATGGTCTTTCTTAGTGAACATGTTAGTTGAGTAGTCTACGGCAGACTGTGACCAGACACTATCAGAAACTACTGAATACCTGACACCCTTCCGCTTCTCTATTTTCCCGACTCTCAAGCCTTATTTTGGAGCAAAACGATAGACCGACTTCTTGATTTGTGAAGGAGAATGGCTAGAAACCTTAAGAGGAAAAAATAAAGGTAACTCATGACACACTTGAGATATGTCATAAACTACAGAAGAACATAGTATGACATATTTGGACGCGTTTGTAAGAGAAATAATAGAACATGGACCAGAGGGTAAGCATGCACCTCCCATCATTTATTTGGATAGACTCCGAATAAGCTCAACCAGTTCTCTCGATTTCCTAACTTCTTCTTCAGCTAACTCTATTTCTCCGCCATAGAAGCAGGCTTCATGCGCCTTCCCAAACCGTGCTCCAAACTTCTCGCTCAATTCAGCCCTAGCAACTTCAGGATCTGTGCTTTCCAAGTATCTTAGATACCTGAAGCGTTCTCCGTGACGTTCAGGTTCAGGGTAACCTCGTTTGACAAGAAACTCGTCAATTGCTTTTACTGCAGCTAAAAACGCCTTGTCGCATGCGTTGCGCTTGCTCATTGGAATTGGAGACTTGACTTCTCGCTCTGCATGTTCTAAGGCTTCTTCAACAACAGACATCGTATTGAAACTCCAACAATACTTCTATCTCGCATATGCTTATTTAGGTCTTTGCCTTTGAGAGCCGTAGCAATTACAGGCTAACTAAAAACCTCAAAAAGAGGATTAACGCAATTAACGATAAGATAAAGAGGTTAAGGAACGGGGGTGGTCGCAATGCCATCCCGTAAAAGTCCATAATTTCGTGAATCGCATCGTTCTCGGAGAAAGACACGACAGAGTGAACGGGATGCCGGATCTGCCTAGCTTGGTTCTCAAGGAGAAGCACAGAATAATCTTTCACGATCCTGATAATGAAACAAAAATATGGAATTATCTTATGGTGCAAGGGAAAATCCCGTTAGAAGGGAATTGAAAGCGTTCTATGTCGGGGCCAACATAGTGGAGATCCAAAGCTTCTGCAGTCGCCTTAAGGACATATGCTAGATATGCAAGGGGAAGGTCTGCATAGAACTCTACATTGACAGTAGGCGAGTTTTCCCTTATTGGACTCCGAAAGACACGAAGAAACACGTATAGAGGAAGCGGTCTTATTGACGCCACTCGAGAATGTTGAAGCTTTATGCCAAGCCTTTGAAGATTACCGATACTACTACGCTAGGAAATAAGCGTTGACTCCCCGCTATTCCAGAGTCTCAGTGAGATAAGTATTCAGCATACCCGATTCCTGTTTGACCAACGCTATGCTCGAGGCACAAAAGAGTTAAATAAGCAAATGGAAAAAGAAAGCCAAGGATGATGAAGATGAAGAAGCCTAGTTTTGAGAAATCATTTGAGCTTTTTGAAAGAGCTCGTAAGGTTATTCCCGGTGGAACAAATAGCGCGGCCAGGGGCATAGTGTCAAGTGGTGTATTTGATGGTTTTCCTATAGAGTATCCGAGATTCGTGAAAGAGGCGAAAGGCTCACACTTAACTGATGTCGACGGTAATCAGTTCATTGACTATCATCTTGCTTTCGGCCCGGTGATCCTTGGCCATGCCAACCCTGTGGTCAATTCCGCGGTTAAGGAGCAGCTAGATCGAGGAGTTGTTCACGGTCTAAACCAAGAGGTCGAGGTTGAACTCAGCGAGAAGATAGCAAAACATGTTCCCTGCGCGGAAATGGTTCGGATATTGAACACTGGTTCCGATGCTACTTCAGCCGCTGTGAGAATGGCTAGGATCTACACTGGAAAGGACAAGATAGTCAAATTCGAAGGTCATTACCACGGATGGCACGATTGGGACATGCCAAACCTCCATCTTCCATTCGGGTATTACGTAAGGGGAAGATACCTAGAGCCCGGCATCCCGCTCAGTGAGATGGAGAACACAATCGCATTGCCATGGAACGACCTAGAGATTGTGGAGAAGACTCTGTGCAGGAAAGGAAATGACATTGCAGCGGTTATAACTGAGGCCTATCTGTTCAACAGCGGCGTAATCCCCCCAGAAAAAGGATACCTAGAAGGATTAAGAGAACTCACCAGACAGTATGAAGTCGTGCTCATATTCGACGAGGTTATAACTGGCTTCAGGCTAGGCTTGAGCGGAGCCCAAGGAATGCTGGGCGTTACCCCTGACCTCGCAACTTTCGCCAAGTCGATGGCTAACGGATTCACAATATCGGCTGTAGCAGGGAGAAGGGAGATCATGGAGAAGGTCGGTACAATAATCGGAGGAACTTACAACGCCAACCCCGTTTGCACCACTGCAGCGCTGGCGACGATTACGGAGCTTGAAAACAAACGGAATTACGACCACCTATACAAGATGAGCGGACTCTTGATGAATGGGCTTAGAGATGCTGTAAAAGACGTGGCAATCGAAGCCGTGGTACAAGGACCTGGACCAGGGTTTGGCCTATACTTGACTGATCTAGAGAGAATAAGGAACCCGCTTGAACTCTTGGCTGAGAAGAAGCATCCTCACACCCGGAGGAACGTTGTCTTCCACCAAGGGATAGTGAACCGCGGCGTATTCATCATGCCCAACGCGCGCGGCGCCAGAGTCTATCTCTCAGTTTCCCACAGTGAGAAGGATATACAGAAGACAATCGAAGCAGCTGAAGAATCTTTTAAAGAGGCTAAGAAGATAAATTAGAAGAGGAAGGAGAGGAAAATGCCCAAATTTTCTGTCTGTGTTGAGATGATCTTCAGTCATCTCCCTTTTCTTGAACGCCTTGAGAAGGTTAAAGACGTTGGGATCTCAGCGTTCGAGTTCTGGGGGTGGTCCAACAAGGATGTTGACGCGATCGCTGAAAAAAAGCGCAAACTCGGATTGACCTCCTCATCGTTCGTCGTCGATCCCTTAAGTAAGGATCCCATGTACAGGGCTTCCATAACGGAATCGAATGTCAAGGAGTTGTTCATCTCGACCGTCGAAGCGAGCGTCAAAGTAGCCAAGAAACTGGACTGCAGAAAGCTTATGATTGCCGGTTTAGGCGCACCTGCCCCTGATCTTACACGAAGCCAACAACTCAAGAATGCCATTTCTAATCTGAAGGCAGTGGCACCGTTACTCGAAGAATCAGGAGTGACTCTGCTGATAGAACCTGTGAATCCTGTTAACCATAAGGGATTCTTCCTCAGGAAATCGGCTGAGGGAGCCTACATCGTCCGCGAAGTTGGAAGCTCAAACGTGAAGATGCTCTACGACTTTTATCATCAGCAGCTCACAGAGGGCAATCTCATAGGTAATGCAAGAGAATACTTCGACTTCATCGGGTTCTTCCATGTCGGCGATGTGCCCGGAAGACACGAACCAGGAACCGGCGAGATCAACTATCAAAACATATTCCGGTTTCTGGACGAATCGGGTTACCGAGACTACGTCAGTCTCGAATTCATGCCAACAGGCGATCACAGCGAAGCAATACGAAAGACAATACAGATGGCCTCTTCTTAGGAAACGCCACTCCGAATTCAACTTTCAAATCATCAAATCCTTTTTTCCAGTTTCTTTCATGAGTTTCCCCTAAAGTTCGGACTTTCTCGTCTTCCTGAAAGCCAGTTTCGTTGCAAGTATTTGTCCAAATGCATGACCGATATGTCTCAACTCTGTTGACTACTATAGACTCTACACACGTTACTGCAAAGCAATCGAGTATCGCGTTTAGTCCCTGCTCTTTTTACAATTACCCCTTCGATTTCAGTATAAACTTGGTTCCATTCCTTTACTGTTCAATCTTGCCGGCTAGATACCAAACGTTTTGATGAAAAGGATCAGAAGCAGCCCAACCGCCGACCGAATCAGAAGTATCGAACAGGAGACTCACTCATAAAGGTAAGTAATTGTAAAACTTCTTGTTTTTATAGTTCCTTAGAATCAAACACTAGAAAGAAACTCTGTTCCAAACCCTTCTTCTAGTATTTCTCTTATCTTGGCGATGAATTCCCTCGCATCTGTTAATGCTCTTTCTGCGAGACCCTTCTGAGTCACAAAGCTGGTATCGTACGATGCTTTCTCCCGCTCTTCCTTCTTCTCAACCAGTTTCTGCACATCCTGCCTCGCAAGCCTCCTTATGAGGTCCAAAGAAATTAGATAATGCTCTCTCAACCTCTTCTTCTTGTGAACGTAATGATAGATGAGAGCACATACCGTGGCGGCGTGGGTCTCTCCTTCCTTCCTGACAGCAGCCAGTGCAGCCAGCGACGCTTGGTACATTGCGTAGTAGCATACTGTGATCACCCAGTCAAAGAAGTTCTCCCCCTCATACCTGAACCTAGGCCCGCCTTCGTGCATTGTAAAAATCTTGTTCGCTAGGCCAAGGTTGTGGTATGCCTTTTTCAGATGCCCTAAGACGTTTTCTTCTGCAATCCTCTGAGAAAGTGTCTTGGTAAGGGAAACTCTTGGGCTTTGGAAGTAGCGCATCGACCTCTCGCACGTTCTAGCATCACCAAGCCAATCTTCCCATGTAGGATGCCTAGGCATCAAATCACCTTAGATAGCAAATGGTAGTATCGTCCTTCTCCGAAGAGAACGATACCGTCTTTCAAAACGCCTGCTGCAAACCTTTTCTTGTCCCTAAGACCTTGTTCAAAATCTTTCAAGCTCATAACAACCGCAACAAGTCTAGTCGGGTGTATCCCGCTAACTTCTCTGGCAAGATTATCTATCGAGTTCATCAGTTGCTTAAACCTTTGCTCATCGTAATCCGGTACAATCACGAGAACATCTATGTCGCTTCTCTGAGTGGCCTCGCCTCTCGCCACGCTTCCGAATAATACCACCGATTGAACCTCGGGTACGAAGTCAGAGACTTTTTTGGTAAAATCCTCTAATATCCAAGCGACCCTTCTATTCTCAAAGAACTTCTCCCGCCTCTCAGCTTCAAACAACTCGCACATCTTACGAGTTTTTGGGTCAGTCAGATTCAGTTTGTAATATTTTTCTTGTCCCTCAGTTTTGAATTCTAACAGGCCATCTTTTGCTAGTTTTCTGAATTCCGAAGAGACTGTCCCCAGACCGACCTTTGATAATTCAGCGAGTTCTCTCGTGTAATACCATTTACCCAAGTCTTTTGCCATGGTCCTCAGAAGCAATATGACCTTAGGAGTCAGTAGCTCAGACATGACTAATAATTTGGACGCGCATGTATAAAAGCGTTCAGTTTATTGAACTGGCGTTCAGTTTTCTGAACGAATGGAACGGTTTCATTTTTAGTTTTCAGTAAGTAGTCTTCCGGCATGCCTAGTCATCGAGATTTGTTTAAATAGAGAACCGCAATATTTAGTCACCCTATTTGGATGACTATTCAAAGTAGTCGCATCATTTATGTGACTAAATTAGGTAAAATCGTGGGAAAGTTGGAAAAGCTTCTTAATCTGCACATGGCCGAAAATTTCTTTGTCAAACTCTACCGTGGCATAGTTGCTGTTTTTCATACTGCTGTCTAAATTCACCAGTATTGTTCCACTAACATCTATAGTTTGCGAGGGAATGTGCATGTGTCCGCAGAGATGTATTCTGGGTCTAAGGATTTCCAGTGCCCTGTTTAGAACATCGCTGCCTAATGATTTCAGTGGGGGATGCTGAGGTGCTTCATGAGTTACCACTATATCTATTCTACCACTTCTTGCATAACCTTCTACGAGTCTTTCAACTTCCTCTATTATATGGTGGTGAGCCTTTCTCTTTCTTATGGCTATGTTTCCGTTGACGGCTGCTATCCTCAAGCCTTGCCATTCTCTTATGTTATCGGAAAGCCAGCACGAAGAGTCGTCCTTGTTCCTCAGGCTTTTGATTAAATCCACGTTGTCATGGTTTCCGTAAATGGTTAGGAAGTAGCTTTGTTTGGAGATGGGTCTGAACATATCCTCAGTCGCTTCTTCGCCGGAATCTCCAGCAGAAAGCACGAGGTCCGGCTTCTCAGCTTCCACTGCTTTGCAGAGGGCTTCGAAAACTCTAGATTCGTCTCCGCCCCGAAACCCTCTCGTACTGTAATGGAGGTCGGCAACCATTAGTATTTTCGAGTTCAACACCTTCAATCTTATCCAGCCTTAATATGGTTATATAGTTGAATCCCAGATACTTTGGAGGACACTTCACGTCAAAACAAAGCAAGCTCTCTCTTCTAAACTAGTTTACGCACGTTGTATCGTTCAAGAAACTACAGAGAAAATCGAGCGAAATGCTCTACTCTTCTTCCTTTGCTTGACGAATTGCTTTGTCTATCATACCCACAAATTCTTCAGCCCATTTAACAGCTTGCTCTGCTTCATCCTTAGAAACTACATCCATTTCCTCATAAACTATCCTGCGCCTCTTCTTCCGCATACCGTTCATCACCATTACCATTCTATCGCTTCCTTCGGTTCCGAATGCCGAATGAAGGAACCTTACAACAGCTACATGACCCTCGCTACTGGGCGGCCTATAGCCTTTTTCATACATGAGCGCTCTTCCTGCCTGCAACATCGCGTTGTAAGCTACAGCCAGGGACCAGTCGAACTTCTTGTTTTCAATTAAAGTTATGGCTGTATCTACGTCCCTTTTCGCACGTTTGATTGCGCCAAGTGCCAGATTGTGATTCGGCTTTATTCTACTTATTGCTCCACTTCTCAACATCTCTTCTAAACTCATCCTCTTCACCGATAAGCATGAACAACGGTTTGGTTGCGATTTCGTTTAAGAGATGGTGTCTGGTTTCAACCCTTTTAATAAATTCCTCCTCGCTCCAGAGTATATAATTGACCTCCCTTCCCACTTCCTTTTCAATCTGGCTTGTCGTGGTGAGAAGTTTTTCCTCGTTCACATTGCCAATTACCAGCAAGTCGACATCGCTTTTTTCTGACTCCTCTCCGCTTGCAAAAGAGCCATAGATAAGCGCGTAGCGTATTTCTTCCAGTTCTGAAAGCGCTTTTTTGACCAGATTGCCAAGACCCACAGTTTTTATCAGTAAACTTTTAAGCTCAGCGAAATATGGAAGTTTTCTGTTTGCAGAGACGAGCGTAACTTTACCTTTCTTCTCTTCGTTCAGTATGCCTAAAGATACAAGATTCTTCTCTTCCTTGTAGAGCATGCTGTAAGGGATCTTTAGGTCTCTTGACAGTTCACGCAGGTAAAAACTTCTGTCAGGGTACATTAAGAGTTTGCCTAGCAAAGTCACCCTAGTTCTGGAGCCGAACAATCTATCTATTTTGCATGTCATATTATCTACTTTATATATCAAGGCTTATTAAGATGTCACCTAAAGAAAAGTCAGAGACGGAATACAACATCAATCACATCGTAAACCAAGGAATAGGCAAAAATTGCCAGAAGATACTTCTCTACTCATATTACTTCATCCCTACCAGCTCTTAACCCTAACGCCGCTTGTGTAGGCTTAAACACGTTTGGTTTATCAAAACGGCGTTCAGTTTTTTGAACGAAAGGAATAGTTTCACTTCTTGGTTTCCAGCAAATAGTCTTACGTCATGCCCCGTGATATTGTCAAGTTAGCGGATAAAATGGTTCTTATTCTCTGAGAGGACTCAATAATCGGATAAGCTGACGAAAGCAAAGGTTTTTAAATTCTAGATGACACTCAATCCTCATGATTCGTTCGAAAAGCAGCGTTCCCGCAATTCTTGGTGGACAACCTGCTGTTCCCAAAGGAATGGTCAAACCTTGGCCTGAGATTCGCGAAGAAGATCGCCAAACAGTACTAGGAGTCCTGAATCGAGGAATTCTGTGGGGTGGAGGCGCCCCTGAAGTTAGAGCCCTAGAGCAAGAGTGGTCCCGATACGTTGGGAGCAAACACTGCCTCGTGACCAACAGCGGGACAGCTGCGTTGCATATGGCAGTTGCTGCCGCAGGCGTCAAACCCGGCGACGAGGTGCTAGCTGCCAGCCTCTCATGGACCTCGAGTGCCACATGTGTACTTCACCACAATTCTATACCGGTTTTCGTTGATGTGAAAGTGGATACTCTCTGCATGGATGAGGACAGGATCGAAGAGAAAATATCAGACCGGACTAAGGCGATAATCCCCGTTCACTACGCTGGTCTGCCTTGTGACATGGACAAAGTTATGAAGATCGCCGAGCGTTATGATCTCAAGGTGATCGAGGACTGCTGCCAGGCGCATGGCGCAATGTACAAGGGGAAGATGGTTGGCACAATCGGTGATATCGGTTGTTACAGCCTCAACGGGAGCAAGAACTTGTCGGGAGGCGAAGGAGGACTGCTGGTAACGGATGACGACGACGCCTATCGCGAAGCCGCACGTGTCTGGCAGTTCGGTGAAAACCGCCGCGAAGACGGAACACGCGAATACAACGCGTACGGCATGGGCTGGATGTACCGCACAACTGAGATGACTGCAGCCTTCACTAGGTCGCAGCTTAAACGGCTCGACTGGATCACGGAACGCATCATAGAGAACTCCCACTATTTGAGCGACAACCTCCGGCATATCAAGGGAGTCAAGGTTCCCGTAGAACCGCCGGGAAGGAAACACGTGTTCTGGGTCTACAAGGTTCTCTTCTATCCAGAGGAACTTGGGCTCAAGACACCTCTAAAGATATTCAGGGACAAGGTTGAGGCTGCTCTAAGGGCGGAAGGCGTGGAGGTCGGAAGACCGGAATTCATAATTCCAGACATGACGCTCTTCAACCAGAAAGAGGGCTACGGCCGCGGATGCCCATGGAGCTGCCACCTGTACGGCAAGGATATCGAATACAGAGCTGAAGACTATCCAGGAGCAATGGAGGCTCTAGACCGAAACACGGGTATATCGGGAACGAAGCCGCCTAACGGCATAGAACTGATGGAGAGATACGTAGAAGCATTCCACAAGGTCTTCGACAACCTTCCCGAAGTGTTAGCAGCGTAGCGTTGATTGCACATTATGGCAGAGGAAACCTTTGCATATCTTAGCGTAGGCGCTCAGAGGATTGACCCTTTTTTTGTTTTCTCCGCCGTAGAGCCAATCATTCGCAAAGCTTATTTCAGAAAGCGCAGACAGTGGTCTGGATGTGACATAGCCTTGATCAAGATAGTAGAACCAATTGATGGGGCGATCTTGAATAGAAACGACGGAAGACGAACAGCGAGCGGGTTAGAGATCACTGTTAGGGGGACGGTCTCGCCAGGAATCAGTAGGGTCTGGGTAAACGAAAACGAGGCAGAAGTTGCCAATGGCAAGTTCGCCTGCAATATAGTACTGGAAAAAGAAGAGAGTAGGATCGTTGCGTTCTCAAAGGGAAAAGAAGGCGAACCGGGCTATAGGGACGTCATCACCGTTTTATGGGACAGATACTCTCTGCCACGTTACAGGTTCTCGGTTGACGACAACAGAACCTTTCTCAAGGATCTAGCGTTGAATGCTGACAAATATAGCTCAATGTTCGACAATGAGTACCTAGATTTTTGGAGAGAGATGCGTGAAAAGTACGGAACCAAAACCCAGTTTAATATTTACTACCAGACTGAGGGATTCAATCTAACAGAAATGCCCAGAAAATACAAGTCTGAATGGGTTGAGAATTCAGATTGGCTGCGGTTAACCTTCCACGCCCTTCAACACGTCCCGGATAAACCGTACATAAACGCAACCTACGAAGAGATGAAACGCGATTATCTTCTTGTTACTAGGGAGATTGAGCGTTTTGCTGGCAAGGAGCTTCTGAGCAATTTCACAACCGTCCATTGGGGCGAAGCCCCCTTAGAGGCTTGTGTAGCATTGCGAAACTGCGGTATCGAGGGCCTAGCAGGATATTTCACGTGGCAGTATAGAGGACCCTCACCATTCGATAAGGCCACGGCGGGACGACCTTGTGTCTCCTACTACCTCGATAACGAGAAGACTGCATACCTCAGTAAGCACGATTACTGGAAGGATATGCGAACCGGAATAATCTTCGTTAGGCATGACATAGTCATCAACGACGTTAAGTTAGACGAAATAGTACCTCACCTAAACGAGGTCGCCAAAGACACACATCAGTCGGAAATAATGGAATTGATGATCCATGAATACTGCTTCTACCCAGAGAACCAAGCTTATCAACCCGACTTCAAAGAAAAGGTGATAACCGCAATCGAGTGGGTAAAGAATAAGGGCTACAAACCCGTATTCTTCGACGAAGGTTTCGTGGGCGCCCAAATACCCTAGATGGAATTAT
>Ga0315310_10002963_pt1 | contig 10599 bp, 10 predicted proteins | sample TDP5_MG_FD_203630 | JGI IMG/M metagenome (GOLD analysis project Ga0315310, IMG submission 203630) | Freshwater sediment microbial communities from Lake Towuti, South Sulawesi, Indonesia - TDP5 | ecosystem: Environmental > Aquatic > Freshwater > Lake > Sediment | place: Indonesia: South Sulawesi...
ACGCCGTGAAATACGTGGAGCAGGAAGGGCTTCCGTTGGTGGAGTCTCCTTCAATGGGCTTCGTAGTCAAACCTGATGGAACTGTAGACTTTAGGCAAACAGTCGTAAACCCGGGACCCTTCTTCGCGTCTTTCACGCTGATAAAGCAGGTTGAAGCCGAAATCGAGTTCATGAGAGCATTCGAACCCGACGTGATCGTCTCAGACTCCCGAGTCTCTCCATTACTGGCGGCAAAGTCTCTGAACATTCCAGACGTCTCCATTCTTAACCAGTTCCAAATCATAATCCCTCGGCGAAAAAGATTCATGAGGCTGGCCAAAATTGTTGACACCGGAGCTCTCGCGATGATTGGCAAATTATGGACGAGCGGAGCAGCCCACCTCATGATACCAGACTTTCCCCCGCCGCACACTCTATCAACCGGAAACCTAATAATCCCAAAATCCTATCAAAAACGCGTACAGTTGATCGGACCCATACTGCCAGTTCACCCATCCGAATTGCCCAGTAGGGAGAACCTCAGAAAAGATCTTGATATACATGAAGACTTACCACTCATCTTTGCCCCATTAAGCGGTCCAGCCAAGGAACGCGCTTACTTCACGGGAATCCTCAGGCAGATCTTCAAGAGATTTCCCGAAAACTATCAAGTTGTCATGTCGCTTGGGTATCCAAATACATCGATAAGACCCATTCGATACGGAAACACGGTTGTACATAGCTGGGTTCCAAATCGCTTCGAATACCTGAAAGCGTGCGACCTCGTGGTATCTAGAGCCGGCCACGGAACCATAACACAGGCAATGTGCTATGGCAAGCCCATGATTCTAGTGCCAACGCCGAGCCATACTGAGCAGCTGAATAATGCCAAGAGAGTTGCCGAACTAGGCATAGCCCAAGTAGTTGAGCAAGACATGATCAGTAGAGAGACCCTCATCGATGCTGTCGACCTTCTACTGAAGGATGAAAGACATATGAAAAGGACTGAAGAAATCCAAGATGTTGTTTCAAATCTAAATGGCCTAAATACCGCAGTTGAGACAATAACCAGGGTTGCCGCAGAATCAAACAGTGCTTAAGCGGTGACCAACGGGCTTCCTGAATAGATCGTTCACATCCATGGTGAAGATTCGAGATCAAGGAAATCCGTTGCGTTTAAGTATCAGAGCTTCAGTTTCTTATGCTGTTACTGGAGGTGTGTTGCGCTCGTAAAGGTACTGGTTACCTGTGCATGGCCCTATATCAATCACGTACCTCATTTAGGCACCCTGTTACCTGTTCTCTCATCAGATGTCATAGCTCGGTATCACAGGCTTAAGGGAGACGAAGTTGTTTACGTAAGCGGCTCAGATGAGCATGGCACACCTATAGAGGTTGAGGCGATAAGGCAGAGAATCCAGCCGAGAGAATTAACAGATCGAAACCATAAGATAGTCTCAGACCTCTTTAAGAAGTGGGGAGTATCCTTCGATAATTATACTCGCACGGAAAGTCCGAACCATGTGAACTTGGTAAGGGAAGTCTGGAAGAAGATCGATGAGAACGGGTACGTTTTCACACAAGAGGCAGAACTACCGTTCTGCCCAAAGTGCGATCGTTTTCTACCCGACAGGTTCGTTGAGGGAAAATGTCCCTTCTGCGGGTATGAAGGAGCACGAGGTGATCAATGCGACGGCTGCGGAAGACTCCTCGAGCCCGTAAAGCTGATTGAGCCTCAATGCGCCATCTGCGGAACAAAACCTAAGGTGCGAGCAGTTACCCATTGGTACTTTGATCTTCCCAAGTTTACAGATCAGCTTCTTGCGTACATAGGAAGTAATAGACAGTTGCCGGACAACGCAAGAAACTTCAGCGTGAACCTTCTAAAGGAAGGATTGAAACCTAGACCGATAACCAGGGACACAAAATGGGGGATTCCGGCTCCTTTTAAAGGATCAGATGGCAAGACAATATACGGCTGGTTCGAGAATGTCTTAGGATACGTGTCAGCAACCTTGGAATACTTTGAGAACCGTGGACAGACCGATAAATGGAAAGACTACTGGTTCGAGAAAGATGCCAGAACGCTCTACTTCATAGGGAAAGACAATGTACCTTTCCACACACTGTTTCTGCCCGCGCTTCTACTGGCAACACATGAAGGCTACAACCTACCATGGAATGTCAGCACCAACGAATTTCTGACATTCAAGGGACAGAAATTCTCCAAAAGCAGAAGGCTCGGAATATGGATAGATGAAGCTCTACAGCTTTTCCCAGCTGACTACTGGAGATACACCCTAATAGCGGTCCGACCTGAAACAAGAGACACCAACTTCACTTGGGAGATCTTCCTTGAAAAAGTCAATTCAGACCTCAATGACGCGCTGGGAAACTTCGTACATCGAACCCTCACGTTCCTTAACCGATACTTTGACGGAACCGTACCAGACCCCGGGAAACTAAGTGAGGACGATAGACGCATTTTACGAATGGCGAAGATCAGAATTGAGAGAGTTGGTAAGAACTTGGAGAACTTTCGTTTACAGTCTGCCTTGCGCGGGGTCATAAGTCTAAGCCGCTTAGGAAACAAGTATCTTAACGACAAGGAACCTTGGAAAACCATTAAGACAGACCGGCACTCAGCAGCTAGATCATTATATATATCAGTTCAAATCGTCAAAGCCATCTCAGTTCTGATAGAACCATTTACGCCGTTTACCTCTAGCGATCTTCGAAACCTTCTAAATCTGCCAGAGAACATTCGGTGGGAAGACGCGTTAACCCCGATCCCTCCAAACCACAAAATTAAAGAGGCAAAACCTCTCTTCCATAAGATCGAAGCGTCGGAAGAGGAGATACAAGATATGCTGGAGAAAACCGTATCCGCTTCAGAGACCGTCTCATTCGATGAGTTCTCGAAGATGGACCTTCGAATTGGCAAAATCGTCAAAGTTGAACCTATTCCAGGAGCTAAGAAACTCCTAAAGCTCACAATCGACATCGGAAGTAACCAGCAAAGAAACGCCGTTGCGGGAATAGCAGAATACTACTCGCCAAAGGAACTTGAAGGAAAACAGGTCGCGGTGATGACTAATCTGTCCCCAAGAAAGGTCTTTGGGGTAAACTCGGAAGTCATGATATTGGCCGCGCTCGATAGGAAGAATACCCTTGCGCTCATTCAACCTGACAAATCCGTTGAAACAGGGAGCAAGATAACCTAAAAGGGAACAAATCCTTGCCCATAAAGGCAGACCTACATGTTCACACATGTTACTCTAGAGATGCAATAACAACGCTCAAGGACCTCATTCTTTACTCGAAGAAAAGAGGTCTAAACGCGGTTGCGGTAACTGATCACGATACGCTTGAAGGAACACTGAAAGTTAAGAAAGCGAACGGGTTAACTCTAATACCGGGCACGGAGGTTACCACACGCAACGGTCACGTACTGGCGCTCAACCTTACCATGCCTATCCCGAAAGGCTTCGAGTTAGCTGAGACCGTGGAAAGAATTCATGAGGCCAATGGAATTGCGATAGCGCCGCATCCTTCCGCATTCCTAAAGAGTAGTCTGGGTTCAGGTGCGCTTCAGAAATCCGTGAAAATGGATGCTGTCGAAGTAATCAACTCTTCAGCCTTTCCCTTTTTTCTGTCAACTCAGCTAGGTAGGAGACTTGCCACTCGGCTGAATCTTCCTCAGACTGCTGGAAGCGATTCGCATATTCCTGAAACAATAGGGTTAGCGTACACGATCATTGATGCCAATCCAAATGTCGAGGACATTATTGACGCGATAAAGAGAGGTTTCACTGTGCCCTATGGAAGATCGGTGCCGATAAGACTCAGATTCAAGAAGATTGTGGCAAAAAAGAGAGGTGAGGAGTGCTTTCTTCAGAATTTTTCGAGTTGATAGAGGCCTAGATCAATGTTCAGAGGTTTGTCTGGTCCGGAATGCCCGTCTAGGTCATACAATTGAGGATCCGTTGATCCATATCCGCTAAGCAGAAACGGCGACCGAACTCCCGTCATGACGAGAGTTACTCTTAGAGTTCCCGCCAGTTCTGGGTTTATCCTTGCGCCCCACATCACGAGTGCATCGTCGCTCATCATCTCTGAGATGATTTCGCCTACGCGGTTTGCCTCTTCTATGCTCATGTATTCGTCTCCGGAAACATGGATTAGAGCTCCTGTCGCTCCAGCGTAATCAATATCCAGCAAGGGCGTTTTCAAAGCGTTTTTTACAGCCTCCTCAGCTCTGTTCGGTGCATTTGATTCTCCGATGCCGGCAACAGCCACTCCGCCCCTCTTGATGATCGTTTTGAAGTCCGCGAAATCTAGATTGATCAAGCTAGGCGCGGATATTGTCTCTGTTATTCCCTTGACCATGTTAGCTAGTACCTGGTCGCCAACTCTGAAGGCTTCATTCAAGGGAAGCTGGGGCACCAACGTCATCAATTTGTTGTTGTCAACCATGATTACCGTGTCACAAGCTTTTCGCATCTCAAATAATCCTTGTTTTGCTATCTCAGTTCTTCCTTTCTCGATCTTGAAGGGCATCGTTACGACCCCTACCACAATGGTTCCATTCTCTCGGGCAATCTCCGCCACAATCGGCGCTGCTCCGGTTCCAGTTCCCCCGCCTAAGCCGGCTGTAACGAAGGCTATGTCTACCTCAGAAAGAAGACTCTCCACTTGATTTCTAGATTCCTCGATGGCCGCTCTCCCGATTTTTGGATCTCCACCCGCTCCTAAACCATGAGTAGTATTCTCTCCGATCAACAATTTCTGGTTTGCATGAACAGCATTTAGATGCTGCACATCAGTGTTGATGGCGATGCATTCCGCGCCGACTATGGCAGACTCCATTAGACGACTCACAGTGTTGTTTCCTGCCCCACCAATTCCCAGAACCAGAATACGGCAGAGCCCCGGAGCCTTAAGACCCTCATGAACGGCTTCATGCCATGTGAACTGGAGCGCCCTATCTGCCAACTTTGCCATTCTTTCTTCTACCCCGCAACTCCATGTTGATCAAGTCACGGATTGCCACACGAATAGCTTCAGCCCTGTGTGGATAATATCTCTCATCTACAAGCCTGTCAAGCGCTTCAAGGTACGGCTCTGGAAGATACAGTGTTATGAGCTTCATTTCCTCACCTCGCAAGATGCGACTCGGCTTTTTTCTCATAAATTTCTATATGATATGCTGCAAATATGATTCAAATATGTTGATACCTCTCATATATAAGAATTCCCCTTGTGCTCGAAAGGTCATTACCATTTACGTGTCAAACGAGACAACCGTTCCTAGATCATATTTTTCTTTATGTCTTAAAAAATCAGCATATATAACCATAATGGGGTCCTTATTACCTTGTGCTCCTCAAATGCAGTGAGAAAGAGTGTGATGTCCTCTGATTTGACCGGCGCGGCGCCTCCGACTCTTATGAGAAAGGCAGGGACCATATACTGTGAGAGTTATGGTTGTTCTGCGAATAGGTTTGACCTTGAGGTCATGCTTGGGATACTGGTTGAGGCGGGCTATAGAGTAGTCAACGATGCAAAACTAGCTGATATCATTCTGGTTAATACTTGTGCTGTGAAGAAGCCGACTGAGGATAAGATGCTTGAACGATTAAGGGTTCTTAGCTCTTTTGATAAGCCTTTGATAGTTGCGGGCTGTCTGCCCAAGATTGACTTCGAGGCGATTTGTAAGAGCTCCTCTTCTTTCTCCGCGGCCCTTGACCCTTACAGCGTCGACAGGATTCTTGAAGTTGTTAGATCTGCAGAAGCCGGCGAGACGAATAGAGTATTCTTTTCTGAGAAGCCTCAGGTTAAGCTGCTACAACCTAAAGTTAGGCTTCACAAGTTCATCGAAATAGTCCAGATAGCTGAAGGCTGTACTGGAGCGTGCTCTTTCTGCTGTGTTAGGTTTGCGAGGGGTAGATTGTTCTCTTACGCCAAAGAGCTGATTGTTGATAGAGTGCACAAGGCTGTTTCGGAAGGGGTAAGAGAGGTCTGGATTACCTCTCAAGACAATGGTGCTTACGGGCAGGATATAGGAACTGACCTTGTGGAGTTGCTTGATGAGTGCTGCAAGATTGAAGGAGACTTCCTCATCAGAATCGGTATGATGAATCCGAATCATGTATTAAGAATTGCAGACAGATTGGCGCTCGCATACAAAGATGAGAGAATCTTCAAATTCCTGCACCTCCCGGTTCAAAGTGGAGACGATGAAGTGCTGAAGCGGATGAACCGATCTTACTCCGCTGAGGATTTCAGGCATATCGTTTCAGTCTTCAGAGAAGAAATTCCCAAAGTAACCTTGTCCACAGATATCATCTGCGGCTTCCCGGGCGAAACCAAGTCGGCTTTCGAAAGAACGGTTAGACTAGTAGAAGAGGTTGAACCTGGCATTGTCAATATTTCAAGGTTCTTCCCGAGGCCTGGTACGCGTGCTGGGAGCATGAAGCGATTGCCAGTCGAAGAAGTCAAGAACAGAAGTCGAAAGTTAAGCGAACTTGTGAAAAAAATCTCGTTCGAAAGGAACAAAACATGGCTAGACTGGGAAGGAAAAATATTGATCGATGAGAAAGGCAGAGACAATACATGGATTGGAAGGAACTTTGCGTACAAACCGATCGTAGTTACGAGTCCGGAAGATCTGCTTGGTAGATTCGTCTATGCTCATGTTAATGAGGCGTTTTCAACATATCTAAGGGCTGAAATTCTGACTTAGCCTTATCCCCCACCTACAGGTGGGATTATCGCCACGATGTCGCCTTCTTTGAGTTTCGTTTCGAACCCTTGAAGCGATCCTACATTTTTCCCGTTTATTAGATATTGGAGATTTTCCCTAAGCCTTCCTCTTTTATTCCTTATGTAATCCTTGAACTCTAGTCCATATTTCTCTTCTAGCAGTTTCAGAAGGTCTTCTACAGCGGTATCCTTCTTTACTTCTATCTCTTCTTCTCTCTTGTTCGTTATCTCTCTCAGCCGTGTGAAAAAGCGTAGCTTAACCTTCATCGCTTATTTTTCCTCTCGGTTCACCATCTCGTTTATGGCTTTCTCCATCATATGTCCATGGCAATAGACCAGCGCCTTTTTTACACCTTCAATGTTCTCAGCCGTTCTCTTGACACCCATGGCGAGTTTAAAGGCAATCGGACAGAAGGGGCTCGATGGCAGAAAATCTATCTTTACCACTCCTGGTTCAGTTTCTTTCAGACCAGTAATTAGCTTCATCTCCCCGAAAGTTAATCTCGTTTCAGGATCTATTATCTTCTCAACTTCAGCTTGCACTTTACTTTCCAATTCCGTCATTTTGATTTTACCTTTTGCCGAATTTTTAACTATAGACGATCATTCACTTCCTAATAAAGATTGCAGAACCGTGATAAGCGCCACAGGAAATGTGAAACTCGTATTCATCCTGGTTGATTCACCCGATAATTTTAATTACCGACACGTACAATACTTTCGTCGATCTGAAATGAGTAAGGAAGAGGTCCCTTGGATTGTGAGGGATTATCTCAGGTGTAGCGGATGCCGAAGATGCGAAATTGCCTGTTCACTAGAGCATGAGGGAAAGATGTGGCCTGAGGCTTCAATGATAAAGGTCTTTATGCTTGTTCCCGGTGTTGAGATTCCGCACCTATGCGCCCAATGCCACGATTATCCCTGCGTTTCAGCCTGTCCGGTGAATGCCCTATCGGTGGACAATGAGACATGCGCTGTTCTGGTTGACAAGGAGAAATGCATCAGCTGCGCCAAGTGCATAGATGAATGCCCAGGAAACATTCCGTTCCTTCATCCGAGTGACAACAAGGCTGTGATCTGCGACCTCTGTGGTGGAGATCCAGAATGTGTTAAGGTTTGTCAAGAAGCAAAGTTTAACGCCCTTTGGCTTATCAGAGAGGGAAAAGAGTGGGCGAAGAAAAACCTGAATAGGAAGCTTTTTGCACAGACGCCTGAGGAGCTCACGAGGGATGTTGCAGCAAACCTGTACGGCGAGAAGGCTGAGGAGCTGATCTAGATGCCTAGAGGTTATGCTGGAAAGTTTCTCGAGGTCGATCTGTCGTCAGAAAAGATCAAGGATGCTACTTTTGACGATGAAACCCTGAAGAACTATATTGGAGGTAGGGGATTAGCGGCAAAGATCCTCTGGGACAGGCTTGGTGAGAAATGGGAGACCGTTGATCCTCTGGGACCGGAAAATCTATTCCTAGCTTTGACGGGACCTTTAACCGCCATATACCCTGGAGCCCGAGTATGCGTCTCCGGAAAGTCGCCCCAATGCAATGGCATAATCGGCTCAACGGGAAGCAGCGAATTCCCGTCTGAACTGAAGTGCGCCGGGTACGACGGGGTTATCGTCACAGGCAAGGCGGAAAGCCCCGTGTACATTCTCGTAACTGATGATAAGGCGGAGGTCAGAGATGCAAAAAACGTATGGGGCAAAGAAGCCTTAGAAACGATAAGAATATTGAACAAGGAAGTCAGGGGAATACTTCAGGAGAAGGCCCCAAACGTAGGAAAGTGGAAAGAACCCGGCCTCATATATTGCGGTCCAGCCGGCGAGAACAGGGTTAGAACCGCGGCCGTTATGCAGAAAGTGAGCCATGCGGCAGGTTATGGAGGCTACGGAGCCGTCATGGGCTCAAAGAACCTGAAGGCCATCGCTGTCAAGGGGAGGAAGCCGTTACCTGATGTTGCGAGCCCAGGTGCTGTGAAGATTCTTTGGCGTGAGGTTGATCGGCGGTGTAGTCGGAGAGATCGCACTTGGCCTAGCGCTTGGGGGACCGGATACGGAGGATACGAAGTAGGCGCAAGAAGCAGTTCTGAGCCGGTTAGAAACTGGCAAGAAGAATGGCATGGTGAAAACAGCTTCGGTGGTCCAAAATTCGACTTCAGATACTGGGTGAAAAGATACTGGAGCGACTTCAACTGCTCCGCTTCGTGCATGAAGCTCGCAGTTATCAAAACGGGTCCTTACAAGGGAACTTTCACAGATGATCCGGACTACGAGATGCAGGCCTATCTAGGTCCAAACCTAGGAATCTTCGACCCTGGCAAATGCATATACTTGTCAGCCCTTATGGACTACTTGGGCTTCTCCGGGATAAACGGTGCGAACACTCTAGCCTTCGCAACGGAGCTATATCAAAGGGGCATACTCACCACGGACGACCTAGGCTTTGAGTTGAACTGGGGAGATGTAGAGGCCTTTGAAGCCCTTGCGAGAAAGATAGTTAGGCGAGAAGGTATAGGCGACATATTGGCTGAAGGAACGTACAGGGCTGCTTTGAAGATCTCTGAGATGAAAGGAGTGGACGTAACGAAATATGCGGTGCACGTTAAGGGTGTGGAGATAGGGGCGCACGGTACGAGGAGTGGAGAAGATATGAGACCGGCTGAGTATGCGTGTTCGCCTCAATGTGGAGATCACACTTCTGGGGTTTATGATGCGTACGAGGACATGGGAATGGTCTTCTTAGACTCAGCTGTTGTTTGCAGCTTTGTCGATGGGGAGCTTCTATGGGATTTCTACAGAGCCGTCACGGGATGGGACACAACGGAGGAACAGTGGAACCGTGTCTTGGGACACAGGATTATCCACATCCAGAGAGCTGCCCTACTTCTCGGAGGACCCGACATAGTCTGGGACCCAGCGATCCATGACGATAATCCGCCAAGGTATTATGAGCCGTTGCCATCCGGACCATACAAGGATAAGACAACGGACAAGAAAGCTGTCGAGGAGATGAAGAAGCAGTATTATGAAGCTATCGGTTGGGACGAGAGAGGCATCCCGAAATCGGAGGTTCTCAAGAAACTGGGGTTGGGGGATGTCGACAGAGCTCTAGACAGATTGAGAAATTAAACCATTATCTTTTTTCGAAGAAGAGTGCATGTACATAACAGAAATCCTTGACCGTGCGCGCGTAATACTTATATGGAAAACCATAGAGCTCTCAGAAAAGTGGTCGGCAATGAAGGTAAAGGTAAGGGCGTTTGGTGACTTAATGGGGTTGTTGGGCAATGAGTCAATCGTTGAGCTGGAAGTCGACGCGAGACTCACAGATTTGGTCTCCAAACTTGCAGAGAAAACAGGCAATCAAAGGAGAGGTTTCCTGGGACATTATGATGTGAGGGGACCTGATCTGGTGATACTTTTGAACGGTCGCAACATTCATACTCTAGAGAAACTCGTAACTTCTTTGAAAGATGGCGATGTTGTGACCCTCCTACCCCCGCTTGTGGGAGGCTAGAAGACCATCTAATCTCAATTGAGCGTCAAGAGGCGTGCTGGAAGAAGCCAGATATGAGCCTTGGCGGTGTTGCCGCTTAAGCCTTCAGTATATATGCTCCTACTCTCAACTGTGCTAGGAGGGGGGGAGTATATAGTCGGGTCAGAAAATCTGACCATCTCCACCTTGCGAAACCTATCCTCTACTGAAGAATATTTCTCTGTCATCTTCCCGTTATGTTAACCAAGTTTATATCTGTCTTATTTCTCAAGTGAAAAACAGGAGAAGGAGCACAGCGGTATGCCTAGATGCAGATTCTGGTTATTGGATGTTAATTATGAGGTTAAGGATCACAATCCTGAAG
>Ga0315310_10002964_pt1 | contig 10596 bp, 16 predicted proteins | sample TDP5_MG_FD_203630 | JGI IMG/M metagenome (GOLD analysis project Ga0315310, IMG submission 203630) | Freshwater sediment microbial communities from Lake Towuti, South Sulawesi, Indonesia - TDP5 | ecosystem: Environmental > Aquatic > Freshwater > Lake > Sediment | place: Indonesia: South Sulawesi...
ATGGAACCCAAACCTGAAAAATTATATTCCGCAGAGGTAACAGTGCTTGTAAAGGCTAGAGACAAAAATGAGGCTGAAGAGAAGATCTATCAGCGCCGCTTAATCGTTGATGATATAATAGATGTTAAGGAAGAGGAATTAGACCACATTGAGGACCTGGCGTTCAGGGAAAGAATAAAACAGAACCTTCTTAAAGATCTGAGCTCCATAGACAGCAAAGGAATTCCTGAACCACAATTTGGAAGACGAATACGGTAATCTATTTTTTGGGTGACATTAAATGACGGTACAAGGCAGTTTTAAGGCTGGAAAGATGAGGGTCACGGTCTTTGAGGACTGGATAAACATCATGTTTGGGGACAAGTTTCAGTTGTGCATTGGAGAGCCAGACTCCGAGGTTTCCCCTGACAACGAGTTCGATCTCTCTGTCTACATTTCGGATCATGCGCGTCTCTTCGTTCGAGGGTTAAAAAAGGAACAGATAGACCTCTTGGTGCTGGGAGACGAATACCCTACTACACTCAATGGAAAACCAATCTAGACCTTTTTGGGTGAGTGGAATCATGAAGATCTGTGAGTATGAGGATGTTCGCTGTTGCTACTGTGGGGAACGAGAGAGGCTCAAGGAAATGGGGAAAACCACGCTGAACCAACACGAGATATTCTGCCTTAGTTGTTCAGGCACGTTCTTCATACCCTGTGAGGATTGAGCATCATGACTGCCCATTATTTCTGTCCCTTCTGTGGAACAGAAATCAACGAAAAGGAGCTTAAAGAGGAAATCAACGAGCAACTGCGAGTGTGCGACATTGACATACGAGACACTATCAGCGTGCTGGTTGACGCACTCTACCTAAGATGCACTAAATGTGGCAAGGAAATCAGGTTAGGTGAAGACGGGCTGTTTGTTCAAAGGGATAAGGCAGCCCCAAAAGTAAAGATGCGAGTGGAGGTAACAGGCTAACGCGCAAAACCTCCCCTAACTTTTTTGGGTGATTTTGATGGAGAAACCAACATTTGTTCATCACAAGAAGTTCAGGAAGGCAGTAGAAGAACTGTTCAGGGTTTGGAAGGCTCCTAACGCTCAGGTTAAGGAGATCCTGAGCCTTGTACCTATCGCGGTTGATGTGAACTGGGCAATACAGGGACAGCCCGGGTCGGGAAAAAGCGCGTTCATCAAGACCTTATCAAAGATCTTCTATGAGGGCGCCGTGGTCAACGTTAAGCTTGATGATAGTCAGATGCCGGACGACGTCTTTTACTACCTGGACCTTCCGAAGCTGCTGAAGGAAGGGAAAGAGGTTGTATACGCACGTCCGTTCCTCAAGACCTTCGTCAAGTGGGCCAACGAGATGATGACTAGGGCAAATCAAACGACCAAGAACGCTTGCCTAGGGGTTCTCGCCGAGCGAGAGATCGTGTACAAAGACACGAAACTTGAGGCTTCCCCTGGGATCTTCCTCGACGACTACAACCGATACCTCATAGGATCCTTAGAAGAGGCCGACTGGGCCTTTCTGGATAGACACGACGTGAACGTGAACATCCCCATGACAGGCTTCAAGCAGGACGTCGAGCTCATGATGCTCAAGTACGGTGAGGGACGCCACGCCAAGGATATAAGCACCCTAGTGAAGCCCCTTCTAAACGAGAAGGAAACAAGAGGGATCTGTGAAGACGTCAAGCAGGTTGAGGTCCCCATTGAGGTTGCCATCTGGGCAACCATGCTGATGCAAGCGTTCAAGGTGTGCAAGCACGAGCGAAGCGTCAAGGCTCCGGCGTTCAGGTTTGAATGTAAGGATTGTGAGTTTAACGGTGAGCCTTGCAGCCAGATTAAGGTTCCGTTGTCAACGAGAGCGGTTGACAGCGTGATCAGCTTGGCGAAAGCCAGGGCTTGGAAGCACAAGAGGGAAAGCGTTGAGATGCAGGACGCAGCCTTTGTTCTACCCTACGTGATCAACCACAGGTTGCAACTGAAGCCGGAGGTTGCTATGAACTACCTGAACGAGGAGGAGTACGCTAGGGAGATCATTAACTCGCTCTTAGACAGAAAGCAGAGGATCTGGAAGGAAGCAGCCCAAAACTACGTGAGCGTCGCTGAAGAGAAGGACCTAACCCTAGCTTCTAAGGCTATGGAATCGCTTAGAGAAGTTGGTAAGAAGGATCTAGTGGTCAATGCGTTGGCGGAGTGGGCCAGCCAAATCTTTGAGGCTAGATGTGAGGAAACCTTTGGCAAGATGGAGACCCTTGTAGAAACCTTTGAAAGCCAACCACACACGCTGGAACAAGTGGAGGCAGCGTTGAGTATCGCTAAAAACTTTCCTGAGAAACACAAACCCTTAATCGAAAGACTAGAAAAGCTTAGAGATAGACTTGAGTTTAAGGGAACTGTGAACCGCGAAACCTACTACGAAAAGGTGCTTCCCTTCATTGCCAAAGCAGATCCTAAAGTAGGTGAGGAGATGATAAAACCACATAAGCGGATATCCATTGACGGAGAGCGAGTTAAGATAGAAGAGGAGATACGTGACGAGGAGCACGATCTTGATATCGTTTTCAAGGATTCTAGGATAGCAGAGAAGTTCCGAGAGCTACAAGTGATGTAGCACCTCCTACATCTTTTTTGGGTGAACGGGTGGTAATATTGTGGGATGCTAATGTGGGGATTCCGACAGGACGTTACGATCAACGAATAGACGGGGCTGGAAGGCGGAATTATTGGAGACTTTACGTGGAACTAATGTGTCCCTCATGCAAAAACGTGTTTTGGGCTAATTACTCAACCATGCACATGAACGGAAAGAAGTGCCCTAGATGCAATAAACTGTTATGGGCTCCATCGAGAGGACTTTGTGAAAAGATCCATACGCACATGCCGTTAGGAGGACTACGAGCAGGAGAGAAGTAGTAGTTTCGCCTTTTGGGTGTAATGGTTATGTTGACTGCAAGTGAGGTAACGGAACTAGCGGAGAAGATCTTGAACTATCACGGTATCTTTATGGAAACGAAGATAAGTGAGGAGACCAAGGGTTTTATGATGAGTTGGGGAAAGCTTGAGATTTCCCAACGCATCTTAGGGTTTTCTCTAGACCGTGCCCGCTACATGATTGGACATGAGATCGGACACAGAGCTGAAAAGGATGCTCCTGAAACGGCGGCGAACATGGAGCTTATGAAGATCATATCAGAGCAAGAAGGTGTGGGGGACCCAGACGATTTTTTGAACGTGGTAAGTGACCCGAAGAGCGACTATGGCAACCTCGGGAGACCTTGGAAGGAAGGCTTTCAAAGAGGATTAGAGGAGCAGCTCTCTCTAGCCAAGAAGAGCTTAGAGAAGGAGTACGACGAGAGGGTTGCCTGGGTTGTGAAGATGGACGAGGCAGCAATCGCCGATTTGAACGAAAAGCCTCTAGACTTCCTAAGCGGTGATGAATACGAGTGTTATGTCCTGCTTCACCATGACCCGCGTGACTGGCCCTTGAGGGTGAGGGATCTCGCCAAGAAGTTGAAACCTATGTTCCAAAAGCCGAAAACCCATGTTCCAAAAGTCGGGGGGATGGTCTGTATTAGGCCGGTCTCGATCGGAACAGAGAAGATAGACGCTAAGGAGATGAATAAGGTCGGCAAGGCTCTTGCGGGATTATACCCAAACCTAACTGAAGTGGATTTTCGTTCAGCGAGTGAGCCTTGGAAGATCCAAGCCCACTATCGCAAATGGCGTGCCTATAGCTCACTTATCCCCGTAATCGAGGAACTTCAACGCGAAGAAGCCAAGAGGGGTTTCGCAGGATACCTAAAGTGGACTCCGAACATGCCCCTTAGGGAGATGGACGCGCAGAGATCCATAGCAAAGTACGGGGTTCTGATCCCAGGGATCACAACGATGAAGAAAGTGTACGAGAAACGTGGTGAGATGCCTGGTAAGGGAGGAAGTGGTCAAGTCGTTCTGTTAGTTGACAAATCAGATTCAATGGATAGCCCGCCCTCAAAGATGGAGAGGGCAGTTGACGCAGGAGTTGGAGTCGTGGAATGTGCAAGACGAAACAAAGACAGGATTGTAATTATAACCTTTGACGATTATAGTCACGTGATTTTGGAGTCAACGAGGGATTATGATGGGGCGGTTGAGGAGCTTTGCCAGGTTTTCGCTAGTGGCGGAACACGGATAAGCGACGCTTTGATCGACGCCTTGAGGATGGCTGAGGACAGGCAGGCAACCATAATCTTCACGGATTGTGGCTGGGGCGATATAGGTCGATCGATCGGGCTACTGAGCGAGTTGAGGAAAAGAGGAAACGTCGTCATATTCCTAATAGGAGAAGACCCCAAAAAGATTCCTGACGATTTCTGGAATCAGACAAGAGATATAGGCGTCAAAGTTTACGCCCACGAGGATCCAACAAAGCCGTTTTCGTTCGAGGCGATGAGGGAAATCTTCTAGACCCTCTTTTGGGTGGTTTCGAAATGCAAAAGACAACTATGGCGAAATTCGCTGAAGCGATTTCTAAGGCCTCTAAATCTGAATTGAAGGAGTTATCTGCCATGATTAGGGAGAGATGGGATTACCTTGAGACTATTGCAAAATTCAAATTTCAAGTTGGCGACGATGTAGAGTTTCAAGACAAGAAAGGACATGTGCACACAGGAAAGATTGTTAGACTAATGAAGAAAAACGTGAGGGTAAAAGTTGGCGACTTATGGTGGACAGTTCCTCCCTCGCTGTTAAGAAAAACGAAATAGCGCGCAAAAGCGCGTGTTTTGGGTGAAATTCTATGCCTTATAGGTTGGATAAAACCAACGAAGGAAGAAGAGTAGAGCTTATTCACACAAACGACCCATATACAAGCTTAAGACCTGGAGACAAGGGAACATACGAGATGGCCATAGTCGTCCCTGATATGACTCAGCACTGCATTAAGTGGGACAGTGGTTCAACGTTAATGCTGATAGAGGGGATAGACAAGTTTAAATTCATAGATCCACATGAAAAAGACAAGTAGCAGATGCTACTTTATTTTGGGTGGTAAAATGGGCGACGTACATGAGCGTGTCAGGAGAACTTGTCGGTTTTAGTAATTCTGGTAAATCCGACATTCTTTCTGCACCATGGGTTCTTCAAGAGTTCAAACGTAAATTCGAAGTCCCTGAGCCGGTTTACAAGGCAGAGGGTAAATTCAAGATTTATTGGTTCAAAGACTATGCGGATCAGGAGTGTCTGACATACCACGCGACCGATCTTCATTATTTCTCTGTTATGGAGAGTTTGAAGGAAGGAATGCTTAGCGTGGTTGAAAGAGACAATGGGATACCGATCTGTGGAGCCGATTTATCTGAAGAAGCAGAGTTCTATATCAAAGCCCATGAGTTTCCTAATATAACAGTAAAAGCAAACGGTCTCTTTATAGAAGAACGAAAAACTCTTGAGGTTGGAGATGAATACGAATGGTACGAGGTAACCATCAAGAAATTGAACCTAAAAACTGGTGAAATATCCGTCGTAGAGAGGTACGAGGATGTCTTGGACTAGCTTTCTTTTGGGTGGACAAAATGGTTGTTGTGAGGTTTAGCGTTTTAGTGGACAAGGTTCGGTCTGGGGAGAAGAAGCAGACGATAAGACCCTTTGAGACCTACCAGAACTTGGAGATAGGCGACCCTGTTCACTGCTATTCTGTCGAGAAAAGAGTGGGAGTTAGGCGCCCTGTTCTGAAGGAATTGCTTTACGTTGGAACTTGCACCGAGATCATTGCCCCGATAATGTACGATCACTTCAAGTGGAACGAGCAAACATCCAAGTTGGACGGTTTCAAGGACACAGAGGAGATGAGGCGCTGGTTTGAATCAAAATACCCTGATCTATACCCTGGCAAACTCTTCAGAATAATCAGATGGGAGTAACCCAACAATTCTTTTGGGTGATTGTATGAAAGTTATTTCGCCACACAGTCACATTTGGAAACCTCTTACACGCCCTCGATCAGGAGCATCTTGTGAAATCTGTGGCTCAAAACAAGATCTAATGGCGTATCGAGCACCTTACGCTTCACAAACGGTCTGTAAGAGTTGTTTAAGGAAAGCAAGGAGTGAAAGCAGAGGTGGATGAAGTGCCGCATGAAAGCTTGAAAAAACCCACTATACCCATCTTTATTGAGGTGCTAGAAACTTTAGGTGAACAAGGCTTCATAGATGTTGAACCCACCGAGAGAGAATACGACCTAACATCCATCTACGACTTTCTTGTAACCAGTCAAATAGCTGACTGCACAGAAAGAAAGTATTGGTTACACTTGGTTAATGAGGATGCTTGCTTGATGCTTGCCAACGCTCTTAAGGAGATAAGCACTCAAGACCGCGAGATATGTGCTGACATCTTAGAGAAGCTGAAAGAAACGGAGCAGATCTACATCGTTGGTCACGACGTTCCAATAAGCGTTTCAAAAGCCCTTTTCAACCTACTCAATGAGAGAAGAAAGAAAGAGGCAGAGAAGCGAGGGATCCCTGAGATACAGTACGAATGGGAAGACTTCTTCTGGACGTTTCTTGGAAAGTGACAATCCCCTTTTGGGTGGTAAGATGGTCAAGAAAAAGATTGATGAAATTCAAACATCATTCGGCACAGTCAAAATAATAACTACGGAACATCCACAATTCAAACACAGGAAAGAGGTAATCTGCTGGCTTGGAGAACTACAATGCGTTGAACTAGGAGAACTAGATAAATGTCTCCGTGTAGCGGACAGAAAATCAGACTTTGAACCAATAAGATACGTTCCTTTCTTCTACACGGCTAGATGGAACGAAAACGCAGACATCAGCGGGGTACAACCCTATTACTCTCCAGAAGAGATCGAAGAAGGAGAAATAGAATTTGACGACGAAGATGAAGCAAGAGAGTTCATTGCCAAGCTACGTTGCAAAACAGTTAAACAAGGTGGAGTTTTCACTGACACAAGAAAAAGGTTTAACGCAATCAAAAAAGCGGTTGAAGAGGTAAGACGTGAAGAGTTGAGTGAAAGCTAAGTAGTATCTTCTACCTTTATTTTTGGGTGTGTTGCATGGGCAATGTTGACGACTTTCTTTACAATTTGACTGAGGAAGACTTCAGTGAGTTTGAGGCTCTTGTCAAGATCGCTATAGAGAATCCAGACCGTGAGCTTTCGAGGATACTTAAGGAACTCAAAAGAATGCTTGAACCGTTGCCTACATAACCCTTTTTGGGTGTTCGGCTCACCTAGTTACGGGTCCCCTACTTCTTTTCTTGGGTGCCATAGATGGAAAAGCTAAGGGACTCTATACGTGAGTTGCTAGACGTTGAGGAAAAGGAATGTGACAGAAACAAACTGTATCTCTATGATAAGTCTCTGACGTGTGTCGGCTTCGTTCAAGACGGAAACCTCTATGACAGAAAGGGAAAACTTGTGAGATCCAACGTCCCCGAAGAGGCTCCAGTAGCCGACCTGATAAGGATCCTGATAACACAGATAGAGGGATTTGTGGTTTAAGTGTCAAGCCCCTCTTTTTTGGGTGTCCTTCTTGAGTGTATCCAAGGAGTGGCTAAAGAGAGCAGAGAAAGTTCCTGTGTTTTGCGATGATTGTGGTGATATCGTAGTTGCTTGGAAGCCAATAAATGTGAGGTTCCCTGACGGAAGCGAGATAGTGATTAATCTATGCCTGGAGTGTTGGGCAAAGTTTGAGAGAATGAGTCGAAGGTTGAAGGTGGCGAAGCTGCTGAAAATACTACGATAGCCCTCTTGGGTGAAAGCGATGCCAAGACGAACTTGTATATTAGAGTATGTCAGGGACTTACAGAACATCGTAGACGAACTCAACGGAATGATAGCAGATCTTGAAGGTAACACAACACTTGAAAGAGAAAGAGATACGTTAGCTACTGCTAGAGACCATGTCAGAGCAGTTCTACACTCCTTTAAGAGGTTGAAAGGAATATCATAAAGCCTTCCTTTTTTGGGTGGCGAAAGTGAACGTGCGTTTATGGATTGAGATGAATGACGAGAATGAAAAACGATTCATAGACGACTTGGAAAAGTTATGTAAAAAATATAGTGGTATTAACTACCACTTCACATTCAAGTATTAGACCGATTAGCGACTCCACATCTTCCTTTTGGGTGTTTTAGGCGTGGTTAACAAAAAACATTTTACACAGTTGGTTAAACTGCTGAAGACCGTCGTAGGGGAGACCATGACATTCAAGGGCTACAGGTTTTTGTCGATAAACCTCGACCGCACTTGTTTGCTGGAATTTGAGCTGCCGAGAGTTGCCGAGTGTAAGCGTGGTTATGGTTGCTACATCATCAACTATGAGGATCTTCTCAACTTAGCCAACAAGGATTTTAACGACATTGGAGCGTACAGGCTCACTAAGAAAGAGTTGGTTTTCAGGGTTGATTACAAGAGGAAATATCTTCGTGTGCCCATCGAGGACTGTAAGAACTTCGAGGATCTCAAACATTACGTTCGCAAACTCGTCTTCAAAAACGTGGTTGATTTAAGTCCAGGACACTTAATCAGAGCGATAAGGGTTGCCACACTGATCGAAGCAGACCAGTTGACTTTTGAGGGAGATAGAAAGGACAAGGAGCTAACGTTTACAGCGATAGGTGAAGGCGATCTAGAATCATACAAGAAAACCGTTAAGCTCCTTGAAGCTTCCATGGACCTCTACTCCAAGACGCACTACTCCATCAAATACCTGGAACCTTTGATTCCCATCTTGGAAGGCGCTTGGAACTGTGAACTCAGCTTCTCCACGGATTATCCCCTAAGGCTGAGAATCGACCACACGGAGTTGGGACACATCAACTTCTGGTTGGCCCCAAGACTCGAAGTCGACGTCTAAACTCCTCTCTCTTTTGGGTGTATTCAATGGAAGAGAGGGAAGTCGAGATTTACCTTACAGACCAAACTTGTTTGGGCAAACCAACAAGGGTCAACTTTATGGACACCCCAACATAAGAGACGTGAGCAGAGAGATCATGCTGTCCGTTGAGAACCTCTACAAACGTCCCGAGAAGGCGGAAGGTTACCGGAAGATGTTCTTAACCGACTACCACACGGCAGCCTGGGACTCTGGAGGCTTCGCCTACCTGATGCGGAGACTAAAGAACCCGGACCCCTACAAGACGATAGCCCTATACAAGGCCGTTGGAGTGAAGAAAGACGATCTCCCCATGCAGTTAGATACTCCTCCAGCGTACGACCTCACCAAGAAGGAGAGGTATGCTGACATCTATAAATCAGCACTCTATTACCACATCATGTTGCAGGAGATACCTAATGTCCTTGGAGTGGCGCACGGTTGGACCCTCGAAGAACTATCGCTTAGCCTAGAGTGGATAGAAGACCCAGACAGGCTTGCGGCTGCCACAAACATTCCTCTAATCTGTAGAACAAAGGACAAGATGACTCAGATGGCGGCGGGAACCAATTTCGCACTTACCGGCGGATCTCAGTACATTTTAGATCACGTGACAAGCGACCACAGTCACGTTATGGCTGCACCTGGAGGAGACGTGAGCACATACGTTATCGATCACCTCAAGAATAAGGAGGCTAAGGCTTTAGCGGCAGGCACAAACATCCCAATCACGTCTGATAAGCATGGTTGGGTCATGGGCAACCTAAATCCACACTCTAGCGTCGCAGACCGGATAGCGGTAGGAGGATATCAACAATCGGGGATGTTTGTCTGTGATCACATCGCCAACACCCCGAACAGGATGAAAAAGAAGCGGATAGCAACCGGATCGATGGCCTCGGCGCCGATGGTGATCGACACCGTGGTGTCAAGTAAGCCGAAGAGCAACCCTATAGCGGCAGGGGCATACCAACAGTCGGGTATGTATGTCCTGGACTACGCAGGCAACCTGAAAAAGCCGAAGAAAAAGAAAGCCAAAGGCAAGGGGAAGCCCAAGAAGGAAAAGGTGAAGAGAGCCCCACCGGACGTGGTCCTGGAAAGGCTTGCGCTGGTTCTGAACATGCTTCGAGACAGGGAACTCTTCATCTTAGGCGGGGCCTCACCCCACTATCAGCATATTCTCTTCATGGGAGGAGCGATGTACAGTGACACGTCGTCTTGGAGACTGAAGGCGTACATGGCCTCGATATACTTACCTGAAATCGGCGCGAGGGCAATCGGATATAAAGAGACGGATCCGAGGTTGAAGAGGCATGAGATACCGATCTTGAGGTCATGTCTTAGGCATCCGACTCATCCGTTTTCGGGAATGCCTGTCAGAGACTTCTTAGAGCTGGGACACATGAACGTGAGGGGATACTACAAAACCGTGAAACAGAGGAAGTGGCCCGCCAAGCCCTTCGATCTGAGAGCGCTGCATAATGCGTGGGTCTTGAAGGTGTTGGAGGAGGCTATAGCAAATGAGTATGCGAATGATCCAGATAGGTACTATCGTTATCTGCTCAACCGCTTCGAGGGACACAGTATTCTCATGAAGAGATTAAAGAAGATCTGGTCGATGCTGAAGCGTCCATACGTGCAAGACAAGATGCAAACTTATTTAATAGACAAGAAATGACTTCCCTTTTGGGTGAAGTTATGTCAGAAGAGAAACCATCGGG
>Ga0315310_10002967_pt1 | contig 10594 bp, 8 predicted proteins | sample TDP5_MG_FD_203630 | JGI IMG/M metagenome (GOLD analysis project Ga0315310, IMG submission 203630) | Freshwater sediment microbial communities from Lake Towuti, South Sulawesi, Indonesia - TDP5 | ecosystem: Environmental > Aquatic > Freshwater > Lake > Sediment | place: Indonesia: South Sulawesi...
TATTTGGAACAACACGAATTGGCACAGACGTGCTAAGCGACATGGTTCATGCCTCAAAATACACGCTCTATGTTGGAATTCTGGTCACAGCTATCACGATGCTTTTGTCTATTGCTGTTGGCGCGCTGGCTGGTTATTTCGGAGGATGGATCGATAATATCTTGATGAGAATCGCAGAAGTGTTTCTGGTTTTCCCATCACTCTTGCTTATCCTCGTTTTCGTTAGGATATTTAGTCTGGTTGTAGGCGAGCCTTTTTGGACTATACCATATATTAATCTGCAAATACCGGCTGGACTTACAATCGTCATTGTTATTGTAGCCATCTTCAACTGGGGATCTAACTCAAGAATGATCCGAGGCGAGTTCCTGAGGCTTAGAGAATTGGAGTTCGTTGAGGCTGAGAGGGCGCTCGGCGCTGGGAACAGACGCATAATCTTCCGACACATCTTGCCAAACCTCTTATCCTCTGTAATAGTTGTCTCAAGCCTGACCATCGCTTACGCGATTCTATTAGAAGCTGCAGTAAGTTTCCTCGGCTTCGGAGACGTTAACACAATTACCTGGGGTCAAATCCTTCAGGAGAACTTCGGAGACGCAAGTGCAATATGGTGGGCGGAATTCTTTCCGGGCTTGGCCATATTATTCAGCGTGTTCGCCTTCAACCTACTGGGCGACGGCTTGTCAGATGCCTTAAATCCAAGACTACGTGAATAAAGGAGGATTTCAGACTGTCCGCAACAATATTGAACATTGAAGGGTTGAAAACACACTTCTTCACTGAAGCAGGTGTGGTTCAAGCCGTCGACGGCATCTCCTTCAACCTAAAGCGAGGCGAATCACTAGGACTAGTTGGCGAATCTGGTTCAGGAAAAACTGTAACCGCTCTATCGGTTCTCAGAATTGTGCCCCGGCCTGGCAGAATAATTGATGGAAAAATCATGTTCAACGGCGAGGATTTACTTAAGAAAAGCGAGGAGGAGATGCGCAAACTTCGAGGCGGCGACATCGCCATCATTTTCCAAGATCCTTCCTCGTCCCTGAACCCAGTGTACACCGTTGAAACTCAGCTTTCCGATGTCATACGTGCCCATCAAAACCTAGCGCAAGACGAAATCACAGAAAGAGCAGTTGAGCTCTTGCAGCTGGTGGGTCTCCCCGCCCCCGAAACCAGAATGCAGGAATATCCTCACCAGTTCAGCGGCGGCATGAAGCAACGCGTAGCTATTGCCAGAGCTTTGGCCTGTGAACCCAAATTGCTATTTGCTGATGAGCCAACCACGAACCTCGATGTGACCATTCAAGCCCAAGTGCTTCGTCTGCTGAATGAGTTGAAAAGCAAGCTTGGAATGTCGTTTGTTATGATTACGCACGACATGGGCATAATAGCCGAATTGACCGCTAGAACCGTCGTGTTGTATGCTGGACGCGTCTGCGAGATCGCTCAGACTCCCGATCTTTTTGTGCAGCCGCGGCATCCATACACGGCTGCCTTGCTTGCAGCGGTTCCCCGACTTGACATGAGGAAGACTCTGCGCATAATTCCAGGTAACATTCCGAATCTGATCGAGCCTCCAACGGGCTGCCGTTTCCATCCGCGTTGCGATTACGCTGTTGAAAACTGCAAGGAAGAGACACCCGTTCTTGAGCAGGTGGGATCTGAGCATTTTGTGGCATGTTATCGTTGGCGGGACATAAAGCTGAAGGGAGAGCGAGTCTCAGAGTGAGCGACTCACTGATTCATATTCGGGATCTTGTCAAGTATTTTCCTGTTTATTCTCGAGGCGTTTTGCTGAAGAGGGAAATCGGTGTAGTGCACGCTGTTGATCATATTAGTTTTGACATTGTAAAAGGCGAAACCTTCGGTCTTGTCGGAGAGAGCGGCTGTGGGAAAACCACGGCTGCTAGGCTCATTCTGAGCTTGATTGAACCAACATCTGGCGAGGTGTGTTTTCAAGGTGAAAACGTTTTTGAGAAGTTCAAGTCGGGTAACAGTGAGGAGAAACTGCGACTTCGTAGAAAGATGCAGCTGATCTTTCAGAATCCATACGGTTCGCTTGATCCTCGCATGACCATTTTCGACATTGTGTCCGAGCCCTTCATCATTCATAAACATGTGCCCAAGGACGAATGGAAAGACAGAGTTTACAAGCTTCTGAGCCTAGTAGGCCTTGAAGAGTATCATGCTGAGAGGTATCCTCACGAGTTCAGCGGCGGGCAACGACAGAGAATATGCATAGCCCGAGCACTAGCAGTTGAACCTGACTTCATGATTGCAGATGAGCCCGTGTCTTCACTGGATGTTTCTATCAGAGCGCAGATTCTCAATTTGCTAAACGATCTTCAGAAGAACATGGGCATTTCATATCTATACATTTCGCACGATTTGAGTTCAGTGAGGCAGATCAGCAATAGAGTCGCGGTCATGTATCTGGGAGAAATCTTGGAGCTCGCAGACACAGACGAGCTTTTTGACAAGCCTATTCACCCGTATACGAAGGCGCTTATCCAAGCAGTTCCAATTCCAGACCCTAAAACGAAGCGGTTGAGACTCATTTTGCCCGGAGAGGTTCCAAGTCCGATTAACCCGCCTGAAGGCTGTAGGTTTAGACCGCGATGTCCATACGCAAAGGAATGCAAAAGGGAAGAGGCACCGAAGCTTATGGATGTAGGCGGAGGTCACATGGTAGCTTGCCATATAATCCGTTATGATTGATGTCACCAAACACGCTGGTTGTTCATGCTTTCGGGCACAGGTGACCATCGGCTGAATTGGGTTGCCCAGAAGGCTCTGCCCTGAGTTGATGATCGGAGTTCGTCTGCGATGCCGAAGGATTCAGCCACAGGCATTTCTGCCTTCACTATCATCATGTCGTCTTCGGTTGGCATGTCCAAGACGCGCCCCCTGCGTTTCTGCACTATGGATAGAACCGAACTTACGAAAGCTTGCGGCACTTTGCATTCGAAGCTGAGAATTAGCTCAAGTTGCTTGGGATCGCTTAGTAGCAGAAGCTATGATATAACCGATTTAAGAGTCATCGACGGATTAGACTATCTTAACACTTCGGAGAACCAACATTATCCAATTTAGTGCCTGATCCTAGGCTTTGACTGTGAGACGCGGTGGATACGAGTTTTCCATGACCCATGAGATTCTTGTTGCCCTGAATTCGACTTCAATAAAGTATCCGCGCAAGCCCGTAAAGCCGCCTCTACTCGCTTCATCTGGCGTAAATGAGATTTCCATGGTCTTTTCTTCTCCGCCTACAAGATTTACCGGAATTGTGGAAACCGTGAAGTCGCTATCGAACCATAAGCGGACATCCTCTCTTACTCTAATTACGACCGAGCCGTCATATTCCTCCGTCGCTTGAATGACAACGTGAGCTTCAACTTCAACGCCCAGTCTAGCTGTTGTTGCCCGTTGTCCGTCTACTAGCCAGAAGACTTCTTTTACAAGCGGCGTGGCGCGGACTCGAAGAGAATATGAGGAGAATAGCCCAAGAATCAAGACTAGTCCGACTACGACGATCAGTATCAGTATGAAGGCTTGTCCCTTCAATGCCTGATGTCTTCGCAAATTGACTTTCCTCGATTACAAAGATGGAAAATTCGCCCGAATTAAATCTAGCGCCCAAGGCATTTCACACTGCCAAGGCTTAAGAACCAGTGTTCTGACACTCTTTTTTCTGCCAGAGGAAAACCCGTGAAAAGCATCAAAACCGCTACTTTGGACAAGAGATTAGAGAAGCGTCTGCTTGAGTTCATGAGTCGTGACAGAATAAGCCACTTCTACGCCATATACGACCTTCAATATATGAAAGACAAAACTCTAGCCTGGGTTGCGCTTTCAGAAGATGAAATAGTTGGCTATCTTCTTGAATATGACAAACGAATCCTGTACATGCGCGAAGCCAGAGGATGTGGGATTCCTCTTCTGCAGAAATCAGGTTTAGCCGAGGCTCTGTTCAACATAGAGACTCACCACCTGCATTCAGTCAAGAGCTTGTTTAAGCTGGTCGAACCAGCTGACAAGATAACCAAGGGGCAGGTAACAACTTTTGTAACCATGAAAGCAACACGCCAGAGTTTTAGACCGGTGATCCGACATGAAGTCCGAGAGCTAGAGAAAGACAACGCTCCTGCACTTGCGAATCTACTGGGCATCACGCCTGAACAAGCACTAGGTTTCTTTAGCGGTTCTGCTTTTGGGCTATTCAAAGGCAAGAAGCTTGTCTCCTACGCTGCGTCGCCAGAGACTCTTGAAGACTTGGCGATAATTCGAGGGGTTTTCACCGCGCCGGATGAGAGAAACCACGGTTATTCCAAATCTGTATGTTCGCTTTTGGTCAGTAGATTGCTTGACCAAGGCAAGGACGTTATCCTTTATGTTTCTAAGGACAATGCAGCAGCGATTAGAGTGTACAGAAAAATCGGGTTCAAGAATACCGGGCACTTCTTCTTCGGTTTTACCGCAAAACGAAGGAATTGAAGAAGAAACAGGGGGCGCCGTTATTCTCTTTCTAGGAATTCCTCAGGTCTGGGCGGGTTAGCGTCTAGGTTTCGGCGTTCGCGGATTTGTTTGATGACATCCAGGATCATGCTTTCTGGCACAGGTGACCATCGGCTGAACTGGGTTGCCCAAAAGGCTCTGCCCTGAGTTGAGGAGCGTAATTCGTCTGCGATGCCGAAGGATTCAGCCACAGGCATTTCTGCCTTCACTATCATCATGTCGTCTTCGGTGGGCATGTCTAATACGCGTCCGCGGCGTTTCTGCACTATGCCGAGGACGTTGCTTACGAAGGCTTGTGGCACTTTGCATTCAAAGCTGAGAATCGGCTCAAGTAGCTTTGGGTCGCTTAGGAGGAAGCATGCCCAAATGGGTCGCCAAGTCATGGGTAAGATTTGTGCTGGTCCTCTGTGCACCGGGTCCTCGTGCACTGATATATCTTCCAGGTTGACCCTTAAGCCGTAGGCTGGTTCTTTGGCTAGGACGCAGGTGTGAACGGCTTCTCTGAAGCCTGATTTTACGTGGTCGAGTACTTCTTCGACGTATTGGCGTCCTTTGATGCGGTTGACTAGGAGGTTGTTTTCTTCGGTGGCTATGACGCTGCGGGCGTCGTCTGTCTCCCACCCGAATTGTGTGCGTAGAGTTTTTGCTCTCTCGTCTCGCGACTGCATTTCGCTGATCTTGCCGGTTCGTATGGCATCGATTTCTTCTTCGCTTAGCTTCTGTAGCGTGACCCAGAGTTTGCTGTGTTTGTTGGGTGATTTGCCCATTATTGCGGGTCCTTTGTAGTCGTGGCTTATTGTTTCGCGGTATATGACTATGGGTTTGCTGGTTTTGACTTTGAGTTTGGATTCTTGCATGCGGTAGGCTGTGACTTCTAGGTGCAGTTCGCCCATGCCGCTGAGCAGGTATTCGCCGCTTTCCTTGTTTATTGTAAAACGCAGGTTAGGATCTTCTAAAGTCAGTTTATGAATGACTTTGTCGAAGAGGGGCAGGTCTTTAACGTCGGCTGGTGCGATGGCTACTGTCACCACTGGATCCGACACGTATCGGAGTCCCTCAAAGGCTTGAGTTTCCACGTCTTGTTCGGCTACAGTCTCGCCTACGCGCATGCCTGCGATGCCGCCGACGGCTGCGATGTTGCCTGCTGGTATTTTGTCGACTATGACTCTGTCTGTTGCCATGCTCATGTAGACCTGCTGGACCTGACCTGATTGGCGGCTGGTTATGAGGCGGATTGGTTTGCCCTTTTCCATTGTGCCACTGAAGACTCTGCCTATGGCTATGACGCCAGCTTGGGGATCAACTTCAATGGTTGTGATGCACATTAGTAAGGGTCCGTTTGGGTCAACCTTAGCCATGCCAGTGCCCACTGGGCTGTTCGGGTCGCCTGGCCAGATTTGGCTTTGTCGATATGGCTGCGCCTCCAGAGGGTTGGGTAAGTGTTGACAGAACATGTCGAGTATGGGTTCTGAGAGGGGGGCTTTCTTGCTTAGTTCGTCGACTTTTTTGGCGATTTCTTCGAATTCACCGGTGTATGCGTCGATTATGTCTTGGAATGTGATGCCCTTGGCTTTCATGTGGGTAAGGTTGAGCCCCCACTTGTGCAGAGCTGAGCCAAAGGCTACTCGGTCATCTTCGACTTTCACCTGCCAGTCTTTCTTGTGCTCAGGAGGCGCGTATTTTTCGATCAGGTCGTTGACTCTGGCGAGAATCTTTGCGAATCTGTTTTGGATTTCTTGCGGTGTGAGTTTTATTTCCTTGATGAGGCGGTCAACCTTGTTGATGTAGAGAAGGGGTTTGACTCGTTCGCGTAGCGCCTGCATTAGAACGGTTTCGGTTTGGGTCATGGGTCCTTCCACGGCGTCGACTACGACTAAGGCGCCGTCTACGGCTCGTAGGCTTCGTGTGACCGCGCCGCTGAAGTCGATGTGCCCTGGCGTGTCGATGAGGTTGATGAGGTATTCTTCACTCTTGTACGTGTGTGCCAAGCTGATGTTGCTGGCGAACACGGTCATCTGGCGTTTTTGTTCAAGTTCCCAGCTGTCTAGAAACAGTTTCTGTCCAGCTGTCTGCTCGCTGATTATGCCTGCAGCGGCGAGTAAGCTGTCGCTTAGTGTGGTTTTGCCGTGATCAACGTGAGCGATTATGCTAGTGTTACGGATGTGAATCGGATCGTTCATGAGTCTGACGATTTCGTCGATCTGTCGGTAACGTCCCATCGTTCATCATCGTTTGTGATTTTTGCCTCGTTTCCGAAACAGGCTACATGAGGAAATCATGCCAAACGTAAAAAGCTTTTGTTGTTGACTACAAGTTTGCATGCGTTGCGCTTTTCTATTTGGACAGCCTTTCGTTCGCTTGGCTTAGCATTTCGATTATTGAGAGTTTATATGGGCATTTTGGTTCGCATTTGGCGCATTTAGTGCAGCTGTCCACTCTTGTGTTGAGGCGTTCGTAGACGTTTCTTGTCCAGTTCTTTATTCCATGAAATGTGTAGTATTTGTCGAGTCCGAGGATGAGCGGTATGTTCAAGCCGTCTGGGCAGGGGACGCAGAGTCCGCATTCTCGGCAGAAAGGCGGTGGCGGTAGTTCGCCTACTCTTAGATCGGCTTTCTCATGTTTGGTTAAGCCTTTGAATTCTTCTCCGACTTTGGCGGCGGATTCAACCTCTTCCAATGTGCTGAACCCTGGGACAATTGTGTGAACGTCGTGCGCCAAAACGAATCTGAGTGAGCGCTCTGTCTTGGCTGGTCCTTCTCCCATTATGCGGTTGAATTCGGCTTTCTCAGGGACTCTTGATGCCCACAGTTCTCTGCCCGCAAAATTGAGGTTGGCTCCTCCGAATGGTTTCATTATTACCACTCCTATGTCTAATTCTTTGGCTAGTGGAAACAGCTCCTCAGAGGCTTCGCGGTTTATGATGTTGAAAGGCACGAGTATCATGTCGAATTCGCCTGTGCGCATGGCTTTCATAAGGATTAGTGGTCTGTGCCCTGACATCCCGATGAAGTTCACTTTTCCCTGTTTGCGGGCTTCTTTGACGGCTACGAGTGAACCATCTGCCGCCATGGCTTGTTCCAGAGTTTTTTCGTCGTCTATGCCGTGCAGCAGGACTATGTCTATTCTGTCGGTTCGTAATTTCTGGAGGCTTTGTTGAATGCCAGCTCTGGCTGCATCTTCCCGTGTTCTTTGATGGGTTTTTGTGGCGATTACGACTTTGTCTCTGACTTCTTCTAAGGCTGTGCCGAATTTTTCTTCGCTGTTGCCGTAGACGCGGGCTGTGTCAAAATAGTTTATGCCGAGGTCGTGGGCGCGTTTTATCATTTCAACAGCTTTTGGCACGCTGGTTTGGATTATTGGTATGCCGCCGAATCCGATGACTGAAACTTTGAGGTTGGTTCTTCCGAGTCGTCTTTTCTGCATGTTCTCTCCACGTCCTTTCGTTGAGAATCAAGTTCTGTTGGAATCAGCAATCAAGGGTTTCGGCTCTAATAAACATAAGTGGATGGGCTGTTTTGGATTTCTGGGGTTTTATGCTAAGCCATAAAAGGATTTGGCTTTCTTATTGTGTGTTCTTGGGTGGTGTTCATGTCAGTGGACAAGAAGGTTGCTTTCCGTTGGATTGAGGAAAACAGAGAACGGTTGGTTGAAATCAGCGACAAGATTTGGGAGCTTGCTGAATTGGGCTTGATTGAGTTCAAGTCTTCGGCTCTCTTGGCAGATGAGTTGAAGAAGCATGGGTTCAAGGTTGAACGCGGCGTTGCAGGCATGCCGACAGCGTTTGTGGCTTCGTGGGGTAAGGGAAAACCCGTCATCGGATTGTTGGGTGAATACGACGCGTTGCCTGGATTGTCGCAGAAGAGTGTTCCGCAGCAAGAGCCATTAAAGCCGGGCAAACCTGGGCACGGTTGTGGGCATAATATTTATGGCGCAAGCGCTATGGCGGCTGCGATTGCTGTCAGGAAAGCGTTGGAGAAGTCTGGGATTCGTGGCACGATCAAGTTCTTCGGCTGTCCTGCTGAGGAGAATTTTAGCGGCAAGGTGTACATGGTTCGAGAGGGCTGCTTCGATGGTGTAGACGCTGCTATCTGTCACCATCCGAGCAGTATGAATGCAGCGTCTTTGAGAAGTGGTCTCTCTATTGTTTCAGCTAAATTTCATTTTTATGGTAAGGCTGCTCACGCTGGCGGTTCTCCAGAGCAGGGACGAAGCGCGTTGGATGCTGTTGAGCTGATGAACGTTGGTGTGAACTACTTGAGGGAACATGTGATTCAGGATGCTAGGATTCATTATGTTGTGGAGAAGGGTGGGAATCAGCCAAATATTGTGCCGCATTATGCTCGGAGCTGGTATTATGTTAGGGCTCCTGAGAGGGATGAGGTGGAGTATATTTTTGAATGGATAGTTGACGTAGCAAAGGGAGCGGCTATGATGACTAGAACGGAGTTGAAGACTGAGTTTGAAGCTGGTCTTTACAATGTGATTCCTAACCGAACGATTGCTAAGTTGATTGTGAAGAACATGCGTCGGATCGGGCTTCCTAAGTATAGTAGGGAGGAGTTGAAGTTTGCTGAGGAGATTGCTAAGACGATTCCTCATGAGAGTAAGGTGACACAGTTGAAGAAAACTAAGCGTCCAGGCTGGGAGAGACTTGTGGACAAGTTGATGGACGATGAGGTTCCTGATCCGTGGGGCGACGGAGAGTATATGCACGGTAGTACTGATGTGGCAGATGTGAGTTGGCATGTTCCCACAGTGGAGTTTGGAACAGCTACATGGGTTTTGGGAACGCCTGGGCATTCTTGGCAGAATGTGGCTCAGAGCAGGGTTGGGCTTGGACACAAGTCATTGGTATTCTCAGCTAAGGTGATGGCTGGGACAGTTCTCGACTTGTTAGCTGATGAGAAGCTAGTAGCCAAGGCGAAAGAAGAACATCGGCAAAGGTTAGGCAATAGGAAGTACAAGTCGCCAATACCAGCCGATCACAGGCCTCCACTCGACATATGGGATAGATAGTCCACCAAACTACACGATTTTCAGATATGCCGAGCAGAAAAGTACAGTGTTGCTGCTTAGAAAAAAATGAAGGTGTTTATGGGAATATTCCCTTCTGTTGAATGACGTCTATGGCTTTCAAAATGGCTAAGGCAAATGCTGCGCCTGCACTTGTGTATCAAATTACGAAGTACTTTGGGCAGAGTTCTGCTTTCTCGACCCAAAAGGACACTCGTAAATCTTTAACGCCTGGTATTCTCGCTATGTCGTCGCCTATGGTGATCAAATGCTCGAAATCTCTTGCTGCGCCGATAGCTAACAGATCGTGGTCGCCGATAGTCTTTGTGGCTAAGATTATGTTTGGCATTCGAATCAGCTTTTCAAGGATTTGGGATGATTCAGGAGGGGTTGTCTCGGTTGCTAAGATGTGTGTCGGTGAGGCGTCTATCAAGAATGTGGCCAAGCTGTGGTAGCCGATCTTTTTCGGGTTGATTACTACTGTAGATCCTCGAATCACGCCTTTTTCTTGAAGTGTTTTATATCTGCCTATTATGGTGTCTGGCGAGAGCCCAAGTTCTTCGGCGATTTTTCTGAAAGATATGCGAGCGTCCTCAGTCATCCTTTTGATAATGAACATATCGGTTTCATCCATCTCAATCACCGCTTGTTAAGATGCTCGAATTCAAAGTTCTCAGGGCATAGCAGGATTTCATCAACCCAGATGCTTGTTGTTACTTCTCTTACAACAGGGTGTCCTTTTATCAGATCCTTCACTTGGCTGAGCCGACCAACGTTCTTAAGAACCGCAATGCAAAATATGTCATGACTGCCCATTGATGTTGTAGTGAAGACTATTTCAGGTATTCTATGTGTCAAATCAACAACCTCTTTCAAATGTGGATAGCTAACGTCAATCCCTAGGCTTGCAACGCAGTCATAGCCAAAGCTTTTCGGGTTCAGGAGTATTGTAGTCCCTCTGATGATGCCGGCTTTCTTCATTTTCTTAAATCGTTTACTTATAGTGTCTGTCGACACTCTGCAATCCCGTGCGATGTCCGCGAAATTCGCACGTGCATCTTTTTGCAGA
>Ga0315310_10002969_pt1 | contig 10588 bp, 13 predicted proteins | sample TDP5_MG_FD_203630 | JGI IMG/M metagenome (GOLD analysis project Ga0315310, IMG submission 203630) | Freshwater sediment microbial communities from Lake Towuti, South Sulawesi, Indonesia - TDP5 | ecosystem: Environmental > Aquatic > Freshwater > Lake > Sediment | place: Indonesia: South Sulawesi...
CGGGTTCTGTGAACCCAGCATGATGTGTTACAACCACAACGTTGAAGCCCTTGAAAACCTTGGAGGCATTGACCCCTGTTTCGCCCGTGGTTGAGGCCACCACGATGTGGTTAACACCTCGAGCCTCGGCGTAATCTTTCACGAACTTCAACAGGTTTTCAGTGTTGGCTTTTCCAGCTGACATGAAATAGAGCGTTTTGCGTTCAACCGCGCTCATTCCTAAAACCCCCTTGGATGAGTCCGTTATTATCGAACCAAGGTCTTTTTTAACGGTTTCCTCTTAAGTTTGGTGCCACACACTTCGCAAGTTTCGTTTTTATAGTCGGGCGGATACTTGCGGTAACAGGCTGGGCAGTATAATATCCAGTGATGGCGAAAGCGTATGCCAAGAGTCATGAGCGGCGCAAACTCAACGCCCACTTGATTGGCGACGTTCTGAATTGAATAATCATCAGTAACGATGAGTGGGCTGCGTCCCAAAGTCTTCAGTTCCAAAGCTAATGCTAACACTTGAAAGTCCACGTCTGAAAGGAAGAGCACATCGCCAACAGTCTTGGAAGAAGTTTTAATTTTATTCAAAAAGGTGCTGCTTGGGGTTTTCAGCCGAAGCTTTCTACTCTCTATTGCTGTCTTGAAGCGAGTCCAGGACAACGAATTCGAAGCCAGCTCACGTTCAACTGCTGGAACTGAATAAACTTCTTCAGTGACGGATAGGGGGTCAAATCCCGCTATGAAAGCAGATGTGTCAAGAACTATTGCCCTCTTTTCCAAGCGTGTCAGCGGTTCTCCCCTCTAGAAAAAAGAAGCCTACCCTTTAGCCGCTGATAAAAGTCTTCTTTAAAACGAACAAAAGACGACGTGTGCTCAGATCTAGTCACAGTGATCCTTGACTTTTTTGGGCCCGTCTCAGTTTGGTAATGTCCGTCAACGACAACAACCGCACGTTTCGGGCTTAGAAAATCCACGTGTAAAGTAGATTTAGCTGAAAACACAATTGGGTGAAAAACTGTCAATGGTGCGATAGGCGTGAAAACAAAGGCTTGTATTTCGGGGTCTATGACTGGGCCGCCAGCCGACAAGGAATAAGCGGTTGAGCCCACTTGAGAAGCAATTACGGCACCATCTGAACGGCACTCAGCCACTGGCACATTGCCCTTCCATATGCGCATATACAATAGTTTGGCTGGAGCTCGAGACGTGAACACAACTTCGTTTAGCGCGTCTGGCAGTCTAACCTCGCCAACATAAGCCGCCAGTTTCATATACTTTTCCAGCGTGAATTTGCCTTTCAAAAAATTGTCCACGGCTTTAAGAGCGTCATTTGGTGCAACTTCTGCGAGGAAGCCGCGCACGCCCATATTAATTGCTAGAATGGGAGGCTCAGGCTTGGGCAACTGAAGGCACGTCCTTAGAATTGTTCCGTCGCCTCCGATAGTTACTACCAAGTCCGCGTGCATCTTTTCCACAGGTGTGGCTAAGCTAGAATTGTTGACGCGCTTTGTCAGTCGCGGGTCAAGCATAACAGCCAAGTCTTTAGCTTGCAAGTGTCGCATCATCTTGGAAACCAGCTGCAACGCCTCTTTCTTGTCGACGCGGCTGACTATGCCCACCTTTTTAGCCAAGCGATTTCACCAACGCCACACACTTAGCGATAAATTAATTAAACTATAAAATCATTGTTGTAAAAGCTGTAAAGTTGAACATGAGGCGTCATAATGAGTAAGCCTGTTGAACTTGGGTCTATAAAAATTGGCAGCTTTGTTATGGTTGAGGGCGAACCATGCCGCATCGTTGACTATGCCAAGTCTAAACCAGGCAAGCATGGCTCAGCCAAGGCTCGGGTAGTAGCCATCGGCGTTTTTGACAATGTTAAAAGAACGTTTGTGAAGCCTGTGGATTCGCAGGTTGAGGTGCCTATCATTGAGAAGCGTAGCGGTCAGGTTCTCGCCTTGATGCCGTCTACGGTGCAGCTAATGGACTTGGAAACTTACGAGGTTTTTGAGTCGCCTCATCCTGAAGACGAAGAGTTGAAGAGTAGGCTTGCTTCTGGGGTTGAGGTTGAGTACTGGCGAATTTTGGGCAAAACAAAAATCATGCGGACTAAGGGTTAGAAAGAATAGAGCATAAGTTTTTAGGTTAACCTTTTTGTTTAGTCCACTCTATCATAAAGGAGGCGGGTTTACAAGTTGAGGCGCGTCGAACACATGAGACTGCATGAGGGAATGAGTGTAGGGCAACTGGTTAAGCAAATGAATGCCACTGGAGTGTTGGGCGCGGGCAAGGTTGGAGAAGCTACCGAGTTGGTTTCGGAAATGTTCAATAACCCTGACTACACCGTTTTCTTGACGTTGGCTGGACCCATTGTTCCCGCTGGCTTCAGACGAATCATCGGAGACTTGATTGAAAATGAATGCGTGAACGTTTTGGTCACGACGGGCGCCAACATGGTTCACGACATGGTTGAGGCGTTGGGCTACAGGCATATGGTTGGAACTTTTGCGGCTGAGGATAAGAAGCTCAGAAAGGAAAACATTGGTCGCATAGGAGACATCTACATTGAGCAAGAGGCTTTTCAAGGCTTGGAAAAGTGGCTCTTCAAAACCGTGGAAGCCATACCTGAAGAAAAGCGAAGGCGAATTTCAGCCGCTGAGCTCTTGACCGAGATTGGAAAACAAATCAAGGACAAAGAATCAATTCTGGCTATTGCTTCACACAAAAAGGTGCCAGTAATATGTCCAGCGCTTGTTGATTCTATAGCAGGCTTTCAGCTTTGGACTTTTGGGCAAGACGGAACTCTGCGGATAGACCCGTTTTTAGACGTTGGTGCACTCATGGATAAGATCTACGAAGCTAAAAAAGTGGGCATAATCATTTTGGGTGGAGGCATACCAAAACACTTCGCATTGTTCGCTAACACGTTCCGTGAAGGAGTAGACGCTGCTGTTCAGATTACTATGGATAGACCTGAACCAGGGGGCTTAAGCGGCGCATCGTTGGAAGAAGCCATAAGCTGGGGCAAAGTCAAACCAAAAGGAAAAGCTGTAACAGTAGTCTGCGACGCAACCATAGCCTTCCCGTTGATAGTTGCTTCTGCGTTAAAGAACATTGGGAAAGAGTAATCTTCAACCTTCAAGGCAAAACATCAAAAGAAGACTCTTTAAAAACGCATAAGGAGAATCAAAATCATGTGTTATTTTAAGGGAGATGGTGAACGGGAAGCATAACTCGAGAGAGAAAGGAGGTTAAAACTTCCATCTAGCCCGTTCGCCACCTCTCTCCTCACGATTAACTATTTACATAAAGACTTAAAAATTTAAACTTTTCTTATTCTTTTTGAACACTAATGGTATAATAGAATCAGAATTACCATCAAAAAATGAGAGAGTTTCAGGAAATGATGAATTTTCATGGTTCTTAGAAAAAGTACAGATTACTAGAAGATTCTGGCTAGCATTGACAAAACTTCTGTTTCTTTGTTGGCGACTTCTAGGAGAATCTTTCTCGCTTCATGCACATTTGTTGGGTTTTTGGGCGTTTCTCTTATGAGTTTGGCGATGCCTGTCCATTTTTGTCCTATTTCATGGTAATGTTGTCCCAGGTCTGTGAGTTCCTTGCAGCCTAGTAGTTCGCCCGCTTCCTTCAGGAATCTGGAGTAGAGGTATCGGAAGAGTCCGCCGCCTGTGCCGTCTTCCTCCATCATGATGTAGTTGACCTCGTAAAGCTGTCTAAACAACGCGTTTTCAGGTGGAAACAGCTTAGGCCACTTGACTATTTCGTTGGCAAAGTGGTATATGCCCTTGACTCCAAGGTTCTTTATAGGTGGGTAAAGCATCGACTGTACAGTTTTGGTTATTGCGTTTCTTATAGCCTCCCCGATTGAAGTTAGTTTGTTTGGGGACTCAAATGTGAACCACTTGTTCTCTGGCGGGAACGGTTTGAAGGTTGATGAGCGCGCCTCTTCCAGTTCCTTCAACGTTGCGGTCTGCAAGCCTTCGAACATGGTGTCGGCAATGTAGGCTATGCTCTTTTCTTCGTTTAAGCCAGCGACCACAACTGTGTGAGCGCCAAAGTGTGCCTGTTCTGGCAACCCCTGATACTTCAGATACGGCATGTCAACATGAATCATGACTAGGATATCCCTACTTATCAGGTCTTTCAAGGCTTGGTATGCTCGAGTTTTGCTCGAGGTTCGGTTAACATTCACCGAAACTCCCAGATTATTGCAGAGGTTCTTGTAAAGGTCGCGTGCGCGTCCACCCACAAATGGATAGGCAGGCAGCAGAACCATGTCACCACGTTTGCTGTGCCAGTAGACGAAGCCCAAACCACTGCCTAAACCAAATATCATTGGCTCAGAAAACTTGAAACCATAAAACTCGAAGATGTCACGCAGAGCAGACGATTCGCAGTGAACACCTGCTCGATGAATAAATCCAGCTACTTGCTTGTTCAACGTGTTCCCATTCGACCTTCGACTCTGTAGGTTCCAAAGAGCCAATAGAAAAGAGTTATGGTTACGCTTTAACCCAACTAGATACGTATTTAAGACCGTGACCAGTTAGGGTTGAAAGATAAGCCATGGCTCTTGAACGCTTCGGCTCTTCCATATACGAAGCATTACGCAAGATTATACGAGCTCCGGTTGTCGACGAGGCAGCAGTAAAGGAACTTGTCCGCGACCTTCAGCGCGTTCTGTTGCAAGCAGACGTCAACGTTCAGCTAGTTCTAGAAATCTCCAAGAACATAGAAGAGAAGGCACTGAAGGAGAAAGTTCCTCCAGGCGTTTCAAGACGCGAACATGTAATAAAAGTGGTCTACGATGAATTAACTCGCTTTTTAGGCGAAAAACCCGTTCCACTAAAAACCGAACTTGGAAAAAGAACAGTTCTCATGCTGGTAGGCATTCAGGGCTCAGGCAAGACCACAAATGCTGCAAAACTTGCGCGTTACTTTCAAAAGCGGGGATTAAAAACCGCATTAATCTGTACCGACACTTACCGACCTGGAGCCTATGCTCAACTGCAGCAGTTGGCTCAGCGCATTAACATTCCCTTGTACGGTGACCTAAAGAACAAAAATTCAATAGACATCGCCCTAGAAGGACTGAAACAATTCACTAATCAAGACGTTGTCATCATCGACACGGCTGGACGCCACAAAGAGGAAAAAAGCCTAATAGAAGAGATGAAGACGCTGGAGAAAGCTATCAAACCAGACGAAGTCATCCTCGTAGTAGACGGAACCATAGGGCAGCAGGCGGCGGTTCAAGCAAAGGCTTTCCACGAAGCCACACCACTCGGCTCCATTTATGTGACCAAACTAGACGGCTCAGCCCGAGGCGGTGGCGCCCTTTCTGCGGTAGCAGCCACAGGCGCCCCAATAAAATTTATCAGCACAGGCGAAAAAATCGAAGACATTGAATCCTTTATTCCCTCTCGGTTTGTTGGGCGTCTCCTCGGCATGGGCGACTTACAAAGCCTCATCGAAAAAGTCCGCGAAGCTGAGGTTCATGTGCCAGAGAAAAAAATGAAAGCATTCTTGTCAGGCAAGTTTACACTAACCGACATGTACGAGCAGTTTGAAGCCATGAAGGGCATGGGACCGTTTAAGCGTATTCTGAAGATGATTCCAGGCCTCTCTTATAACATTCCAGACGACAAGATGGAGATGGCTGAAGACCGCCTTCAAAAATGGCGCGTCATCATCCAATCAATGACACCAAGCGAACGCGACGACCCCAAAACCTTCAACGCTTCACGGATCAGACGGGTTGCGAGAGGCTCGGGCACGAGTGAAAAGGAAGTTAAGGAATTGCTCCAGCAATATGGCATGATGAAACGAATGATGAAAACCCTTCGAAGAAAACGAGCTTTACCCTTCTTCGGCGGAAAGAAATTCTCAATAGACCAGCTTGGAAAACTCGAAGAATAGCAGCGTTGGATTAAAGAGGAAAATTTTGATGGCAGACATCTTGGAAAAGGCACAAAGAATGCTGGAGAAGTATCCTCTCTGCAACCATTGTCTTGGCAGGCAGTTTGCTCTGCTTGCGTATGGATTAGATAATCAGAGACGGGGAGAGGCGCTCAAACTCCTCCTCACCATGAAAGCACACCAACTAGCCTTAGACAAGAAAAAAACTGGGTTCACCTTGCTCAAGACCCTAGCGACCAACGGTAGTTCTGATATGGCTGCCGAAATCCTTAGAAAGATGAAGAAGAAAGCGAATGAAAAGAAGCGTTGCCATCTCTGCGACGGACGCTTCGACTCTCTGCAAGCCTTAGTGAACCGTTCTGTTGAGGAGCTACAACACTATGAACACGCCACCTTTCTGGTTGGTGTTGAGCTTCCAACAGAGGTTGAAGAGCGAGAAGACGAGTTCAAGGCTGAGTTTGAAGTCAAACACGGGGAGAGCGCGCGCAACGCTTTCAGTCGGGAAATCGGCAAGAGAATCGCCGAAGTCACAGGAAAGGCGGCAGACTACAAGAAACCAGACGTAGTTGTGCTTCTTGGCCCGTTTAAAAAGCAAGTCTCGGTGCAGGTGAATCCCCTTTACATCAAGGGCAGGTACCGAAAGCTTGTTCGCGGTATTCCTCAGTCCCGATGGCTGTGCTCAAAATGCCACGGAAAAGGCTGCGAGCGTTGCAATTGGACGGGCAAAATGTATCCCGAATCGGTTGAGGAAATCATAGGCGAACCCGTGCGCGAACAAACCCACGGAGAAGACATAGCCCTCCACGGAGCTGGACGAGAAGACATAGACGCACGCATGCTTGGTCCAGGAAGACCCTTCGTCATCGAGGTGAAAAAACCCAAGAAAAGGTTCCTAGACTTGTACAGACTAGCTAAAACTATCAATGAGATGGCGCATGGAAAGGTAAAAGTCTCCAGCCTGCGTTTTGCAAACAAAGACTCGGTTCGACGGTTGAAGAAGACAGAAGCTGCTCAGAAAATTTACAGGGCTATAGTAGAGTTCGACAAACCTGTTTCGGACGAAGATTTAAAGCAATTAGAGAAGAAACTTGAAAAAGCCGTTGTGCGACAGCAGACTCCTCGTAGGGTTCTTCACCGCCGAGCGGACCTAGTTCGAGAAAAGCACATATATGCGGCAAAAGTAAAGAGGTTGACGCCCAACCGCATAGAACTTAAACTGAAGTGTCAGGGAGGACTCTACATCAAAGAACTGATAAATGGAGATGAGGGTAGAACCACCCCTAGCATAGCAGAGATAGTAGGTGCTCCAGCTTTGGCGCTTGAACTTGACGTCTTAAATGTTATAATGATGGAGGAAAAAGATTAAACATGGGAAAAAGGGCAAAGGGTTATCGCCACAAGACACGAGCGCTATTGAGCAGAAAGCCTCGAGAAAGAGGGAAGACCACACTAACCAAAATTCTGCACGGTTACGCTCCAGGCGAGAAAGTGGTTGTCAAAATTGATTCTAGTGTTCATAAGGGGATGCCTCATCGCCGTTTTCACGGCAAAGTTGGTGTGATTGTTAATAAAAAGGGAAAGTCTTACGTGGTGAATGTGACGCAAGGAGAAGCGGTAAAAGAAATAATTGTTCGTCCAGAGCATCTTGAACCCTATCCCAGCGAGCTGACAAGGTGAATGGAACATGGCTAGGAAACAAATGCGCGAACGTGCCCTCACCGTTCCCGAAGTGAAGAAGCTGCTTGAGTCTCTCGGCGAGGAGAAGCTTGACCAGTTTCAGCGAAGGTCGCTGGACTATGCCTCTAAGTTTTCTCGAGTTGAAACAGACAAAGCGGGAACACTGATGAAGGCACTCATAGATAAGTTTGGATTGGAAGAGGAAGAGGCAATTCAAGTTGTCAACTGCATGCCTGAAAGCATAGAAGAAATCCGTGTGTTTTTGGCTGGCGGACGCAAGATTGTCGAGACTTCAAAACTGCAAGAGATTTTAAATCTTTTGGACGAGTATAGAAAAATGGAGTAAGAACTTTTTAAAAAAGAAAGTAATCTGCCAGCGAGGTGAAACGAGAGGGGATGGAGAAGGAGAAGCGATACGAGGAATACGCCTACGTTTTGGACTATCTTCCCCATGGCAGACCGGGTGCTAGACCAAGTTACAGAGCAGGCGCTTTAGTTCAAGTTCTGGGAGCAGAGTTCTTCACACTTTTAGAAGCCATCGTTAGAGAAGGCTTAGTCTTGAAGCCTTATGACCGTGTTTATGTGGGTAAAGAATCCCGAGATCAAATCACATACATAATGGGCAGGATAGGCTATGAAGAGCTTACGTCCACCGCGAAAATGGAACTGCCCACAACCATCGAGAAAATTGTTATGAACAGAGAACCGTGGTTCATAAACTTCTTCAACACGGCTCAAGCGATAACGCCACGGATGCATGCGCTTGAACTAATTCCCGGCATTGGAAAGAAGTACATGTGGCAAATCATAAATGAGAGAGAAAAGAAGCCCTTCCAAAACTTTGAGGACTTGCAGCAACGCGCCAACATACCTAGCCCTGCAAGATTGGTGACGAAGCGAATACTTGAGGAATTGTCAGGTGAGAGCAAGTATCGACTTTTCACGCGAGCGCCTTAGGGTTGTCGTATCATGAGTTTTAATTGGAAAATATTTGTTGTTGCCTTCGTATTTTCGTTAGCGACTGGGATTCTTTCGAATGTTTCTCAATATTTGTTTCAGATGTTCGATTTTTCACCAGAAGGGTATGTATGGGTAAGCTTTTCCTTAAATGTAGCCATGTTCTTTGTTAGTCCAGCACTGCTCTTTGCTTTTCTGTACGTCATCGGGGGAAAGACAGACCTTGCAGCGGAGTTTAAATCAGTGGGTGTGTCCCTTTTCCTGGGAAGCTGGATTGGTCATTTGATTGGCTACTTCCCTCTGCAATTTGTTTTTATTGCTCAGTATGGCGGTTCATTTGTTGGACCAGTGGGCTTGTGGTTTCTGTGGTATGGTTTTAGAACGGCTTTTTCGATGGAGTTTTTTGTTGGATTTGCCGCATTTTCCATGGCTTATATTGCAAGAAAACATTCGTTATAGGCGAGTGTGTGCACTGCTAAGATTTGCTCATAGGCGGAATTTGAATCATAATGGATTATCTTGAAAAAACTAAGCGGCTCCTTCAGGAGTACAGAGTTTATCCCAGGAAGCGTTTTGGACAGAACTTTATGATAGACAACAATTTAATGCAGAGAATGGTTTTATACGCAGCCATAAACAATCACGATGTGGTCTTAGAAGTTGGCGCTGGCCTAGGCTTCCTTACTCACATGCTTTCTCGAAAGTGCAAGAGAGTTGTGGCTGTAGAGGTTGACCCTAAACTTGTTCAACTGTTGCGGGACCGGTTCAAAGACATAAAAAATATTGAGTTAATTGAAGGCGACGTGCTAACAGCCGAAATTCCATCTGTCAACAAGGTCGTTTCCATACCGCCGTACTCCATTTCATCTCTTCTACTCTTTTGGCTTCTAGAAAGGTCGTTTGACATAGCCGTCTTAACTTTTCAAAAGGAGTTTGCAGAGAGGCTGGTTGCGCCTGTGGCTAGCAGAGATTATAGCAGACTGACCGTAATGACCTATTATAGAGCTGATGCTGAACTACTCGACTATGTGCCGAGAACAGCGTTTTATCCGCCGCCTGATGTAGACTCTGTAGTGGTGCGGTTGAAGCCCAAGTCCACGCTGCCTTTCAGAGTGAGAGACGAACAAGCGTTTTTTGAATTTGTTCGAGTGGTTTTTACCCAGCGAAACAAGAAACTACGCAACGCCGTAGTGCCGTTCTTAGTGAAACGGGGGATTCCGAGAGAAAAAGCTCAAAAATTAGCTGATTCCCTGACCTTTCATGACAAACGGGTGCGCGAATTAGCGCCTGAAGACTTCGGAGCCTTAACCAATGAGGTACTCGAGAAAGCGAGTCTTCTACGATGACCTCGCCTTTTACGTTTTCGAGGATGTATACGAGCCTGCAGAAGACACATTCCTTATGGCAGAAATCTTAGCTCAGACGGTTAAAGAAAGCGACACTGTCTTAGACATTGGAACAGGATGCGGAATATTAGCCATAATTGCAGCCAGAAAAGCCAAAAAAGTAGTTGCCACAGACGTGAATCCCCACGCAATTAAATGTGTTAGGCTAAACGCAAAAATCAACGAAGTCGTTGACAAGGTAGATTTACGTCAAGGCGACTTGTTTCAGCCCCTACGGGAAAATGAGAGATTTGATTTGATAGTCTTCAACGCCCCATACTTGCCTGCTCCTGAGAGCGAACAGAGAACATGGATTGGACGAGCTTGGGCTGGTGGACTAACTGGAAGACAGCTCATTGACCAATTTGTCTGTCTGGCACCGCACTATTTGAAAAGAGACGGCAAAATTCTTCTAGTGCAGTCAAGTCTAGCCAAAATAGATGAAACTTTAAAGAAATTGCGGGATGCGGGTTTAGAGGCACAAGTTATTGCTGAGAAAAAAGTTGCTTTCGAAACTATTGTTGTGATTCAAGCCAAGCCATTTATTTTAAACCATACATAAAGAATTGCCAGGGTGAAGAAGAGTATGAAGTTTCTTGTGTTGCAGTGGATTAAGCCTCAGACACCTATCGAACGAT
>Ga0315310_10002970_pt1 | contig 10587 bp, 9 predicted proteins | sample TDP5_MG_FD_203630 | JGI IMG/M metagenome (GOLD analysis project Ga0315310, IMG submission 203630) | Freshwater sediment microbial communities from Lake Towuti, South Sulawesi, Indonesia - TDP5 | ecosystem: Environmental > Aquatic > Freshwater > Lake > Sediment | place: Indonesia: South Sulawesi...
TAGCTCATTGTGTCCGCCCTGAGTGAGAACAATTCTAGCTGGATTTACTCGTTTTAGGCTGATGCTCTTGAAGCATGCAACCGCGTGCGGTGGCACAGACACAGTAAAGCCTAGCTCCATAGTAACCTTTAGCGCTGCCAGCTGAAGTCCCTCATGATTTCCCACATCTCTTCGGAAAAGCTCCCGGAGATTCAATCGAACGTTCCTCCAGTCAAAGTTTCCTAGCTCCGCGTGTGCCTCTCCAATGACGGTGAAGTGACTGTTTCTTCCCTCACGATCGATCACATAGAATGTAACAAGAGATCTCGCGAAGTATGCCTTCGACGGCAACTCTATGCGTACACGGTATGAAAGCTCGAGATAGAACGAGAGATCAGACCTATGAACTCTCTGCGACAGCGACCCCTCTCGTATGATCTTGATGCTTTCCCCGTCGAGGAAAGCGGTTCCACTAATCGTCCACCCATCCAACCCGTTCTTGAAATTGCCATTCAATAAGAGCTCAACAGGTGCACCATAGGACGATGGAACCAGGGAAAAAAGCGAAGTTATGACCAATAGACCTAGTGCGATCCGAATCGTCGACCGCTGAAGCAATTCACGCAGCAACATTGGACACAGCGGGCTTCTCGTTCTAGTCCAAACCTTCGCCCGCCCCATACCTCAACTCAACTTGTCCAGCTCGGTTTCGTCATAGGCGACAGGTCAACAATCGCCGGCGCCTATGGCTCAGCCAATTCGAGAACGTGCTGCTGAGTCGACCTTATTCGAATCGTACGCTCAACCCTCTGATCTCCGAATTCTCCCCTGACCTTGATGACTCCCTCTCTGACCCCAATATCCCTAGGAATGAATCTGAGCTGCCACACCCTCGTAATCTCTCCCGGAATCTCCCACCACTGCTTTTCATCCATGCTATAGTAGAACTTGGGCGGAGGCCCCTCCTCCTCACGGACAGTCAGAGAAATCTTAGACGGACCCGCATGCTCAGGCTTAGATTGCTCATCCGACTTGGGTGGCGGAGCGGACACAACCGTGACCTTCTCCACACTCTCAACACCTTGGGCCACGACTCCACTCAATGTTCGCTCCCACGCCTCCCTTATCTCTCTCTCATCTCTCCCATTGCCCTTACTGACTATCGTTGCGAAGATCACTTTCTTTTCAGGCAACTCACTCAAGGTGCCACAAGCCCCGCAGATTAACCTCGGCTACGCTCTAACCCGAACATACAATCATGAGCAACAGTCCGTATTATGAATTGCGGAGGGGGGCGACGTAGCATAGAAGGCGCCTGAAGCCTCCACGACCACTATGAATTACCCCGTCAGAGAATCAGCGAACCAACTCTTCAACCATTCTTGGCCAAAGAGGTTCATCTACACAGGGACTCGTACGAAATGTACTTAACCCGATCTGGCTATCCATCTTCCCGCATAATCTATGTCCGAGTCAGCGATCACAGACAGACTCCTTGAATACGGGCTAACTGAGACTGAAGGTAAGATCTACGTCTACGTAGCGAAGAAGGGGCCTTCTGCAGCTGGAGAGATAGCAAGGGCCCTTTCAATCCGGAGAGGACAGACATACAACATCCTAAAGGCTCTACAGGAGAAAGGCATAGTGGAGACAGTGGCAGGCAGGCCGATAAGGTTCTCGGCGATTCCGTTGCCCAAGGCGGTAGATGTCCTTCTCGAGGCGCATAAGCAAAAGGAACGGCTAATGGAAAAGATCAAGCCTGAACTACTCTCAATGTGGCAATCTGCCCTCTTGGCGAGAACAGAACAGGTCGAAGAAGAGAAGTTTCAGTTCTTGAGAGGCGTCGAGGGCATCTATCGAAAGGCTGTGGAGATACTTGACGAAGGCGAGAAGAATGTGATAATGATCGCCTCTGAACCAGCTCTCTTTCTCTCAGATAGGTTCGGCGTTCTCGAAAGAATGTATGACATTTCACACAGAAACATGGAAGTGAGGGTCCTAGCAGAGGTGACTCCCAAAGTTCGCCCTCTAATCACGCACATGAAGAGAATAGCCACTAGAAGCTTCAGCGACTATCCCTCACCCCACTTCCTGATCATCGATGGAAGACAGATAATCTTCTTGACAAGGCCTTTGGAGTCAGTTGACCCAAAAGAGGCCACTGCCATCTGGACGAACAGTCCCATGCTGATAAAAACGATGCAGCACCTCTTCGAGAACATCTGGTCGTCAGCACGCCCACTCTCGGAGATACTCACCGCAGCAGAGTATGAGGCAAAAGGAAAGATGCCAATCAAACCCAGCTCTGAAACGGCAAAAGCTCTTCAGGACGAATTCGCGAAGTATCTTACGGCCTCCGGCTTCGACATCAGGAAAGACCATATGGTAGTTGGCAGCTCAGGAGTAGAACATACCTTCACCCTTGCACTTTTTCGAGATGGCGGAAAACCCTGGGTCATAGATATCGAATCATCTGACAAGCCAATCAGCTCAGTTCAGGTGATAAGGTTCTTTGCCAAGAAACTCGACGTTAAAGACCGCGTGGTCGACACTACCCTGATAGTAGAACCTAACCTCGACCGAGACGCTCGCAAACTTGCAAGCTTCTACCAGATCAAGTTCACTGAACTTGGTTCGACAATCAGCTCACGCAAGGTTGCTGCTTATTCAGACTAGCCCGCTTAACCTTCGACCCTGCAGAAGTGAGTGCTTATTATGAATTGCTTCGGCACAGAATTCCTTAATGCAAATGCCGGTCAGCGAGACACCGGATTGAGTGTCCTCACTTGCGATACAAAGTCAACTTCATCTGCTGCTTATCCCTAGGATGCGTTTGTCGGTAGGCCCGGTATAACAGGAACACTCCGACGCCCAATATCGGGGCGGAGATTAGATAGCAGAATGGTGCCACCCAAAAGATCCAAACAAAGTGCTCCATCACATATGACAGGTCTGTCGTGCCTGAGATTCTTGAAGCGATATTCGCCCCCAAGGACTGAAACATTACGCCTATGACCAATACTATGGCTCCGGCTACCACTGTCTCAACCCCCGTGTTGTAGGGGGCCAACTTGTCTTTCTCTGCGGCCTTTTCCCCTTTCATGGTGACCAAGGTTTTTGGAGGAGACTAGCTTTGTAAGTGTTTTCTGTCACTTGGTAACAGACAAACAACCAAATACCACTCTTGGAGCAGCAAGTATGGGTCAAGATTGCCTCCGCCAGCCGAGCCCAGTTCATCTAAGGTATCTTGGAGGCTCACCCCGCTTTTCCTAACCTGCTCCAAATGTGGCGCTACATTGCACATAGAGCATCAAGCTTCAAAGCCTATGATCCTCCACTCTGGCCTGAATCCACCGGAAGGTCGTGAGCTCTCACCCGAGCAACTCACGAGCGAACTACCCATGGTCTTCTCAGACATCGGAACCTACATCGGAAAGGTTATTGGTGTCGAGGACATCGCAAAGCTTAGAGTTGTCAGGTCTGACATCGAAGAATGTTTCCCCGCCTCACGATTCGTGTTCTTCTCCTCTCACGCCATAGTCTCTTCAGAGCCAACAACCCTTCTCCTAATGCCAACATGGTTTGTGGAGATGCCACAATTCGTCCACCAACTAAGTTACTATGAGACGAGAATCCGACCGCTCCTGACTTTGCTGTCGAACCAGAAGATCAGTGAAGCATCCTTTGCAATGCTCTTGGGAAAATACTCACAACAATTTCAACGAAGCGAGTTTCAGAAAATCCAATTCCTCAAAGATGTACTCGAAAGTGAAATCGCCAAAATCGGAGTAGCTCTCGAAACACTTGAGGCACAGAAAATAGTGGGCGAAAGAAGTGACGAGGAGTTTCTGCTAAAGGAAAGCATGCTATCCCACATCAAGACATACCTCGAACTTGTAGTCGACGGGATAACTGAAGTCACCAACGAGACAATTGACTTGTCAAGAAAAATACAAGAGCTGGTCCGCCGGGGATCAATATCTCCGACGACTGCCTCAGAGGCCCTTAGCATAGTGGAGGCAATCTTGATAACCGACCGAAAATACCAGAGAGCTCAAGTCAGAAGGTCGGGATGAAAGAGAGCAACCTCTTGGTCCTCTCTGAGAAAGGTCCCATTTCGATTTGCGCGACGAGTCTCCTCAGGCTTTCCCTCGATGATCTGATATGGTTGAGCAATGACTCAATGGTGCGTGACTCAAATCCTAGTACAACGTTTGCGTCCTGATCCTTTGTCGATCTGACGACGGTTACCAGTCTTGCCTTCTGTTCCAGAAGAGCACCTTCAAGCCCAGCTATCTTCTTGATCCCCGGCCCGGTCAGTAACTGGGAGAAGACCGCTGAGTACGCCTTCTCGAACTCATCCTCAGAGATCTTTCCATTCTTCAATTCCCCTAGGAGCCCTGCCAGCCCTGACTTCACAGCGTGAGCCAACGCCAATGCCTCATTCGCCTCAACGAACCACTGTGGCATAATGATCAAGGACCCCCTGAATTCCCCTGGAACGGATGAAAAGGGAATCAAGAGCAGCCGACCTGTTTCACATTCATATGTTTCTCCGTCGAGAGTTCTCACCTTGAGCACATCGCCAAGTGGATCTGCTCTTCCGGCAGCTAGGCCAAGCAGTTTTCCCTCATCACTATAGACCTGCTGTAGGTCTTCACTCACATTGTCCCAGGTAGCAATCGCAGGAGTCATACTCTCAATCCTAAGACCAACATCAAGCCCCTTTCGAAATTCGTATCCGCAGAATTCGCAGAACTTGCTATCCAGGTGAATTGGCCTACTGCAGGCGGTGCAGATCACGTGGATTGTACGGGGAAGCCCAGAAGCCATCTTCATCAGCTTCGTCCGCCAAACCGGCTCTTCAGCTGCTCGATATCCCGTGACGCCGTAGAGCAAAGCCTCACTCAGAGGCTTCTGCTGCTTCGCCTTAGCCTTGGCCCTCTTCGACGACAGTCTCCACGCTGACATCGCAGCACCAACTGCTAGTGTGAAAGAGCCAGCAATTCCAAAGACAAAAGATACAAATTGATAGATTCCAGCCCAGTGAAAGAACTGAACGAGCAGGTGAGAAAGATATCCTAAGCACATTAGGAGCACTCCGAGCATGAATGGAACGAACGGTTCCACTGCCTTCTCACCTAGATCGGACCCGGGATTCGGGCTACTCTACCTAGCCTGATCATCACTCTAGGGGATCTTCTCTAGAGCTTCATGGAACCCTTGCGCGATCTCTTCGGGCTTCTGGCCTTCAATTATCTCAAGCTTATACAGGTCTGCCAGCTTCTTAGCTGTATCGCTCAACGCTGGAACAGCTATCAGGATTGACTTGGTCGGTGATACATCGAAAGCCTTGGCGAAGACCGAAATCACATGCTCGTCACCGCACTGTCCGTCGCAAATCGCCATGTCAAGCGTAATGAGGGTCTTTCGACTCCCATGCGTTTTGGAGCCAACCAAGTCGAAGCTATGAGAGGTGCCAGAAACTCCACGTATGATACTTGGCGCCTCGACATCGTATCCAGTTTCTTTCAGAATCTTTCTTAAAGGCGCAAGGAAAAGTATTTCCCTCGCAAACTCGGTCCCAGCAACCTTGTCAAGAACATATGAATAGACATCATCAAGGATACTTTCCTTCACTCCGAACTTCAAGCTGCACTCTCTGCAGTAATGCTTACCCTCCGGAGCATCAAACCGTTTGCTGCAACTTCGACATTGAAACCAAGTGCCTACCTGCCTGTAATCCACTCCAAGCTTGCCAAGAGGCTTCCCGCACCGAGGGCAAGCTGGCTTCTCACGCTTGAGGAAACTTTCATCACTGTCCATCGTTCCACATTCAACATGCTCGTATAGCGCTCTCTTCTCAATCTCATGCGATCCACAGTAGGCACAGTAGTACCTGAAAGTCACATTCCTAGAGCTGCAGTTAGGACAGACCATAATCTTCTCGTAGAACTTCGGGCGTAGGATTCCGGCTCCAACGAGTTGATCCAACAAGGTCTTGGTCTTCTCGGGATCTCCAACTACCTGCTCTATCCTAGGATATCGGGCTCCAAGAACAGGATGGATCTCAGGCACAAGTTCGCTCAGGTTTCCCTCAGCAAACATCCTGAGTAGGACTTGAGCCTCCGGAACCTCGTACAACGCCACCCTTTCAGCCCTACTCAAGATATCTCCTCTCGATAGGTCGCTGAAACCTGATCCGATTCCAGTTACCACAGGAATACTTGAACACTCAGAGCCCACTATTTAACCATTAGATGGAGCGAATAGGCCTGTACATAGCCACCGTGTCTATACTGGAATCAATTCTATCGGCGGCAACTGTATCTCCGCTCCTCCTGAAGCCACGATAAAACCAGTTCCTTGGTCTGCATATCCTACAAGCGAAAATTGCACGCCGCTTCTGCCATCCGGCATGAAAACCCAATAGTCTCCGTCAAGAGTCATCGTCACTTCTCCGAAGTCTGTCACAAGGACCGTCGCCCACGAAACGCGAAGCCTCATTCCATCACTCAACCCATAGACAACTCCGTACAACTTGTTCAGGAGATAGACCCGCTGGATATATCCAACTTCCAAGGCTAAACATTTGAAAGTGAAAGTGGGGAAATTGGTCTGCGCGAACCTATAGAGATAACCGAATCTACGAACGGACAAGGTGAAGTTGCCCTTCCCAACCCCATAATCATAGTGCCGCATACCATCTGGAGTCACAAAGAAGAAGTGTCCCCACCCACCGAAGCCCCAACAGCTGAAAGCTATGTTTGAGCTCCCTACAGTCGCGTTCCCAATCTGCCCCCCTACGAGGCTTCCAGTCCCATCGAATACATCCGCCCTGTAACTCACGTTCTCCACCAAGCGATAGAACACTCCTGCCCTAATCAGAACTCCTGTGATGTGCATACCGCATCCGATCAGCATATTGATCCTAGCTGAAGAGCAGTAATACTCAACGTAGAAGCTCGGCCAATTCGATTGAATGTACCCATACGTAAAAGCCTTCAAGCTGTATATCCTTGGTGACAGAACAGTCGGAACTGCTCCCCAATAGATCACTTCAGCCAGATCATAGTTCATACCTCCAAAGACAGTAGTCAAAGTTGTAAACGTAACATTCGGCTGCCCGAGCGCAATTATTCTCTCTGTATAGCCATACGAAAACTGATTTGCATCGTAGTAGTATATTCTCGCCCTATAAGGTACAGGTGCTCCAAGGAACAGCCAGTTCGCAGTCATCTGTATCCGCGTCGTGCACGGCCACGCCATTCCGGAAACCAAGGTTGTTTTTATCGCACCGCCCGCCGCCAAATTGACAGTAAGGGTCTGGTTTGAACCAAGCACCAATGTCACATTCTCGTTCGTCGCCTGCATATAGCCTCTGATGTGGACTCTCACATTGTAGAAGCCTCCGTCAAGGCCATAATCCTTCCTTCTCCATGTCCCTGACCAAGTCCGGTTGTAATGTTCTGTGAAACCGAGAATGTGAAATCTTGTGGTATTCTCATCGGCGTAAATGGTGACACCGGAGCCAAATGTTCCGTTTCGGACAAAAATCCCGTTGAGGGACCAATCTGAGATTCGATATGCCTCCACCAAGATGTGTCCACCGAAAATGGCGCGACTTGTAGTTCCACAGACTCGCAGCTCAGCCTGCCTAGGTGACTCCAAGACCACGACTGGTATTCCAGGCTGTACAAATTGGATTGAACCCGATATTACACCTCCAGTCTTCAGGTAGATATCCCTCGACGCGTCTTGTCCTTTCTGGATGATTTGGATTAGCGGTGTCACAGGATCCTTCTGAACATAGGCAAACACATACGCAGTCAGATTATACGTTCCCAATCCAATCCCGCAAAACTCCGTAGCAACAGGGTCTGCGCCCACATATTTCCGGCCCTTGCCGACCACAAGGAAGAAAGGGTCACCTGCCGGCAAGTTAGTTGTGTTTTTAGAATCGATCGCAATCAACTTACCATTGGTGTCGCGCATTTCTACAGTCCAATTCAAGATTCCTTTTGCGCTGTACCCAAGACTGACCAGCCAAGGGTGACTGAGTGGTGGTATCTCACCAGGGATGCCAGGCCTCTGGTACTTTATTGACCCAGAGATCCTAGCCCCCCTATTCACATACATGGTCATGGTCATGTTCTGCCTCCAAGACAAAGGTATGGGAGTCGGATACCACTGGCTCTGATTAGTCACCGCGTATGCGAACCCGGTCGTAGGGAAATATCCGGCGCAGGCCTCAAAGAAATAGTTTCCAGGACGAAGCCCAGTCAGGTTGAAGAACCCTGTAGTAGCGTTCACCAACGCTCGAGCCTCCCTTTCTTTAGTCTCGATGTTGAAGGCGTAGACCACACCCTTTGCTTTGACCACTATACCATTTGGAGGGACTTCCGGATCCACAATATACCCACGAACAGTTGCCCAATCACGAGACCTGCAAACCAGAATGGTCATGTTTTCAGTAGGTTTCGGGGCGAAGATTGGCTTACGTGTCGGATAAGTAGAAAGAGATTGGGAGACGTAGATCGTCACATTGTATAGCCCTGCCAGACTAGGAGCAGTCATATCCTTGAACCGCACTATCTGGGGAGGAGTGAACCCAGCCAGGTTCCAGCTCCAGATTATCACATACCAAGGGGCACTAGGATCATAGGGAAAATGCTCTCTCATATCTGTCACATTGTAGTACCAATAGTCCTCGGTTATCGTGGACCAGACAAACGAAGTGTCATTTTCCGAGCTTACAGGCACGAACTCCCAAGGTATCTCGATCTTAACCGCATAACCCCCGACCGTCACATTAACCTCGATATCCCCCCTCGTCCCGACGAAGACAGGCCACTTCGACGGACGCATAACCGCAGACTGGTTCCCGTACACTGGTTTGATGTGGAACAGGAAATAGGGCAGAACGGCCGAGGAGAGCAGAATCAACGACACCGCTAGTGAGGCGCTCTTCCTCAGATGAATCGGCTTTGGCCAACGTCTGCCCAGCATAGTGCCTCACTAATGAAGAGTGAACGTGAAACTACGCTTATGCCAGCGAGAATAATAAGAAGATTTTGAAGAACAAGACAATGAATCGTAATACCTAGGGCTGGCGGAGCTGCAACCTGTCAACACTGGGTTGACTGTGCAGGCTGCTAGCGATACCGCTCTCCTCTGCTGCCGGCCTGGCCCGTATGCGAGGAACCTGATTTCGCAGTTCTCAACTGGGGCCTGCTTTGGCGAATCTCAGTGTGGCCGCAATCCCTCCAAAGCCTTTGAGGAGTTGCTGGCCTTCCTCCGTCTCAGCCGAGATTATCTCAACGTCTACGCCCTTATTTTCGCCGATCTCAGCAAACTCCTCAAGCAAGGCTCTCTGCTCAACCTCTAACGTGGCATTATTGCATTTCTTACACTGAGCCGACACCGTGTCCAGATGAAACCTAGCCATTTCATGTGGAACTATGAGTCGATCTTCAGTGAGTCCGCATATCCGACATCTGATGATGGCATGAGTCATGTCAAGCTTCTCTGAGAGGAGCAGGACGCTGACAAGTCCAGCCTCCAACGCTTTACGAACCTCGCTTTCACCGTACGCGGCCAGACCTGTGTCATGTCCTACCTCGTATAGAAACCGTTGGACAAGTCTCTTCTCCTCAGAGTAGCGAACTCCTCGAAGGATCTCAGGCGCCTTTTCCAGAACCTCGTCAATCCCGTTGTCGCCGACATAGGTGGTGTCGACAGTCGCTACGATCTTCTTCTTCAGCTCGTAGTCCAGGTAGTCTCCGTCCTCGAAATCATATTTTGAAGGGCCCGGTCCGCCGATGATCAACCCTCTGAGATCAGACACTTGTGAGAGGATCTCGTTGGCGTGGCCTCCGACTCTCTTATAGTACTGGTTCACTTCAGCCTCCCTGAGCCTCTCGAATCTCCGTGCCGACTGCCCTCCGGCCCTATGCTTCCCAGGAATTCCTGATGTCATCTCCTTGACGACGCTGACCTGCCTACCCCTCAGAGTCGCTATTAGAGCGTCGTTCCCGTCAATCAGGATGATCCCGAAGGTGTCCTTCTCCCTGAGGATCTCAAGCAGAGGCTCGATGTGAAACCTGTTGTCGCATCGATAGAGGTAGACGCGGATAGGCTCCGGCGGTTCAAGGACATAGGTCTCCATCCGTTCCGTTCCAGGCCCGTTCTGAGGAATAGCACCACAGAAGATTGCTAAGCCGTTCGGTGGAGGACGCTTGAAAAGCTTCAAACGTTGCATCGTCTTCTCAATCGCGTCGAGAACGTTCTTCCTCGTGGTTCTTGACTTGATGTTCGACGCGGTTCCATACTCCTCACGAAGTTGACCTATTACCTCGTGAATCTGCCTGTCAGGAGGAATATACAAAGTGATGAGCTCAGTCCCACGGCCCTCCTTTGAGGCTAATTGATCTAGCGTCCGCTTCAATTTGAATCTTGAAACCGAATCTTGTGACTGAGCTTGCAAAGCAGACGCCTCACACGCCTACCCGAACTCAGTTATATAAGCAGATTGCCCCGACAATATCAACAGAGGAGCCACCAAGTGAACGCTGTCATCAAGATCGGCGGTTTCCTATTTGGAGACAA
>Ga0315310_10002971_pt1 | contig 10584 bp, 6 predicted proteins | sample TDP5_MG_FD_203630 | JGI IMG/M metagenome (GOLD analysis project Ga0315310, IMG submission 203630) | Freshwater sediment microbial communities from Lake Towuti, South Sulawesi, Indonesia - TDP5 | ecosystem: Environmental > Aquatic > Freshwater > Lake > Sediment | place: Indonesia: South Sulawesi...
CCTTGATGTGAACATTCTATATGGTTCGCTTGTCCCCTTTGTCACTAGGTCGTCTATCAGAACCCCGATGTAGGCCTGAGATCTATCCAGGATCACGGGTTCCCTTCCCTGCACCATCCTTGCTGCATTGATCCCTGCCATTATCCCCTGCGCCCCTGCCTCCTCATATCCCGATGTCCCGTTTATCTGTCCAGCATTGAAGAGCCCTTTTATTAGCTTCGTCTCCAGGGTCGGATGGAGCTGGGTCGGTGGGACAAAGTCGTATTCCACTGCATAGCCGGGCCGGACAATCTCAACATTCTCCAATCCCTCTATTGTCCTTAGGAAGGAAAGCTGGATGTCATGGGGAAGGCTCGTGGAAAGGCCGTTTGGATATACCTCCTGGGTGTCAAGGCCGTCAGGCTCCAGAAAGACCTGGTGCCTTTCCCTATGCGAAAATCGAACCACCTTGTCCTCTATGGAAGGACAATATCTTGGCCCAATACCTTTAATTACGCCCGTGAACAAAGGGGAGCGGTCCAAGCCGCTTTTTATCACCCTATGTGTTTCAGGATTCGTATAGGTGATCCAGCAAGGGACCTGAGGAAGGCTGGGCTTCTTGCTCGAAAAGGAAAATAAAGGCGGAGGTTCGTCCCCTTGCTGCATGGTAAGCCTTGAGTAGTCAATTGTCCTGCCGTCCAGCCTGGGCGTCGTTCCTGTCTTTAGCCTCCCCAGCTCTAAACCAAGCCTCTTGAGGTTTTCGGACAGCCCCTTTGAAGGGGGGTCCCCTATCCTCCCGCCCGGGGTCTGGGAAAGGCCGATGTGCATGAGGCCGTTGAGAAATGTCCCTGTTGTCAGAACGACTGCCTTGCTGGAAAATTCCTGTCTCGAATCTGTCTTTACGCCTGCTATAGCACCATCCCTAACGAGCACCTCAACAACCATTCCCTGCTTTATTGTAAGGTTTTCCTGGCTCTCGAGAGCGCTTTTCATCCTTTGTCGGTAGCGCTGTCGGTCGCATTGGGCTCGCGTACCCCGCACCGCAGGACCCTTTTTCATATTGAGCTTTCGGAATTGAATGCCTGTCTCATCGGCGGCCCTACCCATCTCCCCTCCCAGGGCATCTATCTCCCTGACTAGGTTTCCCTTTGCGAGCCCGCCAATTGCAGGGTTGCAGGACATAAGCCCGATGGTGTCGGGATTCTGGGTGAGAACAAGGGTCCTGCATCCCATGCGGGCAGAGGCAAGGGCTGCCTCGCAGCCAGCATGGCCCCCCCCTACAACAATGACATCAAAATCAAAGGCCATAATCCCTCTTCATCTTTTCATACTTCTCATGGGTATATTGGTCAAATTTATTTGGATCCATTCCCTCAAGAATTGGGATCAGGAACTCCTTCAGCGCCTTCCCCCTTACCATCCATTGGTAATAATTCCTTCCCCCATGATGATAAGGCCCATAAAGCTTGGAGCCCGGAACATTCTCCTGGAGCCAGCGAAATATTGCTTCATGTCTTATATGCATTCTCAGGGTAATCTGGGGCTGCTTGCCATCCCCTCCAAAGTGTCCTTCTCCAATGAGCAAGCCGAGCAATAATCCCTTTGAAAATTCATCCATTTGAGGGTTGTTTCACCGTAATGTTAAACGTGAAACATTTTTATGTCAATAAAGATGGACCCCCCTGTCCCTTCGGACAGGGGGGTAGATAATTGGGCTTTAAGGTGAAAAGTCTATTAATATCTGCGCAGATGCACCGCTCGCATTATCCGTCGCAGTTACAGTCACCGTTTCGGGCTGGCTATCTCTGATGTATGCTCGGAATATCCCTGTCGAATCCGTCTTTCCGACCGGTGGATTAATCATAGCTGATCCTGTTGAGGACAGGGAGACATCCCTTCCCCCCCCTGGCCCAACCCTGACAGTAAGGGTAGTGGTTCCCCCGACAGGGAGGTGTGTTGCACCTGCCTCAACGGAGATACCCACAAACTCAACTTCAATTGTTTCAGAGGCCCCTGAGTCAACATCCATTGCTGTTACCAAAGCCTTTTGGGCTATGGAAGACATAATTTGGGTGGTGTATTGCCCACCTCCTATATCAGTTATCAGTGCAGTAAATATTATTGATGGGCTGGATGAGGTGATGGTGACATTCCTACCAGTGATGTCACTGATGCCAAATCCCACAAGTGTAGCTGTAAGATCAATCGTGCCTCCAATAGGAACGGGCGTGGCAGAGGGAACAAGAGTGACCCCAACAGTAAAGCTCCCGCCAATGGAGCTCTCTGCCAAGGAGTTATTGTCGTAAACGGCAATGGTGAAGCTTTCAGCTATGGTGTCTGTTATATCAAATGTATAGATTCCGCCACCCTTATCTGTTGGGCCAGAGGCCGTTGCGGTCGAGGGCGGCCATGGAACAACCGTTAAGGACCTTCCAGAGGCTGGGGTTCCACCCTGGATAGTCGCTGTTAATACTATTTTTTGGGGCACACGAGCCGTCTGAGGTGAAATGGAGAGATTCACAAGGACGAATTCAATCTGGACCGGGGTTGATTTTACACCCGATTCATCTGTTGCAGTGACGTAAACCGTCTCTGCATTACTGTCAGTGATGTTCGCGCTATAAGTTCCATCACCATTGTCTATCACACCCCCCACAATAGTAGCCCCTCCTGTTGCTGCGAAGGTGACAGTTCTCCCTGTAGCAGGTGTAACACCTTTGATTTTTACCGTCACTGTAACATTTGACCCTGCAGGAACAGACTGCGTGGTCGGGGTAATTGACTCAATAGCCACACCGGGCAAGAAGTTTACAACAGTGATTAGTTTTGCCGTAGAACGATTGTCCGTCAATGTCACCGTCACTATCTCTGCGTTGGTGTCCGAAAGATCAAGGGTATACTTCCCGTCCCCTACGCTGCCGAGGGGGGCTCCTGTGGAGGAACTGGCTGGAGATGTTGTTGGAGAGTCCGTATAGGCTGTCACTGTCCGCCCGTTCAGGGGCTTTTCATCTCCGGTCTTATTATCCCTGGTAATAACCCTTGCAACAATCTGGGCAGTGGTGGTAACAGGGCAGCTTGCAGTTGTCTTGGCAAAGGTGAAGGAAACTACATTGATCGTCACCCCGTCCCTCGCTCCAGTGGAAGGCTCGGTTGTGGTTAGCTTTATGGTCTCCAGGACAGAGTCCGATACCCTTGTCCATGTCCCATACGAAGACGGTGTCACTGCCGTTGTGGTTTGAAGAGACCCGGATCGGTCAACGGAGAAGGATACGGTGCTCCCTGTGAATATATAGCCATTCCTGCAGGATTGGGCTGTAAACATCCTCCCTACATTCACCGGAATGTCTGTTGCACCTGGCTCATAGGATGTGATGGTCATGCTGACAAAGTTGGTCTCCTTGGGAACGGAAGAAATAGAACTCCCCGTATACTGGACATCCTCCTGGACAAGCTTAGAATCACCATTAATATTTAGAAAAACGCCATCGGAGATACTTCCATTGCTGATCCAGAGGGTATATGTCCCATTGGCGTTATCCCTTATCTTTCTCAGAAATCCCAGGCCAAATGGGATTGGAGGGTCAGAGGTGGCATCGGTGAACACCACGCTAATGTTTCCTTTCATGAAGGGAACAGTATTTCTGAACTTGTCCCTCAGGGTCACCGAGATCGTAGGAGAAATATCTGTGCCTGTCGCCACATTGACGACCGGAGCATTAACCAGGCTCGGATTTCCTACTTCGGACTCGGCTATTACAACATCACCAGGCGTGACCGTTACAATAGAGACGGCTGAATAATTCCCCGGACATCCCACGCAGGTCACAGTGAGGAGGAAAGTGGTCGCCACACTCATGCGCAGGCCTATGTTATAGGTGCCGCCTCCCACTTCGTCTATAGCTGTTCTCTCTGCATTAGAATTGCTGACCGTTGCAGTGATCTTGCTCACAGCCCCGGTGATGGGATTGCCTGTAGAGGGATCGGTAATCGCAAACGGTATGACGAAGCCCGCATATCCAGGCTCAGCTTTGATGTAATAATGAGGGACTGTATACATATAGACCGTGACATCGGCACTCACCTGAATATTCAATATATTGTCGCTTACAAAAATCGTTCGAGATCCCGGAGAATTCACATACAAGGTAAAAACATGAATCCCTGCATCGTCGGGAGTAAAGAAATAGGTTCCGGGTAGTGCGGCCAGAGCGTCCGTGCTCGTGAAGGAAACCGGACCTTTATAATTTTCCGCCAGGTTCCCGAAGGCATCCCATACCTTGACACTTGCAGTGATTGGCTCTCCAGTGGTTGTAAGGACGGGTGATAAATTGAGGGTAAAACTGGCCGCTGGCCCCGCAGCCACTGTTATGGCTTTGCTGCCTGAGATCTTTCCATCGCTTACCGTGATGTTCATCTGGCCTGCTGCTGTAAGCGTAACCCCTGCAGTAAATGTGTGGACCCCTTCATCTTCTTCAACAAATGTATAGGATTGAGGAATGGTCGCCCCTGTGTCAGTAGAAGTAAACTGGATCGTTCCCGAATATGAAGGGACTGTTTTCCCTCCATTGTCAATGGCCCGAACCGTGACTGTTATCGGATCCCCTGCGACTGCATAATCCGGGGAAGAGATCACAAGCCCCGTGGCAACGGGTCCCTTTTCCTCCGAGGGTGGGCATCCGCCCCCGATTAAGGCGGATAGAATTATCACAAAAAGACAAGCTATTGACGACTTCATCGCTTTTGTAAACATAGTTCCTCCTTCCTCAATATTGTACGACACACCCTTTCATTGCCCGATACTATAACATACTTTTTACCAATCCTGTCAAGGTTATTTCCCGATACAGAACTCACTAAAGATCCTGTTTAGCAGATCCTCTGTAGTAGTCTCACCTACAACCTCCCCGAGCGCTTCTAATGAAAGCCGGAGGTCAACGCTGGCAAGCTCGGGAGAGATGCCCTTTCTAACTCCATCCTGGGCACGCCTCATTGCCTCCAATGCCCTTACCAGGGCATCCCTGTGCCTTTGCCGGGTGATAACAGCCCCTTGAACTGGCTCACCTCCATAGCTGGAAACCCCTGTAATTATGCACCTTTTCAGGGCATCAAGCCCTGTCTTGTTTTTTGCAGAAACCACAACAGGATCATGTCCGGGGCAATTTGAGGAGAGTTTATCTATTGAAAGTTCCTGGGGAAGGTCTGCTTTGTTCACAACAAGAATTTTTCCCCTTTCCCTTATCTCCCGGATAAGATGTATGTCCTCTTCTTTCAGGGGCTCGCTTCCGTCAAAAACGGCGAGGAGAATATCCGAGTGGCTGATCTTTTCCCTTGTTAGCTTCATCCCCTCTTCCTCTACTCTTTCCCCCCTTGTCCCAAGGCCCGCGGTGTCCAGGAGCCTGACAGGGTAACCCTCAATGCTCACCGTTTCCTCAATGTAGTCGCGGGTGGTTCCGGGAATCTCTGTAACAATAGCTCTATCTTCATCAAGAAGAGCATTGAACAGGGACGACTTTCCTACATTCGGCCTGCCAACAATGGCTGCAGAGACCCCTTCCCTGCAGGCCCTCCCCTCTTCGTATGTTTTGATAAGAGAGAGCATCTCTGAGGCAACGGCCTCCATCCCGCCCATCAGCTCCTCGGAAGATATCTCTGCTGTATCCTCCTCTTCAGGAAAATCTATGGCAGCCTCCACATTGGCGAGAACATCAAGAAGCCTGGCTTTAATCCCTTGAAGCCTCTCTGAAAGAGCACCCTTTAGCAGGGCCATTGCCTGGGCATGGCTTCTTTCTGTCCTGGAACGAACGAGGTCAAGGACCGCCTCAGCCTGGGTCAGATCCAGCCTTCCGTTGAGGAAGGCCCTCTTTGTGAACTCCCCGGGCTCGGCATGACGCACGCCGCCCCTCACAACCACATTCAGGATCTTCCTCAGCACCATGGGGCCCCCGTGGCAGGAGATCTCCACCACATCCTCGCCGGTATATGAATGTGGCGCCCTCATAAGGCAGGCAAGGACCTGGTCAAGGGCGGCATTGGATTGGGGATCCCTTATCTCTCCAAGATATAGGCGGCGGGAAATAAAACGGTGGATAGGCTTCTCAGGAAAGAACACCCCCATCAGGAGCTCTTCGGCCCGAGGGCCGCTAATCCTTATTATGCCGATTCCACCCTCGCCCAGAGGGGTTGCAATGGCTGCAATGGTATCCAAGTTTCAGGCCTACTGAATTTCCTTTAGCTGCTTATACTTCTCAACATCAAAAACAACAATTAAATTTCTGATCGAGTTTGACACATACGCCCTTTCGCCCGATAAGACTATCTGCCTCGGAATCCCGGTCATGATCAGAGTCGCATCGGCTTTCCCTGTAGCAAAATTGACAGCAGAGAACTGGCCGTTGGTATTGGTTACGAAAACAATGGTGCTGGTCGTAAGGCTTGTAGCAATCCCTTCCGGGACACCGTTGAGAATTATAGACGAAGAGGTCGCCAGTGTTCCCACGAGGTCAATTGCAACGACCATTTCGTTTGAGCTGACAGTGGCATAAGCCAGGGAGCCATCAGGCGAGAAAGACATGCCCCCTGCCCTTCCACCGATATCAATGCTGACAGGGGTCGAGGCAGGGGTTGAAAAATATTCAATTGTCCCCGATACAGGATTCCCGACAAGTATCGCTCCTGTAGGAGAGACGCCGAGGACGGTCGGGGTAAAAGCAAGAGGCACCTGTGCAGTCTGGCTGAATGTTGTGGATGAAAACACGAGCAGTTGGCCTGTCCCTGAAGTGCCCGACCCTGCGGCCAGGAGATAGATGGCATCCCCTGAAGGAGATACGGCAATCTTCCCCGGAGCGCCATCAATGGGCATCCTGACAAGCTCTGTGAATCCTCCACCGGCATCGTATGCAACAAAAACCCCTTCATTCGGCCGATCGACCTTTGTGACAAAAAGGCTTTTTCCGTCCTTGCTCGCACAGACATCCTGGAGTATGCCTCCGGTCAAAATGGGCGTGGAGCGGGGTTTCTCTGAGGGGAGATCAACAAGGGTGATAGTGCTGTTTGATGGGCCCGTGCCGGTTAAATTGGTTGGCCCTGTAAATGGGTTTCCTGCGTAGATGATCTCTCCGGCGGGATCCTCAGGATTCGGGGCAATGGCAAGATAATCAGGGCTGAAAAAGCGTGAAGGAGTGGAGGAAGAGGATCCCTTGCATCCCCAGATAAGAAGTGAAAACACAGCGACCGCCAAGCACCTCGCTGTTCTTGATGCCATTGCATCCTTCATGGGACCCTGCCAATTATTATGAATTCCTCTGTGTCCAGAATGGAGATGGAACGAGCACTGTAGTTGGCAATATAGGCCCTTGTCCCATCCGGTGAGACAACAATGGCAGAAGGCCCATTTTCTGTAGGAAGAATGCCTTCAACCCGATGCGTCACTCCGTTGACCTGGTATAGGACACTGGCCGATGGGCATGTTACATAGATTCTTTTTCCATCCGGGTGAGCAGCTACGCCTTCCGGGGCATTACATACAAAGACTGCATCTTCAATTGAATTCGTCTGCAGGTCTGCAAGCAACAGGCTGCGCATTCCCCTGTTGGCTATTGCTGCAGTTAGTCCATCAGGGAGAACCGCTATCCCCCTTGTAAAGTATTCATCTGCATTGCCGATGGATGACAGCACACCGCTTCCTCTATATGTGTAAAAGGTGAAGGAATCCCCTGGTGTCACCGCAGCGACACCTTCGAAAATCGTGAAACTAATGCCACCTGTTGAGCTTTTGTAGGGCTCGCCTGTGAATGCAGAGGGTTGGAGGCCGGAAACTTTGCCTGTAACCATGTAATAAGCCTCTGTGCCGGTCCCGGTTGTAAACTCTACAGACCAAAGCTCGGTCTCCACGCCGCACGGCGATAGGGCGATACTTGACATCGTCGGATTGGAAGCAGGGGAGCTGTCGTTGAAAAATACCTGGCTTGCAGAAGGCGGGTCTTGAGGATTGCGCTCACATAGATACGAGAGATCGATGACCGACACATAAGAGGATGCCTGCTGAGTGACATACGCATAAGGGGTCCTGGGATTCACGGCTATACCTGAGGGATGGGAGTAACCCTCAATCCCCCGGGTCAGGGGGATCCGCTTCGTCTCCTTTATCCCCAGAACGTCCACTACAGAGACATCATTGGAGCGGATGTTGGTAACAAGAAGTTGTGAAGAGGATGAAAAAAGGGCAAGGGCATAGGGATCTTCTCCCACGGGAATCCTCGCTGCAAGGGAGACACCTTCTTCATCAGGAGTTAAAACGAGTATCTCGTTTTTTTCTCTGCTGGCCGCGAACAAGGTTCCGTCCTGAGAGAAGACCATGCCGCCCAGGAAAGAGGCGCCCTCCTCTCCTGATAGGGGAAATACCATAGAAATATTGTAGGTATTATCACCCAGATAGATCCTGGAGATATGGCCTGAGCAATACTTCAGGGAAGCATTGGCATTGGTCACATAAAGAAATTTCCCGTCTGGGCTTAATGCAAGGCCCACAGGGTCCGACAAACCATTGCTTGGAGGAGGTTCGCACCTCGGCGTATAAGTGCAGGAAGCAAATAAAAGCAGCAGAAGAACGCCCCCTGCTATCCTGGTTCTACCGATCAACTGGCTCTTCCTCCCCTTTGGATGGAATGATCACGAGTTTCCTCATCGAGCCAAGCCCCCTGCTTTCGGTCTTAATCCCCTGCTCGCTTTTAAGGGCAGTATGGATGATCCAGCGTTCCCTTGCATTGAGATCCTCCAGGGCAATGGCCTTACCGGTTGATCTCACTATCTCAGCGGTCTCGCGAGCCATGTTCTCAAGGGTTGCTTTCCTCCTGTCTCTGTATCCCTCGGAATCCAGGATCACCCTCTTCCTCTCCTCCTTCCCTCTGTGGACTATCCTGTTCACAATATACTGCAGGGCATCAAGGTTCTTCCCCTTCTGTCCAATAATGATGTTGGCATCCTCTGATGCAATCGTCAACAGCACCATGTCGTCTGTCTCCTTCCCTTCTATGGTAGCGGGAAAATTCATAAGCTTGAGTATCCGCTCAAGAACTCCTTTTGCGTCGTCAAGTATGCTCATGGCTGTCTCCTCATGTTTTTTTGTTTATGTAGTACTGCTGCAAAATGCTCAGTATGTTATTGACAGTCCAGTAAAGAACAAGGCCCGAGGGAAGGCTCCAGAATATTACCGTCAGCATGATCGGCATGAACCAAAGCAACATCTTGGCCTGTTGGGGGTCTCCTGTTGTGGGTGTCATCTTTTGCTGGATAAATGTAGTTATGCCCATGAGTATCGGAAGCAGCCTGACAGGGATGCAGAACGAGGGAATGATGCAGACGGTAAAGAGCAATTCAGGAGAGGAGAGATCCTTAATCCACCACACGAAAGGCGCATGGCGAAGCTCTATGGACTTCATCAGGGCCTGGTATAGTGCAATGAATACCGGTATCTGAATAAGAATGGGAACACAGCCGCCAAAGGGGTTCACCTTGTGCTGACGGTATAGGTCCATTGTCTCCCGGTTGAGCTTGTCCTTGTCGTCCTTGTATTTTTCCCTGAGCTCCGTAATCTTGGGCTGCAGCTTTTGCATCTCCTTCATTGATTTGTAGCTCATCTGGTTCAACGGATAAAAAAGAAGGCGCACGGCAAGGGTCAGGAGAAAAATGGCAATCCCGTAGTTCCCACTGAAGGAATAAAAAGCCTTGAGCACAAGGACAAGGGGCTTTGCAATGGAATGAAACCAGCCGTAATCAATTGCCCTGTCCAGGTCCACATTGAGGGCCTTGAGCCTTTCCAGCTCCTTGGGGCCAAGATATAGGTCATATACATTGGTCAGGACCCCGCGCGGCGGGATTACCACAAGAGGATGAATTAGTGAGATAGATGAGGGCTCTAATATGACCCCCTGTGAGCTTACCCTGGGAATCATGGCAGCGATGAAATACTTGTCTTCAAGCCCGGCCCACTTCACATCGCCGTTGATTTCCTGGGCTTCGCTTCCCTTCTTCGTATATGTCAGGAGCTTCCCCCCGATAAGGGCTACGGGACCTGTATAGGTGTATTCGCTTACTTCTTCCCCACTGCCCCCAGTCCATTTAAGGATCATCCTTCCCTTGAGAGGGGTTGAGGCAAGGTTCTCTACATTCACCTTTAACCCAATACTATAATTGCCCGCTTCAAAAGAAAAAACCTTCTTGACACTGACGCCCCTCCTGGATTTATAGATGAATGTAATCTCATCTTTCCCTGCCTTTCCCATCTGGATACGCTTTTTATCCGGTGTAAAAGAAACGGATGAAAATCCATGTCCTGAGTCCAAAAAAGAAATTTCGAGGGGAAGCGCCTGCAAACCTTGTTGGTCGACAATATCCACAAGGGCAGATTCCGAAGAGATGCTCTCATGGAATTCCTTGAGCTTCATGCTCTTGATCCTGCCCCCAAGGCTTGAAAAGACAATGCGATACAAAGGCGTATCAACAGGAATCTCTTCCTCGGCAAACTGCCTTTCCTTCTCCTCTGAAAGGATCCTTTCAGCTACAGGAACTTCGCGAGGCAACCTTGGGGCAGGCGCAGGAGGGGAGGGC
>Ga0315310_10002973_pt1 | contig 10575 bp, 10 predicted proteins | sample TDP5_MG_FD_203630 | JGI IMG/M metagenome (GOLD analysis project Ga0315310, IMG submission 203630) | Freshwater sediment microbial communities from Lake Towuti, South Sulawesi, Indonesia - TDP5 | ecosystem: Environmental > Aquatic > Freshwater > Lake > Sediment | place: Indonesia: South Sulawesi...
CCCAGTCAAGATGTGTACAACAAGACTTTTCTGTTCAAAAGCTAAAGCACTGGTTACGCGGTGAATTTTGGGTGACAGCTATTGGTGTCCCCGTCGTCCACACGATATCGGCAAACCTTTGGGCCTCGCAGAGAGAAACCCGAATATCTACATGTGGCGACTGGTGCGGTAGTCGCATTTTCCTTATACGTCTTGCTACACGGTGCACTTGATGATTCTACAATTGCTTCTATCATGATCTTCAACCTGCTGTCTGTTCTTCTAACGTTTCCACTTCGTGGGCAGCTCTGGTGTAAAATGCTTTGGCAGGGACTTGGCAACCTCGTGGGCTTAGCTTGGAACCTTATCTGGCTGTCGCTAATGGCTTCCACGATGGGAGAAGGAGGTGTCTTTCAGATTCTACACTTCGCCATCGGACCCACCCTTAACTTCATGTGGATAGTGCCTGTCTGGTCGCTTGGGTTCTCCGCTTTAGCCTCTGTTGAGCGCCAAAAGAGACGAGGAAGAAAAAGGAGAGAGGCAAAATGATACTGAATTCACTCTTGACTTTCATCTTCATCCTTCTGGTTTTGATTATGCTGGCTTACCTCGCTCGCCACTACATTTTCACACTCACCGCTCTATACTACAGACATGGACAACCCCACTACACACCTCACGGACTAGTTTATCGCCCAACCGTGTCAGTCCTCATCCCAGCGCATAACGAGGAAAAAGTGATCGGCCGGATTCTTCAACGAACAACCGAGTTGACTTACCCCAAAGACAAGCTTGAAATCATTGCGATAGATGACGGGTCTACAGATCGAACTGGCGAAATCATGGAGGAAATCGCAAGAGAACACAAGCACATAAAGGTGTTCCATCGTAACGTCGAGACTGGTGGAAAGGGAAAGCCTGAAGCGCTAAACGAGGGGCTAAGACACGCAAAAGGCGAGATCGTTTTCTGTTTTGACGCAGACTACTACCCGCAACGAGACATCCTCGAGAAGATGGTAGCCTTTTTCATCGATCCTGAGGTTGGAGGGGTTCAAGGAAGGGTCACCGTTCTAAATGAGCCCGAAACTTTGACGACAAGGCTCGTTGCACTGGAGCGAATCGGAGGCTATCGAGTGGATCAGTTGGCACGAGACGACCTTCAGTTGGTTCCTCAGCTAGGAGGAACGGCAGTGGGAGTTAGGCGCAGTTTAATCGAGTTTCTGGGTGGCTGGGACCCTAAAGTGCTGGCCGAGGACACCGACCTAACCTTTCGAATTTACCTCGCCGGATACAAGATTCGTTATGTCAACGAAGCGGAGTGCTACGAGGAAGCAGTGGAAGATTGGCGCTCATACTGGCGTCAGAGGTCCAGGTGGGCCAGGGGACATATGCAATGCGCCTTCAAACATCTGTGGCCGCTCATTAGGAGCAGAAATCTGCGGTTGAGGGAGAAAGTTGACGGGTTCTTAATACTTAACGTTTACTTTGTTCCAATTCTTGTTGGGCTAGCTTGGATTCTGGGAGCAACCCTGTTTTTTGCTCAGGCTCCCCAGTGGACCACGCTTTTCTGGGCTTCCCTTTCAATTTCCCTTTATAGCGCTACTGGAAATTCTGCACCGTTCTTTGAGGTAGCCATAGGCGCTTACCTAGACCGACGGGAGCGGATCTATTGGCTCATACCGTTACTGCTCCTATCCTTCCTATACAACATGTTAATTTGTTCTAAAGCTCTGCTCGACTTATGCATGTCGAGGGCTGTAGGAAGCAAAAGGTCAACTTGGGAAAAAACGCTTCACAGCGGAACAGGAAACAATTACGTCAACATCGCGAAACAAGAAAGGTGGTAAAGGTAGATGGTTCCGATTCCGTGGTCATCTATACTCTTGGTCCTTGCACTATGCGCGTTCGCTCTCTTCTTTTTCCTGCCAGCTGTTCTAGAACTCAAGAGACCGAGAGACAAGGGACCTCGGAAAGTCGCGGAAAACACCATGGGGTTCAATAGAAAAAAGGTCTTAAAACTTGGCGTCGACACGATTCGAATAATGGGCGACGTAGAGTTTCCCTCCGACGTTGAAGCAAAGGAAAATATCGTGGTGGAAGGCTCCTTGGTGATAGGAGACCAATGCCACTTCTACGGCAACGTCAAAGCCTCAGGAGATGTTGAGATCAGAAGCAAGGTTGTTATAGAAGGAAGCTTGATTGCAGGAGGAGCCGTGAAACTGGGGAAAGATAGCAAGATTAAAGGCTCAGTGGATGCTAAAGGACCAGTTCATCTAGAGGAAAACTCCTTTATTGGTCTGTCCCTTACATCTGGCGGAGACGTAGAGATGCACACGGGCGCCAAGGTTTTCAATAACATCTTGTCTCAGGGACATATACGCGTCTTCGGGACATCGGAAACATAAAAACAGAACGGGTTCACAAAGCAGGGAGAAACAACACAAGAAAATCTTAAGTGCTCACAACCTTAAGAACCAGTGAAACGAAATGAAAGCCGCCACATACTACAGTCCTAACAACATAAGAATCGAAGAAATCCCAAATCCAAAAATCAAACCAGACGAAATCCTTGTAGAAATGAAAGCCTGCGGGATATGCGGGTCCGACCTGATGCACTGGTACCTGAAAAACCGAGCTCCCTTGGTCCTTGGTCATGAACCAGCCGGAATCGTTGCCAAAACCGGAGAAAAGGTAAGGCAGTTCAAAAGGGGGGAACGTGTCTTTGTGCATCATCATGTCGCGTGTCTCAATTGTCATTACTGCGCCCATGGAGACTACACCCTCTGCGAAGAGTTTGCAAAAACCAACATACACCCAGGAGGACTCGCAGAGTACTTCAAAGTTCCAGCCCAAAACGTCCAGAAAGACACACTCAAGATTCCGGAAAACCTCTCCTTCGAGGAAGCAACACTGATTGAACCAGTCGCATGCTGTTTGAGAGCACACATGAAGTTCATCATTGGGCCAGAAGACACAGTAACCATAATAGGCGCAGGACCATCCGGAATCATCCACACAATCCTCTCGAAGGAGTTTGGAGCAGCAAAGATTATTGTAAGCGACCCAATCGGGTACAGGCTGGAAGCAGCTGAACGATTCGGAGCAAACCTAACCGTTAATCCGAAAATCGAGAGCCTGATCGAAAAGGTGAGGGAGTCGACTGATGGGAGAGGGGCAGACTTAGTCATTGTCACGGCCCCCAACGCGAAAGCCGTGACGGAGGGACTTAGCGCTTGCCGTAAGGGCGGAACCGTGTGCTTGTTTGCGCCATCGCCGCCAAACAAACACGTAAGAGTGAGTCCGCAGAGGCTGTTCTTTTCAGAAATCCGAATTGTTCCATCTTATTCCACGTCGCATATGGAGACCAGGACAGCTTTGCAGTTAATGAGCGCTGGAAAAATCAAGGCAAAGGAGTTGATTACCCATCGCTTCCCCTTAAGCCATACAGCCCAAGCCTTCGAAACAGCGGAAAGGGGCGAATGCCTAAAAGTGGTGGTGCTGAATGAGTAGAGAAAAAATGAGGGCCGCCCTTTTATACGGAGTAAAAGACCTCAGGGTGGAAACCATTGATAAGCCAAAAGTGAGACCCGGCGAAGCTTTGGTGAAAGTCAAAGCCGCAACCACCTGTGGAACCGACCTGAAAATCTTCCAGAGAGGCTACGTGAGTGGAGTCATTGAGTATCCCACAGTCTTCGGACACGAGTGGGCTGGAGACGTGGCAGAAGTCGGCGAGGATGTCCCATGGCTTAGAGAGGGAATGCGGGTTAGGTCCGGAAACAGTGCACCATGCCTAAGATGCAAAATGTGTGAAAAGGGAAACTACAACCTGTGCGAAAACATGATGTGGTTGTGGGGAGCCTACGCCGAATACATCAAGGTTCCAGCACGCATGGTCACGCTAAACATGCAGGAAATCCCCTCTCATCTAAGCTATGAAGAGGCAGCCATAACCGAACCCCTAGCCTGCGTCCTCCACGGCATAGAAGAGGCCCAAGTTAAGCTAGGAGACACCGTGGCTATCATAGGCGCTGGACCAATCGGACTCCTCCACCTGCTAACAGCCAAAAAAATGGGCGCGGAAAAAGTGATAATCAGTGATCTAGTCGAGGAACGGTTGCAGGTGGCCCAGCAGCTCGGAGCTGAAGAAACTGTCAACACCAAGGAGGAAGAACCCGCAGAGAAGGTTAGGCAACTCACTAAGGGATACGGGGCAGACGTAGTCATTGAAGCGATAGGACTCCCTGCAACGTGGGAACAAGCGTTAAGAATGGTTAGGAAAGGAGGGACAGTTCTTGAGTTTGGCGGATGTCCGCCCGGAACAGAGATAAAGGTTAGAACAGAGTTGCTTCACTATGGGGAAGTCACTGTGTTGGGAACATTTCACACAACTCCAACTCACTTTAAAAAGGCCCTCAATCTCATAGCTTCTGGAGCAATAAAGGTGAAACCTCTGATAACTCGGAAAATGAAGTTGAACGAGATAAGAAATGCTTTTGAAATATTGACCACGTCGAAAAGCGAGCTAAAAATTGCCATACTCCCCTAGAGTTCTCTGCGAGGATTTTATTATAGAGATGCTCATAATGTGGTTTTGGCGAGTCTCTATGTCTGATGTTTCTTCGTCCGATTTGACCGTGGTTGAGTCTCAGTTGAAGGGTAAAACCCTACTTGTGTATTGGTATTTGTTAAGGTCTCCGAGTTCTAAGGTGGGTGTCCGTGAGATTCAGCGTTCTCTGGGTTTCTCCAGTCCAAGCGTTGCTGCTCACCATCTGGAGAAGCTTCTTTCGTTGGGGCTGATTGAAAAAAGCATGACTGGAGAATATTTTCTGGTTCAGGAAGTTAGAGTAGGCCTCCTAAGGTTCTTTACTCGGCTAGGTCGTTTCCTAGTTCCTCGCTATCTCTTCTACTCCATCTGGCTCTCCACCATGTTCATCATCTATCTGAGTTTGTACTGGCCTAGCGGTTGCATCCACAACATAGCCGCCATCATATTCGGCTCAATAGCCTGCATTATCTTGTGGTTTGAAACTGTCAGACTCTGGAGGGAAAAGCCGTTCTGAAGCAACCGAATGGGTGTTCTAAAACGTGGACTTAAAAGCAGGTTACAACCTTTTTAATGGTGGAGACTGACAATGAAAAAGATCTTATCCTATGCTGCGGCTGCGATCTTGCTGGGTACAGTGACGATGCTTGCTCCGTTAATGTTGTTGGAATACCGCTATTATGGCCAGTTGACTTTGCGCGTGGAGAGATTGCCCGTAACGCATTGCTTCGGAGCAACAGGGAATAAAACAGAGACTCATGGACCAGATAACGGAGAAACATGGGATCTAACAGAGGCGTTTGGGCTAACAAAACCTCCTTCATTAAATCTCTTCTCCGCTGGATTAATGCTTATACCCAGTTTCCTTCTCGCATTAGGTATTTCTCTATACATGAAGAAACGAATTTTTTAGCATCCCCTTCTCCAGTGTTCTGTTTTTAGTACAGTTTGTTCTAAAACATGGAATTAAATCCTTCAGCGTACTTGTTGATAGGTAGAGAGTCACGCATTAATGATTGGAGGTGTTTATGAATTGACCCTAACAGAAACCATACGAGCATTACAGGATATCGGAACTTTCGTTGTAATTATTCTACTAGCGTACGTGGTCTATAAGATAGCAACGTTGCTTGAAGTGATAAGCAACAAAATCAAGGGAGAAAAAACCAAAATTTAAGATGGCGAGGTGGTGAAAACATGAGAAAAATCGTCTTTTTCGTTGTCTTGATTGCAACAGTAGTGGGCGCATTTGCTCCGTTATGTCTCTTAGGAGAACTCCATTACTATTCGCCCTTATCTCCATTGAAGAAGTTTTCTTCTTACGAAGAGTTGAAAAGTTTTCTGAAGGCAGGGTCGCAAGCTTATCTTTACGACTTCGAAAGGTCTCCATTACAAACTTTCGCGCTGTCTGGGACAGCCAAGGACGTAGTTGAAGGGTACAGTGTTCCCGATTACTCGACCACGAACATTCAGGTTGAGGGGGTCGACGAGGCGGATATTGTAAAGACCGACGGAGAATACATCTATATTGTCTCTAGCAACAGCATTGTTATTGTAAAGGCGTTTCCCGCCGAAGAGGCTGAAGTCTCGTCCAGAGTAGAGTTGAACGGAACTCTGAGGGAACTGTTCATAAATGGGGATAGGCTGGTTGTCTTCGAGGAAGAGGGATTCAGCGTTTATAATTTGTATGAAAAGTTCAATTCTTATGAAACGCCCACAGTTTTTGTCAGGGTGTACGATGTCTCAGACAGAACGAATCCCGTTTCAGCGAGGAACGTTTCACTCGACGGTTACTACTTCAACTCGAGAATGATAGGGGATTACGTTTACGTCGTGGTGAACAAGCAAGCATACTGCCAGGACGATGAGGTGGCGCTTCCGAAGGTTTATTCTGACGGGGGAGCTGTGGAAATATCCGCCACCGATATTTACTATTCCGACATCTCTGACTACTGTTACGTGTTCACTACCATAGCTGCTGTAAACGTGCAGAACGATGATGAAGAACCAACGTTTGAACCTTTCTTGCTGGGATCAACAAGTACAATGTACGTCTCTCTGAACAACATTTACATAACCTTTTCCGAAAATGAAAAGACTCTCGTCTATAGGGTTCACATAGAAGGTAGTGAAATAGGTCCTGTAGCGAGTGGTGAAATTCCAGGGCACGTGCTAAACCAGTTTTCCATGGACGAACATAAAGGGCACTTTAGGATAGCGACTACGACTGGCCAGGTTTGGAGAACTTGGGGCGAATCGTCGTCCAAGAATAACGTGTACGTTCTTGACATGAACTTGGACATTGTTGGAAGGTTAGAGGATCTCGCTCCTGGGGAAAGCATTTATTCGGCTAGGTTCATGGGCGACAGATGCTATCTTGTCACCTTCAGGAAGATTGACCCCCTGTTCGTGATAGATTTGGAAGACCCTGGAAACCCAAGAGTTCTCGGTCGGCTGGAGATAACTGGCTACTCTGACTATCTACATCCATACGACGAAAGCCACATTATAGGCATAGGCAAGGAAACCGTGGCAGCGGAGGAGGGAGACTTCGCATGGTATCAAGGAGTGAAAATATCGCTCTTTGATGTCAGCGATGTTGAGGATCCAAAGGAGATAGATAAGTATGCGATAGGAGACAGAGGAACAGACTCTCCCATTTTAACAGACCATAAGGCGCTTCTGTTCGATAAATCAAAGAATCTTCTTGTGATACCTGTTTTGGTTGCAGACATAGATGAGGAGAAATACCTAGGGGAGATTCCTCCCTTCACCTACGGAGACTACGTTTGGCAGGGCGCTTACGTGTTTGACATATCCCTAGACAAAGGGCTTGTCTTGAAAGGAAGAATTACTCACTTAGAGGATGATGATGACCTAATGAAAAGCGGCTATTACTTCTCCTCTCCTTACTCTGTGAAGAGGTCTCTCTACATAGACAACGTGCTCTACACCATCTCAGACAAGAAGGTAAAGATGAACAGCCTAGAGAATCTGGAAGAGATTGGCGAAGTAGAGTTCCTGTAGATGGCAGATTCAGAGGTGCACACGAAAACCGTCGCGGGCGAAAAATTCTGCCTAATGGTAACAGGAAAAAAGGGGGAAGAGTTGTGTGTTGACTGGTTTTGCTGCTACACGCCGTGGTAGGCATCTAGGAAGTTTGCCCAGCCTGTTACTTGTCCCCAAGTGACTTCTGCGATGTAGCGCGCGCGCCAGGTGCCCGTCCAATAGTTTGATTTGGCCCAATAGAAGGTTAATCCGCAGCATCCCGTCATTTTCTTGCCATTCCATACGGCTACCACCGCGTTGTTCACGGCGGTCTTGATATTCTGTGTTGCCGTCACCAACGAGGCAGGGATAGCCTCTTCCAAGAGTTGGTCCATGTAGGAATTCATGTCCACGTAGTAGGATGTTGCCCACATCTTTTTAGCGCCTGAAAGTGCTGACGCGTATTTCCTCTTGTACTTGGCTAGATTGGCGTTCATCTCTGATGTCCAAGTGGTGAAGGCTGTTTTTAAGGTTAGTATCTGGCTTGCGTCAAAGGCTGAAAGGGTCGCGTAGTCGAGTCCCTTCTTACCCGCATAGTATTGTCCGTAGTTGGTCACCATCTCAACTGCGTATGTTCGAGCGTCTTGGGATGGATTGTTTACCAAGTCTTGAGCATCTGTGTCATAGGGATAACCATCTCCGGGCACACTTTCCTCTGACCCTACTATGTAACCTACATGACCAAGCATCTCATAGTGCACATCAATCTGACCCATGTCACAAGCGTCAAACGCTACAATGTCAATATAGCCAACGGCGTCCATGATTGTGGCTAGTTTGGGGTTGTCAAGCCAATCGTCATCACTTTGATCCCAGCAGAAGTAGTCCCAACCGTTGCCATGGTTCCAGAAGTCTAACACGTACTTGGTAGCCGGATAAAGCTGTTTCACTTTGTTAACGAAATTTATGCACACTTGTGGGTCTCCCAAGTTTAGCTCAGGATACGTCTCAACCACTTGGGTGTAGCCATTCATAATGTGTTGAAGCTGACACCCTTCCATTCGGGTTTGAAGATCTACAAGAGCAACAAAATGAACGAGGTCGGTGGAGCCCACGCTCTCTAGCGCTGGCTGGTTTTTGTCAGGCCAGTATTTTTCAAGGTCGTTGTCACCGCATACGTAAATCATGAAAGTCCATTGGGCTGTGGGTTCGGCTGATGCTCCTACAACTAAGAGCGCTTGCATCAAGAACACGAAGATTAGTCCCAAGGGCACAAATGTTTTTTTCCTCATATTTTTTCTTCCTCCATTGTGTTGTCTGTCATTGCACCAATGTTTGGCACTCAAAACAAAATCCCTTTTTAGGGACTAATGGGTATATAAGGTTATTCTATTCATTATTTTATAGAAAATTTTTATAGAAAATCTTCTATCTTCATAACTTTTGGTTTGATGCGAAAAGGATTTTAGTGAGGGACATTGGAGACATAGAGGGGCTGCCGTTGCTTGAGGCGAATCACTCACTTAGAGGATGATACTGATCTGGTGAAAAAGTGGCTACTCCTTCCCCTCTCCCCACTCTGTGAAAGGGTCTCTTTACATAGACAACGTGCTCTACACCATCTCGGAAAAGAAGGTGAAGATGAACAGCCTAGAAAACTAGAAAAGATTAACGAAGCAGAGTTTCTCTAACGTGGCAGACCCATAAGAATTACATATGAAAACTGTCTCGCCTCAAAAATTTCGAAAAACGTTAAAAAAGTTGGCGGGCAGCATCACCATGGTGTGTAGGGTTCGAACTCGAACCCCGGCATTTGAAAAAGGACCCGACGTAATTAGGGAAAAACAAAAAAGGGAAGATTTTGGTGTCGACTGGTTTTGCACTACGCGTAGTAGGCATCTAAGAAGCCTATCCAGCCAGTTGCTGTTCCCCAAGCAACTTCGCTGACGTAGCTGTCTCTTTCACTCCAAGCGCCCGTCCAATAGGCTGCTTTGGCCCAGTAGAAGCTTATTCCGAAGCAGTCGTTCTGTTCCTTCTCAGCAAAGTTGGCCACCACTGCGTTGTTTATGGCGGTCTTGACATTCTCTGTTGCGGTCACCAATGTAGCAGGGATTTTCTCTTGCAAGAGTTCAAGCATGTAGTCGTACATGTCAACGAAGTAGTATGTGGCAACCATCTTCTCGGCGTCTCTAAGTGCTGATGTGTATTTCGTCTTGTAGTTTGCCAGGTTGGCGAGCATGGCTGATGTCCAGGCGGTGAAGGCTGTTGTCAAGGCTGGCATCTGCCCTATGTTGATGGCTGAAAACGTCTGCGAGGCAGGTCCCTTCCAAGGTACATAGAATTCTCCCCAGTTGACCACCATCTCAGCTGCGTACGTTAGAGCGTCCTGCGTCGGATTGTTTACCAAGTCTTGGGCATTTGTGTCATAGGGCCACCCTTCCCACTCCTCGTATTCCTCTGACCCTACCGCGGCAGTTGCATGACCGACAAGCGCATAGTACACATCAGCCTGAGCCATGTTACATGCGTCAAACCCTACGATGTCAATGAAGCCAACGGCGTCCATTATCTGGGCTAACTCGGCGACGTTAAGATTGTCGCCAGCAGTATCATCCCAACAGAAGCCTTTCCAACCCCAGCCGTGGTCCCAGAAGTCTATCAGGTACTTCTTAGCCGGATAAAGCTGTTTCACTCTGTTAACGAAATTTATGCACACTTGTGGGTCTCCCAAGTTTAGCTCAGGATACGTCTCAACCACAGTGTAGGTGCCTTGCTCGATGTGAACAAGTTCAGTCGTTTCAACGCTCAGAAGATCTACGAGAGCAACAAAATGAACAAGGGCGGTAGAGCCTACGCTTTCTAATTTCTGCAGAGTTGGTACGACCGACGGTGTACCTTCACTCCAGTAAGGTTCACAGCTGTTTTCGCCAGCTGCGTAAATCATGAAAGTCCATTGAGTTGCTGGTGGTGGGGCTGATGCCCCTGCAATCAAAAGTGCTTGCGTCAAGAACATAAAGACTAATCCTAGGGGCAGAACTGTTCTCTTCCTCATATTTTTCTCCTTC
>Ga0315310_10002975_pt1 | contig 10573 bp, 9 predicted proteins | sample TDP5_MG_FD_203630 | JGI IMG/M metagenome (GOLD analysis project Ga0315310, IMG submission 203630) | Freshwater sediment microbial communities from Lake Towuti, South Sulawesi, Indonesia - TDP5 | ecosystem: Environmental > Aquatic > Freshwater > Lake > Sediment | place: Indonesia: South Sulawesi...
AAAGCCTCTGATTCTGAGGAGATCCCTTCCATCCTGCTTTGGACACTTGAGATTTGAAAGGCTAATTCGCCAATTCTGTTTTTAGAAACCTCAAGCGTTTCCGTTAACTCGTTAATTTTAAGTCTAATAACATGGGCAAAGCTACTTTGAAGGTTCTCACACGATTTATTGATTTCAGTTACCGTGCCTTCCAGAGTACTAGGATTAAATCTCCCAGTTACGTTGTTCTGGAGGCTCTTTAAGCCGTTTATAACCTCAGCGACCCTCTCTTGATGGAGTTTCAACAAGCCTTGCAGCTCTTCCACTGATTTGTCAATGGAAAATATGTTAAATTCATGTTTTGCTTTCTCTCCTTCGAGTCGCAATCTCTCTTCAAAAAGCTTCTGCCATTCAGCATTAGACAACTCCTTTCTACTTTGAAGCGCTTTCAACTCATCTTCGGAAACCTCGATTTCGCCGTTGATCTTCTCTATCTCATCCCTTTTGCCTTTGATTTGTCTTTCAAGCTCCGACTCTTCTTCTTCCTTTTCAGAGACTTCTGCCCAAGCGAGTTCCCGTTCGAGGAAACGCCTCTTTAACATCAACTGCTTCTTTTGCTGGTAGCGGTCGTATTGCTCGCGCCAATAGTTAAGCGTCTGTTCAGCTGATTCCAAGAGCCTTTCAACTGACTCTTCTTGGCTAAGTATGCGGCTTAGCTTTCTCTGAGCCTCTAGAACGTTTGTCCGATAGGGCTCGAGGCCGACAGCCGCCTCCATAACCTTCAGTTTATCCTGAGGTGAGAGCGTAATGAATTGCTCAGCCGTACCCTGATGCATGATGATTAAGACGTTATCTGGGTCTACGCCGAAATTCGATAAAAGCCTTACAACCTCACTCTTAGATGCGGATCTATTTTCGAGTTCAAACCAGTATTTTCCGTCTTGCCTTAGAACTCGGCTTAGAAAGATCTGGTCTTTGTTAATCTTAGGTACTGGACGACGACCTTTACCACAGGAGTTATCGAGCACCAACGTAACGCGGCCTTGATCCTTCCCCCAACGTATTAGATCGCTCAGTTTCTTCGATCGCTCAGTATATGATTGGCCTAAAGCAACAGAGATTCCTAATAGAACCGCAGACTTACCTGAACCGTTCGGGCCACATATTACGTTAACACCTGGCCTAAGGGGTATCCTAGCATACTCATAACTCATGAAATTCTCTAGGATCACCTCTTGAATCAGCATCCGTCAATATCCTCTAGTCAAGGTGGTATAAAATAGATAAATCGTCCTATTAATGGATTTCTTATACAAATAAATCAAAAAGATTGATTGAAATCCAATTCACTTCAATTGAAGAAGATGATACCCTTACTCAAAGAATAAAAAGCTGACCAGTTTACTTTTCCAACTATGCCATACATGTGAATATGAAAAATATTTAGCCTACATTTTAGTCATTCGATATGATATGAGGCGGAAATATTGAAGCTCTTAGTAAGTGTGACGGGTAAAATTGAAGCCTTGAAAGCGGTTGAGGGAGGGGCTCACATAATTGACGTAAAAAATCCAACAGAGGGATCTTTAGGCGCAAATTTTCCCAGAGTCATTAGGGAGGTCAGGAGAATTGTACCGGACAACGTTGAGGTAAGCGCCACGATAGGAGACCTGCCTAACCTACCTGGAACATCATCCCTTGCGGCTTTGGGCGCTGTTGTTTCGGGAGCTGATTATGTTAAAGCCGGACTTTTCGGCGTGAGAACCCCTGCAGAGGCGGTCAACCTTATGAGGGAGGTTTGTAGGGCTGTGAAGGAGTATGATGTTGCCTCAAAGTTAATTGCTGCAGGTTACGCCGACTTCATGGCGGTTGGCTGCTTAAACCCTTTAAAGCTTCCTGAGGTTGCGTATGGAGTTAAGGCTGATGGCGTGATGATAGATGTCAAGATTAAAAATCACGGTAAATTATTTGACCTTTTAAGCGATGGTGAGTTGAAGGAGTTTGTTGAGAGGTCGCATAAGTACGATTTAACAGTAGCCTTAGCAGGGTCTTTAGACAGGGATGATATACCAAGAATCTTTAGACTCGGGGCAGACATAATCGGGGTTAGAAGGGCTGTTTGCAACGAGAAAGATAGATTAAACGGCGAGGTTCAAAGCGGAGCTGTAAGAGACTTTGTTGAGGCGATCGGCATATGCGGGAAGTAACTAAGCCACGATCCGCGTACAGATTGTCTTCTCATCTTCTAAGATAGCCTTCACTCTTTCGTGGTACTTCCCATTAACAACGTAACAATTCATTCGTGTTCTTATAAGGATCTTCGGCAAAAATCTATCCACGCTTGTTCTCTCGTTCCAGTTTAGCAATTCGTTAGCTGATAGCTTCTCTATTAACCTCGCATTCGAGTCTCTCTTGGGATCATTCGTGAAGATCCCGTCCACATCAGTCACTAGGATCAACTTTTTAGCGTTTAACTCACCAGCAATATGGGCGGCTATCGAATCAGAGGTCACATCCCATGAGTGTTCTAGTGGGTCCTTTTGAAACATCAGTCTCGATGGTAGAAGTATCGTGGGTGATCCAGTCTCTGAAAGCTTCTTTGCCTCTTTCAACGTGTAAGAGATCTGGGAGTTCGGCACGATATTGGACAGAAACAATCCAAACTGATCCATGGCAAGAATAGCCATCTTATGAGCGATTGTATCCGAGAGATTGAACGTTTGATCAAACTCCCTTACAGCATCAGCAAATTTGCCTCCCCCCGGCACGATGAGAATCCTATGGGTCCTTGCGAGTAGGCTCAGCTCCCGACACAGAGCCCTTAATCTTGGGGGTTCCTCAGATAAGCTTCCACCAACCTTTATAGTTGCCTCCACTGTACGACCTTCTCCTCAAGTTTACTTGCCACCATAAGAGCGACACCTATGGATGGAGAGACAAGGGCAGCATTGGCGCCCAACAGATCGCCAAGATCAACAATCCTGTCGAAGCCAAATCTTCGAGCTGCGTTCTTTGCTAAAAACTCTCTACCAAGCCCGGTGACCACGACCGGGATGTCTCCTTTAAAGTGTGGTTTCGCTCTATCATAAACCTGCTTCAACCCCTTAACGATCTGTGCAACCTGCTTATCGTAAACGTATTTGGCTATATCAATGATCTCTTGTTCGCTCAACATCTCGATATCCGCGCAAACCACACGCGCCAGCCTAGCCATCGCTTCCATTTTTGTTTTCCCCCGCCCATCCGCTGTTTCCACAGCATAATCCTCCTCTCTAATGTTTCCCAAGATTAGATGTACGTCACTGGACTGGGCGAATACCTCAGAAGACACTCTTGCTACTCCTTTCTTAATTGGAATGGAATCTATGATGGCGGCAACATTAGTCCGCAAGGATCCCGTGTAGACGAGTTCCCCGTTTAGAAGTTTTTCTAGGTCGGTTTCACCGGCTGCAACGATTTTTCCATCAGCCACCGGTATGATGCTTGTCGTGGTGCTTCCGACATCTATTATGATGCAGTTCCTGATCGCCTGCGAAACCATCCATCCAGTTGCCACCCAATTAGCAGCCGCAACCTTCAGAGGATCTCTTCTGGCCTCCTCGACTGTTCTAAGGTTCGCTTTCACATCTAGAACGAAGATGGGTACATTGGCGAAAACCTGCGTCACGCAATCCAAGACGTGGTTGACGCCTTCCCTCTTTGTCCAGTAAACGTCCGATAACTCGGCTGTCATGGTTACTCCAACGCCGTTTAACCTACTCGAGCCGTCCAGCCGTCTTCTAACCCTTCCCAATACTGATGGAAGCTGATCTTTTCCTCTTCTCCATATTGGAAAGTATTCTACTGCTGTTCTGGTTTCCTTGATTGAACCATTCTCTGTTTTTACTAAAGCGGCTTTTGTGTTCACACCTCCAACATCAAAGCCGATAACATTCACCATTCTCAGTCACCCACTGAAAGAATGCTCAAAAGGCTTTTCTTAGCTTTATAGAGCTCCATTTTTGCATCTCTAAACTTAGCGGAGTAAGAGGCTAGAAGAGCATAAGTCATCTTACTTTCCGTTATAGGAAAAGGCGGCGACAGAACCCCATTTAACCTGTAAGTCTTCACAATGGTCTCATGAGTCAGCGCGGGAACAGCCGCCTTCAAAAAGAAGGCGTAACCTGATGTACGTACATTTTTGGGAAGCTTCCGCTCAAGCACTGCATCCACCATTGCCTGGGCAGGGTTGAAGTTTAAAACTCTTCTCAGCCCAACATAAGATGTTGTAAGTCTTGGATTAACTTCCATCACTACCGGTCCGTTGCTGGTTAATACGATGTCTACTCCAACATAGCCTCTGAGGCCTGTTAAGGATTTAACCGCCGTTTTGGCTATTCTTAGAGCCTCCGCTTCTGATGGATGATGAAGTGGAACTATTCCACCGTTGTAACGTGAGTCTGAGCGGGGCTGTGACAAGGTGATCATCTGCTTGTTTAAGGTGATCGGTAAAGCTTCGTCGTCAGTTGAGGTCAAGCTGACGCTGGCCGCGATTCCTCTAATTAGCCTTTGAGCGATAAAATACTTGTTTGAGGTTTCCTTAACTATCTTGTTCGTCGCGGCAGCGATATGGCTTTCCTCTTTAACTACGCTTAAGCCGCAACAACCAACGCCGTCCAAAGGCTTAAAGACCAGAGGAAAACCTAGGTCTCTTACTCTGTGCTCAATTTGTTTAACGTTTTCATAGAGGTCGATCATCAGCGTCTCGGGAACCCGTACTCTATTTTTCTTTAATATTTCATAAGTCGTCATTTTATTAGAAGCCTTTTCTATGGCTTTGATTCGGCAGTTAAGAGAAATCCCTCCAGAGGCTTCTACAGTTTCTACGAGCTTTTGCAATACCTGACCAGACTCAGGCGCAACTATGTAAACGCCGTCAGCAGCCTGAGAAAACTTCTCTAAAGCCTTGTTTAGATCATCAGGAGACGAGATAGAGACGATGTTATCAGCCTCGATTAGGGGATTAAATGTCTTAAGCCTTGAGTCGAGGAAGGTTGTTACGTTATGTCCAACGGCTTTGAGGTCTAAGGTCAATGTTCTTAACATAGCGTATCCCTCGCACAAGATGCTGGGCGCGATTTTCCCATCGGCGTATCCGCCTCCTGTGATATGTTCATAGACAAGTAGGTTCAAACTTTTTACCTCGCATGACCAGATAATAGATTGTTGGAGGGGCATTATTGAAAATTATTCCGGTTCTAGATATTTTAAACGGTATGGTTGTTCACGCGGTGCGTGGTGAAAGGAAGGAATATCGACCATTAAAGAGTGCCCTTTGTGCATCTGCCAATCCTGTAGATCTTGCTCGAGCTTTCAAGTCGTTTGAATTTGATGATCTTTATGTGGCAGATTTAGACGCCATACTAGGAAAACCTGAAAACCTTGCTATCTACAAACAGATCAAAGCTGAGACTGGCCTTAACCTGATGGTCGACGCCGGCATAAATAACATTGAAAAGGCGGAGAGAGTGCTGGGAACAGGAACGTCTTACATAATTATAGGAACTGAAACCCTAAACGATTTAGATTTTATAAGACAAGCCGTAAAATCTCTCGGTAAGGATCGTGTAATAGTTAGCATAGACCTGAAAGGAGGAAAAGTATTGAGTAGATCTGAAAACGTAAAGTCTAAGAGCCCATTGTTGCTCGCTGAAAAAATGGAAAAAATGGGCGTGGCAAAAATCATTATTTTGGACTTGGCAAGAGTGGGGGCTGAGCAGGGAGTTAACCTCGCAATCATACGAGAAGTTCTGGAGAAGACTAAGGTTGAAATATTAGCCGGAGGAGGAATACGCGGTATCAAGGATTTAGAAGAGCTGAGAAGCATGGGAGTGTCCGCCGCCCTCGTAGCTACAGTTCTGCATACTGGAAAAGTTACAGCAGAAGAGTTGAAATCCAAAAGTTTCATTTAGCTTCTGCATCATTCCTTTTAAAGGATGAACTTACAATCCAATTATTTAGCATAACTGGGTTGGCATGTTCATTGTCTATTGTCTTAAGAGCCATTAAGGATCGCCGTAGCGTACGTAAGTATTTACCTAAGGATATCTCTTACAGCCTTATTCAGAAAGTTTTGGAGGCAGCTACGTGGTCGCCTTCAGCACACAACGCTCAACCCTGGCGTTTTATCGTGATTAGGAAAACAGAGATTAAACAGAGGCTAGCTGAGGCGATGGCGGACGAGTGGGATAAAGACCTAAGAGAAGATGGATTGCCACTTCAAGAACGTGAACGGCTCACAAAAGCCTCGATTGAACGGTTTACACAGTCGCCGGTCCTCATCGTTGCGTGCTTAACTATGGAAGACATGGATGCGTACCCGGATGAGAGGAGGCAGAAGGTTGAATATGTAATGGCTGTCCAGAGTGCGGCTGCCTCGATTCAGAACCTGCTCTTGGCAGCTCACGCCGAGGGGTTGGGCGCATGTTGGTTCTGTGCTCCGCTGTTTTGTCCTGAAAGAGTTAGGGAGGTTTTGGGTGCTCCTAGTAACATTGAGCCTCAGGCGTTGATAACTTTGGGGTACCCTGCTGAGAGTCCGGTGTCTCCTCCTAGAAAACCGTTGAAAAACTTGGCACATCAAAACCGTTGGGGGCATAGTGGATGATAACTGCTCTGGCCGGAGGTGTTGGGGCTGCAAGGTTCCTTCAGGGGCTGGTTAGGCTGGTCCCCGGAGAAAAACTAACGGTGATTGTTAACACGGGTGATGACATCGAGCTTTATGGTTTACACATATCCCCCGACCTCGACATCGTTATGTATACGTTGGCTGGGATCGTTGACGAGGAAAAGGGATGGGGAGTTAAGGGAGACACCTTCCACTGCCTCGAGATGCTTCAGAAGTATGGCTATGAAACTTGGTTCAAATTGGGCGACAGGGATCTGGCAACTCACATCCAAAGAACCTACCTCCTGAAAGGCGGGCTCAAACTCTCCGAGGCTACTGCTAGGCTTTCTCAATCCCTCGGATTAAAGGTGAAGATCATGCCGATGACTGATGAGAGGTTTGAAACAACCGTCGTGACAGATAAAGGGAGAATGCATTTCCAAGAGTACCTCGTCAAGAGGGGCGCCCAAGACAAGGTAATTAACGTGGTGTTCGAGGGCGTTGAAAAGGCATATCCCTCTCCTGGCGTCCTCGACTCAATCTTAAACTCCGAGGCACTGATTATCTGCCCCAGCAATCCTATCGTGAGCATAGGCACAATCCTCTCTGTAAAAGGAGTTAGAGACGCATTAAAGGAGACGAGAGCTAAGGTGGTTGCGATAAGCCCCATAGTTGGCGGTGCCCCAGTTAAGGGGCCTGCCGATAAGTTGATGCATGGCTTGGGATTGGAGGTTTCCTCGTTTGGGGTAGCCGCCTTGTATAAAGACTTTCTCGATGTCTTTGTGATGGATAATATCGACGAGGCGGAAAAGTCAAGGATAGAGGCTCTTGGGCTGAGTGTGGTCGTGACAAACACTATTATGAGGAGCCTGCAGGATAAGGTTCAACTGGCTGAGGCGGTTCTAGGTCTGATGAGAAAGTTATGAACACGATTATTATCTGGCAAAAATGCAACATTAGTTTTTGCGCTATATGCGGTTGACTCTTTTCTCTTCTATTTTAGTGTGATCTGACCGGGGGAGTATATATAGGCTGGTCAGATTTTCCGTCCATTATCCCATTTCTACCTTAGTACGATTTTAACCAGCAAGCCCTTTAGAAGAGATTTAAGCCGTTTCAACTAACATTAGCTAATCAAAATAGTTTGCCCATAATTTGTAGTCTTCTTCGTCTTCCATGCTTGAAATTTCACGTCAACGGGAAAAGACTTTTAAATTGAGGTTTTCCTATCCAAGCTATTATAAATAAATTGAAGACTATTGTTTTAAGTGGAAATGTAGGCTCTTAGGGGCAGATAAGCTCCATGTCGGTCTTCGTAGTGATCCCGGTGAAATTGCTCTTAAGATCTAAGATGAGGCTTTCAGAGGTTCTTAAGCCACAGGAACGCCAAACGCTTACGTTAAGCATGCTCGAAGATGTCTTTAGAGCGGTGACGAAATCCTCGCTTGTTCATCAGACCGTATTAGTGAGCTCAGACTCTAAAGTACAAGAGTACGCCGGCGTTCTTGGAGCCACATATCTAATGGAGGAGAGGCGAGGACTAAACCGAGCGGTTGAGCAGGCAATATCTTGGTGCGTCCAGAATAACGCGAAATCGGTTTTGGTTCTCCCTGGAGATATCCCTCTCATAACGCCAGACGATGTAAACCAGATAGTCAATTTAGGTTCTGAGGAGACAAGCATAGTCATTGCCTCGTCCAGAAACGGTGGGACAAATGCACTTTTACAGAAACCGCCAAATCTGATACCGCTCCATTTCGGCCAGGCAAGTTTCAGCAAGCACATCTCCGAGGCGTCAAACAAAGGAATCGCAGCTAAAATCTACCGATCTCAAAACGTGACCATGGATATTGATTCTCCAGAGGATTTAGAAAACTTACTTAAAATCGAGGCGCAGACTGCATCTCACCGATTTTTGAAGCGAATCGGGTTAGATACACGTTTAAGAGGGCGCCCACACAATCGATAAAGCGAGATATCACATATTTTTTACAATGATCCATTATGACCTTTACTGGCTCTTCATCGTCAAATTTGACGTAGAAAATTGCGGGTAACTGTCATTGGCGCTGGATTGCTTTTTCAGGTTTTATGTTAACTCATTTTTAATGGTCAGGTTGCTTGTCTCTCTAGTCCATATGGGCTGGGACAGGCTTTAAGGGGGCGACTTCCTTTTCTAACGGTATTTGAGGATAGATGAAAATTTTTCCCTCGTAGTTTCTAAGAACGACTTTGTCCTCTTCGATGCTCAGGACGTAGTTAGATGGGATCGGGATCTTTCCTCCACCGCCGGGGACGTCGATGACGTACCGTGGCACACCCAAACCTGAAGTGTACCCGACGAGAGATTCTATAATCTTGATTCCGGTTTCAACTCTCGTTCTGAAGTGGTACGTCCCCTTAACCAGATCCATCTGGAAGAGGTAGTACGGCCTAACACGGATCCTCAGAAGTTTTTGAATGAGACACTTCATTATCTCCGGATAGTCGTTGACGCCTCTCAGGAGAACCGATTGGTTTCCCAGGGGGATTCCGGCGTCGGCCAGTAGTCCACAAGCCCTTTCGCTTTCCTCAGTTATCTCACGTGGGTGGTTGAAGTGAACGTTCACATAGAGAGGATGATACTTCTTGAGCATTTCGCATAGTTTAGGTGTTACCCTCTGCGGAAACGTGCATGGAACTCGAGATCCGATCCTTAAAATCTCCACATGGGGTATGGCTCTAAGCTTCCTGAGGAGGAACTCTATCTTCTCGTCCGGTAGCAGTAGGGGGTCTCCGCCAGACAAGAGAACGTCTCTTACAACAGTTTTCCTCTCGACGTATCGGATTTGTTCCAATAATACGTTGCGGGAAAGGTTGACGACGGGTTTCCCAACCTTCCTTTTTCTTGTGCAGAACCTGCAGTATGTTGCGCAGCTGTTCGACACGCACATGAGGACTCTATCGGGGTATCGGTGGATCAAGCCTGGTACAGGGCTGTCTCCTTCTTCGTTTAACGGGTCATCAACGCCAGAAGGGTCTTGCAGCTCCGAAGAGCTTGGAATGCACTGCCTCCATATTGGATCGTCAACCTCTTCAATAAGGTCAAAATAGTATTTCGAAACTCTCATAGGGTACTTCGCGACAACATCTTTCAAAGTTTCTTCATCGACTTTAAAATTGTTTAGTATCTGCTCTGGTCTTGTTATACTCTGCGGGAGAACTCGTTTCCAATCTTCAACCATATTAGCTTGCGCGCACTCTATAGCACTATAGTAGTGCTACAAAAAAATGTATAACACACCACCAACGTATTTAAGCTTTTCTATCATGAGGTGTGTCTATAAAGTCAGAAATCAGGGGATGCCTTATCACGGTAAACTATGCTTCAAATTTGAATCCCTGATTTACCCACCCTCACGGTAAGAGTAGACTTTAGGTAAAGGATTTGTTATCTGCCAGATGTTTGACATTAAAAACGGCATAGTATTGACTTAATATGGGACTTCAAATATGGTTGCAGCTATGTGACGGACACCGCCGTCACAGTTAATTATATCCTCGGCTTTATTGATGTAGTAAACCACTATGACCTTTCCGTCTGGCAGAAGTGCAGTGCGAGGGTAGCCTACGTCGGGACTTCCACCATCGTCCCGTAGGATGATCTCCTTCCCCCAAGTTTCTCCGCCGTCCTCGCTGATCTTTGCTCGGATACCAAAAGGTGGCACGGCGCGATATCCATACGTGCATAAAAGTCGTCCGTCCTTAAGCACTAGTAGGGTTGCGGGAGCCCCCCAATCGTTAACTCTGGAGAGAAACTTCCAAGTAAGGCCGTTGTCCTCCGAGACGTAGACATCAGTCCAATGAAATCTCCAATCGGGCCAATGATTTCTGAAAGCAACGGCTATCCTGCCGTCAGGCAAAATTGCGGGATGAGGACAGATTTTTGGCGGTTCAGTGTATGACTGTGTT
>Ga0315310_10002978_pt1 | contig 10568 bp, 10 predicted proteins | sample TDP5_MG_FD_203630 | JGI IMG/M metagenome (GOLD analysis project Ga0315310, IMG submission 203630) | Freshwater sediment microbial communities from Lake Towuti, South Sulawesi, Indonesia - TDP5 | ecosystem: Environmental > Aquatic > Freshwater > Lake > Sediment | place: Indonesia: South Sulawesi...
AAGAAGAACCCGAGAAGGATTCTGATTATTACAGACGGGGTTTTCAGCATGGATGGAGATATAGCTCCAGTTGACAAGATAGTTCAAGTAGCTCGGGAACACGGTGGAATGACGTATATTGATGACGCCCACGGCGACGGGGTTCTAGGGGAGAAGGGACGTGGGATATCGTCTCACTTCCATCTCGAAGGAAAGATCGATGTTGAGATGGGGACTTTCTCAAAGGCGTTTGGAGTTGTTGGAGGATATGTATCCGGAACGAGAGATCTCGTAAACTTCGCCTTGAATAGGTCGAGGACATGGCTATTGAGCGGGTCCCATCCTCCGCCTGTAGCAGCAGCATGCATAGCTGCGCTGGAAGTATTGGAATCTGAGCCTTGGCATGTAGAGAACCTCTGGAAGAACACTAGATACTTCAAGAAGGCTTTAGGCGACCTTGGCTTCGACATCGGGAAGAGTCAAACACCGATTACGCCTGTAATCGTAGGAGAAAGCTCTGTTGCGCGTGAAATGAGTAGTAGGCTCTTCGATAAAGGTGTCTTCGCACTTCCCATAGTCTATCCAATGGTCGCTAAAGACAAAGCAAGAATCAGGACGATGATGAACGCGGCTTTAACAAAGGAAGACTTGGACTTCGCACTGAGCAGCTTTGAGGATATTGGAAAAGAGCTTAAAGTGATCTAGAAACAAACCCTCCACGCTGTTATCGGTAAGCCGTAGAAGCCATATACATAACCGCTTGTAACTCCTTCTATTAGATCAGGTTATGAAGTGATGCTGATGGGTATAGAGCAAAGCAGCATCAATGCATTGATGAGGTTAGGGCTAACTGAGTACGAGGCCAGAATATATGTCGCACTGGTTAGAAATGGACCGAGTAGAGCTGGTGAACTCAGCTTTCTTAGTAACGTGCCCCGGACAAAGACTTATGGCGCGCTTAAGGAGCTTATGCGCAAGGGCTTGGTTCTAGCCGTCCCTGAAAAACCTGAGAGGTATCTCGCTGCATCTCCAAATGAGACTTTGTTCCCACTGGTAGAGAGATTGAGTGAAGACTTGAAAAGAGCAGAGGAAACAGTTCAAAGTCTAGCGTTAAGCTATGAATCTATGAAGTACGTCCGCAAAGTAGAACCTTACGAGAAGAGCGGGTTCTGGGCGCTCAAAGGGAGATCTGAAGTCTACGAGAAATTCAATGAAATGTTCAGTAACGCAAATAAGTCTATTCACGTGACAACGACTTCGAATGGAATAGTAAGATCGTACAGGACAAACGCTCGAGCACTTGAGAATTGCAAATCCGGAGGCGTTGAGATACTTTTCATGGCTCCTATTCTAAAGCAAAACGCAAGAGTCGTCAAAGAGTTCATGGAGATCGTGGAGATACGCTGCTTGAAGACGCAACCTGCAATACAAAGCGCCTGTATTGACGGTAGATCCGTACTTTTCACAGAAGCGATCCCGGATGACTTTGACACGACGGAAGGCAGGGATGAAGCGATCTGGACTACGAACCCGTTTCTTGTGAGAGCAAGCGAGTGGCTATTTAACTATCTGTGGGAGCATCTACTGCCTGCTAGAATAGTAATGAAAGATCTTTGATCCGCTGAATTTCAAATCATATGGTCCGAGAAGATAAGGGCGCTCGGGAAAAACTCTTAAACCTAGGGGCATCTTGCATTAGACACGGTGGCCGCCGTAACGTAGAGAAGACTCAATAGGTCTTTGCGGAACTTGGTAGCGTATAGGCCTGTGGAGCCTAGAGAGCGTGTCGGAAATAGCGCTCGGGTTTAGGCCGGGTTCAAATCCCGGCGGCGGCCTAGCATCACGCTTAAATGAGCGTCACTCTTCTCCTAGAAGAGAATGACGGGCCGGTAGTTCAGTCTGGTATGCCAGTCTCTCTGGGCTAAGGAACGTCCGGTTTGCAAGGATTGAAACCCAAGGAACCGGAAGGTCGCGGGTTCAAATCCCGCCCGGTCCACCATTTTTGCTTGCTTGTTATTAGCCAAAATAAGCTCGTTTTAAGGTTATCTAAAATTGGAATATTTAACTTGAAAACAAAAAATGGGAATAAAATAGTCATTAATCTAGATGCAGAGTCTATGATTAATAAGTCCTATGCTTTTGGTAGCATTCTTTGCAGTAGACCGGTCTTCCTTGTATTGGTACAAATGGCACTTCTGCTTCCCGTCCACAGTCAGAACATTTTATCTTATGCATTGTCCTTGGACCGAATTCACGTCTCTCAAAACCCATACGGTTCACCCCTTTGCAGTTAGTTATACAGATGATAATACCGCACAGTAGAATCAACGTATACTAGCGATACCCGTTAGATGCATCGCATATAAACTTATGTACGGAAATCGCTAAGCTGCCCACCTTGTTCTGTGTGTGCGTACCATATTTAGGCCTCTACTGAGAACCGTCAGATCAAATCCCAATCGCATTTGGATGAGCCGGATCAGGACGACTTAAATACATGGATTCCATCTTGTCACCTTTCAAGAGAGTTTAGCACTCATGGCGGAAAATACGGAGAACAAGACTGCGTCCAAATTGGAGATCGACAGGCCTCAGGATTTCAAATTTCACATCGCGTATGATGTTTATTCTCGAGCTTGGGACGAGAACGAGTCAGAGGCAGTCAGATTGAAACTGAACGAGTTGATCTCCTCCCTCTTGAACGGTGAGAGCGATTATTCAAGCTTCTACGTCCAAATTCAGGAATACCGTAAGGATTTGAGTTCCTTCAAGTCAGGTAGGACAAGAATTGAGACCCAGAGAAAGAGGGATTGGCAGAGGAGTGACGCCCGAGATAGGAGAAATCGTCGTCACAGATGAAGGCTTACGTGATTCGTCCGAGTTACAGAGTGAGCTCTTTCGAGGTAGAAAATCTGAAACTAGATCCCGACAGTTCGATCTTCAGAAACAGACGAGATGTGACAGGTGGAGAGATCAACGTCTTACTATGTCTACTTGCTTCTCTGTGATGACGGAAGTTACTATACTGGATACACAAACAATGTGCCTTCCAGGCTTAAGCGGCACAAGAAAGGGTATGGAGCAAGGTATACCAGAATGCGTAGACCGAAGAGGGTCATTCATGTGGAAAAGTTCAAGACACGCCGCGCCGCGATGAGGAGAGAGCAGCAGATAAAAGCACTTACTCATAACCAGAAGCGCGATCTTGAGAGAAAAGGGGCAAACACGAGATGCAAGATTTCGCACAAGCGAGGATGGACTTAACGGTAATTGCCGTTGGCTATCAGAGCGACGTGACCAGTGGAGAGCTATGCATCAAGACATCAGAGTTGATTCACGGTCATATTCTTAGGCTAAGCTATTTACGTTAGCTCGTAGTAGTGTCTAATTCCTTTCTCATCTTCCTCGTAATCGTACTTCTTACCCGTTCGGCGATCGATGTAAACACCCGACCCAATATGAGCGATATCCATCCCTTGCATATGAGCCGTATTATAGTTCAGAATGTCCACGTACTTCCGACCTTCCTTCTGCTTCCAGTTTCGCGTCTGACCCTTCTTACTCGTCTCTACCCACTCCAAGTAGACGCTGGGCGCCAAACTCTCCTGATGCCCTCCGGGACATGTGAATGTTCTTGCTTTCATGAACTGGTCGAAGTTTTCGTATGTGCCCTTGAACTCGACCTTGGCCCCGCATTTTCGGCACTTGAATGCAAAAGTTCGATCTACCATAGGCAGAGGATCGTGTCCGCCAAGGTTAACGCGGCTGCTCACGCGCCTTCTCTCCTTTCTTCTCGTCATATATGCTTCTACGATAAAACCGGTGATTATTCCTCATGGAACGCTCACCGCAATAACGGTAATTTTCTCCTCAAAAATACCAGAAAACGGCTACGCGCACACTTGTGATGGGAAAATCATGGGAAGGAAGGTGTTGTGATGCGGAATGGTTTTGAACCCTAAAGGGTATGAATCCCGCCCGGTCCACTACAAACCTACATAGGCGAGAAACGTTTCTTAGCGCTCTACCGACAAGAACGTTGTTCAAAACTCATATAGAGGTTGGAACTTTTAGCTTTCTCTTTGCACAAGTCTTAAATGCCTGAACATACGACTAGACAGCCAATTTAAGCGATCGGCGGGCTTTATGTTGGGAAAGTTTAGGCTGATTTTGTTGAGCAATCCCACTGGTGTTGAAGTAAAACTAGTGAAGAAACTTGATTTTGAGGAGATAGAGAAGACCTTTCAGGATGAGAAGATCCTCGGAATAATAATCTCTAAAGAATAGGCAGCTTAGAGGAGCGCGACTTTCTCGTCCTTTCCTCTGAGAGCACCTCCGTCATCAGCAAGCAGTTCTTTTTCTGAAATAGCTAGGACAATGTTGTCGTTCTCGACAATTTGGAGCTAAGCCAACAGGTGTTGGATGCAGCTGATGTCAGGTAAAATCAAGTCCGGTTTCCGTCTCGGGTCATCAACTTTCTCAGCTGCCTCTCTCTTCGTCGAACCTGAGAGAACTAGAATAGTGAACCCTCCGACCTCTTTTCCAGCTTGAATATCTGTGTCCAGTCTGTCGCCGACGAAAACGGTTTCTCCAGCGGCTGTTCCTAGTCTGTCAAGAGCTATCTTGATAATATGCTCGAACGGCTTCCCTACCACTTCAGATTTGGCTCCGGTAGCTGCAGATATGGCTGCGACTATCGCACCAGCTCCCGGCTTGAATCCTTCCTCAACCGGGATGGTCGGATCTATATTCGTGGCAACAAATCTGGCGCCAGAAAAGACCGCTTGGCAAGCGATATCCAGTTTCTCGTAAGTGAATTCTGGATCAAGGCAAGCTACAACGATATCTGCTCTCTTTATCTCACGCGCGTCTACTATCGTATGTCCGACCTTTACCAGTTCTTTAATAAGCCCCTGTCCGCCAACTGGGAAAACTCTCGCCTTGCCGTATTTCTCGATCAAGTAAATTGCTGTCGCCGTCGCTGAGGTCAGAATATCACGGACATCTGCGTTAATGTTCATTCCTTTCAGTTTCTCAACATATTGTTCCGGCGTTCGTGTCGCATTGTTCGTGAGAAACAGTATCTTCTTGCCAAACTTCCTTAGATGAGCAATAGTATCCGCAGCTCCGGGGAAAGGAATATTCCCCCTGTAGATGCAGCCATCTAGATCGAAGACGAAGCCCTTGAAGTCTCTCAGCATCGTCTCACCAATCTGCTATTTCGAAAGGATAGAACAAGCTTCGCGATTTTAGCCTTTGGGATAGAAAGTGTCAAGATCTACGTAGCGGGGGGTGGATTCGAACCACCGTTCGAGCCTCTGGCTTCAAGCCAAAGGTATCTCAGGGTTTCACCGAGCATAGCTCATATGAGCCCTGCGGGTTAAACCTGGCTACCCCACCCCGCTTTACAGAGGAAACTGTCTCAAATCGTTTCCTCGTATAGCTAGAAAAGAGCACCCTTAAATCTTTTTATTCTTTCCCATCTTCGATTAATCCTCAATTCAAGTGATCGTAGTGAAAGATAGCTTCCGTATCCTCTACAATCCTCCTTTAGATTCAGCGATGTTTATCGTTGGTCTTCCTGGCTTGGCAGATGCTGGGAGGACAGCTGCTCGACTGTTAATTGATTTCGTGAATGCTAGGCTATTCGCGGAGTATTACAGCAGTCGCTTTCCCGATAATGTGGTGATAGAGGACAACGGGGTATCTAGACTGCCGCGCTACGAGTTCTATGAGAGTTGCTCGTGCCAACCCAATATCGTTGTTCTCATCGGTGATGCAACCATCGCGGAGGAGGAGCCCAAAGCACATTACGAGGTGTTCAATCAAATAGTGAATTTTGCTTTGAAACTCAAGTCAAGATGTATAGTCGTTCTAGACGGCATAAGGCCTATAGCTGAAGAGAAGGACGAAGTGTACGGCGCCGCTACTAAACGAGGTCTCGCTCATAAGCTTGAGAGTGGAGGAGCGAAACTCGTCAAGAAGAATCAGCTGCCAGGGTATTCTGGGATGATTCTGGGTTTATCGAGTCTTCATAGTATCGATGGGCTTGGAATATTCGCGGCAACAGCCGCTGTGATGCCTGATAAAAACGCTGCATTGAATATCTTCAAGTTTCTAGTCAAGAGCTTGGACGTGAAGCAGGTAAAAGTGTAAAAACCCGATTTAGGGGCTGTGCCACTTATCGATCATCGATTTCGGCGCATTCATCTTCTCTCTGCCGTATCTCGATAAGGGTTTGGTCAGATGCCTATGGGCTCTAGCCGGAGGAATATAGAGCGCCTCCTTGATCGTTCTTTCGATCGGTACACAGAGCTTCTTCGCTTCTCGCATATCCAATTTGCATCTTCTGCATCTAAAACCCTGCTGTCTGCCAGCTGACTCCATGCGTCTCCCACATTCCGAGCATCTAGGATTCTCCAGAATCACCTGCTCGGCTAGTTTCAAGATCTTGATCTTCTCAAGGTTTATAGTTCTAGGAAAGATCACAGAGCCTTTCCTAATACCACCGTAGACCTCGACGATATCGCCTTCAATCAAACCTTTGACTGTCTTCCTGAAGCTTCCAGTAGGCTCGTATGCAGCGGCATCTATTCTTCCGGTGTCGTCGCTTATACTGAAGATTACATGCCTGCCGGTTATCGTCCTAGGCCCTACAGCTACTCTACCTTGAACGACAACTGGCCTGAAAGGCCTGGCTTCGCTTACGGATCCTATTCTTCGAAGATGGGAATCAGTTCCATGGTTGGTTCGGAATATCGCCCACCGTTCAACTTTTTCATCGACGGTGAGCATACTTTGGGCTTGCAAGAGAGCTTCTGGAGTTTCTCCCCGAATTCCGTAGAGGATCGGGTCGAGCCCATGTGGCGTTATCAGTACGCGTTTACTCTCATGGTCATAATTGTTAAAGGTTAGAGGGTTCGTCTTCGAATCCATCCATATGACTGACTTCTCATTGACTCTACGCTCTCTGCCTCTGTTTTCCGGTGTCCTATATGCGATAATCTCGTAAGTGTGATCGCCTTGTAATGTTTCGCCGATTGCAGCCAATGCTCCTATTAGACCCCTTTCGCCTCGAATCAACTCAAATTCGATATTGAATTTCTCCGCTACACGTTTTGCTTCAGCCACTGAAGCAATATCCTGTATAACCTTCTTCGAGAAGACTGAAAGCTCAGCGGGCACATTTCCCTTTAAGAACGCTACAGCCGGATCTGTCTTATCATAGGCCAGATCAGAATTCTCTCTAACTACGCTCAAGGTCGCTTCCTTGATGGAATCTATGCTCCTTTCTTGGCAGAGAAGACGCAGGCATACAGCAGCGTTTCCACGAGTTTTCCAAGGAATATTTGGGTTCAATCTTACAATATTTGGGTAGTCAGTAAATCTGCAACCTAAATCTTCAAGTCTTCTGACGAGAACCGCTGCTACGTACGTGGTACAGCCCATTCTAGGAGAGTCAGTATCATCTACGCCGACATGAAGGGCTACCTCCAATCTCGTACACCTAGAGGTTATCCTTAGCGCCTTGACAAGTCTGGAAAGAGGCTCCATCAGGGGCGCCTTTGGTCGAATCTCTTTCTGGCTAGCTTAAAAATAAAGTGTAGGCCAATATCAGAAAGCAGCATGGAAGGTTAGGCAGGTATAGGTACTGTGGAGCAACCGTTCGAAATTATCAGCACATCCGTCAAAAGGTCGGGTTTCAAACTCTTAATAGCATCATCGAGTTCTTCGTAGAAAGTAACTCCGACATTGTTCCAGAATGCTTTCAGGTCAGAAGGAGCTTCAGGCGATACCACTAAGTAGTCCCTCAGCGGCTGGTCGACCGCAAGCCTATTGATCTTCTCCAGCGCCTCATTGAAGTCCCCTGCCGCCGCTCGTTCCTTTAGTTTCTCGAGCACCTCCTGCGGCTCCATGCCCGAGTATGTCCTCATCTCCTTCTCGAACGTCTTGCTTCCGATACCGTTCTTCATCGATGCGAGAAGAATAGTCACAGATTTCGGATGATTGTTCGGCTTCACTATATTGGTTGCGTGCGAGCATGCTTTAAGAGCTTGATAGAAGTTCTGGCCCAGAGGCATCTCAGCGACAGCTATAACTAATGCGGCGGGTTGCGCTTTCACAGCGTAGATACTCTGGCTGTAGTCCGCGAGAGTTTGATGGGCCGCCTTAGCTTCCCCATAGCCTACCAGTACTGGAATATCGTCCTTGTTGGGAACGAAGTCTATGATTCTATGTTCTATGCCTTTTTCTTTCTTGAGTACCGAAGGCACTTCATTCATATCTTCTCTAACAGGATTGCCCTTGATAATCAACTCTTTAGAATCCATCTTCCCGACTGAAAGCGAATGGTTCTTGGATACAGTTTTCAAGCTTGCGCATCCTGGGACGAGAGCTTTCGCTCCCCCTTCCCATCCAGCGAAGTAGTGGGGGCGGACGCACAATGATGAGAGAATGAAGTCGCATTCCAAAATCTCCTTGTTAAGTTCAACATCTGTCCCTCTCGAGGTGACTCCGACGAACTCGTATTTGCTCAAAGGATTCTGAGTTGAAGAATTCCTAATCTTATACCAGAACTTGGTCAGGAGCTCTCTACCAGCAACCTTTTCGACAAAGTCTATCTCAGGGACAACATGTGTTCCTGAAGCAATAACGATCTTGATTTCATCCGTCTTCGTCTCCAGTTTCCTAGCTAGCAACGGTAGATAAGGCGTATGAACTCTGGTGTTGTCTGAAACTATTATCGCGGCGCTCTCGATCTTCTCGTCATCAAGCCTCTTTGAGTTTATCGGATTATTGAAAGCATCCTCCACCAGCCTCTCGACAGGTTTTGTCGCAGGAACCTCTCTAGGAAAAACCCAGCGGGTATTCTTCGGTGACAAGATCTTAGAGTGAACGAATTTGTCTTTATCGTATGGTATTGACACTGTTTCTTTCTTCATATGCGTAAGCCCGCATGATGCGATATTCTGACTTTTATTTAAAGATAATCATTTGATTTAGCCATCACATTTTCATAAAATTTCGGGAATCGATCTCATTTCTTTCAAAAAGAAAGGAGGAGTGTTGCTATCCTTCTACCACGATCATCGTAAGCGTCGATCTGACCTTGTCGAGCCTACGTATCTTCCAAGTTACAACTTCCTTAAGTTTATCCATACTCTCCGCTTCAACCTTCGCAACTATATCGTACACTCCGTAGACGACGTAGGATTCCTTGACGTTCGGCAGCTTCCTAAGCTCTTTCAGAACTTCATCCTCAGACCCTATCTCAGCGTTTATCAATACGAACGACAGAGGCATATTCAAACGACCTCCAGATGTGCAAGTTTGGTCTCAAGAATGTTAAAAAGGTTACCCCGGTAGCTGTGCGTATCTCTTAGTAAGTCTCCTTGAGAACACTCTACTCGAAGCAGCTGCGATCCACAAGAGGAAGAAGAGAATCAGCTGCAGCGACGAGAATTCTGGGATAGGTGTTAGAGATATGGTTACCAAGCAAGAAGCTTCACCATACCCGGGCACTGAGGCCTTAACTCCGATCAAGTAGGTCGATATCTCTGTAGAGTTCCCGCTCGTCCATTCAACAGACCTTCCAGTTGTTGAGTTAAGACATCCGCCGTCGCATCTCCACGTATAATCTGCTAGGTCGGATAGGACTCCATTAATGTAGGTTTCCGCGGAAATGATGTATGAAAATTTGATAGTTTCACCCATTCGTTGTAGGACGACCCTCAACTGGACTAAAGAGAAAGGTGTTCCAGCTTGACTCAACATGATGTTGACTTCCGTCTCGGACGAACCCGTGACTATGAGTGTGTAGGACTGGCTCACATATCCAGGAGCTGAGTAAGTGAATGTGTACGTCCCTTCTGGAAGATGGATTACGTATCCCCCGTCTTGCGAGAATGCCCAAATAGGACCTGAGTTTATCGTTGCCCATGAGAGTGGAACTGGAGATCCTGTAGCATTCAATCCTCTAACTATCCCCCAGATCTTGCCCAGCCTATTAACGTCAAAATTAACCGAAACGATGAAGTCGATTCCAGGAAGCTCAACTGAAACCTCTATCGTCTGCCTGTATTTGTAAGTGTAACCGAAATCCAAGACTTGGATGAAGTATGTTCCTTGTTCTAGTCCGTAATCATTGAAGCGTGCTCCATCGGGCGCAACGTAATAGAAATGTTCAGGCCCACCGCAGAAGCCGTAGACCCGGAAAATGAAACCTATATTGGTGGCTGGTAGGCTCAATGTTTGTGCGCCTGAGAGAAGCCAAGTTGGACTTCGAGCCTCAATCCTAACGAAGACGTTCTCTGTTAACGGCGTTAAGTACAATTTGTCCTTCTTGATAGAGACAGTTCCATTTACTCCAGCGCCTAACTGAAGGATCACGCTCGCTCGCGCTCCCATCCCTGACTGTACCCATACAGTGGACCCTTTTCTCTGAACGTAGCCGTATGTAAACGCTCTTACTAAATAGTCGCCCTCTGGGACTGAGCTCGGCAGGCTTCCCCGATAGATAATCAAGTCGAGAGGCCAGTTGTTTCCTGTGTAGGTAACGTTCGCTCTAAACTCGTTCACATCCGAGCTGG
>Ga0315310_10002979_pt1 | contig 10568 bp, 3 predicted proteins | sample TDP5_MG_FD_203630 | JGI IMG/M metagenome (GOLD analysis project Ga0315310, IMG submission 203630) | Freshwater sediment microbial communities from Lake Towuti, South Sulawesi, Indonesia - TDP5 | ecosystem: Environmental > Aquatic > Freshwater > Lake > Sediment | place: Indonesia: South Sulawesi...
GACCTAACGTCCAACTCTGCTGGTCTATATAGATCATAGCCCAGAAACAGGGCCTTACCGGTTAAGTCAACCTGAGCAGGGTACTGAGGTGTGGGCGCTTCGGAAAGGATAAACTGCGGCCCCCGGTAGATCCAGGCATATTCGAGGCCCTTGGCGCGAATGGTGTGTTCCAGTTCCAGAGAGCGAAAATATGAGACCACATCTGGATCGGGCACGTTCCGCTGAGCGCCATTGATGTAGAAGACGATGTAGTCAGCCGGCAGCCAGGGCCAGATGTCTGTGGGGTATATCTTGGACATGGCCAGTGTCTGGCCCACGAAATAGGGACCAAAAGAGGCCGGGTATTGGGCTGCTACCTTTAGTTCTGTTGCGTTCTCTTTCGCATTGAGATACCCGGCTGCTTGTTCAAATCCCTCTCCCCAGCCAATGAACAGGACTTGAGGAGCCTGGGCAGGACCACCCACGAGGGCATTGTAGAAGGATAGGAAATACGGGTGTTGAGGCAAGGCAAAGCCAGCCTGGACGATAAGGGTTGAAAGCGCAAGCGCCTTCGCGGGTTTCCCCCATCTGGCGGAAATTACCTTTGCCAGTTTGTATAACCCTAGAGCAGCCACTATGTCAATCAGGGGGAAGATGGGCAGCAGAAAACGGTCGAACTTGGTGGCTCCGAAGCTGATGAAAAGGGTGAAGAGCAGGATGCAAATCCTGAGCATGATTGATGCGTGGTGCGTGATACGTGATGCGTGATGCGTGATGCGTGATGCGTGGGAAAAGAAAAGCAGAGAAGCTATTGCCCCTATCAAGGTCAACGGTGTGGTCCTGAAAAGTAACACCACCGGATAGAACAAAACCCCGGGATCTTTGGTACCCCTACCCATGAAAAACTGGTTCCAGTCGCCTCCGGTATCTTTGGCCATGTCGGCGGCCATCCGCTGGACGGTGCCCACCGGGGCCACCCACATCGCTGGCCACAGGCAGAAGAAGGTCAGCAGAGCCACCCCCCCCCATAGGGCCAGGTCGCTTACGTGGAGCGTGGAGCGTGGAGCGTGTTGCGTGTTGCGTGTTGCGTGTTTCATCACGGTCAGCACGACTACCATTGGAACCAGCAACACAGCAGGGACCTTGGTCAGGAGGGCCAAGCCAGCCATGAATCCAGAGAACACCACATAGTATCGAGACCGCTCACAGACCCAATAGACGATGAAGCTCAGGATGGATAGTGTCATCAAGCTGGCCAGCAAACCATCCGGCGTCACCACCCGCGAGTGGGCGATGTAGAAGGGGTCCAGAGCCAGTAGCCCCGCCCCCAGCCAGGCCACCGGGCAGCCAAACAGCTTTCTGGTCAGGAGATAGACCAGCACCACACTGATGGAAGTAACGAGGGCAAAAGGCACCCTCTCGGCGCTCAAGAAGTCAGCGTTGGGATAACCTGGAAAGGTAGATTGGGTTAGAAAAGCTTGAAACCCTCCTGAGTTGGCCCCTGTTAAGAGCAGGGCCAGGTATTTGAACCCCAGGCCGATGGCGATGAGCCACATGTCGGTCACAGCCGGATGGTAGCGGCAATAGGTTGAGGCAAAGTCCCCCGACAGCAAGCCATTGATGAAAGCCTGGGTTCCATTCTGCCATTGGAGCTCGTCTATGATGGAAATGGCATTCAAGGACAAGGCACGGGGCACGAAAGCGAGAACGAAGATGAATAGGGTTGCAATCCAATTGGATTGGCGTGTCTTCTCCGTATCAGTTAGAAGCGTCAAAGCTTTCCTCCATTCCATCTGGCCTACTCCAACGTTATCTCCGTGGGCAACAGCACCTTGTCATCTAGGCGCTGGCCCTGCTGGTTGACCACTAGCAAACGCTGCCCTGTGCCCGCATCGTAGAAGCCGATTTCCAAGATGTACCGCCCAGGCTGTGCATCCGAATGGACGGCGATCTCATACTTGTCGGTGATGATCTCTCCGGCCACCCAACTGGTCGTCGGCAGAGTCCCATTGCCGGGGATGCTGTCCCTCTGCCCCCGGATGCGGCTCTTGCTGTCCAAGAGGTGGGTGAAAACAGTGTAGGACGTATCCATTTCGGCCAGGGTCCGCCAGTAGAGGGTCAGGTGCAAGGTGTCGCCGGGCTTCAGGCTAGTCTCCTCTAGGTCGTAACCCAGGAGTTCCATCCGATGGTCAAAATTCACCACCAGTGGATATCGGATGGGTGGCACAGTGGTCACCCGCTCCCTGGCTTCTACCATCACCCAGCCCAGGTCAGCCTGGCCAACTTGCTCACCGTTGGCTGAATCAATCAGGCTGACCAGCAGGCGGTGGCGGCCCGAAGGCACATCGGGCGGAACGACCCAATCCCGCTGATCGCGCACAATCTCCCCCTCCTCCCATTTGGTAGTTGGGTAAGCACCTTCAACGGGGCGGCTGCGGTGCTCTCCCCACGCCCGGCCCTCCTCGTCTCGGAGCTGCAAGGAAATGAGATAGTCATGTTCTACCTTCTCCCTGGCCTGCCAGAAGAGGACGAAAGGCAGTATATCGCCTGGCCTGACCAACTCAGAAGTCAGGCTGTAACCCAGCAGACGCAAGCCATCCAAATCCAACCCAACAGGATGCTGGAACTGCAACTCTTCGATGGGGGGAGGGGTGTGAACCTTGCCCAGGGTGATAGGGCCAAGACGGATGCGGTCACTTTGTTTCGTGTTTCGTGTTTCGTGTTGCGTGATGACCAAAGGCTGGCCATTGCTGCCATTCACTAGACTGACTTCCACCCAGTATTCTCCTGGGGGAGTGCCGGGCCAGATAAAAAGTCCAACGTGGTCTTCGATCTGCTCGCTCCTTGCCCAGCTCACAGTCGGCCGAAAGTTACCCAGCGGTGGAATGTCTTGCCGTCCCCCAAGATGGCTGTTCTGATCCAGGACGCGCAGGGAAACCAGGTATTGTTCATCCATCTCGGCTAGGGCCTGCCACCAGAAGGTGGCCTGCAGGATGTGGCCGTACTTGGTAGGCCGGACGGCCAGGTCATAGCCAGTAAGCAAGATTTGGTCAGAGAAATTGACCTGGAGAGGGCGACGGACTGGTTCTCTGACAGGCATTGAGTAGTAGCGGAAGACATTGTGGCCAACCCAGGCGGTCATCGTCCGATAGGTGTGGTGAGTCAGCCACCACTCGATGGTTTCATCGGGGTCGAAGTCGTTCGGCACGTTCTTGACCACCCATAGGCCAGAGTGGTGATTGGCGATCTGCTGAAGCGTAGTCTCGATGCTCGCTGTATCAGTCTTTTCGGGAGGTGGATAGTAGGTCAAATCGCCCTGGTAGTAGTACCAGAAAGTTGTGAAGAGGCCCCTGGGATTCACCATAAGGGCGTCGTCGGCCTGGGAAAAAGTCTCGATGTAGGCAATCTGCGGGCGGAAATCGAGCCGGGCATATCGAGAATCAAAATAGTAGTTAAGCAAGGAGGAGCCACTGGCACAGGTGACGAATACCAGGCCGGCGATTGAGAGACCCGCCCCTCTCTTCCAAAGGGCGGCCAACCCGGCGGCTACTAGCAGGTAATAAGCCGGGCTGGCCACGATGAAGTACTTGCTCCAATGAGGACGCTCAGCGGGAAAAGCGGTCAGATACCCCAGCAGGATAGGCATAATCAAGTAGAGCAGCAGAAAAGGGACTGCTTCTCTGGAGGAACGATCCCGAAGCAGGAACACAGCACCCACTATGGCGATGACCAGGAAAATGATGGCTAGGGGCCATTTGAGGTCCGGCTGGGCGGACTCGCCCAGGCCAAAACCAATCAAGCATGTCCGCAAGACGTTGGCTAAACCCTTCCGCCCTCTCCAGCCTTCCAGCCAGGTGGCGATCAGGCCGTAGGCGGGGGCGTTGGGGCCAATGAAGGTCGCCCTCTCTGGCTGGGAGGTCTCGAGGCTGACGGCTCCCACGGCCATGAAAGCCAGCCAGGGCAGGAAAAGCAGTGCCACGCCGATTTGGGCCAAGGCCCAGCTTTTCATCAGCGATCTATACCGCCGCCACAGAGCGACCAGGAAAAGGTTCTCGAACACGATGACAAAGAAGGCGAAATAGTGGCTGTAGAGCGAGCAGAGGGTGGTCAAAATGTAGCCCGGCCAAATGCCGCCAGTCAACTTGCGATGGCCCCTGAGGATGCGGGTAAAGAAATAGACCGCCGCCAGGCTGAAGAAAGTCACGGTAGTGTACATGCGGGTCTCCTGAGAGAAATAGACCCAGAAGGGGGAGACGGCGGCTACGAAAGCGGCCAGCAGGCCGAAGACGTGGAGCGTGGAGCGTGGAGCGTGGTGCGTGCCCAGGGCCTTTCCCAACCTGTAGGTCATGGGCACACTGAGGAGGCCAAAGAACAGGGACACGAACCGCACGGCAAACTCGCTTTCGCCAGCCAGGGGCATCCAGAAATGTAGCAGTAGGTAATGAAGCGGTGGGTGTTCGTGCTGAGATTGCTCTACGAGAATCTCGGTCACAGACCAGGACGCAACCCAGACGCTTTTGGCTTCATCGTCCCACAGGCTTTGGTGGCCCAGGCGGTAGACCCGCAAGGTGAAGGCTAAAAGGATGATGGCCAGCAGCAGGATATAGGTTTGTCCTTTGCTATTCCTCATCTTCACTCGCTGTCGTTTCCTCTCACCTGCATCTCCGCCAGCGGTATCCTATCGGCCCCCGTTTGAATACCCTCACTGGATACCTGGAGGCGCTGGCCTGTCTCACCATCGTACATGCCGACCACCAACTGATATGCACCAGGCGGCAACGTGTCCGGCAGCAACAAACCATAGCGGTCGGCGATTTCCTGGCCCGGACGCCAGGTGGAGGTAGGACGGAAGCCGTCGAAGGGCTGGCTGTCGCGCTGGGCCATTAGTTGTCCTGCGGGGTTCAGCAGTTGCACAAAGACCTTGTAGTTTCTGTCCGGCTGCGCCAGGGTTTGCCAATAAAGCGAAAGGCTCAGGATTTGCCCTGGAGATACGGATTGGCTGGCGATTTGATAACCCCGCAGCGATATATCCGAACCGACTTGGATGTCCAATGGAGTTGGCTTGGACAGTTCCCCTGGCGAACCGTACAGGCAGAGCCGAAAGTCCCCGTACCACTCGTCGGAGGCCTTGAAAGCGTGTCGGGCCAGCCATTCCTCGACACCGTTGGCGGGGTCGGCTGGCTGGACGCCAGCCGTCACCAGCCACAATCTCCGGTGGGCAGATAGAGCCCCTTCCAACAGTGTGACCATCCCCTCTTTCAGAGGAGGTTCAGCCTGAGCCAAGCCCAGGATGGGCAACCGGCCCCGGTAGTAATTCATAGGGAAGTCATGCTGGTAAGGAGTGATGGTGACGATGCCATCGCCGGGCTGAGTGTGCGCCTCGATATGCTCCAGGGCCTGCATGTACCTGGCGTTCGGGCCACTTGAAGGGTCACGATAGTAACGGCGCAACGAGAACCCGCTGAGGGCCAACACTGAGACCAGGCCGATGGCAACAATGGCGAATGGCGAATGGCGAATAACGAATAGACCGTCGAGGACCTTGTTGCCTTGCCGCGTCAACCAAAAGATGACCGTGGCTGAAAGAAGGATCAGGCCCAGGGTGCAAACCAGCACTGGCAGGTCAATCCAGTCGGGGCCGAACCAGGCCAGGTCGGAATACTGGCGGCTGAGGAAGCGCATCTGACCCAGGATGGGCGAGTAGCGAAAGTCGTAGAGCGCCGGTGGGTTATAGAGTGCCGGGTTGACCTCCGGCGCAGGGAAAATCTCCCGCAGCTTGACTTCGTACAGCACAAAGTTGACGCTGACTCCCAGAATTTGTACTGCTACAGACAGCAGAGCCAGGGCTGCCAGGGCCAGCTTTGCCGGCAGCGATCCCCGTGTCAGCACACCCTCAAACAAAGGGGCCAGGGTGATGGCTAGCAAAGGCGTCAGCGGCACCAGGAAGCGCGGTCCCCAGGCGAACCCTCCCCACCACATGTACCACCTGGCGAAAAGCAAAAGGTGAGAGATGACAATCAACCCAAGAAGCCAGCCCTCCAGTCGGTGGCGCTTGAAGAAAAGTGGAAAGGACACAAGGCTGGCCAGCAGGATAGGCGAGTAAAGGAAAATGCTCTTGTAGGGACTAAAGAGAAAGCCGTATAGCCCCAGCCACAGTGGGGTCGAGAAAGTCTCTCCTGCCCCAAAGTCGTAGCCAGTAGTCAACGGATTGCCGAACCTCACCCGGTTGTAGAGACCCAACAGCAGGCAAACGATAATTACCGGCATCAGCAGGAGCAAGACAGATTTACAATTTCTCGTCAGCCATACCTTCCGGATATTCTTCTGCTGCTCATTTTCAGTCTGTTCAAGAGGCAGAATCAGATATAGGACATAGATGGGTACTAAAGCAAGGTTGGTGGTTTTGGTAGCCACAGCTAGGCCTAGCGAGAGGCCGGCCAGAGCCGACTCCGTGGGACGGGGCTTGCTTCTGAAATGCAGAAGGAGGTAGACGGCCAGAAGAAGGGTCAGGGCCGAAAGAGATTCGTCCAGGAAGAATTTGCTATATACCCAGGCGATCGTGCTAAGGCCGAAAGCGAGGGCCGTTGCCAGGCCAATGCCTAGCGAATACCCCAGTCGTCGCGCGTAGAAGAAAACCACCACTCCTGTCAGAGCGGTGATAAGCGGGTTAAAGATCATCGTCGTCTGTACAAGACCTACCTGGGGGATCATCAAAGCCGTCCAGTAAAGAGGTACGGCCAACAGAGAGAGGGCAATGCCTTTCTTTGAAAAGACGTCACCTTGCAGGCCCAAGCTCCCTTGCCTGGTTGCTGGTGAAAGGGCCCACTGCGACCAGGCAATCTGGTTAATGTCAAACTGACCGCGCCTGGCGATGCTTTCTGTGACGGCGAACCGTACAACTTCGTCAATGGTGTGCAGTTGGCCACTGTACGTCAGCATATAACAAGCGAAGAGACACACGAAAAAACAGAAAGCGATAGCGGTCGTCCTGGTTCTATCAGTGGTGACAGCCGTGTCCTTCATCGGCCAATGAGTATCCCCTCTTCCAAAAGAACACGATCCCCTTCCTGTCCTTCTCTGCCCGAGACTGGCAATCGCTGCATTGTCTGTGGGTCGTACATGCCAACGATGATGCGATAGGTCCCCTGCGGTGCGTCGGCCTGGATGGGGATAACGTAGCTATCCTCAACCACCTCACCTTCGCGCCACTCCGAGGTGGGAGACATGCCAGAAGCCGGTGGATTGTCCTTCTGGCCCCAGATTCGATTAGCGTCGTCTACCAAATGGGTGAAAACGGTGTACGATTTATCCATTTCCTTAAGAGCCTGCCAATATAGGGTCAAGGGCACTTCCCCTCCCGCCTTCACCTGGCTGGTACCGAGCTGATAGGACAACAGCCGAACTTTGCCGCCAAGTTCGGCTATCCAGAGGGGCAATGTTTCATTCCGTTGGGCCGAGTAGCGAAAGAGCCAATCGTCGCCGAAGCGATAATTGGCCAGGCGGTGAAACCGGTCATCCAGCCAGTCTTCTACCGAGGGCTTGGCCTCTGGACCGCACAGCAGCCATATCTCGTCGTGCTTTGCGGCGATTCCGGCCAGCCTCTCATCGGCCTCTTTGACCACGTACAGCGAGAGGTCCTTCCTGAGAAAAGGATAGAAGCGATAATAAAGGGGTTGTTCGGTGAAGACGAGGGCAGCTTCTCCGTCATTGCTCCCTCCCCTAATCTTGGGGGAGGGCCGGGGTGGGGGCGGAACCTGAGTGCGCAAAAAGCCCATCGCAGCGCGATACTCCTCATCGGCGTAGCGGACCTCAAAATAAGTCTGAATCACCCGGAAGCTCACGACGCAGCCAGCCAGCACTAAACAGACAGTCAAGAAACTGAAAGCATAATCACGTACCTTGGCGATTCTCCCTGAGGAAAGGGAGAAGAAGAGAAGTCCGTATTCGAAACACAGGGCCAGCACCGCCAGAGTGCGAAAGGTAATAGCGCTGACCAGGATCCAATGTTCCTCAGGGAAGATGCTGAAGAAAAGAGCACCCTCCAAGAAGTTGCTCAGGGTTAGGACAATCATGTACACGGCCCCATGTAGATTAGGGAGAAGCCATACGATGAAGGGCAAGATGTAGGCCAGGAATTGAGGACTATAGCCCTTGGAATAGAGAATGAAAAGGTTGACAGTGAGGCCAGCAAAGCTCACCATTTGCCACTTGGCTTCACGATGTTGAGGACGGGTATAGAGCCAAAGGTAGATCAGGGCGAAAGCCAGGGTGATTCCCGCTGTCCAGTACCAGGGAATTTTGGACTGGAAAACACTGAAATCAGGCCAGGGATCGAAGCGATCACCTCCCACAATCCCATACAGGAAATAGCTATCGGCCACAGCCCAGAAAGTCTCCCAGGCGGAACAGGTCAAGAAATTCCTGAAGGCAGTGAAGAGAAAGAGCCCGCGGTTGATCAGCAAGAAAGGAAGGGCAATAAGAAAAATCGCTATCTCCGCTGCCACTGCGAAGCCGAGCTTTTTAGTGAGGCCACGCAGGTACCGAAACCCTACTGGCAGGAGGAGAACAGGAATGACTTTAGTCATAAAGCCAAGCCCCACGGCGATGCCGGCTGAATATGCCCGTTGTTTGAGTAAGAGATAGAGGCCTAAAAGCAGGAAAAAAAGGGGCATGTTATCGAACCAGCCCAACCAAGTATAGATGGGAGTGAAGAGGCAGACATAGAACCAAGCGCATTTCAGGGCTTTAGCGCGGTCACCAATCTCTAGAGCGACCAGGTAGACCAGGACGACGTTGCCGATCTCAAAGGGCAGGAGAGCCAGACCCAGGAAGGTGTTGAACCAAAGGCGCGGTTCTACCCACGGGGGAAACAGGATGCTGAGGCGATAGACCATGACCGTCAGCCAGGGGAAAAGGGGCGGATATTCTAACCAGTAGTCAATGTATGGATAAAGTCCCCAATCGGTTACGCGGGCGCTGCCCAGGTAGGTAAGATAATCCGACCAATCTCCAATGAACCCGCCTGGGCGGAAAAGGAACAGGGCCATCAGGCGAAAGAAGATGGCCAGGATCGCTAGCAAGATAAAATCGTGGTGGCTTCGATAGGTTGATCTGACCCGCTGAAGCATGACGTATCTCCGCTCTGACATCAGTCAACATATATCCCTTCTGATAGGATGATCCTATCTCCTTGCGGGCTTCCTCGTTTGTCCAAGACCAGCAAGCGTTGCATAGACTGCGCATCGTATAGGCCAACTTCGATCCAATACGTACCCTGAGGTGTGTCAGCCCGGATAGGGATGATGTAGTTATCCTCAACTACTTCGCCTTCCTGCCATTCTAAAGTAAGAGACGTGCCGGAAGCTGGTGGATTATCCTTCTGCCCCCGGATTCGATTGTCTTCACCTATCACGTGAGTGAAAACGGTGTAAGATTTATCCATTTTCTGTAGGGCCTGCCAGTACAGCGTCAAATGTATTTCTCCTCCTGCTTTAACCTGGGTACTACCGAGGTGGTAGGACAGCAAACGAATCTTGTCATCAAAGTCGGCCAGCAAAGGAGGTGAACCTGGGTCCTGTTTGGTAGAATAGTGGATCAGCCAGATGTCTCTGAAACGGTAGTCGGCTATAGGGTAGCGCTCCTTATTCAGCCACTCCTCGACCGAAGGCTGCGCCTCTGGGCCACGTAGCAGCCATATCTCGTCGTACCTTGCGGCGATCTCGGCTAATCTCTCATCGGCATCCTTGTTCAGCCTCTTGCTTGCGCCCTCACCCACACCCTCGACCAAATACAGCGAGAGGTCTTTTCGCAGGAAAGGATAGAACCTGTGGTAAAGAGGTTGCTCGGTGAAAACCAGGCCGGCTTCATCCTTGTTTGCCTGGGTGCGCAAGAAGCCCATGGCTGCATGGAGTTCATCCTGGGCGTAGCGGTTATAATAATAGGCTTGGGCTATTGGGTAGCTGATTGCACACCCACCCAGCAAGAGAGCACCCAGTGAGAGCGCTGAGACTTGCTGCCACAGCCTGGCCATTCTGGTGGACGAGAGGGAGAAGAACGCCAATCCATACTCCAGGCAAAGGGCCACCAACAGCACGGCACGGAGGACAACCACCAGCACGAGGAGCCAGTGCTCTGTGGGCGTCGTGAAATCCTCCCCCAGCAGCAGGACGAAATAGACAGGGTACTCGATGAAATTCACAATGCTCAGCAAAATGCAATAGACCACTCCTCGGAGGTTAGGCAGCAGTATCAACGCAAAGGGCAAGATGTAGATCAAGAATTGAGGGCCCCAACCTTTCGAGTACAACGTGAAGAGGTTGACGGTCAGAGCAGCCAATATGACCACTCTCGATTTGAACGCAGAACCTTGGGATCCATTCGCCAGGGGCCAGGTGTATATCCAGAGGCCGACCAAAGCGAAAGCCAGAGTGATCCAGAGCCAGGGGAGAGTGGAAGGGTGAACACTGACATCGGCCAGCGGGTCCAGGCGGTCACCACCTATCACGCCGTAGTGATAATACCCTTCTAGCACCGCCCAGATCGTTTCCCAGGATGACCGTTGAAGGACGCCTCTGAAAAAGGCCAGAAAG
>Ga0315310_10002980_pt1 | contig 10567 bp, 12 predicted proteins | sample TDP5_MG_FD_203630 | JGI IMG/M metagenome (GOLD analysis project Ga0315310, IMG submission 203630) | Freshwater sediment microbial communities from Lake Towuti, South Sulawesi, Indonesia - TDP5 | ecosystem: Environmental > Aquatic > Freshwater > Lake > Sediment | place: Indonesia: South Sulawesi...
CATCAAACGAATAGTGCGCATTCCAATGTTATGAGCCCCTTGAATGTCTGACACAGGATTATCTCCAACCATCACTGCTTTTTCAGCGACAAGCCCAAGGTTCTTGAGGGCCAGTTGAAAGATTTCAGGGCTTGGTTTTTGGAAACCTACATCCACTGAGGCAACAGTCGTGTCGAAAAATCTCTCTAGGTCCAGCTTTTCAAGAGCAGGATTCATGCCCCCACTCCAAATGTTGGCAACTATACCCAGTTTTAATCCTCTTGACCTTAGGTTTTCCAGAAGTTTCTTTGCACCCTTTCTGGCACATGCATCTTGAAGGTATGGACGCCAATGCAGTTGTATGATTTCCTGCAAGTCATCTTCACTGTAACCTTTGACTCCTAAGGTAGAGAGAATCTGCCTGAACTCTTCATCTATCCTGAGGGTTTGGCCGTTTCTACGATGGGCGAACTCGTCAATCAATTCCTGAATCTCGGAAACTTCAACAAAAGCTCCTAATGCTCGAAGCTTTCCTTGCATGTTACGTGCAGAAACCAAATGAATCTCATTGTACCGAGGGAACCAGACTAGCGTGTGACCATAATCAAACAGAACGCCTTTGACCCTTGCCATGATTCTAAACCACCTGTCCTTATTCCTTGATTGCCACTGTCAATATGCCTGCTAAAACAAACACTGCGCCCAAGACGAATACTGGCCCCGGAACCTGAGCGAATATCAAGATGCCGAGCACTGTAGCGCCAACGGGTTCGAGTAGAGCCATAGTTGCGGTTTCAAACGATTTCAGGTTTGAAAGAGAAGAGAAGTAGAAAGAATGCGCCATAGCAGTCGGTAAGAGTCCTAAACCAATAAGTGGCAAAACTAAACTTGATTCGAACGGAAAAATAAACGAAGATGAAACGGCTGAGCCTGCAATTAGCACGGTGATAGTTGAGAAAACGTATATGGTCAGCATTAAGGGCAATATTGGTGCTTTCTGCCTAGTTTCTTTGCCGTAGCTTAGATAGAAGGCTTCAACAACCGCGGCTAGTATAGCTTCTAGGTTGCCTTTTAGCTCCAGAGTCCAGGCAAGTGACGCAGCGTGAGCATAGGTGATGACGAAGACTCCGAAGAGAGACAACATGATGCCGAACACCGCTAAGCGAGAAGGTTTCAACTTGAAGATGAATGAGGAGACGAACATCGACCAGATGGGCGTTGTGTTCACCAAAACTGTGGCGTTTATTATTGTCGTGTCCAGAACTGCCGAAACAAAGAGTATGAAATGTGTGCCCAATAAGATTCCAAGAATCAGAATGCGGCGGAAATCTCTTCGAATAATGCTCCAGTTGAAAGTTCTCCTAAAAGTTAGGACTGCAACAACCATAATCAGGGAGGCAATTATCAAGCGCCAAAGAGCTATAGCGAAAATGTTGACGCCAGCCAAGAGACGTATGAATATGGCTGCCGTGCCAAACAGGGCGCCAGCAATCACGCCCTCAAAAAGTGCTAGTTTCCTGCTTTTCGTCTGCAAACGAGCCAAATGCCTTGTTCCTTCTTTGCACAGTTTCGCAGTTGAGCTAACGAACCAGAATTATTCACGATCACTTTAAACGTTTGCCAGTGAGCAACGTAGTATTCCCGGAAGCGTATGATGCGAGAAGAGCCTATGGTGGCGACGGCGCTGGAAACGTCGACGTGTCCTCATAATACCAATAATAAGTTTCGTTGTCGCCTACTATGTAGCGGTCGCTTGCAACTTGGCCTTGAGACCACCCGTATGTTGTATGCATCCACCATAACCAGTAGTAAGAACCTGAATTGGTTACGTTGTCAATTGAATCCACGAAAGCGCCCGAGCCCGGCCAAACCGTGTATTCTACGTCGGCAACAAGCATGGTTGCATTTAGCAGAGTGCTACCTGCAGTGATTCGAGTTTGATTAAACCATTTCGCAGGCACCCCGTTTCCGTAGTCTATACCAATGTTGATGAGGACAATGGGCTTCTGAATCTTGGTGAGCAGGTCATTGTAAGAATAGTAGTAGTAGACAGCAGCTAAGGACGCAAGCAACCCCCAAGTGAGCAATCCCAGAACAGCAAACAATAACGTTCTTCGCTGCATACTCATGTCTGTCACCTCCACACAACGGCTTTTTGCATAGCATTCACAAGTGGAACAGTCACCGCGCCGAAGAGGACACAGTTCCAAGCCACATGCATGATTGAGGGGATCGCACCTGTGACTAGGACGGCTAATAGAGCCTGATGAAAAGGCATGCTTGACGCCAAGGAAACAGCTGTCCCCACATTAGTAACAACATCATAAATGAACGTGAGAAAGGCGCCGAGAACCACTATTTCCCAAAAATTCCCCCGCGACAACTTGCCTGACGCCATTTTTCCATACAGACCTCCAACAATTCCGATGATTATCATGCCAACAATTTGAAAGGGCAAAAGAACCCCTGCGGGACCATACGACGAGAGAAAACCGTTAACAAACATCACAAGGGTTCCAAGCCCCGCACCAAACAAGCAACCGAACACCATGCCAGTCACAAAAGAAATCAGCGAAGTAAACTCCAAGTTCATGGGCCTGGGCAAGAGCTGAATGCCTAAGCAAACCGCTGTCAGAATGCTGATTAAAGCAAGCTTTATTGTGTGCACGGTAGTTCACATGTAATTATGGATGGATTATCCATCCAGATAAGACTTTCGCCAGTCACAGCACTGAAAACGAATAAATAACAAAAATGCTAATGAAGGAATGATGTTGAAGTCATTAGCGATTCTGGAAAAAGCTGCGTCTAAGCTCGCTCCGGGGCGCGCACCTTTCTTTATGGAAGCTCACCTAGTCAAAGCGCTGATGACGCTAGACGCCAAGGGACCAGTCGGCCGAGTTAGGCTCGCAAAAACACTCGGACTGGGGGAAGGCACAATACGAACCTTGATCAGACACTTTGAAAACGAAGGATTAATCAAGAGCACAAAGACTGGCATCACACTTACGAACTCAGGCAGAAGACTAGCCTCGAACCTAAAGTCCAGAATCAGCGATGAAACAGATGTCCCCAGAAGCTCTTTGACGGTTGGGCCATTCAACATAGCTGTTCTCATCAAGAATGCTGCCCACGCCATAAAGGGCGGTCTTGAACAACGTGACGCTGCGATAAAGGTTGGCGCTCAAGGAGCTACAACATTAACATATAGTCGAGGCAGGTTGAATATGCCCAATGTTGAGGAAGACGTCTTTAGAGATGCCCCTGCGATACGTGAAACCTTGGTTTCTAAGCTCAAGCCTCGGGAAAACGATGTAATCATAATTGGAAGCGCTAACGACAGGTTGGCTGCTGAACTAGGCGCCCTAGCCGCAACGCTTGAAACACTGAAGCGTGATTAAAACTCTCTGGGTTTGGCTATAACCTCTCTTATCTTCAAGTCGAAAAATCTTGAAGCATTGGCGGGTTTTATTACCAGAGCGGTGTCTGCGCCCTTACCAGTTCCAGCAACGGCGATAACGTCTCGGTCAACTGGAATCAAACCGGCGTCAGCCGCCATCAAGGTAATCTCAACACAAACCTTGGTTCCCTCACCCATCAGCCTAAGCGTGTTAGCCATTATCTCAAGCGGCATAACAGTTCCGAACTTTTTGCGCACGGCTCTCTCGACACTGCTTAAGGCGTGTGTGCCAGTGAAAATCTTGGCTCCGTTTTCAATAATCCTTTTCCGATGCTCCTCCTTCAACTCGTGCACGCCTAACTCTGAAAAACCAGAGTGATGAGTTACCACCACTACATTGTAGCCCTTCAAGAGTCTCGATGCGGCAACTCCTGTCTCGCCTCCAGTAGACGCAACCACAATGTCTCTTATTCCCGCTGATGCCGCGTATTCCTTGACAAGCTTCAGCAGGGCTTTAGTGTTCTGACTTCCCGATTTTTCGAAATAAACGGTCTTGCGCTTAACCATGTTCTTCACTGTGCCTCTGGGTTATTTTCGAACCAAGGTCTTTCTTAACGGTTTCCTCTTCAACTCGGTGCCGCAGGCTTGGCATGCCTTAGCCTTGTAGTCGGGTGGATACTCGCGGTGGCACGCTGGGCAATAGATTGTCCAGTTCAGGCGGTATCGAATGCCAAACGTCATAAGAGGAGCAAACTCCAGTCCAAGCTGATTGGCCACGTTCTGAATGGAGTAATCATCGGTCACTATCAGAGGGTTCTCTCCACGATTTTTCAGTTCAAGCGCCAACGCCAACACTTGTTTATCAACGTCGGAAAGAAAGAGCACGTCGCCAACAGTCCTAGAAGACGTGTGCACCATGCTCAAGAAAACACTTGAGGGCGTCCTCATCTGCAGTTTGCCGCTTTCCACAGCTGTCTTGAACCTCGTGTAGATCATTGAGTTTGAAATGAGTTCTTGACCTACAGCGTGAACCGTGTAGACTCGGTCGGTTATTGAGAGGGCGTCGAACCCGGCGATGAATGCCGACGTGTCTAAGACAAGCACTCTGTTTCTAACTTGCTGTGTCAGCGTGCTCGCCCCTGAGAAAATAATAGTCTACCCTTTAGTCTATGGTAAAAGTCGCCCCTGAAACGCACAAAAGATGTCACATACTCTGATTTCGTTATAGTGATACGCGACAGTTCAGGCGTCGTTTCAGTCTGATAATGCCCATCAATCACCACAACCGCCCTCTTGGGTTTTTCCAATTCCACGTGGACGGTAGAGTCTGTTGAAAACACAATAGGATGAAAAACAGTCAAAGGCGCAATTGGCGTGAAAACAAACGCCTGCACATCTGGATCGATAACAGGTCCACCAGCCGACAACGAGTAGCCAGTTGAACCCGTTTGAGAAGCCACCACCGCGCCGTCGGACTGGCATTCGCCGACCAGCTCTTTGTCCTTCCATATACGCATGCTCAGGAGTTTTGCCGGCGCCAACGAAGTGATCGAGACCTCGTTTAAGGCGTCTGGCAACCGCTTCTTGCCCAAATACGACGCCAGCTTCGTTGTGCGCTCCAGCTTGTAATCACCCCTCAACGTCTGATCCAAGGATCTCAAAGTGTCAGCTGGCGCAACTTCTGCGAGGAATCCGCGTGCTCCCATGTTGATGGCTAATATCGGAGGTTCGGGTTTCGGCAGCTTTAGACATGTTCTAAGGATGGTGCCGTCTCCGCCTATTGTGACTATCAAGTTGGTCTTCATCTTTTCCAAGGGAGTGGCTAAACGTGGTTTCTGGAGGTGTTTTGCCAGGTTGGGCTCTAGTCTGATGCTTATCCTCTTGGCTTCCAGGGCATCGACTATTTTAGCGCCTAGTTGGAGAGCCTGTTTCCGATCGACCCTGCCGACAACGCCTACACTTTTGAACACGAATGCGCCTCACTAGAGAATACTTAGCGATAAATTAATTAAACTATAAAATCATTGTTGTAAAAAGCAACTTTAACAATGCTGGAAGGCGTGAAGAGTTGAGCAAACCGGTTGATTTGGGCTCCATAAAGGTCGGCAGCTTCGTAATGGTTGACAATGAGCCATGTCGAATCGTCGATTACACGAAGTCGAAGCCTGGCAAACACGGGTCGGCGAAGGCTCGGGTTGTGGCTGTGGGTGTTTTCGACGGTGTGAAGAGAAGTTTTGTGAAGCCTGTGGACTCTCAGGTTGAAGTGCCCCTCATCGAAAAGCGTAGCGGTCAGGTTATTTCCCTCCAACCCTCAGCAGTGCAGTTGATGGACCTAGAGACTTTTGAAGTGTTTGACTCCCCGTATCCTGAAGACGAAGCCCTGAAAGACCGTTTGGCCAACGGCGTGGAAGTTGAATACTGGCGCATTCTGGGCCGAACAAAAATCATGCGAACCAAAGGCTAAATTTTGAAAGAGTTTGCGAACACAGCAAACAGACTGTTCCATTCGTCTAGCACTAGTTGAGACTGTAGGTGGTTAAAGATTTGAAACGTGTCAAGCACATGCAGCTGCAGGGCGGAATGAGTGTCGGTCAGCTTGTAAAAGAAATGAACGCCACCGGCGTTTTGGGCGCGGGCAACATTGGAAAAGCAACCAAAGTGGTTTCAGAAATGTTCAGCGGCCCCGCCTATACAGTATTCCTAACCCTCGCCGGCGCTATTGTTCCCGCTGGCTTCAGACATCTCATAGCCGACCTGATTGACAAAGAATATGTTGACGTGTTGGTGACAACGGGCTCCAACATGGTTCACGACATGGTTGAAGCCTTAGGTTATAGACACTCAGTCGGCACCTTTGCTGCAGAAGACCGAAGACTTAGGGAGGAGAACATTGGCCGAATCGGCGACATCTACATCGAGCAAGAGGCTTTTCAAGGCTTGGAGAAATGGCTCTTCAAAACCGTTGAATCCATACCAGAGGAGAAGCGGCGCCGAATATCAGCGGCTGAACTCCTAAACGAGATTGGACAACGAATCTCCGACAAGGACTCAATCCTGTCGACAGCCGCCCGCAAGAAAGTGCCGATAATATGCCCTGCCCTAGTCGATTCCATAGCAGGGTTTCAATTCTGGATGTTCGGGCAGGATAAAATCCTACGCATCGACCCCCTCCTAGACGTTGAAGTCCTAATGGACAAAGTCTACGACGCGAAGAAAGCAGGCATCATCATCCTCGGCGGAGGCGTGCCCAAACACTTCGCCTTGTTTGCCAACACGTTCCGTGAAGGCGTGGACGCCGCGGTTCAAATAACCATGGACAGACCAGAACCTGGTGGTTTAAGCGGCGCTTCCCTTGAGGAGGCCATTACCTGGGGCAAGGTCAAACCCAAGGGCAGAGCTGTCACAGTCGTCTGCGACGTAACCATTGCGTTTCCGTTAATAGTTGCAGCCGCCCTCGAAAACAGTCAACTCTGATCAAAGTGGCAGAACTAAAATTCCTCTGTTACCATAGACAATAAACCGTATGTTGCTCTCAGTTCTTGCGTCGTTTCTCCTAGCGAGAAGATTTCACGGAGCACTCTACTCGTTAATGATTGCTTTAAGCCTAGGTGCGATGTCGCTCCTCTCTGTTGGTGTCCCAACGCATCAAGCAGGTGACCGCCAATATCTTACCGGAGACAGCGCCATCGTCTTGAACCGCCCTCTGCCACTTTCGTACCCTATTTACGCTTCTGTCAGGTTTTACAGCCAGTATACACCGCAGGGTGATGGATCCTATGAGGCATTTTATCAGGTCTATTTCCTTGGTTTTCTATTCAAAGAAGACAGCATGCTTATTCGGAACGATTCCGCATTCAGAATGCTCAATTTCACCATGTTTGACTACCTGCTCTTCTGCTCGTTTTTCATGCTCATCAACGTTGTAGGAACGGCCGTTGGCTTCCGGCTGAGCAAGGCGAGATTGAAAGACAAGCTGCTTGGAGCCATAGTTTTCGTTCAAGCAGCGGACGTCGTGGCAAAGCGAAGACTGCTCAAAAATAGTACATTTGCAGCAATCGCCTGTGCTCTATTAATCCTTGGCGCAGTGTCTTTAGTTGGCGCCTTTGAGGTCTGGAGGAAGTACATGTGGGCTCTGGAAGCATTCGGTCACCCCCCACTTTTCATCACCAACATGTCTGCTGATGACCTTACATCTGTGGCTTTACAAAACTTCGTTGTAATGTTTCCTCCCCAAGTTCTTCTTGGATTGGCAGCAACAACGTGCAGCCTAGTTCTTACGTGGATGAAGCTGATAAGACAGACTTCCTTAGCCGCCGCAACTTTGTTGATCTCAAGTGCACTAATGTTCTTTGAGGCAAGCAAAATTCGAGAAATCTATACGTGGGCCTCACTTGAGACAACCACGCCTCCTCTGAGATATTATGGACAGTTTCTGGCCGAAGCCAGCTATGCCTATGAAACAGCGTTCCCGCTGTACATCCAGATCGGTCTGCTCTTTCTGGTCTTCGGACTCTTCTTAGCCGTGATTACCATAAAGGAACACGGCAGACCAAAGGGAGAGATTATGGTGGAAATCAGAAGCGCTCAGTCAACTCCAGATGGAGCCTCTTTATGACCAGAAGCATTTTTCAGATTGCTCTACACAGTGCATCAGAATCCAACTCCTTATCTGTACAGGTAATTGGCGGCTGAGTGACATGCTGATATCAACACTTATGTCGTTTATTCTCATCAGAAAGTTCAGTGCAAAGGTTTCTTCATGGTTGATTGTCGTCTGCCTGATTCTGATATCGTTCTTTTCAGTTGGGATCCCGGAGCCGACATATTACGATTTTTACTCAACGATGGAAACCTATTTGTTCATTTGGAATCCTCTTCCACTCTCCTTTCCTGTTTATGCGCTGGTTGCGCCGAGTGGAAGAACAGTGCGACAGATGGACGCTCTTTGGTATCGGTTCCACTTCTTTAGCCTGAGCATTGGAGAAGAATGGATGCGCATAGGCGGAGAAGGAGGACCGACCAACTTCAGAGTTTTCGAGTACTTACTCTACTACTCGTTCTTTATGCTAGTCAACATCGTGGGCGCAGTATTCGGTTACTGGCTAAGCAAAACAGCTTTCTTGGACAAAATCGTTCAAAAAAAGTCAAGTGACAGGAGCACCCTTCGAGTTTTCTATTCTTGGGAACCGTTAGGGCAACATTCACGAAAGTGATGACGCTAAAACTCTGACGAGAGAGGACAAGACTTCGGTTTCTTCTTTGGCGATCTTTCTTAGAATTTCGCCTGCTTCGCTCGCATTTGTTGGATCTTTGGGCGTATCTCTTATGAACCTGGCTGTGGCGGTCCATTTCTGTCCTATTTGATGGTAGCGTTGACCCAGTTCTGAAAGTTCGTTATTGCTTAGTAGGTCGCCCGCTTCTTTTAGAAACCTAGAATAGAGGTATCGGAAGAGCCCGCCGCCTGTGCCGTCTTCTTCCATCATGATGTAGGTGACTTCGTATGCCTGCCTAGACAATGCGTCTTCTGGCGGAAACAGTGTAGGCCACTTGACGATCTCGCTTGCGAAGTGGTCTATGCCTCTGACTCCAAGGTTCTTTATAGGTGGGTAGAGCATTGTCCGCGCGGTTTCGTCTATCGCTTTTCTAATGGCTACTTCAACCGGCGTAATTTTTTCTGGAAATTCAAAGGTGAACCACTTATTTTCCGGCGGGAATGGCTTGAACGTTGATGAACGTGCCTCTTCCAACTCCTTCAAAGTCGCAATCTGCAAGCCTTTGTACATGGTGTCAGCGATGCAGGTTAACCCCTTGTCTTCGTCTAAGCCAGCAACAACAACTGTATGAGCGCCAAAGTGCGCCTGCTCTGGCAAGTGAAGATACTTCAGATAGGGCATGTCAACATGGATGAAGACTGGAACATCATTGCGTATCAAATCCCTCAACGATTCGTAGGCTCTTACCCTGCTCGAAGTCTTGTTGACCTTGATCGCAACTCCCAAGTTGCTACAGAGGTTCTTGTCAAAGTCGCGAGCCCGTCCACCCACAAACGGGTAGGGAGTCTGCTTACTGTGCCAGTAGATGAAACCTAAACCACCGCCGAGACCGAATATCATAGGCTCAGAAAATTTGAAGCCATAGAACTCGAAAATGTCACGTAAAGCAGAAGATTCGCAATGCACGCCCGGGCGATGAATGAAGCCCTCAACCTGTTTTCTCAGCTCTAGACACCTCTTCATGGGTTAGTTCTTTCCAGCAAACAGAAAAGAGTTATGGCGAGCAGCAGCTAAGATACATATTTAAGACTGCGACCAGTTAGGGTTGAAAGACCGTCTATGGCTCTTGAACGCTTCGGTTCATCTATTTATGAAGCTCTGCGCAAGGTTTTTCGAGCTCCCGTTGTCGACGAGGCAACAGTAAAGGAACTATGCCGGGACCTGCAGCGAGCACTACTGCAAGGAGACGTTAACGTCCAGCTTGTCCTTTCAATTTCAAAAAACATCGAGGAAAGAGCGTTAAAAGAGAAGGTTCCGCCAGGCGTCTCCAGACGCGAACACGTGATAAAAGTTGTCTACGAGGAACTGACACGATTCCTAGGCGAAAAACCTGTTCCATTAAAGGTTGAACCAGGAAAAAGAACCGTTCTAATGATGGTCGGCATTCAAGGCTCGGGCAAGACCACGAATACGGCTAAGCTGGCGCGCTATTTTCAGAAACGAGGGCTAAAGACAGGAATGGTGTGCGTAGACACGTATCGACCAGGCGCTTATGCTCAACTGCAACAGCTAGCAACAAGAATTAATGTTCCAATCTACGGTGATCTGAAGGGTAAGAATCCCGTTGACATTGCCAAGAAAGGCCTGGAATATTTTGGCAATCAGGATGTGGTCATAATTGACACGGCAGGGCGTCACAAAGAGGAGAAGGGCTTGATCGACGAGATGAAGATGCTGGAGAGGGCAATCAAACCCGACGAGATCATACTTGTCGTGGATGGAACTATCGGTCAGCAGGCTGCTGGGCAGGCTAAGGCTTTCCATGAGGCTACGCCTATAGGTTCTATTTTCGTAACCAAGCTGGACGGTTCAGCAAGAGGCGGAGGAGCCCTCTCAGCCGTGGCCGCAACGGGCGCACCGATCAAGTTCATCAGCACGGGCGAGAAAGTTGAAGACATCGAACCCTTTGTGCCTT
>Ga0315310_10002981_pt1 | contig 10564 bp, 10 predicted proteins | sample TDP5_MG_FD_203630 | JGI IMG/M metagenome (GOLD analysis project Ga0315310, IMG submission 203630) | Freshwater sediment microbial communities from Lake Towuti, South Sulawesi, Indonesia - TDP5 | ecosystem: Environmental > Aquatic > Freshwater > Lake > Sediment | place: Indonesia: South Sulawesi...
AACCACACTGCTCCTGCCCAGTCGGAACCACAACCTCCCTCATACCGCTGACACCACTGGCACCAACAACCACAGGCTTCTCCATACTCATCGCCTCCAGAGCCACTATCCCAAACGGCTCGTAGAGACTCGGAAAAACCGCCACGTCGCAGGCTGCGTAGTGCGCGACGCGCTCCTCCTCCGGAATGAACTCAAACCGAAACTTGACAACGTCTTGAAGGTTCAGGTTCTGAACCAGCTTCTCCAAGTATTCGCGCATCTCACCCAAGCCGACAATCACCAGCTTGGCGTTGGGAATCTTCTGCAACACCTGGGGCATGGCGCCTATCAGCTTGTCCACGCCCTTAACCCACACCAGTCTCCCGAGGAAGAGCACCATCAAGTCACTATCCTTAAGCCCGTACCGCTGCCTCACCTCACCAACCCTGTCGTTGTTCACCTGCTCCGGCGAATACTTCTGTGGATCCACCCCGTTCGGAACAACCCTGATCTTATCGGCTGGAAAGCCCAGCGTTACCAGCTCGTCTCTCATGGCGTTCGACACCGTTACCACGACGTCAGCCATCTGCCCGCCTCGGTATTCGATGTTGCTTATAACCTCCGAACCGTTGCCCAGGGTTCGCCCCTTCTCCGTCGAGTGCACGTGAAAAACGAAGGGCAAGCCGAGCTCTCTCTTGATCGCCGTTCCACCCATCACCGACAGCCAGTCGTGAGCCACCACGATGTCGTACTTGAAGCCCTCGCTCTTAACCAGCTCGTTAACCACCTTCGAGGCAGACAGGTAATTGTAAACGAGAATCTTAGAGAACAGCTGGATGCCTCTCCCCCACTTCTTGACGTCCTCTGCAATCACGTCGGGCAGAGAATCCGACACATCAACGTCAACCGGGCGATGAATCTCGATTCCACGCCAGAGCTCCCGTGTGGGAAGGCTTCCCACGTCGTCGTTCATGGTGAATATCGTGACATCGTGGTCTAAGAGGACGAACTTTCTCGTGATCTCGGCAGCGTATGTGCCTAAGCCCCCGACTATTTTCGGAGGGTACTCGTACACCAGCACAGCCATCTTCAATTCAGGCTCTCTCCGAAAAGCTCCTCCTTCTTCTGCTCTTCTCCCTAATTCCTCAGTGCGTGATATAAGCTGTATGAATTTAACCTATATTCAAGGTTTTCCTCCAAAAGTGTAAATACCCGTAGAGAGAATACTGATTCTGCAGTTGAAGTTGTCCCTCAGGATGCACCGAACCATGAGCGTGAGTGAAGCCAAGAAGAAGATTCTCGCAACCCTTTGGGAGGCAGAGAAACCGTTGAGACCCAAAGAGGTCGCTCAAGTAACTGGACTGAGCACAGCCTCAACAACCATGCACCTCTTAGGACTGAAAAAAACCGGACACGTCTCAACACCAGAGCCCAGCTGCTACTCCATAACAGAAAAGGGCAGAGAAGCCATAGGAATCCCCAAAATCGACAGGGATAAAGCTCGAGGAATCTTGAGCCGAGTGGCTGTTGAGAAGGCTTTTCACTTCTACAACGGAATCGACCAATACCTCGGAATCCACGCGAGCAGCCTAGCCGAATTTTGTGACACCGTTCGAAAGATAGACCCGCGGTCGGTTGAGTTCCACCTGCCGCGTCGAGATTTCGAGCTGTGGTTTCTGGGTTTGGGAGACATCGAACTCGCGGAGAGAATGAACGTACTCAAGACCAGAAAAGCCACGATGCCCGGAGAAAAACTGCGTGAACAGGTCTACAGAACCGTTAGGTCTCGATGCGACGAGCTTGAGCGTCTCTCGCAAGCCACGCGTTGAGTCAAGCGGGTTTGAATCGGTTCTTCAGCTTCTCCAGAACCCTCGGCAAGGTAGTGTATTCCATCACGTCTGCTGGTAGTCTGGCGGGTTCAAACTCGCCCATTCTGCGCAACGCTGCAGCGTATTCAACAGACTCGCGGCGAGCCAAGTCGAACGCAGGATCGTCGAACAGATCGCCTATCAACGGATTACCTTCGTTGTCGCTGGCTATCTTACCATCACAGACCTGAAAGCCCAGCGCCACCATTCTGGGCGGTCCGTCGAAAACCGTGCATCTGCTGTCCTTCAGTCCCACGGGCATTATGGGACCCCAGTGGCTGCCCCGCATCCAGCCCTCCACGAAGTAGCTGTGCATGAAGGGTGCGAGAATCTCTCCCACTGCAGGAAGTCCGTATTGAGCCCTCACCATGGCGACTGGGTCGTCTTTCCCAACGTATTTTCCGGCAATGAGCGTCAACCTGGTTGTGCTGGATGCTGCGCAGACGAGGTCGTCTCGGGCTCTCCAGACGTGTGAGACCATGTAGCGCTCTGTTGTTCCGATTAGCGCAATCAGCTCGTACATTTCTTCTGGACACTTGACAACAACCTTCCTGTTTTCCTTTACGTCGAGAACCTCGAATTTGAAACCGCCGGCCAAGTTTGGGTCAATAATCAGTCCAGCGGTGTTGGATGGGTCGGCGAAGATTTTGAACATGGGAAAGTTGAAGCAGCTTCCAGAAGCCTTGTCGGCAGCGAACACAATAACAGGGTCTGATTCTCTCTCCTCGATTTCCATCTCGGCGCAGCCCGGACCCATGCCCTTGACGTTTCCGCTGAAGGCCGTCTTGAGAAGGTCTTGCCCAGCACCGTAAAGTTTGAGGCTTTTCGCCTTCTTTGCGCCTTCTTTGAAAGTCTCCCACGCCAGAGTGTGAACCTTCGGGTTGTTTTCTCCCTTCCCGTGGACCATGAGGAGTTCGAGGTCGTCTCCCGCGTGAAAAACGTGATAACTGTTGATGAGCCCGCTTTCCCGAGCCCTCTTCAAACGCTTTTCCGCCACTTCCAATATGGGTTTGGGCACGATGTGGTGTCCAGCCACGGAGCCAACGTCGCATTTTATGACCGATATCGTGGTTTTCTTGGGCATTGCTTTCTCGCCTCTCTAATTCACAGTTTCCGCTGTAGATTCTCTGGTGACTGTTTAAAAGATTTCCCTAAGCCTTCGATAGACGACTGGGTAGCATGAGAGGGCTGTAGTTAATGTTTTTACCGCACAAGCAAGAGTAGATATGGGAAGCGCCGATGGGCAAATACTCCACGGTTTCCGCCAAAATACCAGAAGAAGTGTTCAAGGAGCTGGCTCTCCGAGTGCCCGAGGGTGAACGCAGCGACTTCATTCGAGACGCCATCTTAGAGAAACTTCAGAAGACTCCTCGACCCGACAAGATTCTCGAGCTAGAACGAAAAGTGGGCAAGCTGGAAGCCGACTTGTCAGAGGTAAAGAGATACCTGACCGAGCTGGAGGTTCTCACTTTTGAGAAGGGCAAGGTCAATCCACACACCTTCTGCATAGACGAGACAGACCACAAAATCGTAGATTTTCTACTCAATTACAGGGGAGCCACGACGCCTGAACTGGCTGAACACCTGAAGACGAACAGATGGCACGTGCTCAACCGACTGAGGAGGATTCAGAAGCGCTCCAAGAATCAGTTTGGAAAGTCCGTGATTGAGTACTACGCTGGCGAGCGGTCTGGGAAAAAGAAAGCCTGGTGGATAAGCGAAGATCTCATTGAGACCTAACCGACCCAATCACAAAGACAATTGTTTTAAGCGCAACAGCACAAACTACAGCCAAAGGTGAAAAGACAGCATGCCTAGACAGTCGGTGAAAGCGTATTTCATGGCAATAGTGAAGCGGGGAACCGAACACGAGGTCGCCGAGAAACTCAAAAAGATTGAGGGAATAACAGACGTTCTCGTCACCTACGGGCTGTGGGACATAGTGGCTCGCATAGAAACAAAAGACCTGAAGAAACTCGACCTATTAATAACAGACATGCGGAAGATAACCGAAATCGTGCAGACAAGCACACTGGTGGGCGCCTAACCTAACAGACAACGGCAACACACGTTCAGAACATAACCTTACGCCTCACCGCTCCTCCCGAGGTCTCGCTATTTTCTTTTCCTCTTCAAAAGCCCTACAAACTTATAATTTACATCACCAATGACTCTGATGAGAAGGAGGGGCCCGTCGCCCAGTCAGGATTAAGGCACCGAACTATCCAAGGCAGAGATAGCGTGCAAGCCTCCGGACGAAAAAGAGGGAAAGCCGGAGAACCGGGGTTCAAATCCCCGCGGGCCCGCCAAAAATCTACACTTACAGGTTTCCGTAATAAAGCAAATATCCCACTGGCTTGTCAAGGCTCTTTTCGATTGCAAATCCAGCTTTAAGATAAAACTCTCTAGGTCCTGCAGGCCAGTGAATGTGTTTCTCCCACCTCTCGTCTCTTTGTGTGACATAGACCACCGCGCCGTTAGAATTCTTGAAAACCGCGCTGTTGAGAAAATGATCTAGAAGAGTTTTTCCAACACCCTTGCCTTGGTGATCTTTATCGACCCACAGGCAAGATATAAACAAGCAATTGTCAAACTTCTTTCCAAGAACATAACGACCTTTTATCTCCCCTTTCTCAGGGTCTGCCCTACAAGGGCACAACCCAATCTTTTTCATCAGTTTCTGCGGGATGAACTCGATCATGCCTGCAGGTGCTTCATTTGTGTATGCGATGAATGTTGTTGGAGTGAATGAGGCATTGGTTTTTTCCAACCACTCTTTACTTTTTCGCACGATTTCCAGATGTTGCCAATCCTCAAGATGCCCCCAGCATAGCTTAATCCTGTCAAAAATGTTTTCCGCGTTTATAGCCAGTACCTTAACATTTTCCACCATTTACTTCACCTGGTTTTTGTCTCGCTTCGACATCTCATTCTGTTTCTCGCGTGCTAAAAACTTTTTACACGCAGTTTCTATCAAAGCAGCATTCATAAAATCTTAAGAAAATCTTATGGTAGCCCGGGATACGTGACTTATCTCGTTTAAATTTCTCACGCAGATTAACAAAGATGATGGGTCTGACTAGAAGAAAATATCCGTTTAGATTATTGGTGTTAAGACAAGATTCTCTACCCTTTCTGGGAAACATTCACGGAAAGAGTTAAAAGAAGATTACAAGGCGCAGAGTGCTTGCACGATTTTGAGATTATGTAAAAAGGCTAGTGTAACCCCTTTTCCGCACGCGCTATTATTGAGTTCATTATTCTTTTTGCGAACCATCCCTTAGCCACTTGTTTGGCGATGGATAGCCTGTCCACAACAGTCCTCATGTGCTGAATTTTCTCATCGCTGAATTCGTACACGCATATAGTCAGCGCTTCATATTTCATACCTTCGTAAATGCCCTCTACAGCGTGCTCAAAAACAGCCTTATTCCCTTTAACCATAATCCCAACACCAGTTTCCGTAATCTTTACATATGTACTTAGTCCCCAAGTCAAGTAGCGCCTCAACTCCTCCTTGCCTTTGAATGTGCCCTCAGATGTAACATAGTCTGCGTCGTCCGTTAAGAGGGAGAGAGCCTTCTCTACATTCTTTTCTTCGATCGCCTTAACAAAGTCGCGCATTATGCCCTCAATCTTTTTCTCAGACATCTGTCCACCTCCTAGAACTGCGTTACTTTCAATTATTAGCCTATACCTGAATAAAACTTTCCGGCTATGCGAAATTTGTGGTGCATCCCATTGAAGAAACATGAGGAGATTCTAAATCAATTCTGAACATTTTAAAAGGTAAAGAAACGGGCCTATTTCTCAAAAACGCACTCAAAAAGTCTTAAGAAAATCTTAGTAGCCCGGTTGAGATTCGAACTCCCGTTTTGTCCCGTCGACACAGCAAACCAGTCATTCTTAATGTGAGGAATCTAAACGGGGATTTGAATCCACGCGGGTCCGCCAATTCGAGATAAAAGAATCATGAGGAATCCACGAGTTAACTTTCAATCTTGATTGCTGCTTCACAACTACTTTGTAGTCCAGTTTTCTCTGGTAACGTTAAGAAGATACGATAAGTTGGAGAATAGGAGCCTTGGGAATGGTCGTTCTGGGCCAAGAGTCAATCGAGAAATATCGTGAAATAAGCAAAAAGTTGACCGATCCCTCTCTGCTTAACGAACTGAGGTCTCTCTTTCAAAGAAGATACACTTTGACGGAGTTGCTGGACTGGATTCATGCGAGAGTGGAATGGAGCAAGGAAAACATAGCCCGACACAACGATCCCAAGGAAATACTGGCTCACGGCAAGGGACGATGCGGAGAGTTCAGCATTCTCTTCACAGGCCTGTGTTTGGCTCACAACCACAGGGCGAGGCTGATACTCGACATGTCGGACCACGTTTGGACCGAAGTCTGGGACAGCAGACTGAAGAAGTGGATTCACGTCGACCCGTCGGAAAAGAGAATAGACGATCCTCTCATGTACGAGAGAGACTGGAAAAAGAACCTGCGGGAAGTCTACGCCTTCGAGGACGGGAACGTGGAAAACGTGACAAAAAGGTACAAGATGACGAAGGATTAAGGAATTGCCAGCTCAAAGGGCACCGGAAGAACCCTTGCGGAAGCAGAGCGGTTCAGGCGTTTTTCGAGGAAACATCTCGGTTATCGCCTTGAGCGGCTTCATTCAGTCTCTGGGAAGCTTCGTGGGCGTCTACGTTCCTCTGTACTTTGTTCAGATCGGAGGAAATCCCTTAACGCTGGGGTTGCTGGCGTCGGCGGCGTCTGTAGTCCAGTTCTTCACGCTCTCGATTGGAGGTTTTCTGGCGGATTATCACGGCAGAAGGAGAGTCATCGTGTTCGCCTCTTTCTATGGTGCGTTTTTTCCGCTTCTCTACGCCCTTGTTCGAGATTGGCGTGTCTTTGGCGCACTAAGCCTGCTTGCCACGATTAGAACTCTTGCCAGTCCAGCGGTCCACGCCACTGTGGCAGATTCGATTCCATCTGAGAAGCGAGCCATGGGAATAGCCTACCTTCAGGTTGTCTCGTCGCTCCCATCGGCGATATCTCCATTGATCGGAGGATGGCTGATTGAGACCTACGGGTTGGAGAGCGGTTTTAGAACGGCTTGCCTGTATGCAGCGGGCTTAACTCTCATATCGGCAATTTCAGTTCTTGTTTTCTTAAAAGAGACATTGCACTCGAGGGTTGTTGAAAAGCCCCTTTCTCTTTTGCGAGGAGGCTTTTCAGGCTTCGCTAAGCTTTCTGCTCATGGAGTGCCTAGTAGCCTCAGGGTTTTGCTGTTCTCCTACGCTTTGGTGATGTTTGCAAACGGTGCTGTTGCACAATACTATATCTTGTATGCGTCTGGTGTGGTTGGGCTTACAGCGCTGGATTGGGGCGCGGTTGTCAGTCTTCAGTTTCTCTTGGCGAGTGTTCTGAAAATTCCAGGAGGTTGGCTCAGCGACAGGTTCGGGAAGAGAAAGGTAATGATAGTTTCGTTGTTGACTACAATTCCTGCAATTCTGCTGTTCACCCTGTCACGGTCACTCGTTCAAGTCATCGTTGCCGCTCTCCTACTCGTGGCAGCTGGAATTTATTACGCGCCAGCCCACGAGGCTCTCCAAGCCGACCTCACACCCCAGTCGATGAGAGGACGCGTAACCGCGCTCTGGGACATCAGCAACGCCGTTTCAGCTGCTTTGGGGGCGCTCGTCGGGGGCTTCACGTTTCAGGCGGTTGGTCCGGCTGTGCCCTTCTACGTCTTTGCTGTCGCCGAACTGGGAGCAGCGCTGTTCTTGATTAAAATGATAAAGGAACCAGAAAGAGAAGTTCAAACTATTATTCCGTAGCCTATGAGGCGCCATCTTCCAGTGATTTTTCGGCTTATGGCCGCTCGGGCGCCCTCCTCGGCGCTTATGGGTCGACTCAGCTTAAGGGTGGCGTTTTCACCTTTCAACGATACCACGCTTCCACTGGTTATGCTGGTCCCAACGTCTAGGAGAAGAGCCTCACCAGTGCGCACTTCTTCGACTTCCATTAGCTCTTTGGTTCCGAGGGCGCGTGGAAACAGATACACCTCCATGGTTAACTCTGAACGGGTCGGCGGCAACGCCTCAGGCTTGCCCACAAGATTGCCCGTCAAACCGTCGGCCTTTGTCAAGGAAGGGTCTAGGAGTGTCCCTATGCCGACTAGGCCTCCTGGCTGAGCCTCCTGAACCGATCTGCCCCCAGCCTGCAGGCTCACAACCTCTGTGTAGAGCGGCTCGTAGAGGGCTCTTCCCTGCTTCTCGATGCGAATGCCCGGTCGAATCTCGATTTCGTTGCCAACCCTAAAAACTCCCTGCAGTATGGTGCCGCCGATCACGCCTCCCGCCAACTCTTCACCTGGGGTTCCGGGCTTGTTCACGTCGAAGGAGCGGACCACGTGCATTCTCGGCGGCTTTCCTGGGTCGCGTTTGGGCGTGGGAATGCGCTCCTCCAAGGCTTGGATGAGAGCGTCGACGTTAGCGCCGTGCTGGGCAGAGACAGGGATTATGGGCGCTTCCTCAGCCACGCTTCCCTTCACGAACCGTGTTATTTCTTCGTGACTCTCCAGAGCCCTCTTCTCGTCGACTATGTCGATCTTGTTCTGGACGATCACGAGGTTCTTCACGCCAACTATTTCTATGGCGGCTAAGTGCTCCCTAGTCTGAGGCTGAGGGCAAGGTTCGTCCGCCGCTATGACCAAGATGGCTCCGTCCATGACCGCCGCGCCCGATAACATCGTGGCCATCAAAGCTTCGTGTCCCGGTGCATCCACAAAACTTATGGCGCGGACAAACTCGCCAGCTGCGCCGCAGTGTGGACACTTGGGCTCTGTGGAGTAACATTGGGGAGGTGGGCAATTCGGACACTTGTAGACGGGTGTGTCGGCGTATCCGAGCTTTATTGTGATGCCTCGCCTCAGTTCTTCGCTGTGCCTAGCAGCCCAGACGCCCGTGAGGGCTTGAACCAACGTGGTTTTTCCATGGTCCACGTGTCCAATCGTTCCGATGTTAACCTCCGGCTGTTTGGGCAGTTTCTTCAGAAGATTCACCTCCGGCGCTGGTTGCGGCTTCTTCGACTTTGGCTTTTGTTTCTTCCCTTTCCTTCTTCGCTCTCTTCGCCTTCTTGGGTTTCTCCACAACTTTCATGTTGATTTGAACGATCTCTTCGGTGACGACGTTTCCCCGCAGGGTTTTTCTGCGTCTCTCTCCCTCTCTTTTTGGGTGGAAGCCCACGCTCTCGCTTAGGATGACGTTGACTCTCACTCCCCCGTGTATGTTGGGGCGCATCGGAAAGCCGTCTTTGTCCGATCCGCCCGTTATCTGCATTTTTTGACCCGACATGCCCACGACTGTTCCGTCTATGACTTCTCCGAGTTTTCTTCCAATGAGCGGAACAGCTCGGGTTCCCTCTAACTCGACAACCTTTGACTTGCCCGCTTCTGGGTCTGACACTATGACTTTGAACTTGGCCATGCGACGGATTTACCTTCCTAGGCTTAACGGTTTTCTGTTGGCATAAGTGAAGATAAGCATCCATTTATTAAGGATTCGCTAAACACATAGAGCAAGTTTGAGATCGGAGTTGTGCTCCTTGAAGAAAATCGAATCCCGAGTGGTTGAGCAGGTAACCAAACGCAGGCGAGAACTGACCAGCCTCTGTCGAGAACTCATTCAAGCCAAGGGAGAGAACCCTCCAGGCGACGTTCGAGAGGCTGCCAGTGTGATTGAGCGCTTCTTGGAGAAAGAGAGCGTCAGCTACGAGACGTTCGAACCTCAGAAGGGACACGCAAGCGTCATGGCCACGATGGGCGAGGGTAAGCCAGCCCTAATCCTGTGTGGACACATCGACGTTGTTCCAGCGGGCGACGCGTCCAAATGGGCTTTTCAACCCTACAGCGGCGACCTCAAGGCAGGAAAGATTCTGGGACGGGGAGCCTCCGACATGAAGGGTGGAGTAGCCGCCATGCTCATGGCTTTAGCCGTTGTCAATGGCTTTGAGGCTGACTTGTCTGGGTCCGTCGCTGTTGCCAGCGTGTGCGACGAGGAGGCGCAGGGTCCGGGCGGCGCCATCTGGCTGCTCGAGAACAAGAAGTTGTCGGGAGACGCCTGCCTGATAACCGAGCCCACGGGCTATTTAGAGGCTGAAGGCAATGGCAACTACTCCGTAGTCGCTGGCGAGAGAGGAACCTGCTGGCTCCTACTCACGGCGAGGGGCAAGCCTGCGCACGGAAGCCTTCCGCCGCTGGGCACAAACGCCATACTCAGGCTGACAGATTTCCTTCCAAAACTGAGGGCGCTTGAGAGCTCGGCGGTGAAGGTTCCCAAAGACGCCGTTGCACTCATCCGAAACGGCAGAAAAGAGCTAGCCAGAGTTGCGAAGAAGAGCGGCGTGTCTGTGGGCAGTCTGACGAGGGCGCTTGACCACTACACCCTCAACGTTGGAACAATAGCTGGAGGAACCAAGACCAACGTTGTTCCAGAAAAGTGTGAGGCTGAAATCGACATAAGAGTTCCAGCTGGTGGACACCCAGACGGCGTGGAGAAGTTTGTGCGCAGCATTCTTCCAGGGGACTTCGATTGCTGCGTGACCAATCGGACCAATCCCTCTTACACGCCAGCGGACAATCCATTAATCAAGACGGTCCAGCGAGGCGCCCAGCCCGTCTTCGGCTACAAGCCTCCAGCCACCCACATGGCGGC
>Ga0315310_10002985_pt1 | contig 10553 bp, 9 predicted proteins | sample TDP5_MG_FD_203630 | JGI IMG/M metagenome (GOLD analysis project Ga0315310, IMG submission 203630) | Freshwater sediment microbial communities from Lake Towuti, South Sulawesi, Indonesia - TDP5 | ecosystem: Environmental > Aquatic > Freshwater > Lake > Sediment | place: Indonesia: South Sulawesi...
CGATGCGGTCCTTCATTAACGAGGCGGGCACGGGCAAACTGCCCAGGCGCACTTCAGAGGGGATGAGCCGGAGGGTGTGCTGGCTGAAATCCAGGCTCCCGCCCACGGTCACGACTAAGTCTATCCCTTTCACGTTGACGGTGAGCAGTGTCCGGAGTTTGTCCCCCTTAAGGTGCACCACTGCCCCTTTCAGGGTCACGGCGCCCGCCGGCGGGGGATTGCTCTTGAGACCTTCCTGAATCTTGGAGTTTATCTCCACCTCAGTCAGACGAATCTCGCCGGGCACCTGCTGCTCCTGGGCTTGCGCCAGGCGGGCCATCTTCTCGTCGAAGGACTTCGCGGCTTCCGCGCTGGTCTCGGCCGTCAGCATGGAAGGTCGGCGCAGGAGAAGCCAGAGGAGAACCAGGCTCGCAACGACCAGCACCACCGCTATGTACCCGAAAATTCTCTTGACCATCGGACGGCCTCAGAAAGTAGGGCTCGGAGGCCCAACCAGAAAACGGATCGGGCGGTCGTGCCCCACTACGAGCTGATGCGCGCTTGTTCCACGACGGGTTGCGTAGGATCGATGCGCAGCCAGAGCACCGCACCGAGGAAGAAGATCGCGCTCGAGACGATAATCGGCAAGTCCCAACTTCCGAGCGTTTGAACCAGGAAACCCGTGACGATGGGGAACAAGAACCCCGCCAAGTTTCCCCACATATTCATGCAGCCAGAGACGGTGCCGGAAAGCTCGCGCCCCACGTCCATACACACCGACCAACTCGAGCCCATGGTCATGTCACCACAGAACGAGGCCATGGCGATGGTCAGGACGGCCGTCAGCGGATCCTTAACCCAGACGCTTCCCAGCATGCAGAGCGAACCCAGGAAGAATCCGGCAAAGCCGATGTAGCGCCGGTTCTTCAAATTCCCCGTTCTTCTCACCACAAAGTCCGTTAGCAGGCCTCCGAGCGCGCAACCTATGGAGCCGAAGAACAGTGGCAGGCCGCCGTAGATGCCTGCCTGCAGCATGGAGACGCCACGCGCCTTCAGGTAGGTCGGCAACCACGTGATGTAGAAATACCAACCATACGAGACGCAGAAGTACATCCAGCAGATGGCCCAGATATTGCTGCTCCGCAGCAGGCGCGACCACGGAACTCGGATACGGCCTTCGTGGGGGCAACCGGCTGATGCTTGCCCGCTGCGGATGATGTGCAGCTCCGCCGCGTTGACCCCGGGTTTCTGTTCCGGCCGGTCGCGGAACCAGAACCAGAAAAAGACGGCCCAGATGATACCCACCACGCCGAAGATCCAGAAGGTCGGACGCCAGCCCGTGTGGGCGATCATGAACACTACCAGGCCCGGCGCGAATGCGCCCCCCAGCCGGCCGCACATCCACATCAGGCCGGTCGCGAAGCCCCGCTCCACGCCCGGCATCCAGCGGGAAAAGACCTTGGCCGAGTTCGGATACATGCCGGCTTCCCCGGCCCCGAACAGAAAACGTACAGCGACCAGAGTCCACAGGCGGCTTACTACGCCAGTAAGCGCGGTGAAAATGGACCACCACACCACAATCCGCGTGATGACTTTGCGGGGCCCGATGTAATCTCCCAACCAGCCGCCGGGCACTTCAAACATCGCATAAGCGATGGCGAAAGCGCTGAACACAGCACCCATCTGGACCGGCGTCAACCCAAGGTCAGCGGAGATGTAGGGGGCGCTCCCGGAGATACAGACCCGGTCGAGATAGGTGATGACCGAGAGCGAGCAGATGAAAGCGAGTACGACGTAACGCAGGCGCGAGGCAGGGCCACGCGCGAGGGTGCTCACACCTCTGGTGTCAAGGGAATCCGACGTGGCATGCTCGGTCATGTTTTGCTGGGCAATTGTTCCAGTCAGAAGAGTGAGTTGATTGTCGCTCCTTGCTCCTCACATGCCAGGAAACGCTTCCACGGTGGAGACAATCTACTTGCCACCACCGACGCAGCACAGGAGGACGAAGGTATCTACATCTGACGGCTTGCCTCGCTCTGCTGCCTGAAGCGCCCGAGGATACCAGGGGTGACTAACCCCGCGCAACAACTTGCGTCGGCGGGCGAACACTCCTACCGCCCTGGCTCGCGTCGGCTGACGAGATGGCAAACCTGAGGAAAACGGGATTCGTCCCGATTGACATGCCCGTCAGGGTGTGCTACCAACGATTATCCGGTAGAAAACCAGCATGGGCGTTGAAGAACTCCAATCCGCCTGGGAACTCCTCAAGGAGGCCTACCAGTACCAGATGGGGGGCGACTACGACATGGCCGTCGAGCTGTATAAGCGCTCCCTTGATCTCCATCCCACAGCCGAGGCATACACGTTCCTGGGTTGGACCTACCGTTTCCAGGGGAAGCTCGATGAGGCCATCGCCGAGTGCAAGAAAGCCATCCAAATTGACCCGGAGTTCGGCAATCCCTACAACGACATTGGCGCCTATTTGATTGAGAAAGGTGAGTACGACGAGGCGGAGTCCTGGCTGCTGCGCGCTCTCCAGTCGCATCGCTACGAGTCCTATCACTATCCCCACTACAACCTGGGGCGTGTCTATATGGCGAAGGAGCAATACGCCAAAGCCCGCCACCACTTCGAGCAAGCCCTCAAGCTCTCTCCCGATTACGCCCTGGCTAAAGATGCTCTGGAGCGGTTGAGACGCAGGTTGCAGTAAGTCTTGCGGCCAGAGTCCCGCGCGCGGGCTGCGTTTCCCTGCCTCCCCGCTTCCCTTGTGATATTATGGCGGCGGAGTTGGGGATCAGCGCGTCCCAGGTCGTGACTGTTGATCAAAACTCATGTCGGCATCGCTCATGCAAGCGATTGTGAAGCCTGAACCGAAGCCGGGAGCCCGGTTCCAGGAAGTGGCTATCCCGGACATCGGCTTACGCGATGTCTTAGTGCGGGTGCAGGTGGCCTCCATCTGCGGCACTGACCTGCACATCTACCAGTGGGATCGCTGGTCAGCGCGACGCATTCGCCCTCCGCTGGTCTTCGGCCATGAGTTTTGCGGCGTGGTGGAAAAAGTCGGCGCCGAGGTCAGCACCGTGCGCCCGGGCGACTTCGTCTCGGCGGAAATGCACCTGTCGTGTGGCTGCTGCTACCAGTGCCGGACGGGGCAGAGTCACATCTGCCAGAGCGTGCGCATCATCGGGGTGGATGCGGATGGTTGTTTTGCGCAGTTTGTGCGCATCCCCGAGGCGAACATCTGGAAGATCGACCCGGCCATCCCTGCCGATTACGCTGCGGTGCTCGATCCGCTGGGGAATGCGGTCCACGCCGTCCTAGCGGGAGATATCGCCGGCCTGAGCGTGGCTGTTACCGGCTGCGGGCCCATCGGCTTATTCTCGGTGGCGGTAGCCAAGGCCTGCGGGGCTGGCCCCATTTTCGCTACGGAGGTCCATCCCTACCGGCGCAAGCTGGCCGAGAAGATAGGCGCCACCATAGTCATTGACCCCTCCGTGGCCGATCCCGTGGCGTTCGTGCTGGGCGAGACGGGCGGCGTCGGGGTGGATGTAGTCCTGGAAATGTCCGGCCATCCCGAGGCCATCCGCCAGGCGTTCCAGATGCTGCGGCGCGGCGGGCGCATCTCGCTGCTGGGGATTCCTGCCAGACCTCTCGAGCTTGATTTGGCAAGCGATATTATCTTCCGGGGCGCCGTGGTGCAGGGCATCAACGGTCGCCGGGTATTTGAAACGTGGTACAAAATGCAGGCACTCCTGAAATCCGGCGCCCTTGATCTTGCTCCGTTGATCACGGACCGCATCCCCATGGTGGACTTTGAGCGCGGCATGGAGCTCCTGCTCTCGGGCAACGCGTCCAAGGTGTTGATGTACCCGAACGGGTCGCCCTGACAAATGAGGGGGAAGAACGGGCCAACAGGGAAACGGGACGAGCACTCGCGGAGCGAGGCACGCGACGAAGAGCGAAGCGGAAACAGCCGTGTCGGGGCTTGACTTCATTCGCAGCCGCCATCTGAGAGTTTCCTACGTCGCCATGGTGCAGTGTCTGCGCTGTCGGATTCGTCTGCCCATCGAGGTGGACGCGGAGGACCTGAAGCGTCTCCGAGCCTTGGAGCGCCTGCGCCGGACCTGTGCCCGGTGTCAGCAGGATACCGAGTGGCTGTACTTGCCCATGGGGGTAAGCCGCTGAACGAGTAAGTTGACAGCCGAAAGTTGAAAGTCGAAAAGCGACAACTTCGCCTCTGTTCGTTCCTCGTTTTTGGACTTTCAACTCTTGACCTTCAACCTCACACTTCTTTGCCGGGGTTCCCATGCCCAAAGTCCAACTGCAATACCTGAGTGACGAGCTGCAAAAGCTGCGCGAGCAGAAGCTCTACCAGAAGCTGCGCATTCTGGAGACCGAGCAGCGTCCCGTGGCCCGCTTCGACGGCCGCGAGGTCATCAACCTTTCCTCGAACAACTACCTGGGACTCACCACCCACCCCAAGCTCAAGCAGAAGGCTCTCGCGGCCATCGAGAAATACGGCGTGGGTTCGGGGGCCGTGCGCACCATCGCCGGCACCATGACGCTCCACTTGGCGCTGGAGGAGAAGATCGCGCAGTTCAAGCAGGTGGAAGCCGCGGTGGTGTTCCAGTCCGGCTTCACGGCGAACGCCGGGACGGTGCAGGCCATCCTGGGGAGAGAAGACGTCATCATCTCCGATGAGCTCAACCACGCCTCCATCATCGACGGTTGCCGGCTCTCGCGCGCCGAGATCAAGGTTTTCCCCCACAAGGACGTCGAGGCGTGCGAGAAGATTCTGAGAGAACTCCAGAGCCGGCCCGGGCGCAAGCTGCTCATCACGGACGGCGTCTTTTCTATGGACGGCGACATTGCGCCCCTGCCGGCCTTGGTCAAGCTCGCGGAAAAGTACGGCTGCATCATGATGATTGACGATGCGCATGCCTCCGGCGTCCTCGGGCGCAACGGCCGCGGCACCGTGGACCACTACGGCCTGCACGGGCGCGTCGACATTCAGGTCGGGACGCTGTCGAAGGCCATTGGGGCCGTGGGCGGCTATGTCTGCGCCACGCGCGATACGATCGAGTTCCTTTACCATCGTGCCCGGCCATTCCTCTTTTCCACCTCCCATCCGCCCTCCGTCGCCGCCACCTGCATCGCGGCCTTCGAGGTTCTGGAGGAAGAGCCGGAACGCATCGAGAAACTGTGGAGCAACACCCGTTTCTTCAAGGCGGGGCTGAAGAAGCTGGGCTTTAATACGGGCATGAGTGAGACACCCATCACGCCGGTCATCGTCGGCGACGCGGCGTTGGCGCACGAATTCTCCCGCGAACTGTTCGCGGCGGGCGTATTTGCCCAGAGCGTCGGCTTCCCCACGGTCCCCGTGGGCAAGGCGCGCATCCGCACCATCGTCACGGCGACGCACACCGAAACGGAACTGTCGCGGGCCCTCGAGGTTCTCGAGACTGTCGGCAAGAAGCTGAGGATCGTTTAGACGGACGCCAACCGCCGCCGGCTGGAATGACTGCCAATCCTGCAACCGATTTCCTGGCCCTGGTTTGACTTCGTTCTCCGCGAGCGATTAACATCGCTTTGTGAAACTGCGGCACGCTTGGCGCGCGCTTCTTTTCGTGGCGGGGCTTTCCCTGGCTCTGGGCGCAACTCTGTTGCTTCGCGCGCAGGACTCTGAACGGGCATTAGAGGAACGGATCAGTTCCAGGATCGCTGTCGGCCAGATTGATGCGGCGCTGGAGGAGGCGCGCCAGGCGGTTGTCCGCTTCCCGCGGTCGGCTGCGTTGCAGCAATTGCTGGGGGCAGCGCTCTTCAAGAAAGGCCTGAACGCGGAGGCGCGCGCCGCCTTTCGCCGCGCCGTCGAACTCGACCCGGGCGGGGCGCAATACTACTTCAACCTAGCGCTTGTCGATCTCAGCGACAACAAATATGCCGACGCGGCCAGGTCGCTTGAGGCGTGCGTGCGCCTTGAGCCGGCGAACGCGCAGGCCCGCGTTCTCCTGGGCCGCGCCTACCACAACCTGAACCGCACTCTTCCCGCCATCGAGCAGTTCAAGAAGGCTCTGGCCCTGGCGCCCCAACTGCCGCTCGTCCACTACCACCTGGGTTATGCCTATCAGAGCCAGGGAAAGCTCAAGGCAGCACTGGAGGAATTCAAGAAGGAGATGCAGTCGAACGCCAACTTCTATGAGCCGTACTGGCTGGCGGGAAATATCGAGCTGGGCCGGGGCAACCTGGATGCGGCGGAGGAACTGTTTCGGAAAGGCGTGGGCTTGCGACCGCTGGCCTTCCAGGCTCATTACGGATTGGGCCGTGTCCTCGCGGGCCGAGGGAAATTGGCCGACGCGGAGACTGAACTCCAGAAGGCGGTAGAGCTGAAACCGGATAACGTCGAGGCCCACTACGCGCTGGCGCGAACTTATCAGCAGATGGGAAGGAAAGAGGACGCGGCGCGCGAGTACAAGATCGTGGGCGAGTTGCACGCGCGGAGCCAAGGCCAGCGCTCAGGGATTGCCGGGCGCGAGCAATAGGACGGGCGGCGGCCCTGCGGAGCGGCCGCCTTTTTGCCAATGGTGGAACATCGAGGTCAGGGGCGACATTGAGGATTCTTAGAGGAAAAGTCTTTCCCCTCCTGTGCGCAGCCAGTGTGGCCGTGGTCGTTCTGGCGCTGCGCGGGGCTGGCGGGGACCCGCAGCGGCGCGGCACCCCGCGCCTCACCGCTGCTCGGGCTTCTCCGCTCGCCGACCAATTCGTGGAGGTCTCAGCAAAGGCCGGCATTCGATTCAGCCTCAGCAGCGGCGGCCCGGAGAAACGTTACATCATCGAAGCGAAGGGGGGCGGCGGCATCGCGTGGTTCGACTACGATAACGACGGCTACCCGGACCTCTTTCTGGTGAACGGGTCGACCTTCGAGCACTGGAAGCGGGGCGACAGTCCGCGCTCCCGCCTCTATCACAACAACGGCGACGGCACCTTCACCGACGTTTCGGCAGCCTCGGGGCTGGACCACACAGGTTGGGGCATGGGAGTTTGCGTCGGTGACTTCGACAGCGATGGTTTCGACGACCTCTACCTTACCTACTATGGCGGCAACGTCCTCTACCGCAACAACGGCAACGGCACCTTCAGCGACGTGACGGACCGGGCGGGCGTGCGCGGGCACGGCTGGGGCATGGGCTGCGCCTTCGGCGATTACGACAACGACGGGCGGCTGGATCTCTATGTGGCTAATTACGTGGAGGTGGATATCGCGCGGCTGGGCGAACCGGGCAGCGCGCCCAATTGCACTTATCGCAGTATCGCCACCTTTTGCGGCCCGCGCGGCCTTCCGGGTGGCCGCGACATCCTGTTTCACAATAGCGCCGATGGGTCCTTTGCCGACGTCACCGAACAGGCAGGCATCGATCCCGGTCAGTATTTTGGCCTGGGGGTTGTGATGGGCGATTACGACCGCGATGGCCGCCTGGATATCTACGTGGCCAACGACTCGACGCCTAGTTCTCTCTACCACAACAACGGCGACGGGACGTTCGCGGATGTCGGAGTCCAGGCCGGCGTGGCTTACAGCGGCGAGGGCCAAGAACAAGCGGGGATGGGGACCGACTTCGGGGATTACGACAATGACGGCTGGTTGGATCTGGTGAAGGGCAACTTCTCCGATGACACCAACAATCTTTACCACAACAACCGCGCCGGGACATTTACGGACATGACCTACCCGGCCGGGATCGGCGATGTCACCTGGCCCTTCACCACCTTCGGCGCGAAGTTCTTCGACTATGACAACGACGGGTGGAAAGATATTTTCTTCGCCAACGGCCAGACTTTTCCCCAGATGGATCGCTATCCCACCGGCATCACCTACGCGGAGCGCAAGCTGCTATTCCACAACCGCCACGACGGAAAGTTTGACGAAGTTGGCCTGCGCGCCGGGCCGGGGCTGGCGTTGAAGAGGGTGAGCCGCGGCCTCGCCACTGCCGACTACGACAACGACGGGGACCTGGAAATCATGGTGAGTAACATGAACGACTCACCGGAGCTGCTTCGCCACGCGCGCCAGAATCCCTACCACTCCGTGGTCGTGAAGACGCTCGGCACGCAAAGCAATCGGGATGGCATCGGAACCCAGGTGACGCTCGTGGCGGGCGGTCTCACGCAGTACGACGAGGTCAGAAGTGGCGGGAGCTATCTCTCTTCGAGCGACCTGCGCGTCCACTTCGGGCTGGGAGCGGCTACGAAGATCGACCGGCTGGAACTGCATTGGCCGAGCGGGCAGATGGACGTTGTCCTAAGTCCTCCCCTCGATCACCTCCTGGTGGTCAGAGAAGGCCAAGGGCTTGTCGAAAGCAAACCCTTTCAGAGCGGGGCAGGCCGTAAGTGAAGTCCAGAGGGTGAAGTATGAAAGGAAACAGCCCTCGAGGGCCGTCCAAGGCCGCTGTGGACTGCATCCTTCACATTTCGTGCTTTCTCTGCCTTCTGGGTGGCTTCCTTTACCCTGCGGCGCTGCGGGCTGACGAGTTCAGCCAAGTTTCCCGGTATTCCGTGCGCTTGTTTTCCTACGGGACTCTCGTGGTGGAGGCGCGCATCGGCGACCTGCGGATCGAAGGTTGGGATGAGCCGCGCGTGGAAATCGAAGCAGAGAAACTTGTGCGGGCGGGTTCCGAGGCCAAGGCCCGGCGGCTTTACGATCAGATCCGGATCGAGCTCTCGGGAGGCGACAAGGAGGTCCGGCTGCGCACCTTGTTTCCTCCGCGTAGGCCTTGGCGGTTGTTTCGCGGGGCGACCAAGCTTTCCGTGAACTATCGGATTCAGATGCCCTACGATGCCAACCTCGTCGTGCGCTGTGTGGATGGTGATGTGCGCGTCCGCGGGATCGAAGGGCACCAACAGATTCTGGTGAGTTACGGCGATGTGGAAGTCACCGTTCCCTCCCTGGATCGGCTGCGCGCACTCGAGGCGCGCACGTTCCTGGGGTATGTCCAAAGTGACATTCACGGCGAAGAGGGCGCCGGCTTCGGTCGCAAGGTCTCTTTCTGGAATGCGGAGGGCGCGCAGGATATCAAGGTACGAGTGCGGATGGGCGGAATCTATATCTATAAGGGCGAGTGACCGATGCGCAGCGATTAGGAAGGGAAGGTTATGGCTGCTGATGCACTCTCCTTCGTAGGGTGGAAACCTCCTCGGCCGCAAGGCAAACCCGAAAAACCGGGTGGGCAACAGGCCCGATAGGAGAGGCGAATGGCTTCCCCAAAAGCTTATGAGGACTTCCCGTTTGTCGCGGAGTTCTACGACTACGTCGTGCCCTACCGGGAGCGGCAGGACGTAAAGTTCTTCGTTGAGCTTGCACAACAGGCGGGAAGCCCGGTGCTGGAGATTGGATGCGGAACGGGGCGAATTCTGATTCCCACCGCCCGGGCCGGAGTTCGAATCGTCGGCCTGGATTCCTCCGCGTCGATGCTTGCCGTGTGCCGGGAGAAGCTGGCGCGAGAGCCTCAGGATGTGCAGGCGCGAGTCGAGCTGGTGGAAGGCGACATGCGCCGCTTTGACCTGGGCCGCGAGTTCCGTCTGGCCACCATACCCTTCCGCCCGTTTCAACACCTGATTTCCGTTGAAGACCAGCTCGCCTGCCTGGCCTGCATTCACCGGCACTTGGTCGCAGGTGGCAGGTTGCTACTCGATTTGTTCAATCCTTCTCTGCCTCACCTCGTCGACGACCGATTTCTGGAGGAACTGAACCGCGAGCCGCCCTTCACGATGCCTGACGGGCGGCAGGTGCTGAGGCGTCACCGCATCCTGGCCCGCGACTTCTTCAACCAGACGCAGGAAGTGGAAATGATTTACCGGGTCAGCTATCCGGACGGGCGAGAGGAACAGTTGGTGCAGCGCTTTCCGATGCGCTATCTGTTCCGGTTTGAGGCGGAACACTTGTTGACCCGCTCGCGGTTTCAAGTGGAGAACCTGTATGCCGATTTCGACAAGAGTCCCTACGGCTCGAAGTACCCGGGCGAACTTGTCTTCGTTGCCGCCAAGGTGTGAGCAGCGTTTCGCTCGGCCTCGCTGGAGCAGCGGGCAAACAGGCGAGCTTTGTGCGCCGGAAAACTGGAGCAAGGGGGCGAGGGAGGTTAGAGAGAAGAAAGGTTGTTTGCTGTCGAACCTAGTGGCCCTCGGTCTCGGCTGCCTGTAGCAGCGTTTGCACTTTTCCCCCTCCGTCGCCCGCCGGGGCGCTCACAGGCGAGTTAAAATGGGGCTTGATGGAGAGTGAACAGTTTCTTTCCCCCGCTGCCGTAGAGGAGTATTTGCGCTCTCTGCCTCGCTGGGTCCGCTGGCGCCGGTGGGCAAGCGGTCGGCGGTACCGCGTGACGCTTTTCTCCGACCGGCCAGGGCCGTTGATCGTCATTGCCCACTCCTTTCGCGACGCTGCAATGGCGCAGCAGCTAGCGCACGCCGTGGAGCAGGACTGGCCAGCAGTTCCCGAGCGTTACCGCGAGGCCTACCAGGAAATCCTCGGGAAGGCACCGGGGCTGATTGTCGTCCAGCTTCGGCGGCGGAATGTTTGCGGTTGCCTG
>Ga0315310_10002987_pt1 | contig 10551 bp, 10 predicted proteins | sample TDP5_MG_FD_203630 | JGI IMG/M metagenome (GOLD analysis project Ga0315310, IMG submission 203630) | Freshwater sediment microbial communities from Lake Towuti, South Sulawesi, Indonesia - TDP5 | ecosystem: Environmental > Aquatic > Freshwater > Lake > Sediment | place: Indonesia: South Sulawesi...
TTGCTACCGATCACTCCTCTCTGGGGTCCAAAAAATGTCTTATGAGTCGAACCCGTGACGATGTCCGCTCCTTCTTTGAAGGGCTCTTGAAAATAGGGCCCGATCAGTCCCAGGACGTGGGCCATATCATAAAGCACGATCGGTTTCGGATTCATGGGAGCAATCATTTCAGCAATCTCTTTCAAAGGCTCCTTATAGATCACCATGCTTTTGCCCAGAACGATCAATTCAGGTGTCTGTTCTTCTATGAATTCTTTCGCTTTTAAGAGATCGATCTGGTAAGGATCCTCTTTCAGCACCGGAAAAGGAATAGCGGCTGGCCTCTCGGTCTGCGGATCATTGGCGACAAAGTCTTTTAAGGCGCCCATGGGTTGGGCGCTGAGGTGGCCGCCTCTTCCGAGATGATGGTTCAATACCTTTCTGATTCTTCGCGGTTCACTTCTGCGATCCAGGCGATTCAGGTAATCCACGATCCCGCTAAAGACAGCAGCATTGGCCATTTGACCGCTGATGACCCTCGGCTCAACTTCTGCACACCCTATGAAGCGCCGAAGCTCATCTGCTATCAGGACCTCCGCTTCTCCAATTAACTTCGTTCCTTGATAATAGAAAACATCGGCCTCCTTAAATGCCTTCATCAGGCGGTGTTCAGCGTATCGGCCAGAGGGATCAGAAATGGTAAGAAGCCTGACGAGAAGGGAGGGGGTCGTTTCTGAGGGAATAAGATTGATGGTCTCTCTCTGTCTCCAATGGGTATTCTCAACCACACGGCTGACAAATCTTTCTGTTAAGTCCCTCAGGCTCCCTATCGGCACCTGTTTTTTCTTGGGTTCTTCAATGAGGATTGGCCGGGCATAGGGTGGAGCTTCAGCCGATAGGTGCCTTTCAACAATTACCCCTTCAAACCTCTTCCCTCGCTGCACGATCTCTATTCTTTGCCCTTCTTTCAAATCCGCATCGATATATGCCAGCGCAATGGATCTCATCCTCTTTTCATCTGTGGGCTCGGAAAGGATTCCCCGATCCGAAAAGACCCAATAAGGAATCATCGTCCCACTGGTGACGTGGCCAACGAGTCTTCCGTTAACCAAAACCTCATAACCCTGCCTGGCGATCCCCTGACCGGTGATGGTGATGGGAAGAATCCTCTTAGGAACCAATTGTCTCTCTTTGAGAGGCAACGGCTTTCCACTCTCTCTTGCGGTGACTTCTTCAAATTGTCTTCTCAAAATGTCCGTTCCAATGAATTCCCCTTTTAAAGGAGAAAAACTCATCGCCAATCTTGCTGCCGAAGGAACCGCATAGATGGGAATCTCTTTTCCCTCTGCATCAAGTCCCAATTCGTGACCGTAAAGGGAAAGTCCTGCCTCCAGTCTGAGAGTATCTCTTGCCCCTAAACCGACCGGAACAATCCCTTCTTCTTCTCCGGTTTCAAGGATCTTTTCCCATATCAGTACCATCTTATCAGTCGGCAAAAATAATTCGAAGCAGATAGGTTCTCCTGTATAACCTGTCCTTGAAATGGTGATATAGACGTGTTCCCCTTCCAATTCACAAACCCTTAAGCGATTTCTCCAGGGATCAGGAAGTTTCGAGTAATCTTCTAAAAGGATCTTTTCCAAAACCCTCTTGGCATGAGGACCTTGAAGCGCAATCATTCCAATTTCGTCGGTCTTATCCTCGATGACAAGTCCCTTGAATCGTTTCTTTTGATCCAGGAACCAATCCCAGTCTTTCTCTGTATTCGCTGCATTCACAACGAGGAGGTAATTTGCCTCCAGAGATAGACGATCTTCTTCCAGCCGGTAGAGGTAGGCATCGTCAATCGCACCTCCTCTCTCATTTTGAATCAGAGTATAGTGGGCCACACCAGGATCGAGGGCCATCACACTGTTCGTTAACACATATTGCATAAAAGGAATGGCATCCACTCCCCGAATCAAAAAACGTCCCATGTGGGAGATATCGAAAAGCCCCCCATATTTCCTTGTGCTCAAATGTTCTTCAAGGATGCCCGGCTGATAAGCAACAGGCATCTCCCAGCCAGCAAACTCTACCATCTGAGCACCATGCTTTTTATGCCATGAATTGAGCGGTGTCCTCTTTAAATCCTTCGCCATTCTTCAACTCCTTCGATTCTTTCCTAATATGTTCAGATAAATAACTAACCTTCTAACACATTCTACCTAAGATTGAAAAGGTAATCAATTCTCATGTAAGCCTCTCTTGTTCCGTGATAGATCTCAAGGGGCATATCGCTGTCCCAGGAGTTTCAAATCAAGTCCCGATCATAGGTTACACCTAATCCTCAAATCTATCCAATGAAGCAGTTTGAAGATTACTAATGGAAAGGGAGGATGGAAGCTAACGCAACAGCCGAAACTCGCCCACTTCCCCAACCACTTTTCTCTTTTCCAGCTACTCCAGCCTTGCCGGACGGTAAATCGGTCTTATGGATATAGCCATTATCAAGCCAGCAATAGCGACTGCAATGCAGACCATGAAGGCTCTCTGATAGCTACCAGTTAAATCAAATATCCTCCCCGCCACAACCGGCCCTATACCACCCCCGATTGTGCTCCCAAATATCGTTATCCCTAAAATCACGCCCTGACTTCTGAGCCCGAACAACTCGGCTGGCCACAGCGACATCATACATAGTATCTCACCATAGGCTATTCCGAAAACAATGGCAAATATATAGAGCATCCACAACTCCTTAGCCACCAAAAGCCAAATGAATCCCGCCCCCATTAAAATAAGAGCAGCTGTAATCGTTGGTTTGTTCCCAAACCTGTCAGAAACGCCACCTCCCATAACCCTACCAACAAGACTGCTAAGACCGACAATAGATAGCACAGAGGCGGCACTCATTGGTGAGATTCCCAGCCCAGTAGCATGGACGACAATATGGACTATAACGATTTGTATAAAGAAACCGGCACAGACATAGATGAGAAAAAGTATCCACAATTGCACTGTACGAACTGCCTCTCGAAGAGAAAGACCTGCCACGTCCAAATTCGGCCTGTCTGCCACTGCCGTCTCCGCACCATATGGCGATAAGCCCTTTCTCCCTGGATCCCGTATCAAGAGTTGGGCTAACCCCACAATTAATATGAAGATACCAATACCTATGATGGTAAAGGAAGTGCGCCAACTATATATAGAAACGAGCCAGTAAGCTATCAGAGGCATAACCAGAGTCCCGACGCCTGTGCCAGCAATTGTCATGCCGGTCATTAGCCCTCTTCTCTTGACAAACCACCTGGCCACTGTAGAAAGTGATGGGGCAATACCACCACCCATGCCCACACCCACTATCAGCCCATAGAACAGATATAGATCCCAGATAGCGCTTATCTTTGACATCAGAAAATAGCCTAAACCTAAAAGTGAGCCAGAGCATGACATGACTACCCTTGGACCAAACCTATCATTTAACCTTCCAGCGACCATAGCAACAGCCCCACTGAGTATGAAACATAGTGAGTAGGCTCCCGAGGCTATAGCTCTTGTCCACCCGAACTCAGTTAACACTGGTTTAAAAAAGACGCCAAAGGAATACAGCGTGCCATACATTGACACCAAGATAAGAAAGCCAGAAATGACCACTATATAACCATAGAAGAATTTATGCTGCCCTTTTTGGTCATAGCTCAAGGGTCACCCACCTTCATCGGGAAGAGATGCAATGACTCTCTTCATTCCCGTTCACTATAGTTGCTTGTTGGGTTCGTCCATCTCTTGTTTGCCAGGACTACAGACGTTACTACCTGTCGCTTCGGGATCGTCCAGTACTTACTGAGTAATCGGTTCTTCTCTTCTTCGGGAAGAAGTCGATAGCCGTTCTTCTTATAGAACGCTATAGCCCAAGTTGCGTCGGCCCATGTTCCGATCAGTATCGGTTTCTCTGTTGTGGACTCAAGGAAGCACAGCAAACGGGTCCCAATTCCCTGCTTCCTTTTGTTTGATCTCACGTACGCATGACGAATGAGAGTCACATCCCTTTTGTCCTGAATCCCCATTACACCAATCAAGGCGTCTTCTTCCTCAAATCCCCAGAAACAAACCTGATCCTCAATCTCATGCTTTAGTTCTTCTCTGGACATGTACGGTTCGTGCCAGCAATCTACCGGTATCACCTCTTTGTATGCTTGCGCTGCCTCGTTGATGATCTCGAGAATCATCTCAAAGTCAGAACCTGTGCACTTCCTGATCATGATCCACTTCCTTCAGCCCAGCGACGGAATTGAGTGGGCTCACCTTAAGACATTGCAAGTCGATAAGAGAACAGGGCCATATCATAACTGTCCAAAAGTAATACAGATTCAAAAAACAGAGATGATAAACCTTAGGCCGAAGATAATTAGAATTGCAGAACAGACACTGAACACTATTTCGTGGATCTTATTATTCCATAAATGTTTTGATTTAAATGTTGCTAAGGACACAAATAGGCTCCAGATAAAATCACAAAACCAATGAACGATAGCAAATAAGAGAAAACCTATAAATCCAAAGGCATTAGCCATTAAAATCAGAGTTGCTCCTATCGTGGACCACCACACGAAAAAATATGGATTTGAACTTGTGGTTATTATTCCAGCTGTGAGAGAACTGTATGGTAAATCTCTACCTTCCGCTGCCATACTCTTTCTCCCTTTAAACATCTGGATGCCCATAAAAATAAGCATGACTCCTCCTACCAATCCAATAACCATTTTAATAGTGTCGGAAGTGAAAAACTTGGCAAATCCAAGATAGATGAGGAATATCAGAGGAGCTTCTATGATGCCATGCCCTAAAGCAATAAGGACACCAGCATTTTTGTCCTTGCGCCCCTTAGCCATTGTTACCGCGAATACAGGGCCCGGCATCATGATGGCACTCATAGAGATAGAAATTACCGAAATTAAAAATAATAAAAGATTGATAACTCCTTCCATAATCCTTTCCGACCGGGGGGCAGACTTGATTATTGAGTTTCAGGCGAAAATCAGCAGCGCCTAATAACTCCAGCGCCTGCCTGCCGTCAGGCAGGGATGGCTGATAGCCGCCCCTGCATTTGATGGCTAACCCATTCTCCTGGTGAAGATATACCTCCAAAGGGCTTTTGAGGGAGATCTTCACTCCAATCTCCCGTCGATTCGAAGCTGAGTCACAATCTCCATGATTTTGGGCAAAGCCTCTAAGGCTGCCTTTTCTCCTTCGAGGATCGCCTCGTGCCTCTTTGAAAAATCAGCCGAGCCGATGTGACCGACGTTCGGCCTGATCACCGCATCGGCCCGAGAAAGCTGTACAGATGCGAGTTTTGAATACATGATATTAATCGAATGGAGAATGGTTTCAATTGTATTTCCAGGCGGGGTCTGTTCAATCCCTGCTGAGATATCCACAGCAATAACAACATCTGCCCCAAATCTTTTTGCAGCATCCACTGCCACTGGACTGACCACGCCTCCATCGACATACATCTTGTCACCGATTTTTACAGGGCGGAATACGCCCGGTATGGAACAGCTCGCCCTCACCGCTGTCCCTGTATTCCCTCTACCAAAAACGATCTCCTGGCCATTTTGAATATCCGTTGCGACGGCATAGAAAGGAATTCTCAATCTCTCCATCGGAGAGTACTTCAATGTTTTGTTCACGAATTCCTCAAGTTTCTCTCCCTTGATGAACCCATTGTCTGGAATGGTGAGATCAACAATATCTCCTTTTTCTATCGAAAAAGACATCTTTTGAAGTTGGAAAGCATCAAGCCCGTAAGCATAAAGGCTTCCGACCACGCTTCCTACACTCGTCCCTACAATCATATGAATTGGAATCTTGTTAGCCTCCAAGATCTTGAGCACGCCGATATGGGCAAATCCCTTTGATGACCCAGCGCCCAGCACCAAGCCGATCTTTGCTGGCTTGGGAGGAGGTTGGGTAACCGTTGGAACTTGGACAGGTGGGATCTCTTTAAGGGTGCATGAGATGATCATCCGCATAAAAATAATAATTATGACAAAGACTCGAATGAGATAGACTTTGCCTCTCTTCATGATCTGTCACTCCCAAAAATTCTTCCTACTTAAATCAATTGAGAATAATTTGCATATTTTCAGTCAATTTTTTTTGACTTGACCTCCCAATCATTCCTAATCTTCTAATAAAGCGGCGGTTGTCAATAGCCCGAAGTTGATCCACCATGATATCTGATTTTTCTACGAGGCCTGCTTCCCCCTTTCGAAGGTGCACCCGGAGGATATTGGATTCGGGATGGATTTGGGTTGTTAAAGGACACACAATCGTGGAGGGATGGTGATTATTGAGGAGATCAGTTTGAACCACTACAACTGGTCTTGTTTTCCCCGGCTCTGTCCCGAACCTTGGACTTAAATCGGCAAGATACACATTCCACTTTTTAATTTCCATCGTCTCCCCCGGGTACACCCTCTTCAAACTTCTCAAATTCTTCTATGACATTCATAGAATCAGCTGCCACGATAATCGATTCCCTGATCAATTTGTTTTTGAGGAGTCTACGAGCAATAAGTTTGTTATAAAAATGGATGGCCTCATTGATGTAAGCATTTCGAGGAAGTTTTACCTTTTTCAAAACCTTCTCAGTTTCTTCAAAGATTGCGTCTTGAAGCTTAAGGGAAAGATTCTTAGACATAAATATGCACCTCCTGATATGGTATTACTATTAGCATATACCAATATCATTTTTCTATCAAGAAATTTTATGAGGTAGGTAGGTAACTTTCGAGATCTCGTTGTTATAAGAGTCAAAGGGCGATGAATCGCGGTTTTCTTCATTCGTGCCTGGGTTCACACTCGATCTTTCCACGCTCCCAACCATACTGATTTCTTCAGGAGGGGTACATTCCTTCTATGATTGCCCCCCGATCTTACCAATGCCCAACTTGAGGGTTATCTTGTGAGGATCGGACTGCCAGGGCCAAAGAGCGGCATAGACGACTTTGGTCGCATCCTTCCTATAGAAAAAAGATTGTTCAGTTCGAAGGCCGCCCAACTCATCAACTACCTTCTGGATTTCTTCCGGAAACTTTGCATTTTCCCCAGGTTTTTTAGCCGCCGGCCCCAGATGTTTTATTAATATTGTTTGCAGCGATTCAAGTTCCATTCTATCAACGACAGCTTCGAGATACTCCGAGCCTTGCGAGTTCGGCCTGATCTCCAGACTAAGTGTTTCTTTTATCTCCTCAATCAGATTCATCGTTACCCCCAAAGTTCTTAAATTTTGTTAAACCTCAGTTGATACATGCCTTCCTGCAAAGGTGTGAGTGCCACTGCATCGAATCCCATCAAACATCTGGGCGGCGTGAAAGGAGCTTCGAATAAATGGACCAGAGGCCACTGATTTGAAGCCCATCTCTTCCCCTATCTTCTTATACTCCTCAAACTCCTCAGGAGGAACGTATCGGACTACAGGGAGACGATCAACCCTCGGTTGAAGATATTGGCCGATGGTTAAGAAATCACATTTGACTCTTCTCAAGCCCTTGAGTAATTCGATGACCTCCTCCCCTGTTTCTCCGAGTCCAAGCATAAACCCTGATTTGGCAAAAATATAGCGATAATTCTCTTTAGATCTTTTAAGCAAATTAAGTGATCTTTCGTAGTCCGCTTGCGGCCGGACTCGGGGGTAAAGTCGAGGAACGGTTTCGATGTTGTGATTCAGAACATCTGGAGATTCTTCTAAAACTTTTATCAGCGAGAAGGGGTCCCCTCTAAAATCCGGGATCAATACTTCAACTTTTATGGTCTGATCCAAACTTCGAATGGCTCGAATCGTTTTGGCGAATTGGGATGCTCCGCCATCCGGCAGATCATCCCTTGTCACCGAAGTGATCACCACATACTGAAGACCCATCTTTTTAACAGCCTGAGCAACATGTTTTGGCTCTCCTTCATCGGGCGGGAGGGGTCTACCATGTTCAACGGCACAGAAGTTACAATTTCGCGTACAGATTCTTCCGAGAATGAGGAAAGTTGCTGTCCCTTTTGAAAAACACTCTCCGAGATTTGGGCATCGGGCCTCTTCGCAGACGGTATGGAGGTTTGTCTCATCCAGGATCGACTTTACTTTGGCGAGATCCTGAAATGGCGGGATCCGTTTCTTTAACCATGGAGGCTTCATCAAGATTTTTGTCTCCAAATCCCCCCAACCCCCCTTTACTAAAGGGGGGGAGAGGGGGGATTATATGCCCTTTGCCTCACTTACGTAGAGGTTTTGGAAGATGGACGGCCAATCCGTTGACATTGAGAAAGGCCTCTTTTAAAGCCTCTGGAGTTGTTGGATGGGCCTGAATGAATCTGGAAAACTCTTTTGTTTTAACCCCTTGTCTCACGAGAGAAGAAGCAATTGAGATTAGATTGCTGGCATCATGGCCGATGATGTGAACTCCTAAGATCTTATCATCCTCCTTGCTTGCAACAACCTTGATGAGACCATCAGGCTCTCCTGAGATCAATGCAGCCGGATTGGAACGAAGAGGAAAACGACCAATCTTGATCTCTCCCTTAGCTTTTGCCTCTTTCTCAGTTAGACCGACAGAGGCGATCTCCGGATAGGTGAAGATGCAGACGGGAATAGGAGTGTCCTCCATCTTCCGATTCATTCCCATAAGATTCTCTGCAGCCACGACTCCTTGCTCCGATGCCACATAGGCAAGGAGAATTCCTCCAACTGCATCACCTACGGCATAGATATGGGGTGTTGTCGTCTCCATGCGGTCGCTGACTCGAATCCCTGCGGATGAAGTCTCAATACCTGCCTTTGAAAAATTCAGTTCCAAATTGGGAATTCTGCCTACGGATAGAAGTAATTTCTCGGCGGATACCTCTTCAACTCCCTGTTGTGTCCTTACTGTGACTCTTAATCCTTTCTCCATTGGATGGATATCTTCAACCTTGGAGTTTGTGAAAACCCTTATGCCATCCCTTTCCAAGAACCTTCTAAGATTACGGACCAGTTCTCCTTCAAGACCAGGAAGAATGTTTTCCAGAATCTCAATCAGCGTCACCTCCGAACCCAATGCATTAAATATCGTAGCAAACTCAACGCCGATATACCCTCCACCAACAATGACGATTTCCTTCGGTATCTCCCTTATCCTCAGTGCCTCGTCACTGGTGATGATCTTCTCGCCATCAGGAGAGATACCAGGGAGGTTCTTCGTTTTTGAACCAGGGGCAAGGATAATCGCATCAGCTTCAATAATCTCCTTCTCTTTTTCTCCGCTCAAGAGAACCACCTGATTCGATCCTAAAACATCGGCATGGCCGGACTTGATAGTCACCCGATAAGACTCCAGGACCATCTCGATCCCCTTCACCAACTCCTGAACCACCTTCTCCTTCCGATCCATGATGGATTCGAGAGGATTGAATCCTTTTTGGATGAGGGACTGAAAGACCGGGGAACGTCTGAGGATCGTAAGGAGTTTAACATCTGAGAGGAGCGACTTCGTAGGAATGCACCCACGATTGAGGCAGGTCCCTCCGATCTTATCCCTTTCGATCAGGATAACCTTCGCTCCCAATTGAGAAGCTCGAATGGCCGCCACATAGCCACCTGGCCCTCCTCCGATGACAACTACTCTTTTTTGACCCATGTAATTTCCTAACCTCCCCTCTACCGAAGCACCAAATAGGCTTTGTAATTCCTGAACCATCAGTAATGGGTCCCAAATCCCAATTTCCAAATCCCAAAAAAGCTCCAAATTCCAATATCCAAATGACCAAAACGTGTTGTTTGAGATTTCGAACATTGATCATTGGAATTACGTAGAAAATAGATTTCAAATCCCCCCAACCCCCCTTTTCTAAAGGGGGGAAGGGGGGATTAAATTTTCATAGTTCGTGGGTGGCCAGTTGGCCATGACTAATTTATTTGTTATTTGGTGCTTGGAATTTGGTGCTTATTCAGAAATAAGAACTTCTGAAAGAATCTTCCTCTCCCACTCTTTTTTAAAAACCTCTTCGAAGTGAAAAATGATCCTCTCCGCCAAACTTTCTCGGGAAATCTTGGTGCCGAGGATCTTTGACATGGTGGTCATCTTCTGTCCTAAAAGACCGCAGGGGTTAATCAGGTCGAAGTATTTCAGGTCCGTTTCGTAATTTAATGAAAACCCGTGAAACGAAACCCATCGCTTGATCGCAACACCGATGGACGCAATCTTATCCCCACCCACCCAGATTCCCCGATTGGAAGTGTCTCTTCTTCCCTCGATTCCGAAATCTTTTAGAACACGGAGAATAACCCTCTCCAGTTGATCCACATATCGAATAAGACGGTATCCATAATCTTTGAGATCGAGGATGGGGTAGACCACCATCTGCCCGGGCCCGTGGTAGGTGATATCGCCTCCTCTCTCGACGTGGAAGATCGGAATCTTCATGGCCTCAAGGATTTCTGGAGAAACGATTAGATGCGATCGGTTTCCGCGCCTTCCCAAGGTGATCACATGGGAATGTTCTAAGAGAAGAAGAAGGTCCGGTAATTTGCGTTCCACCCGTCCCAACCAGAGACGA
>Ga0315310_10002988_pt1 | contig 10551 bp, 12 predicted proteins | sample TDP5_MG_FD_203630 | JGI IMG/M metagenome (GOLD analysis project Ga0315310, IMG submission 203630) | Freshwater sediment microbial communities from Lake Towuti, South Sulawesi, Indonesia - TDP5 | ecosystem: Environmental > Aquatic > Freshwater > Lake > Sediment | place: Indonesia: South Sulawesi...
CCGGATTGAGAAATTCCGTCGCTGAATTGAAAGGCGCCATGGACCAAGGGATTGCCAAGTTTTCGAGTTGTGGATCGATACTTTCAGTCTCAGAGAACATTCAAATTAATACTGGGGTCTTGAATGGGATGGGTACGCATCTCTATAAAATAAAGCAGTCGAAGAAAATTCCAGATTTACGCTACAACTTAAAATCGAAACCCGTTGGACCTGAACTGAAGAAGGCATTTCAATTGCAATGGCTTATTCCGGAGGCCGGATTCAAGCGTGAAGATATAATCGACCTTGAGCGCCTACGATGGCCAATGGAAGAAGAGAAGGAGGAAAGTTCGGAGGAAGAGTGAAATGGTCGTGAATGGGTATAATGGAAAGGTATTATGGGTCAATTTAACAGATGGCTTATTCAGAGAAGAGGAGATCTCAGATACAGATGCGCGAAAATATCTCGGCGGAAGTATTTTAGCAGCAAAGTATATTCTAGAGAAAGTTCGAGCTGAAACAGATCCGCTTTCCGCGGAAAATTTACTGGTTTTCGCCATCGGGCCGATGGTCATGAATTTCGCTTCTACCTCACGCTATGCGGTTGCCGCTAAATCCCCCTTAACCGGCATTTGGGGCGAAGCAAGTTCCGGCGGACGATTCGCCCATCAAATGAAAAAATCAGGGTTCGATGCATTTATCTTCGAGGGAATTTCTGAAAAACCCGTCTATCTATGGGTCAATGAAGGCCAATATGAGCTGCGTGATGCGACCAGTGTTTGGGGTAAGGATACCTTTGAAACCGAGGAACTTTTGCTCCAAGAGACCCACAAAAAAGCGTCTGTTGCCTGTATTGGCCCCGCTGGCGAAAGGCTGGCGAAGTTAGCCTCCGTTATGAATGATAATGGCCGAGCGGCAGGACGGTGCGGCTTAGGGGCTGTAATGGGCTCAAAAAACCTCAAGGCCATTGTGTGTTTCGGTACCAAGCAGTTTAAAATACGGGAGCCGGACAAAATAACTTACGTCATTACACAATTAGGTGCTTCTGCAGGAGATATGTCCACTTTGGGCATGGATCGATTTGGCACAGCCATGATGTTGGATATGTTTTGGCCCGTGGGCGACATTCCAGTGAGAAATTGGACGATTGGTCTATGGGAACAAGAGGGAGTTACTCCATCTGAAGTCTATGCGCGGATTGGCGGAGCACGCATGCGTGAAACTATTCTCAAGAAGCGCTATGCATGTCTAGGGTGCCCTGTTGGCTGTGGTCGGGAAGTAAAGATTGATTCTGGACCTTATCAAATGGAAGGTCCAGGTCCCGAGTACGAGACCTTGGGCGCTTTTGGATCTATGTGTCTAAATGATAATCTGGAGTCGATCTGTAAAGCGAATGACCTTTGTAACCGGTATGGTTTAGACACTATTTCGGTAGGAGCTACCGTGGCTTGGGCTATTGAAGCATATGAAAAAGGAATCATTTCCAAAGAAGATATTGGGTTTGAACTCAATTGGGGCGATGCGGAAGCTATTGTGAAATTGACAGAGATGATTGCAAAAGGTGAAGGAATTGGTCAATTATTGAGTAACGGAACGGTCGCTGCGGCAACAGAGCTCGGTCAAGGATTGGATCTGGCAGTGCATGTTAAAAAGTTGGAACTACCCATGCACGACCCCCGCGCATTTCATAGTATGGCCGTTCAATATGCGACCGGTAATCGAGGAGGAGCGCATGTCGAAGGATGGTCAATGATGGGAGAGATTGGCTTCATGCCAGCAGAGTTTGGGATCGAATTCGCCCCAGGTCGGTTTGAGACCAGAGGAAAAGGATTGATCGCTGCAAGAATTCAGGATTTCTCGACGCTCGCGAATGCCGCAACTATGTGTTTGTTCGTTTCCCTGCCCTTTTCACCGACCTTGTTAGCGCAAATCCTAAACGCGATAACCGGCTGGGACCTCACTCCCAAAGAGCTCATGAAGATCGGCGAACGCGGATTCAACATGAAGCGCGTATTTAATGTCCGGTGTGGAATACGACGGAAGGATGATAACTTATCGCCGAAAATGTTTAAAGCGGTGGAGAAAGGCGGACATGCGGGACAAGTTCCGGAATTGGATAAAATGCTGGATGATTACTATAAAATACGACGCTGGACTGAGGATGGAATTCCAACTAAGGAACTGCTCTTGGACCTCGATCTTCCTGAATTGGCTAAAGAATTGTGGAGCTAAATTTTTTAAGCCTTTTTTTTCTTTTGAGCTATTTTATCCTTTACACGTCTTTTTTTAATTTATTAATATTTTTTAGGGAGTAGAGAAGCTGAACGTAAGATTTAAAAATACTTCTAATTTACTTTTTAATTTACCTTCTAACTTCCCTCCTTAGAGAGGGACCGAGATAGATGGGGAGATAATTATGGACTCATATTCTATGAATACGGCGTTGAATTATGTATTAGAAGGATTTGACTATATTATCGCACTTTTTATTTTTCAAATTGGGTTATTGTTCATGAGAAATTGGTATAAGGAAGTTAAAAAACAACTAAAAAACGCAATTGTTTTAGGTTTCGGTTCATATTTCATCTTCTTTTCGATTGGGTTGTTTATTGCTTTCTATATAGCAAATCACACAATGCCCATTCAGCAATTTGATTTTTATTACATCTTTTCGATTTATTTGAGGGGAATTGCGGGATTTATTCTCGCTTTTTTTTTGGAGCGCACAATTCAATCAATCTTAAAGACCCGATATTTGATTTCACTGGCATTAATTGGGATATTTTTGATAGTCCCGTTGTTTATAGTAACGCAGCATGTGTATTCAATTTTGAATTCAATTAACCTTGTTTTAATACTATTTCCTGCAATTTTCACCCTTTATTTCATTAGAAATGCCTTTGGTAAAGTACGGCAGAAATTAATCATCTCATTACCCGGATTTATTCTTCTTGGTTCTGGACTCTATATAATGACATCGGGAATTCTAGATTTAATGGAATTAACTTCCATTTTCTTTTTAACTATAATATTATTGCTAAAATTATTGATTCTAGTGGGGATATTTCTTGTGATGTATGGATTTAATGGGTATCCCTTTATCTTAGAGTCCCAATGGAAAGAGAATTTGATCTCCTTACAGATTATTGATAAAATCCGCTTGAAAATTTTATTTCACAAGAATTTTTTGGAGAACCCCATAAAAAGTGAGGAGATATTTGCAGGGGGGATTTCAGGAATAGAAAAACTTGTCAAACAATTTACCGATTCCCATGAAGGGATAGATATAATTAAATTGGAGAATAGGTTAATTCTATTATCGCATGGGGAGAAAATTATAACAGCGATGATAGTCAAAAAGAATATTCAGAATGCCCACTCTATTTTAAAAGAAATTACTAAAAAGTTCGAATTTTTCTTCTGGGATTATTTGAAATATTATGAATCGTATAATTCTATTCTTAGCCAATCGGAAATTTTCAGGCCAATGGAATTGCTAATTCGCCAATTAATAAAATTTTAAAGGTTAAGTAAAAATGGTTGACTATCCTATCCCCCCTCCATACCAAGAACTCCTAATTTCAGTAGATATGATCATCGTATTCATCGTTCTGGAAATTTCCTATATTTTTTTTATAAATATTGGAAGAATAAAAAGAATAGAATGCCCTCTGTAGTTGAACTGGATTGGGGAATTATTTTCGGGATCTTTGGGATTGCCTTTGCTTCTTTTCTCTATGGAGATAACTTTGCCCCAGAATCGCGTGGTATATTTATTATGATCGGATATCTTTCACTAAATATTGGCGCAATTCTGTTTTTTTATCATATCGAGTCTTTAAAATTACGAAAACATAAATTAATTTACACTCCTTTTTTTTACTTCAGTCCTTTTCATCCTTATTATTCTCTATATTTTCTGGCCCTCAATCCTACAATTTATTGCAGGTACATTTTTTCTTATTGCATATATTGTAATAATTGGTTACTTTTTAACGATTGTTAAACGAATTTATGCTATCTATAAATTCAATTCAGTGGGGCTTCTACTAGGAATTGTTTTTTGGCTTGCAGGCTTTTCTGGAAATTCCGATATTGCTATTGACCTTTTTAACGGCTTCTATATCCGAGTGATTGGAGATATTTTGATCATAACTGGAATGATTTTGGTCGGATTCTTTCTAAACAGCATCCCAACTTTAGCTGAGCTTGGATGGCAGAAGAAATTGAAATACATTATTATGACCACGCCAGGGGGCGTAGGGCTATTTATTGAAAATTTCCAGGAGAGAAAACCCATAGATGAACTACTTATAGCCGGAGCTCTCTCGGGAATCAATATTTTTATGGATACAATGATGAAGGATCCTGGAAAAATAAGAGTAATTTCTAGAGGGCAAGAAAAGTTTTTACTCCATGAGGGAAAATATACAATTGGCATTTTAGTAGTGGAAGAAGAGTTGGAAATTTTAAAATATCTTCTTAAAGAATTTGTAAGACAATTTGAAGATTTTTATAAACCAATTCTCGAAAATTGGACAGGAAGCGTTGAAATATTTAATTCTAGCAGATTTCTTGTCGATCATATTTTCCGTTCAGAAAATTTGAGTTAATTAATCTATAAAAAAAGGAGAAAAAATAGTTAGATTATCTTTTTTGTATTCGGATTACATCCTTTTTGCCGTTAGATTTGGACCTTTTCTTTACTTCAGGATTCAAGTTCTTTACTTGCTTCATATTTAAAGGACAGCCGAACGCGGGCTCGCCATAAAACAATTGCCTGGTTGTCTATTTTTGCATCTAATCGCAAGATTTCTGCAATTCGTAAATCACGCAGTGTTTTCGATGCTTGGGCAACAATATTATGGACTGCATCCTCCCAACTTGTGGTTGAGGTCCCCACGAGTTCTATCACATCATATGTTGATTCGGGCATTTCTCTATCTTCCTGCTTAATCTATTCTCTACTTCACTTTATGTTTCAAAATCAGGTTCTTCGCCTTCTCCTTCATATTTGAAGGATAACCGGACGCGGGCTCGCCATAAAACAATTTGTTGCTCATCAATTTTTGCATCTAACCTTACTACTTCGGCAATTCGTAAATTCCGAAGCGTCGCTGCTGCCTGGGCTACAATACTTTTAACTGCGTCTTCCCAACTTGTCGTTGACGTTCCCACGAGTTCGATTACTTTATAAACTGATTCTGGCATTCTCTACACCTTTTTAAAATTCTTTAGTTCCTTTAAAAATTGAACTAGTTTAGAATTAGGGAAAGACTCTTTTTTATAGTTTTTGATCTTCATTTTCATGCTATATTAGAAAGTGATGAGAAGTGAATTATTTAGAAAGACCAAACCTTCAAAAAAATTAAACTACCAAACAATTTCGTCAATAAGATTTTTAAGGCGAATTAATATAAAAAACTCATAAAATATCGTAGAGGTCTCATCTTGAGCGTGCCAATCTTATCATTATGGAATCGGATTCAAGGGTTTATTGCAGCTTTTCTATCAGGGCTAATTTTTCTCATTGCAGGAATAGCGGATGTCCCAGTTTTCGGGCAAACCTATATTGAATTTGTATTAAAGTATTTTCCAGGGCTTGATTCTACCACTCAGACTGCGCTGGCTCAGACGCTAAATGTAATGATGTTGATTGCAGATTACACCGGATTGAGTGTTTTGGCAGCCGCTGTTTTGATCCTTCTCGGGAGAGTCAGGATAGCACGAATAATCCTCTTTTTCGTCGTTGGAGTTGGAATATTTGGCTTTGCAGTACCTATTTTCGCAGCACTTTTTCAAGGCGCCTCTTCTTTAGAAATTGCAATCAATAGTGTATCTACAAAATATGCGTTAGCTGCATTATTTGCTTTACTTGCCCAAAATTATGCGAAAAAGGCATAAACTTATGGAATAAATTCAATTTTCTTTTTTTCCCGTAGGTTTTTTTTATTTAATCTGTTTTATAATGATCTCTAATTAAAATTGCTTTGGGAGCCCGACAAAATCTGCCTTTGCCTCAGTTTTATAAATCGAGCTCAAATACTGCTTTATTAACTTGGCCAAAGTAGAAAAAGTAATTTTCTCGCAAAAATTATGGAAAATGAATTCGATAGTTTTAAAGAATGTGGAATTTCAATGCACATTTTAAGAAATTTACTTTTTAGTCTGCGTCTGTTGAGTTTAAAAGGGATTATCTTCTGTTGAATGATAAACTGATGGTAAGATTGGTATGGCAAAAAGTGTTGAAAAACCGAATAAAAAGAAGATTGGAGAAGAAGTAGAAGATCATTTAGAAGATTTAGAGAGTGAAATATTACAAAGTGATGAAAATTCAAGGGGTTCCGAAAGTTTTTTGGGCCCAAATTTAAAAGAGTTGGCTGGAGTTGGTCCAAGCATCTCAGGGAAATTACAAGAAGGAGGTTTTACAACCTTTGAGGCGATTTCTGTGGCATCTCCAAAAGAGCTTTCAGGTGCAACGGGAATTGGGGAAGCGACAGCCGCGAAAATAATTGCATCGGCAAGGAGTAAGTTAAATATCGGCTTTACCACTGCAGAAAAGTTATTAGATGATCGAAAAAAGGTTTCTAGATTATCAACGGGGTCTGAGAAATTGGATGGGCTTCTGGGAGGCGGGATCGAAACACGATCTATAATAGAAGTGTTTGGGGAATTTAGAACTGGGAAAACTCAACTAGCCCATCAATTATGTGTTACAGTGCAAAGACCAATGGATCAGGGCGGGTTAAACGGTTCTGCTCTGTATATAGATTCTGAAGGAACATTTAGGCCTGAGAGGTTGCTTCAAATTGCACAAAGATTCAATTTAGATGGAACGGAAGTATTAAAAAATGTCTTTTTCGCCCGCGCCTACAATAGCGATCATCAGACGCTTATCATCGAGAGCTCACCAAAATTAATCCAAGAAAGCAATGTGAAATTAATCATCGTGGATTCCATTATGAGTCATTTCAGAGCCGAATATGTGGGGCGGGGCACACTGAGTGAACGGCAGCAGAAATTGAATAAATTAGTGCATAAACTCTTGCAAATTGCAGAAGCCTATAATATTGTTGTGTTTATAACCAATCAAGTTATGGACTCACCAGGGATCGTCTTTGGCGATCCGACACGTCCCATTGGGGGGCATGTGTTGGCACATACGAGCACCTATAGATTATATCTGCGGAAATCGAAAGGAACTAAGCGGGTGGCCCGCTTAATAGATAGCCCGTGCCTCCCCGAGGGTGAAGCGCTGTTTGATATTACGGAAGCTGGGATTGAAGATCCTTAAATTGGCTTAATATTTAGATAATATATCACTTAAAAGCTTCATAAAGAACTACCTTGACAGAGAAAAACTTAAGTTCATTATATTTTTCTTTGTATTTTAATTTCTTTTTTGAAGTTATCTTTGATATTTAAGATTTTTATTAAAGGTTAAGAAAAAGTAAGCTGTGCGAAAGTTCAAAGAACTTCTACAAGATAGATTAAAGCAGAAGTTAAATGCAGAGGAACTGCAAATTTTACCGACAGGCTTTCAGACCATTGGCGACAAAGCAATTTTAACGTTAAGACCAGAATTAATGGGCTATAAAGAAGATATTGCATATGAACTATTGGATTTATTTAAAACTATTAAGGGCGTTTATTTAAAAACGGGAGCTATTTTAGGCGATTATCGCACGCCACAAATTGAATTTATTCTAGGTGAAAACTGCCCTGAAATTATCCATAGGGAACATGGAATCGCCTACAAATTTGATATTACAAAAATTATGTTTTCAAAAGGGAATATCAATGAAAGGGCGAGAATCGCTACCCTAGTGAAACCAAATGAGACAATTTTCGATTTATTTGCGGGTATTGGGTATTTCAGCTTACCGATTGGGCGCACAGGAAAGCCGCAGAAAATTTATGCCTTTGAATTGAATCCAACTACCTATCATTATTTGCTTGAAAACATTGAATTGAATAAAATCAATAAAGAAAGAGAGATAATCGTACCAATCCTTGGAGATTCCAAGGTAGAAGCATTGAAGATTCCTGAAAAAGCCGATCGGGTTATTATGGGCATTTTGCCCTCTCCTAAAGAACATATAGATACGGTCTTCCAAATCATAAAAGACCAAGCGATGGTTCATTATGAGGGATTATTGAATGAAAAAGAAACAGAAGAAAATTTGCTAACAGATTTTGAAACTCAAGCAAAAGCATATGACCGGAAAATTGATTTAATTAAAACTAATTATGTGAAATCATATGGGCCAAAAGTGTACCATGTTACATTGGATTTGATTATTCACGAAGCCTTGCCTTAATTTCTTATTTTTGTTTAAAATTTTAAATTGAATATTATTCGAAAAATTTTAAATTGAATATTATTCACCCTGAACCTAGTAAAAGCATATTTTATTCAAAAACTCTTCGAGATTTCCAAACAGGTTTGGAAGGATTCCAGTTTGAATAATGCGAAGACAACATTAAAGTTAGATGAAATAGATCGAAAAATTTTATTTTTTCTTCAGGCAAATAGTAGGATTCCTTACCACCAAATTGGAAAAGAGTTAAAAATTGCTGCAAGCACGGTTCATAACCGAGTTAAGAAAATGATAAGTAGCGGTGTGATTAGAAGATTTGCAGCAATTGTAGATCCGCAAGAGCTAGGGTTGCTTGTTAGCTGGTTAGGAATAAATGTGGATCCGGATAAGATAGAATCAGTTGTCAAGGATCTTGCAAAGTATGAGGAAGTTCAAATTATAGGTACAAGCTATGGAGATCATGATATCCTCGTTCAAATCATTTGTAGGAACGCCAAGGAGCTTGCAGAATTCATAAGGCATAAAATCAAACCAGTTCCTGGAGTAAAGGATGTTCCTGGCATACATTCTTCAATATTTACAGAAATCCATAAAATTGTGAATTGGGTTCCCTTGAAGGAAGGAGTAAAAATCAATACAAAATAGGTATTTAACTGCCGATCAAGGTTTTGACGCGATCGATGAATAATTTTTGGATTTTTTGTTTTTTATTGGAGGGCACCTTCTCCCAGCTTCCAGGAAGAAATTGGATCTTGGATTTATCTAAGTTAAATCTACAGATTAAGCCCTCAGGTCCTTCTATATTATAAACCTTCTGATCGTCTTCAATTTTTACACCAAGAAAGACATCATTATATTCAGAAAGGATTGAGGTAATAACAATAGCTGCTTTTACCTCACCGATAAGAGGTTCATCTTCCATTGGGGATGGCATCATAGGTTGCTCTTGTTCTTCCGGAATCTCAAGAACTTCTGTTTCAGCGATATCTGGAAGGGGAATATCGACTTTAGCCGCAGGTTTAGGAGGACTTATGGCAGGTTTAAGACTCGGTTTTGCAGCAGGTTTAGGGGGACTTGGAGGAGAGGTGCCAAGTTTGGTGGTGGGTTTAGGCGGACTTATGGTAGATGAAATACTTGGTTTAACAGTGGGTTTAGGAGGAGTCGGTTTTGAAAGGACTGCCGCTGTTGATGACTCTGGAGGAACTTCAACCTGGAATTTGCCTACAATATCCTCTATTTTCCGGGTATCATCACCAGCTGATGGCGCTGCAATAGCAGCTTGTACTAAACCATCGCGTTGGGATTTACTTAGTCCATAATAAGCGGGCTGTTCTACGATGCCTTCTATCTGGAATTCTGCCAGAAAGTCAAATCTAATTGTGTGATCTTGAGTAAAAAGCGAGATCACTTTATCGAAATTAGCCTTTTCTTCCGAGTCAGTTTCAATTTTTAATCCATCAATAGCAATAACATCTTTTAATTTACGACCAACAATTGAAGGTCCAATTTCATGCCCATAAGCTTTTAGACTTCGCGCAACGCGCATACTGCCTCTTCGCATTATTAATCCGGTATTTTTTCCCATCCAAAGCCAAATGACTTCATGCAATTCATCCATAATAGCAACAATATTATCATCACTCAAACTTTCAGTGGAAAAGGGTAATCGTTTTGCCGTCCCACTAGATATTTCCAGTAAGATTGCACATTTAACTGCTCCACTCATCTTAAGATCTCCTCATTTTTTATTTTTAATAAATTAAAATCTTAATAGATTCCTTCTATTGTTATCGCTTTATTTTCAATTATTTTGCGTTGAAAATTGGGAAAGTATTTTAATAGTTAATCTACACAAACTATTTTTTAGTTGTCATAATAAAAAGTTTTGTGATGATAAGGTATGTCGATAGAAACTGCCATTCAAAACATATTGCAATTGGATCCGAATGTTCTTGCCATCGCTATTATTAATAACCAAGGAAATATTATTTTTCAGACTTCTAATTGGGATATATCCCCGGATATCGCGGGTGTGTTACAAGTATGGAATATGGGGGGCGGTGGAAGTATATCAGTGCAGGATGTAAGTTATATCGCATTGGAAGCAATTCCCGAACGAATTGTGGCAACAAATGTTCGAGGTCAAGGGCATATTGTAGGGATTAGAGTGCGAAGTGGAGCTGTAATAGCATATGTCAGCCCTCAGGGAGATGCCAGAAGCGGCTTAACTGCATTAATCGAAGGATCTAGA
>Ga0315310_10002990_pt1 | contig 10546 bp, 6 predicted proteins | sample TDP5_MG_FD_203630 | JGI IMG/M metagenome (GOLD analysis project Ga0315310, IMG submission 203630) | Freshwater sediment microbial communities from Lake Towuti, South Sulawesi, Indonesia - TDP5 | ecosystem: Environmental > Aquatic > Freshwater > Lake > Sediment | place: Indonesia: South Sulawesi...
CCGCCTCCATGCCTTCCCATGCCTCCGTATGTGTCCACCATTATCTTTCTTCCCGTGACGCCTGAATCACCCTGGGGCCCCCCTATCACGAACCTTCCAGTTGCATTGATGAAATACTTCGTTTTCTTATCCAGAAACTCCTCTGGAATGACTTTCTTGATAACCTCCTCCATAATCCCTTCCCTGAGGATGGCGTTCTTCACATCCGGGGAATGCTGTGCAGCTATAACAACTGCCTCTACCCTTCGTGCGGTTCCATCTTCATATTCTACGGTAACCTGGGATTTCCCATCAGGCCTTAGAAAATCAAGGATTCCCTTCTTCCTGACCTCTGCAAGCCTATGGGTTAATCTGTGGGCAAAAGTTATTGGCATTGGCATCAGCTCAGAGGTTTCATCGCAGGCATAGCCGAACATAAGCCCCTGGTCCCCTGCTCCTTGATGTAACCTGCGCTTTTTGTTCACTCCCCTGGCAATGTCAGGGGATTGCTTCTCAATGGCCACAATGACGGCACATGTTTCATAGTCAAACCCCATCTTTGCATCTGTATAGCCGATCTCCTTTATGGTTTTCCTCACAACCTGGGGAAAATCTATCCTTGCCTTTGTGGTGATCTCCCCTGCCAGCACAACCATGCCTGTCTTTACCAGTGCTTCACATGCCACACGGCAGTGCTTGTCCTGGGCAATAATGGCATCCAGAACAGCATCGGAAAGCTGGTCACAGATCTTATCCGGATGCCCTTCTGTTACAGATTCTGATGTGAAGTAATATTTCATTTCTGACATCTTATTCCTCCTGTCAATCCACGATGAATTCCCCACCATCTACACCAATTACATTGCCTGAAATCCACTGGGATCCCTCGTGACACAATAGAGCAACAGCCCTGGCAACATCCAAAGGTGTGGTCATACGCCCTCCCGGATTTCTCTCGGTAGCAAGTTCAATCATTTTCTCATGGCCAGGTATCTTTCTCAATGCAGGCGTGTCTGTTACGCCGGCCCTTACTGCATTAACCGTTATCCCCATTGGAGCAAGCTCCAGGGCAAGCTGCCTTATATAGGATTCCAATGCCGCCTTTGCCGCTGAAACAGCGCCGTAGGCGGGCCAAACCCTTTGTCCCCCTGCGCTGGTCATTGCCAGAATCCTGCCGCCCTTCCCCATGAGTTTCCTTGCAACAATGTCCTGAATCCAATAGACGAGGCTGTTGGCCATGACATCCATGGTCATTTCGAGTTGGGCGCTGCTGAGGGCTTCCTTTGGATCAACGGAAATAAACGGCCTCAGGGTCCCAAATGCCAAAGAATGGAGAAAGAGGCGCACCGAGCTTCGCTGGGATGAGAGTTTCTCCCCAACTTTATCCAGAACCTCTTTTCTTTTTTCTGGATCAGCGGCGTTAACATTAAAAAAAACCACTTCTCTTCCCATACCTTTAATGCTGGAACGGATCCTCTCCGCATTCGGCAAGGTTGCCTTTCGATCGAGATGGACACCGAAAATGTTCATTCCAAGCCTTGCAAGCTCAAGACAGCATGCCTCCCCTATCCCACTGCTTGAACCGAGGATCAATGCCCATCCTTCAGGCCTGATTGTGTCTTTCCCTTCCATAACCTCGCCAATATACCATCACCTCCCTGGTCTTGCAATTGAATCACCCATTTAATTAGCGTATCCAATTTTTATCACATGAGATAGGATAACCTTATGAAGATATGGTCGGATCCCGAACGATGGGGGGCTTCTCCATGGTCTTTCCCGTACGGAAGGTGCGAGAAGGGATGGCCTCAAGGGGAGAGCTTTGACCTCGCTGTGATAGGCGCAGGATTTACCGGACTCGCCACAGCCTGTGAAGCGCTCCGGCATGACAAGAAATTGCGTGTGGTCGTCCTCGAGCAATTTTCTGTTGGCCAGGGTGCAAGCGGCCGAACCGGAGGGGTGACTTTGGAAGGAACGGCTGCAGGCCCGGCACAGGGGTTTGAGAACTGCCTTGAAGGGCTCTCACAATTCCTTGAGGAGGAACGAATCGAGTGCAATCTTCAATTGGGAGGATGCTGGGAAGTCGGGCGTTCCAATCCTCCACAGCCCTCCCCTATTGCCTGGGATGATGATGGTGTGCTCAGGGTCCAACGCATGCTCCCTGGTGGGACACTGGATCCCGGCAAATTCCTCACAGGACTCGTCCGAACTTGCAGGGATAAAGGAGCCGAGTTGCGCGAGGAAGTTACTGTCATGGAGCTTAAAGAGGAACATGGATGGATCGTTCTCATGGGGAAAGAGGGTAAGTGTAGGTCAAGGAAGGTCGCCTTGTCCGGAGACGCCCCGCTCCTTGGGATGTTCCAGGAGGAGGTCTTTCCATATCAGACGCTCGCGATTGCCACCGAGCCCCTTAAACCCTCTCTCCTTGCAGAGATCGGATGGTCCTCAGAAACCCCATTTTATACACAGGACCTGCCCTATCTCTGGGGACGCCTTACTTCGGACAGAAAGGCCGTCATCGGCTCCGGTCTCGTGGCCTGGGACAATGCATCCAGTCTGTCAGATCAAGAGCCCAAAGAGTTAATTTCAAGCCTTGAATCAAGGGTTCACGGCCTCCATCCTGCACTTAAAAACATTCGCATAACGCACAGATGGGCTGGCCCAATCGGGATTACATCTGATTTCAAGCCCAGGATCCAGTGGTGGAAAAACTCAAAGAATGTGCTGGCTGCTTCAGGATACTGCGGTCACGGTGTGGCCTTGTCTGTCAGAATGGGCAGCATATTGGCTGAAGCCCTCCTGAAGGGGGCTCCAATTCCCTAAACAAGTTCGCCCTTCGCCGAGATCAACAAAACATCTTCCTTTTTTGCCCTCTCTCTCAAAGCATCTGTAAAGCCAGACCTCGAAAAGAGCATGAAATGTTCTTTTCTCTTTCCCGTCTTCCATTCCACAAGAGCTGACTTCCTTTTGATCTCATTAAGGATATCTAAGCCCAAAGTTTTCTTGCTCCACTTGGCCTCACCGAAATATATTTCCTTATTTTCCTCATCAAGGGCGACAATGTCTATCTCCTCGTTCCTTTGCCACCACCTCCCTAAGGAGGTAAACCGGATTTTGCCGTTCCTCATCAGCTCAAGACAGTGTTGCCTGCAGATATCCTCGAATACAAACGAAATGTGCTGATCAAAGGTCTTCTTTATCATCCTTAATACTTCCTTGCCTTTCCCGATCTCGATTCTGCTTCTGTTCGGGAAAACATACTTGAACCAGAACTCAAAGAACCGATCATGAATTCTATAGAGTCCGAGTTTGCTTTTATCAGGATATTTTTCGGTGACCGGAACCTCTTTTTCTATGAACCTGAGGCTTCGGAGTATTTCGAGATATCGTGAAAGGAGGCTCTTTTCAAATCCAGTGTCATTAATGATCTCCGAGAGTTTCCTCTTCCCCTGGGCTATAGACCTGAGAATAACAAAGTAGTTCCTTGGCTCCCTCAGCTCTTCGCGAAGAAGGTATTCCACCTCATTATAAAGAAATGACCCTTTGTTCAATATAAGTTCCTCAATGTTATGAAATATGTCCTTTCCGGGATCGAGTTTTTCAAGATACGCCGGGATCGGCCCTGTGACACCAAAGATAGATATGATTTCGTCTATACTTTTCTTTGGGAAAAATTCTTTCAGAGACCCGAATGTCATCTCTTTAAGTTCCAGAGACCCTGTTCTTCTACCATAAAGCGGGGCCTTGGAGAAAAGCACCTCTCTTTCCATCATCCCAATGCTTGATCCCATGAGTATGAGAAAAAGCTTGGTGTCTTTAAGGCCCTCGTCTATCCCCTTCTGAAATATAGAGGAAATGGCCTTGTTTGAGTTCACGAGGTAGGGGAACTCATCAATGACAAGAAGTGTTCTTACCTTTGTCTTTACCTTCAAATATTCGAAGAACTGTTGCCAATCCTGGAATCCCCTCTGGGCAAGGACATCATCAAAAAAAGTACCGACTTCTCTTCCAAGATTTCTCATCTGTTCCTGTTCGGCCACGCTGTCGGCAAGAAAATATATTGCCGGCTTGCCCTTGATGAATTCCTGAACGAGCCTCGTCTTTCCAATTCTTCTTCTGCCATAGATAGGGACGAACTGGAATTTGTCTTCCCTGAACAACCTGTCCAGGATTTCAAGCTCATCTTTTCTGTTAACAAATTTCATTTATGCCTTAAGAAAAAGTATAATTGTCATTAGTATAATATGGATTATACATGAATTCAAGGCCCGAATGTCTCTCCTCCCTCCCAGCGAACCCCCCATTGGGCGGGACTTCCTTTCTGTCAATTCATAGAATGCGCTGGCTGCTTCAAGATACTGCGGTCACGGTGTGGCTTTGTCTGTCAGAATGGGCAGCATATTGGCCCAATCCCTTCTCAAAGGCAAACCCCTTCCTACTCTGAAATAATTTATTATATGCTCTTAGCGCGTGCCTGGGCCGCCTCAAGGGTAGGGAAAAGGGATATATATTGGGCAAGGCCTACCATGGTAAAGAGCTTTCTGTGATGTTCTGAGGCTCCAGAGGCAGCCAGGGCAAAACCCGAAGCCTTTGCCTTTTTAACCAAGCCGATCAGGATGGCCATGCCAGAGCTGTTGATATGATCAACGCCGCTCAGATCCATGATCAGTGTGGAGAAACCCTGCGGAGATGAATCTATCGCCCTGAATAAATCTTCTTCTGCCTGGGATGTCAGATCCCCCTCGAGCACAAGGGTTACAACCTTTCCATCAGCCTCCTGCCGGATCGTCAGGGGACGGATTTGTGGTGCACCTTCGGACGGACGCCCTGTGGGGACAAACCTCTCCTGGCCGAAGATCTTGGAGAGAATCTCCTTCATCCTCGTTGCAATGGAAAGCGGAGATGTATCATCTTTCTTGTATAGAAATGCTGCAGGCTGGATTTCGCTTAGAAACTTTTTAATACTCTCATCACACTTGACCGAAGAGAAGAACAGGAGCGGAACCTTGTGGGATTTGAGAAATGTCTGCTCAAGAAGACGAATGTTCTTCGCTGTTTCCCTGCCGTCAATCACCTGCATCTGGAAATCCAGGATTACCAGGTCCACCCTGCTCCTCTCCTTGAGACGCTCTGTGAATTGGACTATAAGCTGGTGTCCATCCTTGCAAGGAATGGCTGTTCGGGCCATGCCCTGTTCCTCAATGACCTCCTTTAATATACCCCTGAGAAGTGCAGAATCCTGAGCAATAAGAACAACCTCCAATGGAGGCATTGCAACTGGCTGGCGCATTGAAACAAGGTGGGCACCGCATTGAGAACAATGCAGGACCTCATTCCCCCTCACAAGCATGCCAAATGCGTCCACATCCTCACCGCAACTTGGACAGTATAGTTTCCTTGCCATGAGCACTAAAAATGTTATTCTTAGAATACTTGCATGTCAAGGTATAATAAAGTGATTTTGACTCTGCTTGTTCTCTGTTCCCTCGCCCTGGGGACAACAAAGGTCTTTGAGTCAGACACCTTCTGGCATATAAAGCTTGGACAGGAGATATTAAAAAGCTTGAGCCTCCCTGTCGCCGTGCCATTCGCATTCACCGGCGAGGGTGTTCCATGGATAGCAACAGAATGGCTTTCAGAGATAGTATTTTTCATACTTTACTCTGTTGGGGGATTTTCAGGCCTGACCCTCCTCAATGCCATTATCCTTGCCCTCTGTGCCCTTCTCATCTATGTCTCTTTGAGAACTCATAATTGCAACACCATTCTCTCTTTCATCATCTCCCTCCTGTGGGCAGTCATGTCCAGGGATTGGTTTGTTGAAAGGCCCCATATATTTTCCATTCTATGCATGTGTTACTATCTCTTTTGCCTCTCAAGGCTCAAGAGTATATTCGTCTTTCCACTCGTGATGGTCCTATGGGCGAATCTCCACGGCGGCTTCATTCTCGGACCTATCCTTTTGGGATGCGCTTTGACAGAACAGGCATATGAGGTGTATTCAGGGCACTCAAGGGATAGGTCTGCCCTACGCAAACTTGAATGGGCGTTCATCCTGACATGCGCCGCCACCCTTTTCACCCCGTATCATATTCGCCTGCTCCCTTTTATTATCCGCCATTCATTAACAGCCAGAGCCCTGAATATCACTACTGAGTTCATGCCTGTCTCCCATGCAGGTTATTACATAGCCCTGCTTATTGCTTTTTTGCTGATAGCACTTTACTTGAGAAGGAAAAAAGAAGGACTTATTTCTACCTGTGTCTTTGGCGCTCTGGCTATAAGCTCCCAGAGGATCATCCCATTTTTTCTCATCGTTTCCACCATAGTTCTTGGAGACATAACAATGAGACTCCTCAAAGCAGTGCCGCATAGGATTGAAAAACCTCTAAGAAATATTCCTTGGCTGCCCCTGCTGCTCTCCATCCTGCTTGCCATTGCGCTTGTCCCCTCTATATTGAGCAAGAAGGGGGTTCCATCCTTTGGCCTTGGACGCGATAACCTTTTTTACCCTGCCGGGGCAATGGAATTCATCCAAAAATCCGGGATAAAGGGAAACGGGTATAATTCAATGAATTTCGCAGGCGAACTGATCCTCTCCTGGTATCCGGAAAAGAAGGTCTTCCAGGGAAGCTTTTTCTCCGAAAAGCTGATCCACAAAAGAGAGGGAAAATCATTTAATGAGGTTATCAAAAAATATCAAGTCACCCATGCCATCCTGGAAGCCCGGTTGAAGTATCTGGAGACAGGCCTCTTCCCCTCAAAAGAATGGGCACTTGTCTACTGGGATGACACTGCCCTTGTTATGGCCAAAAGAATTCCGGAGAACCTTCGGGTCATCAAAGAAAACGAATTCTTCATCATAAATCCCGACATCCTCCTTTCGCAGGTGGAAAGGGAAGCTATTCCTTTCTCTGCCCTTAATGAGCTCGAAAGGGAAGTATCCCTGGCGCCCAACTGCGCCCTTGGGCGACTGGCTCTGGCCACACTATATACAAACCTGAAAAAGTACCGCGAAGCTGAAAGGGAATTCATCAATGTAATAGATCTTCCCCCAAACTGGTCTTATAAAGGCACATATCTCCAAGAAAACCCTTATCATGTTCTTGCATATAACTCCCTCGGAATAATGTTCTCCAAGCAACTCCGGCTCAAGGAAGCAGAAGAATCCTTTCATAAGGCATTGCGGGTAGGCCCCTTGTTCTACGAGGCATATTACAACCTTGGCCTTTTATATTCCTCCCAGGGCAAGCTGGACAAGGCTGAGAAAGCTATCAAGAAATCACTGGATATTGACCCCTCTTATTCATGGGCATGGAACAATCTCGGCGTGATCCTGATGAAAAAGGGCGATAAAACCGGAGCATTGAAAGCTTTTTCCATGGCACTTGTCTCCGATCCATCAAATAAAGAGGCCAAAAACAATCGTGATAAAGTCTTGCGGATGCACCCAAAAAAGTCGGGAAACAGGGATATTTCCGAGCAAGAGAATCTATGATATTGTAGTCTTGAGATGAAGAAAATCGCCTCTCATCCTATCGTCTATCGTGGATCTGTCAAAAACCTGAGAGTGGTAAAAAAACCTACACAGGGGTCGGCTGGAGTCTATATCTTTGAATTTACAGATGATTATTCAATTTTTGACTACGGCAAGATGCCCGATACCCTGATTAATAAAGGATCATCACTTGCCATGATGAGCGCGTTTATATTTGAAAGGATGGAAAAACGCAGGACATGGAAAGAACTTGAAGATTCAGGGATATGGAAGGGTTTGCAGGACGATGCCCTCAGGACATCTCTTAGCTCATCGCCTTTGCTTAAAGAGTTGAAAAAGCACGGCATGAAAACCCACTACATAGGCCTCAGGGACAAACGCGGAAAAAGGGTGAGGTGCGACGACCTTAAGGAACCTACGAATATAATAGAGGTCAAGGCTTTTAATATTGTGCGCCCATCCAAGGGGGTCATCGGCGGAAATACCGTATGGAATTACACGGCATTCCACCCTGGTCTCAGGAACTATCTCATCCCGCTTGAAAATGTATTTCGTTTTGGTGTCCCCAGGGGAAGCTCCTTCCTCAAGAGAAACCCTGATTATTATCCAGGGCTTGGACTGACCAGGATGCCCCAGGAAGGACAGTGGCTCCCCTTTCCAATCATTGAATACTTCTCCAAGCTTGAACCTGGAGATAGACTGCTGTCCCTTGAATCGGCCCTCAACTTCTCCGGGCTTCCAACGGAGAACTTTAAGGAAATGAGGGATCTGACCTTCCTCTGCGCACTCCATCTATACAATTTCTTTGCCAGGGTTGGGATTGAGCTCTGGGATGGAAAGCTTGAGTTCTCCCGTGCAAATGGGATAGTGCTCAGCGATGCTGTGACACCCGATGAGCTAAGACTCGTGAAGGACAGCATCCAGATCAGCAAGGAGCCCATCAGGCAGTATTACAGAAAATATCATTCCCGTTTCATAGAGGATATCGCAAAGGCCAAGGAAATCGCTCTTGGAAAAGAAGGAAAAATCGGAGACATTATGAGGGATAATCTCGGTAGGACTCCAGATAGGATGGAACCTGCATTTAAAAAAGCCGCTGAGGATATGTATGTTGCACTTACGGTGGAGACAACCGGCCTCTCGCTCTTCCCCGAAGCAAGGCCTTTGAGAGAGGTGATTGAACGAATAAAGGCATTCGGCCTATAATAAAAACATGGATTGCGGAATATTCGGGATCTACGGTCATCCAGAAGCCTCAAAAATCACATACCTCGGACTCCACGGCCTCCAGCACAGAGGGCAGGAATCCTCTGGCATAGTCTCGTCGGATGGCGAAAGGCTCTATCCTCTTCGCGAGATGGGACTTGTGGCAGACATTTTCACCGAAGAGGTTCTCGAAAAGCTCCCAGGCCACATGGCCATTGGACATAATCGCTATTCAACCACCGGGACAAGCGAATTAAAAAATGCCCAACCCTTCGTAGTCGAACATTCCAGGGGAGGGCTGGCGGTCTCACACAATGGGAACCTTGTCAATGCCCATCTCCTTCGGGAGGAGCTTGAAGACTATGGCAGTATTTTTCAATCCAATATGGATACTGAAGTTATTGTTCACCTTATGGCCACCTCTCGTGCACCAACATTGCTGGAGCGGATCGTCGCAGCGCTCCAAAGGGTGAAAGGAGCATATTCTCTTCTTTTCCTCACTGAGCACGCCCTTGTCGCTGCAAGGGATCCTTTTGGCTTCAGGCCGCTTGTATTGGGAAGCCTGAAGGGTTCATATGTTTTCGCCTCAGAAACATGTGCCCTGGACCTCATTGAGGCGCATTACGAGAGGGAAGTGGAACCGGGTGAAATAATTATGGTCTCAGACGGAAAATTTAGCTCAATCAAGCCCTTCAAAGCTGAAAGGAAAGCACAGTGTATTTTTGAATACATCTACTTTGCCAGGCCGGACAGCATTGTCTATGGCCGCAATGTGAACGAGGTGAGAAAACAGCTTGGCATGACCCTTGCCAGCGAAAGACCAGCCAACGCTGACATTGTGATCCCGGTTCCCGATTCGGGTGGGCCTGCTGCAATAGGATATGCATCCAAGTCCGGTCTCCCTTTTGAGACCGGCCTCATCAGGAACCATTATATTGGGAGGACATTCATTGAGCCTGAGGAGGGAATAAGACACTTCGGGGTCAAGATCAAACTCAACCCTTCCAGGGAAACCCTGAAAGGGAAAAGGGTTGTTGTCGTTGACGACTCAATTGTTAGAGGGACAACAAGCAGAAAAATTGTCAAAATGATCCTTGATGCAGGTGCCCGGGAGGTGCATATGAGGATCAGCTCTCCTCCTACCACCCATTCTTGTTTCTATGGAATAGATACACCAACCCGTGAGGAGCTCATCGCTTCTTCACACAGCGTGGAGGAGATCTGCCACTTTATCGGCGCTAATACCCTTGGTTATATGAGCCATGAGGGGCTTCTGTCTGTTGTGGGAAAAGCTGCACCTGATTTCTGCAGGGCATGCTTTTCCGGGCAGTATCCTGTGGAGATACCCATGGCTCTGCGAAGCCCCCAACTTGCCCTTTTCGAACCCTCCCTAAGACAGGACAAAGAGACAGTTCACATGGCAGCCAAAGCTCCCGATTCATTCAGGGGGCGCCTCCTTGAGCTTTTGAGGTTAAGGGCCTATGAAAAAAGGGATGTTGTCCTATCCTCGGGGAAAAAAAGCAATTTTTATATAGATTGCAAACAGGTTAGCCTCGATGCAGAGGGCGCATACCTGGTTGGAAAACTCCTGTTTGATCTTATAAGAAAGACAGACCCGTCGGCGCAAGCCGTTGGCGGACTTACCCTGGGAGCCGATCCCCTAATAACGGCAATCTCCATCATTAGCCGCATGGAGGGTTCTCTTCTCCCCGGCTTTATCATAAGAAAGGAAGCAAAGTCTCACGGCACATCTGCCTGGATCGAAGGAGCAAAAAACCTTGTGTCCGGAACAAGGGTAGCAATAGTAGAGGATGTTGTGACAACAGGGGAGTCTGCCTTGAAGGCAATTATGAGGGCGAAGGA
>Ga0315310_10002991_pt1 | contig 10544 bp, 14 predicted proteins | sample TDP5_MG_FD_203630 | JGI IMG/M metagenome (GOLD analysis project Ga0315310, IMG submission 203630) | Freshwater sediment microbial communities from Lake Towuti, South Sulawesi, Indonesia - TDP5 | ecosystem: Environmental > Aquatic > Freshwater > Lake > Sediment | place: Indonesia: South Sulawesi...
CAGCTTACATCGCTTCCACGCAAGACGTGGACCTAGACGTTCAGTGGCAAGGCTTCACAAAGGGCTTGTTCGGACAAGGCTTATTCATGATCAAGGTCACGGGTAAAGGTCAGTTGTTCATCAACACCTTCGGCGCCATCGACAAACACACGCTGAAGCCTGGAGAAACAATGATCGTGGACAACTTTCACCTAGTTGCCTTCAGCGACACCTGCCAATACAAAGTAACAAAATTCGGAGGGCTCAAAGAAACCATTTTAGGCGGCGAAGGCTTAGTCACAGAAATAACTGGACCAGGCGACGTTTACATCCAAACAAAGAACTTAAGAGAATTCGTAGACTGGCTCTGGACACTAATAGAGCCCAGAGTCCAAGCGAGAGCCCGCTAAAAAACAGAATAAACCATTCCGAAAGCTCCAAAATGATTACTGTTAAATAGTTGAACCTCTTTTTCTCTTAAAATCTAGGGGAGCTGGGCTCAACCCGGCTGAGAGGACGACTAAACGCGTCGTCGACCCTTAGAACCTGATCCAGGTAATACTGGCGGAGGGAAAAAAGAGAATGAGTAAACCTATAATTTCAAGTAAAGTTATTGCTGAAGCTGTCGACGTTATTGCCTTAACATTTGTCCTCAAAGATTTACTGCCACCAATTTATCATCTTCCTCAAGGAGGTTCAGTGACAGTCGCAGGCATGGTGCCACTATTCTGGTTTGCATTACGAAGAGGCTGGCGTCCCGGGATTTTTACAGGTGGCGTTTATGGGCTGGTGCATGTTGCCTTAGGAGGCTATGTGGTTAGTCCTGTGCAAGCTTTGCTTGATTATCCACTCGCTTTCGCTGCAATAGGCTTGGCTGGGTTCTTTAAGAAGTATCCGTTGCTTGGCGTAGGCGTAGGAACATTTGGCAGATTCTTCTTCCACTTCATATCAGGCATAGTATTCTTTTGGATGTATGCACCAGCAGGAATGAACGCCGCAGTCTATTCGGCTATCTACAACGGAAGCTACCTCATCGGCGAGTTCTTGATAAGCGCTGTTGTGATCGACGTTCTCGTAAGAAGAAAACTGCTCGACATATATCTCTAGATTTGCAACCATCTAAAACACAACCCTCATTTTTTATCATCCCATACCCACGATGAGTCTGCCCTAAGTTTAAATATCCGTTAGAAGCTAAATTTGAAAACAAGGGTGACCATTTGGAAGGCACAGAAAGGAAGTTTACGCTGGAAGAACTGAAAAAGTATGATGGCAGAGACGGCAGACCAGCCTACATCGCTTACAAGGGCAAGGTCTACGACGTAACAGAAAGCTACCTCTGGACAGACGGCGACCATCAAGGTCAACACGTAGCTGGAAAAGACCTAACAGAAGAAATGGCTATGGCACCTCACGGAGAAGAAATGCTGCAAAAAGTGAAACTGGTAGGCGTGTTAATCTAGACGTGATGTCAGAAGACTACGCAGAGCAACGGTTAGATGGTTTCTATTTTGTAGAGAACCTTCAAACCTTTGAGCGTCTGGTGCACGTTGTTGCACAATTGTAGCACTTCGTCCAGTGTTGCCTCTCTCTTCCAATCATAAACGTGGTCGTAGTGTCCCTTCATCGGCTTGAAGCCCATTGACTGAAGCTTCTGCGCCACAGTTGAGGGTTCGGCTCCTTCACTGCTAAACCAAATTGTAAGGTATGTTTTCATGTGTCGCCCACTTCCAGATTCGTTTTAGTATAAATCTTGATAAATGGTTTATTAATGTTTGTCAAGATTTTCATCTAGAGGCTACGGATAGTCAACTCGATATATTTTTGCTCTGCCGTTGTCATATAGCTTTGTGAAATGCTGAGGATGTAGCTGGTTGTCAAATAGAAGGCGTAGTAGAGTCACCTCGACACTGCGCGTAGTGAGTTCGTAACTTTCGTTTTCTTTGTTGTATGTTAAATATTGAGTTGCATTGTAACCAGCGATTTCAGCGATCCAAGAAAACTTCTGTAAATCGTCTGGTGTGAAAACCAACGCGTAGGTTGCATTGTAATTTACCATAATGGGCAGAGACTGCTCTTCGGGCAGCATGAAGATGTTTGCTAGGTCGTGAATCTTTTTGGAGGAGCCCCACGTTCCGAAGAGTTGAGCCCTCAAGTTGCCAAAAAAGGTTCTGCTTGAGCCAACCGTGTACCATATGTCTTTTGACGGGTAGGCTTCGATTACGTCTCTGTGACTCCATTCTCTCACCGCTCGACCGTAGTCCCACCAACAGAGCACAACCGCGCCATGAGGGGTAAGTTGCTCAAGCACAGTGAAGGCGTCTGGCATGCCAGGCTGGCGGGAGAAATATTCTAGCACAGCGTCGTTTTCACGTTCATAGTCGAGTTTCAGAGTCAGCAGTGACAGCGATGTGGCTAGTAGAACGATGATGACTGTGATGGCGAGGAACCATTTTTTGCGCAAAAATCTCCGAGTCATACGAATGATAAAGGACTCAGTGAATGAGATAGGCTTTCTGGTACGTAACCTTACCGTTCTAGTACAGTCGTCTACGGATACTCATAAATGTTGGAACAACAATTTTTCTAATAGGGGTTCTCTTGTTGAGAGGGCATAGGAGAGCGTCGTCAACTCTACTGCTGTTGATTATGATTTTCTTCTTCTCATTCCTCGCGTTGACTTGCACTCCATACAACTATGGCGTGTCGTCAAAAATTCCCAGGGTGCACGTAGACGAAGCGTTGATGCTTCCTGCATTTTCAATCTTTTGGAGAAGCGCCAACGAGGCTTCGACTCTTTTAAACCAGACTACACGAATGGATATTTACAGTTTCATCATAGAGAATCCTGGACTCCATTTCAGAGCTTTGTCCGATTATCTGCGCCTGCCCATAGGAGTCCTCCAGTATCATCTCGGTCTGCTCGTCAGCGGCGGTTTACTGTCGACCCATCAAGACGGACGGTACAAGAGGTACTTTGAATCTAAGAGGTTCACTGAAACCGAAATGAAAGTGATCTCTGGTCTAAGAAACGGAACCTCGGGCAAAATCTTGGTTGCTCTGTTTGAAAAGCCCCAGATGACGCACAAGGACTTAGCCTTACAGCTTGACATTTCTTCGCAGGCTTTGAGTTGGCAGATGCGTCGTTTGGAGAAGATGGGTTTGGTCAAGAGAAATGTTGTGGGGTTGAGTGTAAAGTATATTTTAGACGAGACAATTTCCACAACAGTTAGTCAATACAATGTGCTTCTGGATAGTGCAACGGGCAAGATTTGAACTGACTAATTCTAGTCTCTGTTGTTAGGATTCGTGTGCTACCTCTTTACGCACATAGTCTATGGCTTCTTTCACGTCTTTCATGGTTTTTTCAACTTCAGGACGCATCTTTCCTCCGTAATAACCGTACTGATGAAGATAGAGGAAGGCTGAGTCACCGATTTCAACCAGTTTTCTTCGTCCAAGTTTGTCCAAAATTTCCCAGCGTTCTCCATGCGAGTCAGGCTCTGGAAAACCACGTTTCTGCACTAAAGCGGCTGTGGCTTCAACATAAGCATGAAATATTTTCTCGCAACCCTCTCGCATGCGGGTTAAGTCACCTTTTCGATGTCCTTCTTCATACTCTTTAGTGCCCAACGCATAGAATTCTTCGGCACTCTTGAGGTGGTCTTTGACCTTCGCCACAGTTTCACCACGTATCAATAAAGGCGAGAATGTTCTTTAACTTTGTGCAGCTCAGATAAACCATAGAATGGTGCAGCAGGCAGGATTTGAACCTGCGAACCCCTACGGGAAAGGATCTTGAGTCCTCTAACAAATTATTGTTAAGTTTTTCAGTTTCACAATTATCATTTGCAGTTATCTACCAAGATTCAAAAGCATGAATTTGTACTCGGGAGAATGTAGAACCAAAAGCTTAAGCGCTGTCTTATTCAGTACGAATGTTGTAAGAAGTGCAGGATACAAAGATCGTTGAAGTTTTTTGGTCATTTCTAGTATTTGCTCGAAACTATATCTTCTAATTTCTTTCGTCTTTCCTTTTCTTGTATCCAATAGAACAACTTCCCCTTTCTTTCCTGGTACATAATCAATTTGAGTAGTTACGTGCGATTCCGTGTGTCGAATATATGGATCTACAACCTCAACAAGCTTGGAATAGGGACTTTGCTTTAATATTTTTACGTTTTCTGCGTAGGGTAGATATTCTCGAGGGTTTAATTTGCCCGAAACTAAGTCATATGCGATTCTTGTAGCATTAATAAATTCAGAGCTAAGTTCGCACCATCGACGGTACCAGTCTAAGAAATGCTTTATTCCTAAATCTCCTTGGACAACGCCTTTCTGAGCCAGCATCTCTGCCTCGTGATCAAAGAACTTCCTTTCTTGGAGTGCTCGGCTTGCAACTCCTTCAATATCAATTTTTACCATTGCTTTGAAGAACTTATAAAGCTCAACAGCATTTTTCCCTTTGATAAATGCTTTGGATAAAAGGTCGTCTAGAAGAGTAGAATACTCAGCATAAAGCGGATCTCGTTTCTCAGCATTTTGTTTGAGATCGAGAAATTTTTTTGAAAACATCAGAGCAATTGCTAGCGTTTCATAGTACTGAGTCTTTAGCTTCGCTACTTCTTTGTCATGTTTGCTGTATTGCCCGCTAAGCAGTTTTTCAAATTCCCTGTCGAAATCAAAATCAGGCTTGTATTGCCCAGTTTTTATTCTCTCAAATGCTGCCTTCTTTCTAGAGCCGTCTTCATCAAGAAGAAATTCAATATCAGCATAGTAACCACCTACATTCTTCACGTGCTTAAGTCGAAAATGTCCATCACTGTTAGCCACCTTTTTTAGTTTCAGTACCCAGAGACCCAGATCAAGTTCAAGAGATTCAATGGTTTCAACGACTGAGTTTTTCTTCAAACTAATCGTCGTTTTTATACTTTCATTTGGTACAATTTCTACATCGTAGCTCTCTACTTGAAATTTTTTCTTGAAAATGAGCTCCATTAATCTTTTGAAATCTTCACTTACCATTGTGCTGCCCCTAGAATAGGATGGAGGGAGATATAAATCAATTTCTCATCAAAAGCACACAATGTAAGGCGTGGCACTCATGATCCACAAACTGAACCTAGAGAAGTTACACAACAAACTTGGTGCAGGGGGTGAGATTTGAACTCACGAACCCCTACGGGACGGGATCTTGAGTCCCAATGCATTTAATGGTGCGGCGGGCAGGATTTGAACCTGCGAACCCCTACGGGAGAGGATGTCTCCGTCAAGGCTTGAGTCCTCCGCCTCTTTAGGTCTTTTGCGACTTTGACCCAGCTTGGCGACCGCCGCTGATCAAACACTTAAATTTGCACAAAGAATAATTAAGTATTACTTAAAAGAAAAACACTCAAAAGCAAGCGCTATAATCAAAAAGTGCCAAAAAATGGTTGATTTATCAAAAATGGGCAAAGGTAGGCATATTACCTATCATCCGCCAAAAGACGTCCTCGACATAGAAGTTGCTGAACTCCTAGGGCTTCATGCAGGCGATGGTTACATGTCATGCGGAGTTTGGGGCATACGATGCAACCTTCAAGACGAAGACATGGCTCAGCGAATAATACACCTAGCTCGCAATGTTCTTGGAGTAGAACCGTGTGTCGGAATAAGAGAAAACACCTTCGAAATACGCAGTGGACAAAGGCAGATAGTTCGCTTTTTCCGAAAGTATGGCTTTATTGAAGGAAAGAAAGCCTATGTCGTCCAAGTACCCAACCAAATAACCTGCACAAATGATTTAGAAATCATTAAGGCGTTCTTGAGAGGCTTATTCAGTTCTGATGGAAGTTTCAGCTTCCAGAAAAGAGATTATTCGCCCCGCATAGATTTAGTGGTTAGAAGCAGATTGCTAAGAGACCAATTTGTCGAATTGGCTGCTAAGGTTGGCTTTTCATTTAACAAATCCGACGTAATGAGGACAAAGAAAGGTTTTACAGCGAAATCAACTGGAGTCTTCTATAACGCAAACCTCACTTCAAAAGGCAATATACTGAGATGGATGACAACCATAGGCACTCTCTGCGACGCTCATATCAAAAAGTTCAAACTTTGGCAATCAAAAATTTAACCGCAAATTTAGCCCCTTTTCGCGTTATGTGCGGGTTTGACCATGCTCTGCCACCCCTGCACCTTGGCAGAACCAGTTTCTCTAACTTCTCTCGTTTCATTTATTTCTTTCCAAAATGGCAATGCTTATTTCGATAAAAACTATTATATAAAATGGGTATCATATGGGCTTCACGTATACTAAGGTTAATCTGTTTAATCCAGCTCAAAAGGGAAAGAAACGTGAAGTGGAGCTTCTAGTTGACACAGGAGCCATTTTGACCGCTGTTCCCCGCAAAATACTCGAAGAACTCCAAATCAAACCTGTTGGCAAACGCACATTAAGAGTGTTTGGAGGACAAATCGTAGAGAGAGAAATAGGAGCCCTATTAATCAACTACGCCAAGGCATATGCTGGAATCACAGTCATATTCGCCGAAGAAAAAGACACACCAGTCCTAGGAGCCACAGCCCTAGAAGCATTGGGCTACCAAGTAGACCCAGTGACAAAACAGCTAAAACCCACAGAACTCCTAATGATTTAACCCCTACACATCCTCCTTTCAAATGATATATTTCATATTTGAACCCTATCAGGATCCAAATAGAGGGGCTAGGTCACTTGAGCGCACACACACATAAAATTTGTTTTCCATACATAAGCAACATTAACTAATCAATGTTCCAACTTTTTCACCTTTAACCGCCAACCAAACATTATCAGGCTTAAACCCATTCACCACAACGGTTTTGATTCTCTTCTTCTGTAGTATGCGAACCGCTTCGGGGTCAAGAACCTGATGAATCCCCGCTTCATGCCTTTCTTTCTCAAAAAACCTAAACAAATCGTTGAAACTTAGCCTCTCCAATTTCTTCGCGTCTTTGTACTTCTTTGGGTCCCGTGTAAAGATGCCGTCTACATCTGTGGCTTTCACCAACAAATCAGCGTTGACACGTTCAGCCAACATCGCCGCTACCGTGTCAGTTGTCATCCCAGGCTTCAAACCACCCATAATTACAATCTTGCCCCCTTCCAACAACTCAGCCGCATCCTCAACATTAGTCGGAACAGTTAGGGTTCCGTGTTTGCCCAGCCGCAACACAAAGAGTTGAGCCATCACCCGCGAAACAGAAATCGCCACCTCGTCCTGAGCCGCCTCGCTCAGACCCATGGCACGCGCGGTCTTAATCAACTCTCGAGACAGTGAACCGCCGCCTACAACAGCCGCAACCACATGACCTTGACGCTTCAAGTTCAGGAGCAACTCAACGTAAGCGTTCATTAACACGGGATTGAACGGCGAAGCCACAACCGAGCCGCCGATGCGAATCACCAACTTCATTTTTGTGAACCCTTCTCGCGCATTCTATCTTGAGTCTTCACTTCAAATAAAAGTAATTGCTGAAAAGTCACAACTTTATTATTCTCGCTCGAAACATTTTACAGCAGCAGTAGTGAGAAGGCTTCACGCTTTGACTCAACCAACCATAAACGAAGGCGACCACATACTGCTCTACCTAAACAAAAAAAGAACATATTTAGTAAAGGTTGAAGAAGGAAAGAGTTTTCACACCCACAAGGGCTTCATACAACTCGACACTTTAATCGGCAAACAATACGGAACACGAACAAAAAGCAACACGGGCACAGAGTTCACAGCATTAAGACCACAACTGCGCGATTACATCTTCAAGTCTCAGAGGAAAACTCAGATAACGTATCCAAAAGACGTCGCCCTCATAGTAATGTTCAGCGGAATAGGACCCGGCAGCCGCGTCGTGGAGGCGGGAACGGGAACAGGCGCATTGACAAGCGCCTTAGCCCACTACGTCAAACCAAACGGACACGTCTACAGCTACGAGATTCGCCCAGAATTCATTGAAACAGCACAGAAAAACCTGCAGAGAGCCAACTTGCTCGACTGGGTGGAGCTGAAAAACAAGGACATTACAATGGAGATAGATGAAACCGAGATAGACGCTGTTATCCTAGACATGGCAACACCGTGGCTTGTCGTTTCACACGCCTACAATGCGCTGAAAGGAAGCGGCACACTCGTGTCTTTCAGTCCCACAATAGACCAAGTTGTGAAAACAGTGGAGGCACTGGAAGAAAACGAATTCGTGGACATCGAAACAATCGAATGCATAATGCGGGGAATGCAGACTGAACGGGGCAAGACGCGCCCAGAAACATTGATGACGGGGCACACGGGCTATATTACCTTTGCCCGAAAGTCTCTCCGCTAAAACAATAAGAAGTTTTAAAGAAAAAAGGAGGCTATGGAGGAGGCGTAGGTTTTCGGAGCGCTGCAAATCCTCTGATTATGTAGCCTATGGCGAACAGCACGGCAGCCACACCGATTAGGACCCACATGCTCGACAAACCATTGAGATAGTTCGCTGTTGCCTTGTAACTTTCGGCTTGAGCGTTAACCAGCGCAAGTTCAGCGTCTTGGATGCCTCCCGATAAGGATTCTTCAGTGTCAAACGCTTGGTCAATGTAGTCCAAAGCTTTGCCGTAGTGTGTCTTTGCGCCTGCAAAATCTCCCTGTTCGTATAAGGTTTCTGCAATCGCAGTTTCATTTTCTGCTTTAGCCCACGACAAATTCGCTGCGGTGCTGTTGAAGCCACCGATGGGTGCTGATATCTCAGAGATTATCTTGCTCAGTTCTCTTGCATCAGCCTGATCTTCTGAGTAGACGGCGAAGAGCCTAGTGCTGGTGTAGGCTTTTGTCATAGTACCCGCAAGTGCTCCAGTGGCGTCCACATGTTTAACATAGACTGTGTAGCCGTGCAAGAACAGGTTTGAAGCAACAGTTGTGTTTGGAACAGTGAGGGTCGTGGTGAAGAAGCGGGTTTCACCAGCCTTCAACGTAACTGGACTGCTCAACGTGGTGGTGTAGTTTTGATTCCAGTCGAAACCTACTATTATGGCCGAGACGTTCATGAGTGTGGCAAGATGGTTTTTAACCTCTACTAGCAGCATGGCTTGGGAGTTTTCTAAATAGCCGTAAACTGATTTATCATAGTAGTTGTCTGTTCCCCAGCTGTAGAAACTTCCGAGCCAACTAGCCGATTCAATCTCTGCGTTGGCAAGGTTCACTGTGATTGTTGAAACTAATCCCAATGCAAGCACAACCGAAGCGAAGACTAATATTTTTTTCATTTTTACTCCCTTTTTTTGTCAAAGCCTTCAGTTTAGTTTCGATTCGTATTTAACATTTTAGGATTTTAGTGTACTTGCTGCGGTGTCTTCTGAATTTTTGTTTAGGCAAATGAATGAATTAAAAAGAAAATTGAGAGTGTTTTTAAACTGGTAGTGGCAACGCTTCCTTATTTTTGTTTAATCCCCTTTTGAACAGCTTGTTTGCTATGGGCACAAGCGCTCTGTCTATGAGCAAGACTATTCCGAGCACAGTGAAGTACGCGGGCAATCCGATGATTACACCTGCAGCCACCCAAGTAAAGAACGTGCTCAAGAATGGGGCTATTCCTTCAATTATCGGTAATCCGATGACTATTTTTCCAGAGGTTTCTGCAAGCGTGACTCTTATGGTGGCGTGTGGTTTCTGCTCTGATGTTCCGATGGTTCCTGTTATGTCTCTTATGCTTGTGGTTATTGAGATGACTTTGCCGTTATTGTTTAGTAGTTCTTCTACGTTGAAGATGAAGTCTGTTGCGTTGTCCTGAGGGACTCTTGACACGAGTTCTCCGTTCCACACTTCATCAGCATAGGTGAGGTCTTCTGAATAGACGTAGCCACCCTGTTCCTCGGTGAATGCCTCGATGCCCCTCACGACTTCTTTGAATTTTCCCTTGGTCAGTTCGGCATTTATCCACTGCCTGATGTCTTTTATCCTCTGGTCTGCAGATTCTTCCTGTGTTGTGCCAAAGTTTTCCATGGGAGTTAAAGCGCCTCCCCGTGTGGTCAATCCTGTAAAGGATAAGGGCTGTTGCATTACCGTATTTGCGTAGACGGATGCGCCAACTAGAGCTACGCAGATTATGAGTGCAACCATCAACTCTTTTCGTTTAGGTTTTTTCACTCTGCGTCACCGATAAAGTGTTTGGAGCAGAGTGTAATAATGCTATATTTCCGAACAGGTTGTACTAAAAAGAGAACGAAAAGAACTAAGCGGTTTTCTTCTTAAATTGTCTAAAAACGGCGAATGCAAAAAGGAGGCTGAGGGCGCTCATTAAACCTAGTGATATTTCGTCTGCTGGGAAATGCGGTGTTACTCCATGCGTCGACTCGTTTTTAGCAACCGACCCTCTGGTGGATGTTGTGTAACTTTCTCCAAAAGTAAATGGTTGCTGAAAAGCATCTTGGGTTGAAAGGCGGAGAGGAGTCCACATTAACGCCACGCCGAGCAGAATTGCACTGACCACGTATAGGATGCCTTTTTTCATCATGACTTTTGTTCTCCTATTTTTAATAACGGTTATGCCTTTCTTTTAAAGCCACGTTTTAG
>Ga0315310_10002992_pt1 | contig 10544 bp, 7 predicted proteins | sample TDP5_MG_FD_203630 | JGI IMG/M metagenome (GOLD analysis project Ga0315310, IMG submission 203630) | Freshwater sediment microbial communities from Lake Towuti, South Sulawesi, Indonesia - TDP5 | ecosystem: Environmental > Aquatic > Freshwater > Lake > Sediment | place: Indonesia: South Sulawesi...
CCCTCAATTTTGTAACGGTTCAATGGGAGGAGTATATGATGAAGAACACGACACTTGAGTTGGTGGGAGCGCACCCCATTACTGCTCTTTTCACGAATATTCAAACGGATTTCGTTGCCATAGTAGGGGCAGTGGTCATTGTCATTTTAAGTTTCTATTTCCTCACTCGAAAGAAATTACGACAAGGTGATGCGGTGTGAGTTTAGAATTTGACATCTACGCGTTTGGAGAGGTCTGCCTCTTCGTCATTCCGTTGGTCATTCTGATCGCCCTCCTGTTCAGTGCATTCCTAAGTGCAGTCGCCAACCATTCCTCCTATGGGATGCAACTGATGCTGACATTGAGCGTCATCTTTGGCTTTGGGGTGGTCACCCATGAATTGGCCCACCGGCTCTTCTGCGCGCTCTTTGGGGTCAAGGTCAAGGAGATGCGGCTCTTCAAGGTGACCCGCAGGAAAACAGCAGACCTAGACTATGTGAGCGTCGGGGGGTATGTGGATTGCGAGGAGATTTCCAGTGTAATTGCCGCGCTCTTTATGGGGTTCGCCCCTCTCATTATTAATGGATTCTTGGTGGCGTTTCTAGTTTATTATGGTCCATTTATCATGACCACGCAGTTCTACCCCTTGGCGGTGTATGGGGGTATTTCATTGGGGCTCGGGGTTCGCCCCTCGAAGGAAGACCTGCTCCTTTGGATAAATACCCTTCGAAAGCATCCTGGACGTGGCATTTTGGAGCTCATCTGCCTCTTTGTTTTTATCGGCGTATTGTATTATTTGGCGATGGTCATTCAGATTCCGCTCTGGGGCACCTTCAGTCTCTTTTTTGGCTTTTTGCTAATCGTAATCATCTGTAATCGGAGGAAACCCACTACATTCAAGGGTAAATTTGCAGGGATGTGATGTAAATGGTGACCATAGTGCGCGAGTCCGGGAAATTTCCATTCGAAGTAATGAAATATTTCCCCTTCACTCCGCGTCCTGGGCAATCCATGATGGGAAACGAGATCTATTATGGGGTGCTGTCCGGAAACCATATAGCGATTGAGGGGGCAGCGGGTTTAGGGAAGACCGTTACCTGCATTAGTGCCCTCCTGCCAATCTGTCAGCGGGAGGATTTGGTCCTGCTCTATGCCGCCCGGACGCATACCCAGATGCAGCGAGTTATCGAGGAACTGACGACCATCAATAAACGGCGGGGGCATAAGCTGACCGGCATCTCGATGTACGGGCGGGCAAATATGTGCCCAAACCCTGAAGTGCGCGACACACAGCCGAATGAGGCGATGGAGCTCTGCGGCATCTTTCGGAAGAAGAAGCAATGCGAGTGGTACGAGAATTTGAAGGCGCAGGAGATTGCTGAGGTGCGGGGCTGCCTGACCGCCGAGTATATCCGCGAGTTTAGCGTGGCACAGGGGATTTGCCCGTATTACTTAGGGAAGGAGCTTCTCCCGCATTGCCGGGTTGTAGCATTAACATATGTGTATTTGATTAATCCCTTCATCCGATCCATTTTCTTCAATACCTTAGGGCGGAGCATCGAGCAATGCATCCTCGTCTTGGATGAGTGCCACAACTTGCCAGAGCTCGCCATGCACGCCATGTCGCAGGGTGAATCCGACCGTGGCATTAAGAATGCTTTGAAAGAGTATCACTACTTCGATGCGACGGGGAAATACCCCTTAATTCTGAAGTTTCTCAAGCATTTCCAAACCTACCTGACCACTATGCAGCAGGCAAACCGAGGTGAAACTGAAGATTCCGAAGTAGGAGTGGATAAATTGGAAATTCATAAATATCTCATGGAATTCGTATCTCAATATTCCTCAGATCTCTATCTTTTGAGCGCTGAGATCCAACGATTCGGGCGGCAGATTCGGCATCTGAAAATTGAGGCACACCACCCCCCCTACAGCTCTATCCTACGGTTCGGGCTATTCTTGGAGCACTTCATTGGGACCTTCAAGGATCCTCAATATCTGCATTACATTATCCTCTCTCGGAATCGGGCTCAGTACTACATTCGGTGCATTGATTGCCGGAGCTTGCTCCGTCCCCTCACGAAAGCCCACAGCGTCATCTCCATGAGCGGGACGCTGGAACCAATTAACGCTTACTTAGAGATCTGCGGCTTTCCTGCGGAAACGCGGCGGCAGGTGCTCCCCTCGCCTTTCGATCGGCAAAATATCAAGGTCATTGCCACGCGGGGGATCGACGTGACCTACTTCAAGCGAACCCCTGAGCAGTATGCCCTCATAGCTCGGCGGTGTTTGGAAGTCATTCGGGCCACCCCCGGCAATACTGCGATCTTCTGCGCCTCCTATGAAGTCCTCAATGGCTTACTTGCGACCCCGCTGAAAAGGGAAGTGAAACAGTTGCACCGCCCCTTCTTCTCGGAGAGACAGGACATGACCAGCCAAGTGAATGATGCGATGATCGCTAAATTCAAGACAGCGGGGCATGAGGGAAAGGCGGCAGTGTTAGTCGGGGTCTGTGGAGGACGCAACTCGGAAGGAGTAGATTTTCCCGGGGCAGAACTCTATACTGCTATGATTCTGGGGGTTCCCCTAGCACGCATGACACACTCCATTACCGCCCTGATTTCCTATTACACGCGGCAATTCGGGATCTGGAAAGGGAAGGAATACGCCTATACGCTCCCCGCCTTCCGCCGGGCGAACCAAGCCGCTGGACGCCCCATCCGCACCCTCACCGATTATGGGGTAATCGTCCTGTTGGACGAACGCTATACCTACCCACACTACCGGAAATTCTTGTCTCACTGGTTGAATGAGAATATGGTCATTATCGAGAATGAGGGGAAAACGCTGGAGGAGGAAGTCACCCGATTTTATGCAAAATTTGTCGTCAGCTGACTGACAAAAGTGCAGCACGATTACTTTTAAGTAGCTTCCACACTTTGAAGTAGTTTCCTTTTTCTCCTCGTCCTCTACTACTTGACCTCGTAAGCGCGACCCCTACCTTACTCTGCCACACAGCTTTTATTCGTTCGCACTATCTAATGCGCTTGAGATTAAAAACCCATAAAAGAGGAGTGAAAACGGGAAAAAGGAAAAAAAAATTTATTTCCTTTATATTTAAAAGAATAAAGGAAGCAATTTTAAATTGGCTCCTCTATTACTATTTTATGGGGTGTTTCTTTCGGTTTGAGCTTATGAGGCAATAAAATGCTTACCTCTTTGCAAAATTGGCTGCGAGTTTGTCAGCTCTTTGACAAAAGTGTCAGCTCACTGACAAGGGATTGTCAGTTGTCTAGCGAAAAAGTGTCAGCTGTCTAGCACGGCAATGTCAGCTAACTGATAGGAAAGTTGTCAGCTCTCTGACAAAAGTTGTTAGCTCTTTGACAAAAGTGTCAGCTCACTGACGAAGGATTGTCAGTTGTCTAGCGGCAAAGTGTCAGCTGTCTAGCACGACGGTGTCAGCTAACTGATAGGAAAGTTGTCAGCTCTCTGACCAAAGTTGTCAGCTCTCTGACAAAAGTGTCAGCTCACTGACGAAGGATTGTCAGTTGTCTAGCGGCAAAGTGTCAGCTGTCTAGCACGACAGTGTCAGCTGGTTGATAAAGCGTGTCAAATAACTAGCGTAAAAGTGTCAGCTGACTGACGCGGTAATGTCAGCTGACTCACAGGGGTTGTCAGCTCACTAACACTAAATTATTAGTATTAAAGAGGTCATATTTGGACCATTCCTCCATCTCATTTCTTGGATAATCGGTTGTTTAGAAAACTTTTCGTTGATCCTTTTCCTAGGCGATCTGCCGACATAAAAATGAAATAGGAAACTTATTTTTGATCCCTTCGACAAAACAGGATGTGTAAAAAATTTTTTTGTGATCCTTTTACCAAAAAAAACATTTTCAAAACTCTTATATACATAAAAACTGCATTAAAAAATTAATGAAACTTTTTTATGATCCTTTTATCAAAAAAAACATTTCTACGATCCTATTATCAAGAACTCTTAGGAGAATTGATAATTGAATAAATTTATGCAAAAATCCATTATTATCGAAAATAAATCGTATGAATATCAATTTCCTTCTCAAGTGCGCGAAATTCCCTTGAAATCAATAAGTAACAGGGGATTCATGCCAGCATTAAAATCTCATCTTCAAGGACGCATTTTGACCTATGAATCTTTATTAGAACATGATTTTCTCTTACTGCTTAACCATGATCCTAACTGCATTGATTTGCAGCCGCAACCTATTGAAATTTCATATTCACTAAATCCAGCTAAAAAGGAACTAATTTATCCCGATTGCTGGGCTATTTTTAAAGATGGAAGAGAATTCCTATTTGAAATTAAAACCGAAAGTCAATATCAAAAATTAATTCAAGATGAAAGTTGGGAACTTAAAACTCAAGCTATTTTAGACTTTTGCGAAAAAAAGAATTGGACATATCAGGTTATTACAAATAAAAAGATCCGTTGTACTCGCTTAAATAATATAAAGGATACATTAACCGCCGCGAAGCATTATTCTCCAACAAATATTGCCAAGGATCTTGGAACTTTTCATTCCAGTATCCGGCGATTTTTAAAAAATGACCACTTGAATCTAAGAAGTCTAGCTGAATTATTAAGTGTAACCATTAATTCACTCCCTTTAGAAGAAATTGTTTCTTTATTGAAATACAAAATTTATTTTTTGCACCTTTTTATCAATTGGAATGAACCTTTGGAGGATACTTTAATTTTTTTAGATAAAATAGATCCAATTCCAGTATATGATTTGCCAGATAATCCTTTAAGTAATGAAGATAACGGATATCCAATTATCATCTCTATAAATAATGATAAAACTACCAAGAGCTCGTTAAAAAATCAAAAAGTATATGAAAAGCGATTACAATTAATTTCTCCTCTAATTGATAATTATGGGAAGGAAGGAGTAAAATCACAAGTAAGACAATTCTGCAAGGACAATAATTTACCTTTTCAAACCACCTACCGTTATTTTAAGATTTGGAAATATCAGGGGAAAGAAGGATTGTGTCCTAATGCCCTCCGAAAACATATCCAAAGCCATATTGATCCCAAGGTGGATTCACTCTTACAGGAAGCTATTATTAATTGGAATCAGGGCGAATGGACTCAAATTAGGGCTGCATATAATGAATTTTGCATTAGTTGTCAAAAATTAGGACTGAAACCTGCCTCATATCAGATATTTCGGTTGAGAATTAAATCTCTTCCCTCAGTAGAACGGCAGGGGAAATTTAAACCTGCGAAACAGGCTTTCATAAAAAAGGGTCTAACAGATACCTATAAAGAAGGACGAACGCCTGGATCCGTGATTCAGATGGATCATACTAAGTTGGATATTTGGTTGATTGATAAGTTTACGAAGCAACCTTATGCCAGGCCATGGCTAACTCTGGGAATTGATGCATTTTCCCGGTCTATATGGGGATTTTTTCTTTCATTTGACGCGCCTTCGCAAGAATCTGTAACTCAAACAATTCTTATGGGATTAGTTCAAAAGGATAAGTTACGGGATTGGAAAGTTTTTGAATCGCAATTACTTAAAAATGGACAAGATCCTCATCAATACAAATTGCCTTGTGCTGGTTTTCCTGCGCGTATTCAAGTAGATAATTCTCGGGAATTCATGGCAGAATCAGTTAATCACCTTTGTATGAAATTAAATATTACTTTAGAATTCAGGCCCATTAAAAGACCTGAATTCGGCGGATTTATAGAAAGTGTCTGGGACACTATTAATGATGGCATTCGTAATGCAAAACTTCCCGGCAGAATTTTTTCTTTACCTAAATCAAGAGAAGCTTCATCGAGTCCAAAAATTACCTCTCCGCCAGGCTATAATGGACAACAAGAAGCCGCACTTACTTTGGATCAATTTCGCGAGTGGCTCTTTTCCTTTTTTGTTCTTACCTATTCATCAGAAAAAAGAGCAGGGCAGTTTCAATCTCCTAATGAAAAATGGACTGATGGTTTAAAAGGAAATAACCAATTGCCGATGGGAGGGGCTTTATATATACTCAATCCCTCCGAGTATCAAACTCTTGATTATGAAAGTAAAATAACAGTTCAATCCCGTCTATCTCAACGAGGTTTTCGCTATAAGAACCTATATTATTCCAGTGAATGGTTAAATGAAGCGCGAAAAAGTAAATTGTTGATTGATGGAAAAAATTACGAATTCAAAATTTCTCATTGGGATATAAGATACATACTGATCATTAATCCAAATAATAATGGAGTCGAAATTCTACGAGCCTATAAATATGCGGGAGATGATAGAATCACACAGTTTATTCAAATGGGTTTGGGTAATATCCCAGGATATCAAAGTTTTCCCATTTCATTGAATATGATTAACTATGCAAACCAAATTTTGAACATGTCTAATAACAATTACGATAGTAAATTGTTGATAATTGATGATATAAGCCAAAAATTACAAAAAAAAGCAAAACTTAACAAAAGGGAAAGACAATTTCTTGAGAAAACAACTACGGAAGAGCTTGATTTCACGGGAGTATTTTCTAAAAATGGGAAAGATGCGAAAGCACCTAATGTTCCCAAAAAGCAAACCTCCACTAAGAAGAAAATGCTAACGTTTCCAACGGATCGAGAAGAGGCTAAAAAAGAGATGCTATACTGGAAATTATTTGAATTAGGAGGTGAGGAATAATGCCATTTTCCCATTTAAATAAAGAAACAAATAAAGTAATGGAGGGAAGTCTTGAAGATCGTATTAGATGGGTTCAAGAAGATCATTTTATCTACTATCCTAAGGCACAAGAATGTATAGAGGAATTAAATTATTTATTTTGGCAACAAAAAAATAAGTCATTTCCCTCAGATTTAGATCAATTTTCTATAATTGGAGCGAGCGGAGTGGGAAAATCAAGTATTATTAGAGAATTTATGCATTTACATCCAATTAAGCAATATAAAACGCATGAAACTTATCCCGTGGCATATTGTATCTTAAGAAATTCTATTACAGGTCTGGGCGGTTTATATACAGCATTATTATCTGCATTAAATCATCCGTTTGCAAATTCTGGAGTGATGAAATATCAACATATTAAATTGAGTGAGTTAGAAGATGCGTTGATTACTTCACTCCAAAAAGCAAAAACAAAATTATTTTTTATTGATGAATTTCAACATGCTCGCGGCAGACACCAACAAACCATCGTAGATCAAATAAAAAGGACAATGTTAGTATCTCAAGTTCCTTTTATCCCTGTCGGAACCTCTGAAGTGGAACAGATTCTCCAGTCAGATTTTCAACTAGCGGATCGGTGTCCAGTAAAAGAATACTCCCGATTAGATAATTGGATATATGATGAGGCATTGCTAAGATTTTTAGAGGGATATGAAAAGTTTTTACCATTCCCCGAACCATCTGGATTAGCTGCAGAAGAATTTATGACGATTATTTTTAAAAAAGTCAAGTTTCCAAACGTTGAAGAAACTAACTTACGGCATATCACGCGATTTGTAAAAAAAGTGGCTACGAGCGCTTTGTTGAAAAATCATGACAGGATTATAAAGGAAGATTTAGTTGAAACTAGAAATTAACCGGCTTCTTTTCCATATCCCCCCCAGAATAAATGAAAGTATTGGGTCTTGGATTGAAGAACTAGCAAAATCTAATAATGTACAATTTAATACAATGTATTGGCATATTATGTCTCATGCTCAAAGAGTAGGATTATTTCAGACCCTTCATGCTTTGACAGGAATATCCACAAATCATATTTCGAGATTAACAAATGAATTTGAACCAGAATTTTGGCGTGATTTAAAAAGATGTCCTTTAAAAAATTGCGATTATAATGCTAAAAATCCTCTTGATATAGTGGCTCACTTGCAAACACAACACAATCTCGGAACAAATTTAAGTAAGTGCCCCTTTTGTGATCATCAAGTACTTCAGAAAAGACCAGCCTTGCTGGTTAAACATATAAAAATAATGCATGGAACTGAATTAAGATGGTGGAACAAGTGTCCTTATTGCGATTATGAGCCTATTCAAAAAATCTTTTTAATTCATCATTTAATTATCGACCATCATGTCAAACTAACACTTTTTGATTGTGTATATTGCGATCATCTTGCAGAAAACGAACTTAATTTAAAATTTCATTTATGGAAATTCCACGGCATAAAAGAAGAATATCCATGTCAATATTGTGAATATATTTCGAAAAATTACTTCGATCTTATTTCTCATTTACGAGCAGAACATACTCCTGATAAGCATAGTTTAAAAGAAAAATTGTGCCCTTTCTGTGACTATAAATGTAAAAATAAAACACTTCTTGAACAGCACTTATGGATCAAACACGAATTGGGAGGGAAATGGTATATCTGCCCTGATCTCGGATGCTCTTTTAAATCTAAACATCACTCAAGTTATATCAGACATTTAAAAAGGACATCTCACGGTGTTCTAATAAAACAGTATAAGAAATACAATATTTTGAAGATAGACAATAAATATAAATGTCCTCAATGTTCAATGGAGTCACAACAAAGAAAGAAAGTTCGGAATCATTTAATTCGAGTTCATACATCAATTATTAGTGGTTAATTGAAAATTTGAATCTTGAACTAAGTGAAGAAGGAAGGATCGTTTATTTTTATTGAGGGGATCAAAAAAAAGTTGCAAGGATCAAAAAAAAGTTTTTTTAGGATCAAAAAAAAGTTTTCTGACTATCGGTTTATACCCTCTCTGGTCCTCCCCTATTCGGTCCCATAACCTTTAAAAAGGGACACTTTTACTGCACCTCTTTCAAATCATGAAACAAAATTGCAACTTAAGTTAAAAATAAAATGTGAGAAATAAGAAAGGAGATGATATAAATGAAACACGACATTTGTGATAGCGAGGCTGGTGCACGAATGGACATTCCTCAATCGGAGTTTTTAGCTGCAACCCTCGGTCCTGTGAGTGAATTGATCAAAGACACCTTCACCCTCTCTGATCTGGGACGGCTTGTCCTCGTCTGGATTTACCCGCTCCTGAAAGAGGGTAAGGAGTGGACTACTGGCGAATTGCTCCAGGAGCTGACGAAAAATGCGCAACTGGGGCAACTTATCACAAAGCGATCTACGCTTATCTACAACTTAGACGCCCTGGTGAAACTCGGGATCTTGAAGAAAACGGAGGGCGACAAGACGCGGTACGCCTTGAGCGACCCCCTTCCGCCCGAACTGCAGTCCTTGGATCGCGTCCTATTCAGTAAAGGGTTACGCAAGATCCTCGAAGACCATGTTATCCTCATCTACATCCTCCTCTGCTGCATCGCCCGGCTAATCCACGGTCACTACCCCTCGGAACCCCTCCGCCAGATTTTCGCCCTGACTTCCACGCTGTTCCACATCGCCATGGAACTCACCATCACCGACCTCGAAACGCGCGGCGTCCTCGAGCACCAGTGCGACGACTGCTTCTACCCCTATCACCGAGCCGAGTGGGGCCCCCGCCAGCCCCTACGGTCTATCGAGGAACTGATTGGCCCAGACCCTATTGTGCCTTCGCCCAACGCGGATTTAAGCCCTGAGGAGTTAGATGCCCTGGAACAGGAACTGATGGCGCAGCCAGACGATCCGCCGACCATTAAGCCCTTCGCCACAAAACCTTTGCGCCCAGAACTGGTGCGAGACTACATCGGCAAGGAGAAAGTCGTAACCCGCACCCAGCTCCTCGCCCACTTCGAAATCCGCGGCTATCCCCGGGCTGAAATCGCCGCCATCATCACCGACCTGCTTGCCCAAGGCGTGGCACGGTATGAGCATCTGCTCTACAGCCTGGTTACTTGAAGAATCATGGATTGAAGATGAAAAAAGAATAGAGCGAGAATTATCCAGACTCTTAAGCCAATAATTTTTTTTTACTATAATTTCACGCTTTCTTTTCATTTGTTTATCTGTTTTCTTTCTTTTATTTCCTTCTTTCAAGTTTCCTTCTTATCCATCCCCATATATAGGCGAGGAATATAGCTGCCACTGCAAAAAAGCAAGCCCATCAGGGTGAAGAAATAGGTGGCGGATTGGAACTCGCTGTTATTCTCCAGCTCCCCTGTCAGCCACTTGAGGGTAACTTAAAAATTCTATTTTTAAGCTGCCCGTATTCCTTCAATAAGTAAAAAAACCCCTGCGGCTGCAACGCCTATTGATAACGCAAAATCTGGCATTAAGAAAGAGGCGGCGGTATAACAACAAGGGTAACTTTGAATTTCATCCCACAACCTAGGACCAAATCCTAGTAATATCCAGAGAATTATAAATATCCCTATTCCTAATAGAATTATCCCAGACGTAAGAATGAAACCTTTTGCCATTTTTTTCACCTTTTTAATTTTGAAATTTTTTTTAATTGAGAGTAATTTATCTTAATTATTTATCCTTTTGCATGATCTACAAAAGTGGTCTTTTTCCGACATAAAATATTGCGTAGAAATATTTAAATCCCGCCGTACGCCAACTATAAGGCAATGAATCCTCCAAAAACGAAAGAAAGCATCCAAATCTTCTACGT
>Ga0315310_10002993_pt1 | contig 10543 bp, 3 predicted proteins | sample TDP5_MG_FD_203630 | JGI IMG/M metagenome (GOLD analysis project Ga0315310, IMG submission 203630) | Freshwater sediment microbial communities from Lake Towuti, South Sulawesi, Indonesia - TDP5 | ecosystem: Environmental > Aquatic > Freshwater > Lake > Sediment | place: Indonesia: South Sulawesi...
CTTCTTGTCGGCGAAGAACCTCAAAGACCTCTCTTCTCCTGGCTTTGCCAGTATCGCTTGCATTATTTTGGGGATCATTTATTAATTCTTTTCTCATAAAACATTATACTTGACAATTTTTCAGAAGTAAATATACTTAAATATAGAATTAAATATTAGATTTGGGGAAAGGGGGTGATGAAAAGGCAAAGACAAAAATCATTTTAGGTGTTTGACCTCGGCACTTAAAAGGATAGAAATAAAGATAGGGTCAAAACAAAATGATAATAGGAGGACATATGCCGAAAGCTACTTACTTACTTACTTACTTACTGGACTTTTGAGCATTCTCTTTGCTCAAGGTCCATATACCCTATCCTTTGACCTTTCCCAATTTGAGTTTAGTATTGAGAATGGTTATGATAGGGTAAGGGGAATAGAAATGTCCGCAACCACGGACAAAGAATACTCCTTGGACCTGCCGTTGTATCATAGAACTGCACAAGAAGACAGCTCTCCGTTTGGTCTTATCGGCACTAAATCAATGCCGTTTGTTGCCGATAATACAGATAAAAAAGGTAAACACGATATTCTGTCCCGTTCAGTTGAAGAATTTCTTATTGATACAAATCGGGTTTTTGTAAATGCACGAGGAGACCAAGGATATTCATCTATTGCTTTTGATGGTACAAATTATTTAGTTGTCTGGGCTGACGACCGCAAATTTGAGATTGAATTAGGTATTTGGGATATTTACTGTGCCCGTATGAATCAAAGGGGTATCTTACTCGATTCCATGGGCATTTTTGTTGCAACATTAAATCCAGGGGTGGAACCAATTGCAATAATTGAGCCTGCTGTATCTTTTGATGGTACTAACTACTTCGTTGTTTGGCATGATATTCGAACTGCGCCTGGAGAAACCGATATTGTTGGAACCAGAATTACACCTTCAGGAATCATCTTAGACCCTGCTGGCATTGAAATTTCTACAGCTCCCGGTTCACAAATATTGCCCCGGGTTGCGTTCGATGGTACAAACTATATGATCGTGTGGGAGGACCTACGCAGTGGCGCCACTAAAGATATTTATGGAGCCCGAATAACGCCCACAGGTATTGTACTTGACCCTTCAGGTATTGCTATCTCTACTTTTTCAGGTCACCAAATGATACCTTCTGTTGCATTTGACGGCACCAATTATTTGGTGGTTTGGGAAGATGATCGCTATGCAAATAGGGATATTTTCGGCTGCAGAGTAACACAATCAGGTGTGATTTTAGATCCAAATGGCATCCCAATCAGTATTGTTCCCAACGATCAAAAACGACCTGTAATTACATTCGGTGGCTTGAATTACTTCGTTACCTGGTATGACTATAGAAATTATACCACATATGTTGATGTTTATGGCGCTCGAGTTAACCCATCTGGCATTGTTTTAGACCCTGAAGGTATCCCAATTTCAGCTGAAATATATGCACAAGCATTTCCTTCGCTGTCTTTTGATGGCCTCAATTACTTAGTAGTCTGGCACGATTTTCGTGATTTATACACTACTTATGCCGACATTTATTGTGCACGCGTGGACCAATCTGGCATTGTTCTTGACCCAGCAGGCATAGCCATCTCTTCTGCAGTAGGTGGTCAAGGGCGCCCGGCGATTGCCTTTGATGGTAGAAACTACCTGACAGTATGGCATGACAATCGGAGTATGTATAATGGTGATGGCTTTGATATCTTTGGCTCCCGCGTAGCGCCTTCTGGAAGTGTGCTCGACCCGAGTGGGCTCTTAATTACCATAGAAATTTATGCGCAATTTTATCCTGTCGGGGAATTTGATGGTAACAATTTCTTGGTCACCTGGCAAGATTTTAGGCATGGCACTTTTACTGATATTTACTGTTCAGGAATCAGTCTTTCAGGAGAGATTCTCGATCATTCAGGAATTCCGGTTTCTACCGCCAGGTGGACTCAGAAATATCCTTCCGTAGATTTTGATGGTATCAACTACTTCGTAGTATGGCAGGATAATCGGGATTTTTACTTTTTCCCCAGTATTTATGGCGCACGTATAGATAAAGATAGACACGTTCTCGATCCGAACGGCATTTTGATTGCATCTTCAGATGATGAATTTCCATGCGAAAAGCCGTTGATTATTTTTGGTGGCACGAACTATTTCATTGTGTGGTCAAAATTTACGGGTGTGCATTATGATATCCTTGGTGCACGCGTAAGTCCCGCCGGTATCGTGCTTGACCCCAACGGCATTCAAATTGCACACCTGTTGTCGAATGAATTAGAACCTGCGCTAACCTTTGACGGTACAAATTACTTTGTAGTCTGGGAGGACTGGCGGGATTTTGGTGCACACCCACCAGATATTTATGGTAGTAGAGTAAACCAATCTGGTGCAGTTCTCGACCCTGGTGGTTTTCCAATCTCTGAAGCAGTAAATTCGCAGAGTAATCCTGCCATTGCTTTCGACGGGAACAACTATTTAGTAGTCTGGGAAGATGACCGAAGTGGAGTGGACAACAATGATATTTATGGTACAAGAGTAACTCCTGATGGCATTGTTCTTGACCCTGAAGGAATACCGATAGTTACGCTACCCGCTGACCAAGTTCGTCCAAAAGTATCTTTCAATGGTTCTCAATTTGTTGTGGTTTGGGAAGATGTTAATTCAGGTGACCTTATAGGCGCTAAAGTCAGTTCAGCTGGCATGGTAAGTCCGATTTTCCCAGTATCCACCTCACCAGGGCTTCAATATGAACCTGCAATCTCTCACGGACCCGAAGACCTTATGCTTGTAACTTTTACTGGCTGGGTGCCTCAATTTGAAAACTACCGAATCTGGGGTAAATTTATGGGTGAACACGCACTCTGGACTGACGACCCATTGGCGCTTGCCCATAATGGCAACCGCCATTTAGTCAGAAAACCGAATACCCAGGAACTTCATTTAGTCTACACCGACGGTGGCAAGGTAATCCACCGATATTCTTCAAATGGTGGGATTGATTGGACTCTACCCAAGATTAGTGGTGATGGTAAATTTCCAACGATTACCTTAAGTTATGATAATTTACCATTGGTCGCCTGGACTGATGAAGCTGGTGGTTTATGGTATCGAAGGCAGATTGCTCAAGGGGTATGGGATGTTCTTTATCATTTCTATAATCCTGGACTTTTTGACCCCAAGGTGAATTCACCACCCTCAATTGCAGTTATTCCTTCGATTACTAATGGTGTTGATGTCCACATTATTGCGACGCTTATGGGTGAAATTCAGGTAAACGGTGTAATTCATACAGTTAATGATTTCTGGTTTCCTATTTTACAGCCTGAGTTGGTAATACTGGAAACTGTTGAGTCTTGCGAGGGTCCGATGGATCCATTGTTTCGGTCTTTTCCTTCAGTGGTTCGATGTGATATTGACAGGTCACTCCACTTGGTCTGGGTGCGTGAAGATACGGTTTGTTACGCAACAAAATCATGGGGACAACCCTGGGATAACTGGGGACCGCAGTTTGGGTTTGATGGTCTTCAATCAGCCCACCCATTCGTTGAGACTTATGGTGATATGGTCTATGTTGTCTGGCAGTATAAAGAAACGCCAGGTGCACCAGAAGAGGTTTATAAGGGATGGCGCCAACTTGCCGAACCTTCTTTTACTCACTGGGAACGTTTCACTCTAACACCAAATACCGCATCTCGTTATCCGGTTAATGCCTCTGGTTTATTTACGGTCTATGTTGACAGCCCCTGGCCACCAATCAATGGTTCTGAAATCTACTACAAAGTTCATCCTGAAGATACGCCTATCAATATCAGTCAAACAATTGCCAGTTCTCTTTATCCCCAATCTGCAGCAAGGTTTACTGGCTCAAGAACATATCTTTACACTGCCTGGCTTGATGGTGATGGCCCTGCTTATGAAATTCGTTTCAAGAAACTGGCGTATATTCCCCCTGAGCTTCTCGCATATCTCACTTCAAACAACGGCTATGAAACGCCTTCGCCTTATCTTATTTTCCGGGACAGTTTTATTTCTACCTGGTCAGTGCCGGTTGACATTGGCTACGAAACAATTACTTATCAACTTCCCCTTGAACCCGGTTATCGGTATAAAGTAAAGTTAATTGCCTATCACGAGTCTTCTGGTCAATGGAAAGAGTGGGTGATAATTGATAATAAACAGAGGCATTTAATAAAGTATAATGCTTTTGAACCCGAAACTCTTGAATTCTGGGTGCCGCCGTCCTTTTATAAGGATGGTCTGCTTGAAGTAGTCTTTGACCGAATAACTGGTGATTTCGCAACAGGTGGTCCATTCTGGGTCTATCGCTTTGAATATGAAGAAGAATTAGAAGGAGAAGAAATTGCTTCTGGCGGTCCAATGATGCAAGAAAGTCAGCCACTAAACGAGGGTTCGTTGATAATTACACCCAATCCATTTGCCAATAAGTTGAGTATCAAAGCTCATTTAGTTGTGGGTAACCAGCGAATTTCTTTTAAGGTTTATGATATTTCCGGTCGATTAGTAAAAAAGCTCTACGATGGCATGGTTGAGAATAACTTTTCTATTAATTGGGCAGGTGAGGACGAAAATGGGCGAAAGGTAACGGCTGGGGTATACTTCATAGCAATCACTCATTCTAATACTAAAGAAACTTTTTGTCATAAAGTCATAAAGGTTGAGTAAGATAGAACGGTAGGGGTCTACAGTTAGGTAGACCCCTACCATCGGAGAATTATGGCAGAAACTCTCTTAATCTTTTTATTAATCCAAGGTTTTAACCAGAAATGGTTTATACCTCGCGGTGCAACCGCAGGGAGAATCTGCGTTACAGATACAGATAGAGATAGTAATTATGAGTTTGTAATTCGCACTTATGGCGGCTCACAAAAGATTTATTTTTATGAATTACACTTACCTAATACCTGGGAAGTAGATTCATTTTCATATTTTTGGGGGCCACTTGTCTGGGATGTCGGTGATTTTGATATAGATGGTATGTTTGATTTAATCATTCACACTGCAGTAGATACTCCACCAAAGATGCTTGTTTCTATTGCCGAATCCCCTGATTCCTTTTCCTATCCAACTCAAGAAGTATGGCGAGATACGGTGGGATTTCCTTTGGCTACTCCTATTTGCACCTATGACATTGACCAGGATGGACTGTCTGAAATTGTAAAGGTAATTGGCGATACTACTATATTTGATATATATGAATCTATTGGAGATGACATTTATCAAAGAATATTTAGAGACACGATGGTGACTGGTCATAACCCTAAGTCAACATTTGCATTTGGCGATTTTGATTCAGATAGTAGAAATGAATTCGTTTTTGGATACTCTGGTGGCGAATATGATATTTGGGAATGTAATGGCAACAACTCATATCAGGAAATTATTCATTATCAACAACTTCCTACCGATGATATTAGTGACTGTTTTACTATTCCTGATGCTGATGGTGATGGCAAAATGGAATTTGTGTTGAAGGGCGAGATTGATATTCCAGCAATTGTTCAACCTTTTATCTTTGAGGCGACCGGTGATAATACATATCAGGTTATAAAATCTTTCAGCTTTGCAGATGCTCAGGGAGAATGGTATGCGGGTGGTTATTCAGATGCTGGTGATTTGGATGCGGATGGTAGTCCTGAGATTGCCCTTGAGGCCGCTTCGTATGTTTATATTATCAAATCAGCAGGCAATGATTCTTTCTATGTCTGGGATACTTTATCCGGTCATCCTGATGGCTCAAGTGTGCGGGTTTTTGATATTGATAATAATGGTTTATCTGAAGTGATTGTTTCCGGTGGTAATGAGACAAGAATTTATGAGAAGGGTGTTGATGTAGTCTGGTTCTGCCCAGAGCCTTATGATACCTTTCATCCTCTTGATACGTTAAACTTCCGCTGGCGAGTTCTGGACACTTTAGCACTTGATTCATTAAGGTTATATGTTGCCCATCCGCAGTTTGGGTGCTCGCAGATATATGCAGGATTGCCAACAGACACCATGTGCCAATGGATTGCCCCGGACACCCAGAGCGTAATGGTCTTCAAACTCTGGTTGGCGGTAAATGGTTTTGGTCGTTACGATTCAATCTCTTCACCGCCGTTTTATATTAAACGAGAGCAGGGTATTATAGAACAGACTTCGCTGGTATTGATACCCGAATTAGAGATTTCGCCGAACCCATTTAGGACGATAGTAACGATTAAATTCCAAATCCCAAACCGCCACGAAACTTGGCGGACCAAGAACCAAATAAATTCCAAATCCCAAACTACATTAAATATTTACGACATTACTGGAAGATTAGTAAAATATCGTTCACTCACTACTCCCTACTCGCTACTCTCTACTGTCGTTTGGGATGGCACCGATGATTCTGGTTGTCAAATGCCTGCGGGTGTCTATTTTGTTCAACTAAAAAACCAAAATTTCTGTTTGATCAAGAAAATAGTTAAATTAAAATAGGAGATTTGACACTGCAAGCGGTATCACTCCAGAGGGTGATTTCTGCGGTGTCATTCCTGTAAGGAGGTGTAATATGGGTTTGCAAAAACAAATATTAATTTGTGTATTATTAGCTTACTTTGTCAATGCTGGTGTTGTGCCGGCTATAAAAGTGAAGATTGATGATGAGGCTACTTACACTGGACTATCATCAAGGGTTACACAGCCAGCAACAGCGATTGATTCTTCAGGCAATGGATACACGCTGTGGACGCAGATGCAGGAATGTATCGGCTATAATCCGATTGTTAATGCAATCCAGATAGTGAATAGAGCCTTTTCTGATGCTGGAATTTTGAATGTGCATCAGGCACCAGGAGACCTCTCTTATTGGGTTCATGACGATTCAGTATATAAAAAAGACTTTGGTGGAGCTCGCTATCCAAATTCAATTGCTTCAGGCGATGGTAGCGGTAATGGACCGCATATTTGCTTTGCCGCTGGCACCTCGGGCGGTGCTATATATGAATATGGAGGTTGGTTTTCTTCTTTATGGGATATGCCAGTTCCTATTGGTTGGGCAAATGCCCGAATCAAAGGTAAACAACTACCTGATGGTAATATTCTTTTCATAGGGGTTACTATTAATAATGATATCTATTGGAAAACGATGACTCCGGACCTGTTAAATGTTCTCAGTCAGGGAATGGTTGTTAATGGTGTATACTATTGGGGATTTGACATTAATGGTGGCATTGCGTATATATTCTACTATGATGCAGGTCTAAATATCTACTACAAAACAACGACCAATGGCATAACCTGGTCTGCCCAGCAACCTTACAATATGGTCTGGCCAAATCCTTATTCATATAATATAATTGGTTGGACACAGATGGCTGTTACTGATGCAGGCAATCCGCTTTTAATTTTTGACAATTGGAACGGCAACGATACGTCATATCCCTATTATTCAAAGGTCTATGTCTCTTATGCTTCTGGTCTGCCCTGTGTTGAGGTTTCATCTACCTTTGGCGCGCCTGATACAGAATGTTTCTATCCGACAATCGCAACCGGTGGCAATAAAGCGGCTGTGCTTTATTGTATGCCGAGAAATAACGAGCCAGACTCACTGAATTGGTGGGATTTTTATGTAGTCTGGTCAACAGACAATGGTGTTACCTGGGGAACCCCAGTTAATTATACACAATCATTAATAAATCGACCTGGTTTACAACAACTTGCTAAGCGCATTGATACCTTAAGAAATCGGGTCTATTATGTATATGAGGTAGATATGGTAAATAACATTGACCCTTATTGGCATCTTATGAATTTAGGAACCGACCCGATGTATATCTGCTTTGACTATGCACCTTATGTAGGTATTGAAGAGAAAAACAAAGCCCAAAATTTGAAAGCTGAAAATCTAAAACTCCAAGTTTTGCCCAATATTGTTAGTCACACTACCCAATTAAGATTAACAATTCCGTCAAAACAGAGAATCAGCCTGAAAGTCTATGACATCGTTGGAAGAGAAGTCTTGACGATTGCCGATAGAATTATTGACGCGGGAATTCATTCTTACAGCCTCAACACATCTAATCTTAGTTCAGGCATTTACTTCTTGGTTCTTGAAGGTGAAAAAGAGAGTAAAATTGAAAAATTTCTGATTGTTAGATAGCAATAAAAGACTATAGAAGAATAGGATTCATTTCACGATTGATTACAATGCTTTTGAGATTGCCCTTTAGACATTGAATTAGGCAAAGTCTAAAACCGAAAGTCTGGCACCTGATTCTGTTTTAGTGTAGAAGCACTACCTTTTTCACTTGTTTGTAACCATCAGTTTCAAGTCGCACAAAATAGACGCCTACAGGAAGGTTGCGGCCAAAATTGTCGTCACCATACCAGAGAATTTGGTCTGATTGTCTCATCGTCTGATAGTCCCATTGTCGAACTAATCGTCCTGTTGCATCGTAGATTTTTATTGAAGTTTGGGATTTGGTCCCTGATTTAATCAGGGATGGGATTTGGAATTTGATGATTGTGGCATCCTTGAATGGATTAGGATAGACATGCAATTCCGCTTCTGGTCTCTTACTTATAATTTCTTCTTCAATCTCATTTATATGTTCAACATGCACATCATCAATATAAAAGCCTTCGTTAACTCCGCTGTTATCACTTATAAATGCAATTCTTACTTGGATTGTCTCGCCGGCTGGATACTGAAAAAGTGAATATCTTTCTTCAAACCAGTTACTCTGAATATTACGCTGGTCAAGGGCACCGCCGGTGCCGATGAAATCAAGCGTATCTGCGAAACCATCCCCTATAATAATAACATATATGCCATCGGTGCCATAGAGTGGGACATTGAACCAGCGGTAAAATTTTAGGACAGAATTCTGATCTATCATGAATGGTAATGTCTGGATATAACAGTTCATGTTGTTGATATACTGCCCATTCGATTCCTGCCCACAATACCAGGCGTGGGTAGGGGAGAAGGAATTCCTCGTTGAGATATGCCAGAGGTTATTTATGCCGGCCGATGTCCATAATGAGTTTCCTGATTCCATGTTATCATTGAAGCCGGTTACCCCAATTAGGAAATTCACATTATTATTGAAAATATAATTTTCACTGTATATTAAAATTGGCAATTGCGCGAGATGTGGCAGAGGACACGAGGGACTGATTGATACAATAAAAGGCAGTGATGTAATTTTTATTGATTCGGGATAGATTTCACCATACCATATACTGTCCGTAATCACAGAAATATAAGGGTCAAAGGATGTTAATCTTGCCCAGCAGGAATGTCCAAAGCCATAGCCTGTATTCTTTAAGTTCACATATAATGAATCAATTTCATTAGGCATCGAAGGCGGTGATGGAATGAATATATTTTTTAGAGCGAGTTCTGGTAAACCAATAAGTATAATGGGAAAGAAATTGAGGGTCTTGGAAGCATCTGTTATCTCAAGGAAAAAACTTATTCCGTGACCATTTGATAAGTTTCCAATAGTTATCCCAAATGCATCAGAGATCACCACTGAGTCCCCTGGTGCCATAAAACCTAAATATGCTGTGCTATCATAGATTACTACGAATTGGTCTTGACAACGCAATTTCAATTGAATATTATTAGCATTTGCATTGCCACAATTTTTTATAATTGTTGGCAACAAAATATTTTCATTTGGATTTGCAATACCATCCTTGTTTCCGAGTGAATCATTTATTATCCAGCCCAGATAATTTGCATACGAACCACTCACAACTGGAATCGTTGTTTCCCTTGGTAGATAATTATGGGCAGTTACAGTTAGCTCAAAATTCCCCAGGGAAATGGCGTTTGCTTCAAGAAAAACTGAACCACTCAAATTTGTATAACCTGATGCGTATGATTCATTTCCTTTCATCAGACAGACCAGCGCATCCTTTATTGCCATGCCACTATTTTGCCTTTTTACAGTAACTAAAATTCTACTGTTACCAAGGGGGATTGATTGTGGATGCGAAACTAATAATGTCTCAGGAATATCAGTCCAGACAGATAATTCTGGGTCACCAAGCAGATTCACCTGGTACTGATGCCAGCGATAGACATTCTCCTCCCTTGAGTAGGGAATGAAATGTGTCTTACACAAACTGAGTGCATCACCAAGATGGAAATTATTCTCTTTAAATAGCGAATGATAGAATCGGCTGTCGAATCGGTCAGAATAGCCGAACCCTGGATTACCTGGTGAACCCCAGCCATAACTCGAATTGCCAATATATGCTACACCACCACCATTGGGACTATTAACAAATGATTCTGATATTGATGCAAAGTCAAATGCCGAGGTCCAACAGCCGATTGAATAGAGAATACCAAAATTGTTTGCATTTGTAAGTGTATCAAAATCTTGGCTGTAGATATAACCAGGACCCACCCCTATGGCATTAATCCAACCATGTCCATCATGGTTTATTAGATTCTGCCCTGCCCTTATTGCCGCCATTACAGTCTGGGGTGTTTCGTTGCCCAGGCTTTCATAAAGTTTTGTAATTTCAAAAGTTGAT
>Ga0315310_10002994_pt1 | contig 10543 bp, 13 predicted proteins | sample TDP5_MG_FD_203630 | JGI IMG/M metagenome (GOLD analysis project Ga0315310, IMG submission 203630) | Freshwater sediment microbial communities from Lake Towuti, South Sulawesi, Indonesia - TDP5 | ecosystem: Environmental > Aquatic > Freshwater > Lake > Sediment | place: Indonesia: South Sulawesi...
AATGAGTGCTAAGATTAAGGAATATTCAGGTGAAGAGGTAAAGTCCGCAGACATCAAGGAAGGAAAGGTTCTAACTATTCGCTACAGACCAGAAGCAAGGTACATGTGGAGCGCAGGCATAGCAATGAGTCGCTTCCTCAATGAACTAAAAAACGGCAGAATCATAGCATCAAATTGCCACAAGTGTGGTAGAATAATGGTTCCACCACGAATGTTCTGCGAGCAGTGTTTCAAACCAACCGACGGGTGGACCTACGTGAAAGACACGGGAACAATAAACACATACTCGGTCTCGTTCATAGCAGGAGACGCAAGTAGAATAAAAGAGCCCATAATAGTGGCAGTCATCGACATAGACGGCGCATCTCCTGGCATGGGCATATTACACACAATCCAAGAAATCGATTGGAAAAAAGTAAAGTTCGGCATGAAAGTGAAAGCGGTTTGGAAGCCCGAAAAGGAGCGAACAGGCGCCATAACTGACATCAAATACTTCAAACCAATGTAGGGAGGACTGAATACATATGACTCTTGAGAAAATAAGCGACGTCCGCGAGATTCGACATTGGTCGGGACATATGGAAACCGACTACATTTACACTATGGGTATAGCGGGAGAACGATTCTTCAACGAGATTAAGAAAAATGGCAAAATCATGGGCGTAAAATGCAAAAAATGTGGTTTAGTGTACGTGCCGCCCAGAATTTACTGTGAACGATGCTTTGAGAAACTTGAACAATGGTTAGATGTTGGCAGGAGAGGAACCGTTCATACATACACAATTGCGCATATTGAGATAGATGGCTCCAAACTGAAAGAACCCACCATATACGCCGTGATAAAAATAGATGGAACAGCCGGCGGATTCATCCACAAAATAGGCGAGGTTGACCCTGAAAAAATCAAAATCGGCATGAAAGTTGAAGCGATTTTCAAACCCAAAGAAAAGAGAGAAGGCTCAATAACCGACATCAGGTACTTCAAGCCAGTGAAATAATCTCCTCTCTACTTTTTCCACTAGATTTTCCAACTCCAAGAACGAGCGCTTAGCGTCTCAAAGGCGACTATCTTCTTCTAAGAAGAAACTCGCAGTATGGATCTCCCTTAGAGAGACATTTAGTTTCTTCGCAACCGTATGTTCCTCCTGCCAATGTCTGCAAGGCGCCTAAGAAGAATCCTCTCATAAGGTGGCAAGATGCCTGTCCATTATAGCCTACTGCTTTTGCAATAAAACAATCGTAGACCTTAACCTTCAAAGCTCCCAACGCTGCCACTTTTAAAAGCTGAGTGGTAGTCACATGGAACTTCCCCCAACCTAAAAGGGATCCGTGTTTCAAGCCAAGCGAAGCCAGTTTTATGGGATTTTTTGTCTTCTGTTGCATGCCTTTGATAACGATGACGCCCAGTTCTCTGCCCATTTCAAATAAGATTGTGGAAGCACCGGTTTTAAAGACCTTAGTAAGTGCCTCATGCCAAGCGCGGTATATTTTCAGGTTTAGGAGAATAATTGGGCTGTCAAAAAGAGTGTCGTAGTATTCCTTCTTAGCAACATTTATTCTGATTTGTTCATCCGACAACAAGTGTCCCTTTGTTTGTAGGCTAAGGCTTCCATAAACCTTTATTGAATATTCAGAATCCGACGTTTTCCCATGAAAACCTCTGACAAGGAAAACAACGTGCCATTAGAGGAAGATTGAAGAATGCATGGCTGACGAGTTCAGGATATGAGGCTTCAGACAGTTTTAAGGACAGAAGTATCTAGCTTATTTACCTCGGACAAAGATTTTAAGATGGAGTGAGTTAGAGGAGTTAATTCAATGGTGTCGGGATGAGGATGCCGGGATAATGTAAGAACTTGGCGTCTTACATCTCGTTGGCGGAGTGGATAACGCGCAGGCCTTGAGAGCCTGTGGCCTTTCGGGGCCGCATGGGTTCGAATCCCATTCCCGGCGCCATACCCAATAAACTGCATTTAAGGGATACTCTTTTTCACAGAATGCTACGAATTCAAAAGCCAACCAGCAACCCAAACCTAATTTCTCCTTTTTCAAGCCTCTTCCTTCACTCTTGCCTTCTTATCTCTTTGCATGTCGATTTTGTAGTCGGAACGATACACATAAAAATTGAAAAGAAGGGCAGTTCGGTTTGGGGTTACTGATACTTTACCTCGAATGTTAGTAGTGTGCCGAACATGCCTGCGAGTTTAACAGTGTAGGATGATCCTTGCGTGAATAAAATGTTTTTTCCTGTTATGTAAGCCACAGTTGCGGAATATGCTGCAACCTTTACTTCATTAATTAACAATGCGATTTGGTTGTTCACGTAGGCGTTTGCTATGTTTATAACAGAGTCCCCTGTGTTGCGTATCCATGCGGTTATGTGGGTGCTGTTTATTTTAACCGAGTCGAGGAGAAGAAGACTCATTTGTGTGTTCAGGTTATTTGTCATGCTTTGAACCGAGCCCATGACGTAGTTGTAGAGGATGATGCCTCCGATCAGTGTTACTATTATCATTAGAACGCTGGCCATCACGAGCGAACTGCCCTTCTTTGAGGAGGCTAAGGCTCGCATGAGTCGGTTCCCTTCGTGTATATCTTATATGTTTTTCAACATACAAACTGTGCAACAAAACATATAAACATGTTTAGTCCTTCGGAATCCGAACAGAAAATGAAAGAATGGGAAAATAAAGGGAAAGCTCATTTAAATCAATGAATCACAGTAATCATAGGCGTTTTTCCGTTTTCGCCACATAAACCAAAATTCTCAATACGCATCCTAGATAAAACTGACTTTCGTTTGTTGGATTACAATGTTTATTAGCTTGTTTCACAAATTACGCTCTTCTCAGCATGCTGTCAGGCGTCAAACCGTGGTTTGCTATGAGCGACGTGTCAAGTATTGGAATCAAGCTTGATGACACTTATTGTAGTAGATGCTCAATATGCCGTTCCCTATGCCCCTACGAGGCTATTTCGGTTTGCTCTGAGACTGGAGAGGCCAGAATAGACGCGGAAAAATGCCAGTTTTGTGGTATATGTTACAGCGCCTGCCCAGTGGCAGCCATAGAGATGGTCTACTATGATGCTGACGCCTTGGCGAAACATGTGGAAAAGCTGATGAAAGAAAAAGATTCGCACATACTTGTTCTCATGTGCCGGGGTAACAGTCCATCAACATGCGAGGTTGAAGAAATCCTTCAGAGCCAAAACATTAACGCAAATAACCACATTGCTGTCCGAGTTCCCTGCGTGGGTCGCATAACCACAGAATTCGTGATGAAAACCTTGGCTTCTGGTATTGACAGAATAATAGCCATCCAATGCGAAGATGACTTCTGCCGATATAAACGAGGCAGCAGGATTAACACTCGGAGGCATCTGCTAACCAAAAAAGTGCTTGGAGAGCTGGGCTTTAGGGAAGATGCGTTGACACTGGTAGAGTATGCACGGAAAGCTGTCTATTTCACCGACAAATGCGTAGGCTGCGACAAATGCAGTTTTGTTTGCCCCTACGAAGCCATAGAGGCTGAAGCCTTTGCGTCCCCGAAAATAAATCTTGACAAGTGCGTTGGTTGCGGTGCCTGTGCACTTGTATGTCCACACTTGGCGATTCAGCTAAAAGGCTTCGAATATGAAAATGTGTCAAACCTTGTTCAACGCTACGCCAAGGCGGCTAGACAACTAAGAGCAAACGGAATAAAGCCAACAATTCTCGTATTCTGCTGCCAATGGTCGGAATTCTCAGCGTTGGATCAGCCTGAAAACAAACTCTTCGATAACAAAGCTGTCGTAATGGAGGTACCATGTTTCAAGGGTCTTGATCCGTTGCATGTGGTAGAAGCTTTGCGTTCAGGCTTCGACGGTGTTTTGGCTGTTGTATGTTCGCCCGAAGATTGCAAGCTCGAGCTGGGTAGAGATGTTGCGGAGAGAAATGCAACAGTACTACAGCGGACACTTGCTAAACTGAATCTTCAGAACAGATTTGAAATCTACATGGCCTCACCAAGACGTGTCGGAGATTTCAACCAAAAGCTTGCAGCTTTCATTCAGAAAATGGGGCTTTTACCCTCGTTGGACTTCACTTCACATCCAACAGTAGTCAAGATAGGAGGCTTAGGCAAGTGAACGCAACAGGATATAAGGTCGTTACGAGGCGGGAACTGGCACCTAAAATCCTGCTCTTTGAGGTTCATGCGCCCGAAATTGCTGAGAAAGCCAAGCCAGGCCAGTTTGTAATCTTGATGGTGGAAAGACAAAGAGGAGAAAGAATTCCGTTGACCATTGCTGGCTTCAATGTGGCAGAAGGAACTCTGACCTTTGTTTTTAACGAAGTTGGCAGGACAACTAAAGAGTTGGGCTGCCTGAAGAAAGGCGATGTCATTCCTAATATGGCAGGTCCTCTGGGCAACCCCTCAGAGATAAGTAAGTTTGGGCGAGTGCTCTGCGTTGGTGGCGGCGTTATGATTGCACCCATGTACTTGCAAGTAAAAGCACTGAGAGCAGCAGGCAACGAGATAGTCACAGTCATAGGCACCAGAATCAAGGACCTGCTCATTTTTGAGAAGGAAATGAAGGAGGCAAGCCACGAATTTTTCGTTGCCACTGATGACGGATCGACGGGCTACAAGGGTTTGGACTTTTTGAAAGACTTGCTTGAAGCGAAGAGGTTTGACCGAGCGGTAGTTATGGGGCCCGTAGTGATGATGAAAACCGTGTCAGACCTTACACGACCCTTCAGCATTCCAACCCTCGTGACGTTAACGCCTATCATGGTCGACGGCATGGGCATGTGTGGGGTCTGCAGGGTCACTGTTGGCGGTGAGACAAAATTTGCGTGTGTAGATGGACCTGAGTTTGATGGTCATGCGGTGGATTTTGACCAATTGATTCAACGGCAGCGTATTTTCCTGTCCGAGGAAAGGTTGTCTTCGCTTTTGTGGGAGCGGTTGGGAGGTGCCTGCCATAGCCTCGCCTGAGTCTGAACCAAAGCCGAAACCTTCACCGCGTAAGCTTGTGAAAGAAGCAGTTGCTATGCCGAAGCAGAAGCCGGAGATGCGGAGGCACAATTTTGACGAGGTGGCTTTGGGCTATAGTGAGGAGCAGGCTGTGGCTGAGGCGAATAGATGTCTTCAATGTCCTAAGCCGCAGTGTGTGCCGGGCTGCCCGGTGGAGGTTGAGGTTCCAGAGTTTATCAAGTTTATCAGTGAGTGCAAATTTGATGACGCCATAAAAAAGGTGAAGGAGAAAAACAGCCTGCCCGCTATCTGTGGCAGAGTTTGCCCCCAAGAGGACCAATGTCAGAAGGGCTGCACTGTTGGAAAAGCTGGTGACCCAGTGAGCATTGGACGTTTAGAGCGGTTTGTGGCTGACTATGAGCTTGCAAAAGGCGTCAATCCACCACCTTTGCCTTCTCCTACGGGCAAGAAGGTTGCTGTTGTTGGTTCTGGTCCAGCTGGGTTGACATGTGCGGCTGACTTGGCTAAACCTGGACATGATGTGACGATTTTTGAGGCGTTGCACTTGGGGGGCGGTGTTTTGATGTATGGGATTCCCGAGTTCAGGCTTCCAAAGCGAATTGTGCAAGCCGAAATCGACTATGTGAAAAAACTGGGCGTTAAGTTGCAGACTAACGCCTTGGTCGGTCGTATTTTCACCATTAAAGAGCTATTTGAGAAAGGCTTTAAAGCTGTTTTTATCGGCAGCGGGGCTGGGTTGCCGCAGTTTATGCGCTTGACTGGCGAGAACTTAGGGGGGATTTATTCTGCGAACGAGTTTCTGATTCGTGTTAATCTTATGAAGTCTTATTTGTTTCCTGAATATGATACACCGATACGTGTTGGTAAACATGTGGCGGTTATAGGAGGCGGCAATGTAGCCATGGACTCCGCTCGATGCGCGTTGAGACTCGGCGCAGAACAGGTTTGCATAGTTTATCGAAGGTCAAGAGAAGAGATGCCAGCGCGGCTTGAAGAGATAGAAAACGCGGAGGAAGAGGGAATAATCTGCAAGTTTCTTGCAGCACCCATCAGATTTTTAGGAGATGAACGAGGCTGGGTAAAGGGAATGGAATGCATCGCAATGGAACTCGGCGCACCAGACGAGTCGGGAAGGCGGAGACCAGTTCCGATAAAGGGTTCTGAATTCATCATGGACGTTGACACAGTGATTGTGGCGATTGGACGGACTCCTAACCCAATAATTCAGCGCACTACAGAAGGACTGGAGACCACCAAGTGGGGAACAATGGTAGTCGATGAGGAAACAGGCAAAACCAGTTTAGAAGGAGTTTATGCTGGCGGAGACATTGTGACAGGAGAGGCAACTGTTATCAGCGCTATGGGTGCTGGCAAAAAAGCCGCGCGAAGCATACATGAATACCTAATGAAGCAAACTAAAAACACGTAAAAGGGAAACCTTCTTCATTAAATATGATAGGTTAAGAACGATGGGGAAGAGATATTTCACAGGATCTTTTGCTAGTCTAAAGGAATTTTGGGAAGAGAAGGGTAAAACTAAATCGTTCGAGAGGGAATATTCTATTCGCTTAGAGGGAATTGGGCAAATAGTTAATGAGATTCATAAGTATCTTCTTGGGCGACTTGTCCTTGACATTGGGTGTGGTCCAGGAATAGCCGCAAGCTTGTTCCCAGAAGGTTCAAAGGTTGTGGGTTTAGATTTTTCGATAGCAATGTTGAAAAGTGCAAGAAATCGAATCCCACGCTTGGTGCAAGGAAGCGCCTTCAACCTCCCTTTTCATGATCGTTCCTTCAATGTTTTAACATGTTTGTTTGTTGCGTCAGACTATTCGGACAAGACAGGTATCTTTCATGAAGCCCACAGAGTTCTGCAGAAAAATGGATTTCTTCTCTTTTCAGACTACTCATTGAACGATGAACACTGGAAACTTAAGAGAATTATTCGTCCTCTAATGGGTGAGAGATGCAACCTTTTCCTCAAAGATGAAGCGTTCTTATCGAATGAGATGAGAAAAGCAGGTTTGGAAGTTCAGGAAACCAAACACCTGCAATTTCCTGCTGTATTCAAACTTGAACGGTATGTAAGGTCAGAGGATGAGATGAAAAGACTAAAAACAAAGAATCTAGACCTATGGAACGATTTGCAGCGCTGCATCAACAGCAAGAAAATCGACAGAGAATTTCTTTTGATTATTGGAGTAAAGTAAAAAACAATCACACAACCGTAATGTACCCGAAGGTAAATTACCCAATGAACCTCAACACCATCCGCATCCTCTGGAGCGTGCACGGTTAGAATCATAGTAGGGAAATTTATTTTTGTCCAACAATAAAGTCGAATTTAATAATCCACCTTATTTTGGCGCCATACTTTTTCCGCACTCTCTTCTGAAAAATCCTGAACCCTCTTTGAAAAGCTTCTTCGCTAAGTAGAGTCAGAGTTGAGATGTACTTGTTTCTGACTCTTTCTAAACACTCGTCCGTGGTCAGATATCCTTCGTCATGTTGAACACCATGGCGATGAACATCTCTGAAGCCTATTTTTGCCATTGTTTGCCTGATAGATGGTATTGATGGAAAGCGCTTCAAATCTATTGCGGTTACTCCCGGGAAATCATGGAGGATGTACTCCTTAATCCGGGATTGTGAGAGTGTCATAATCACGCAGTAGCCGCCTTTCTTCAAGGCACGATAGATTTCTCTGAGAGCCATCTCTTTGTTTTCCAGGTGGTGGATAACCAGCGTTATATAGATGCAGTTGAAGAAGCTGTTTCGGAAAGGCAACTTTTGCCCGTCTCCTCGAACCCAAAAGATATCTCTAGATTTATCCTTCGCAACAGCCTGCTTCAGCATCCCAATCGAGGGTTCCAAAGCACAAACCATAGAATTCTCTACAATCGCCGGAATGCCTAGAGTAAACCTACCCGTACCGCATCCAACATCCAAAACAGCACAGTTTGCGCCGATTTTTCCATACTCAATGATTTTTGACAACCAAGGACCAGCTGGCAAGGGCCGAACCCTGTCATAGTAATCCGCAATCTTCGAATAGTCAGTCTTCGGAACCCTGGGTTTGCTCACAGCAATCACCACAAAATTTTGTGTCCAACTTATATACGGTTATGGTTCATTCAAAACGAATTTTTGCCGCCATAAGTTACGAAATCTGCTACAAACACTGGTTTGAACATTAAAATTGCTTATATTTGGAAACCTCTTTTTTAACTAGAGTGACCAGAAGCATGGCTCGCTTGAAGAAGCCTTTTGAATTTCTTGAGCACACGGCTGACCTTTACATCGCTGCCTATGGTAGGAGCTTAGAAGAGGCTTTTGAGAACGCCGCCTACGCCACGTTTGAGGGTATGACCGACTTGAATAAGGTGCAGCCCAAAACAGAAGACACGGTGAAGACTGAAGGCTACGATGAACAAGCCTTACTCTACAACTGGTTAGAAGCATTGTTAGTAAAATTTGATATTACAGGTAACCTCTACTCTCGCTTTAAGATTGCCAGCATCGAGAAGACATCCGCAGGATTAGAGTTGAAGGCCAAGATTTGGGGTGAACCCTTCAATCCAGCGAAGCATTTATCAAAAGTTGGAGTCAAGGCAGTTACTTACCATCAAATGGAAATAACCAAGGATGCAAAGGGCGCTGTGACGGTCAGGTTTATTCTTGACATTTAGGAAAGACAAAACATGACCAAGAAAGTCGTTGCACTGGACACCAAGTTTATGGTGGAAGTTAAGCCCAAGGCGCCCTTCAACTTTGACGCTACAGTGCATAAGCCATCGCATTTTCCAGTGCCAGTCGAAGCTTATCAAGAAGGCGTATACTGGCGAACCATGCGAATAGGAGATAAAATTTTGGGTTTGAAGATGAGGAACCGAGGCTCTGTGGACGTTCCATTGGTTAGTCTGACTTTCTATTCTGAGAAGCCTTTGTCCAGGAGGGAACAGAACGAGTTGGTGAATGAGGTAAGATGGCGATTTGACCTTGATGGCGACCTCTCAGAGTTCTCAGAGAAGTTCAGCCGAGATAAAATCCTTAGTCCAATGCTCGCAAAATGGCGGGGAATGCATGTCAGCTGCGGCGAATCCCTTTACGAACTTTTGGTCATCAGCATCGTGTTACAGAACGCCACGGTTAGGCGCACAGTGCAGATGATGGAGGCATTATTGAGCAACTATGGAACGAAGGTTAGATTTGACGGGAAAGAACTCTACGCTTTCTGGGAACCTAAACGGCTAGATGGAGCCACCGAACAGGAACTGCGAGAGTCGAAGGTGGGCTACAGAGCCAGATACCTCAAGGAGACCTCCGAAGACTTCGTAAATGGAGTGGTTGACGAGTTTGAGTTGCGTCAAATGCCCATGGTAGAGGCAAAGAAGGAGTTGGACAAACTCTATGGTGTGGGTCCAGCGTCAGCTAGCATTCTGCTCTTCGAAGCATTGCATCACTATGACACAATTGAGAAAATCGGTCCGTGGGAACAAAAAATCTATTCCCGCCTACTGTTCAACAAGGAAATAGTTCCAGCCGAAACAATTCTGAAAGAAATTGACAAGCGATATGGAAGATGGAAAACCTTAGCCATGCACTACATTTTTGAAGACCTCTTTTGGAAAAGAAAAACCCGAAAAATCGAATGGCTAGAAAAACTAATTCGACTTTGACAGAGGTGATTTCAATGCGTACAAACCCCCTGGATGTTCGAAAACTTCCTTCTCCATATCGTGTGATTCTTCAACGTGAGGTTGAGAAATTAAAGAAACAGGATGACGTATTGGCGATAGGGCTGGCTGGCTCTGTCGCCCGAGGAGACTTTTGGCAAGGTGCAGACCTAGACATAGAAGTCATTGTTAAAGGAGACCAGCCCAAATGAGTCATATGCACCGAACAAGAAATAAGCGTGGACTATGGATACTTCTGCGAATCCCAAATCAGAGATGTACCGCACGACACATTGCCAATCTACGACCCCTCACAAATTCTAACAAAAACTCTCAGAGAAAGGAGCAAGAACCAACTCTGGAAAAAGATGATCCGGAATAATATAGACTCCGCAACAAAATATATCCCAAAAGCCAAAATGGCGCTCCGAAGCGATTCGTACTCGGCACTCTGCCTTGTCCTTGTAGCAGGTATGAGCTTAGGGTCAGGCCTCATCTTAGCAACGGGCATGGTGCCCTCTGTTAGGAGAACGGCATCAAAACTGGAGGAAGCCATGAAGAAAATCGGCAGATCAGACCTTTTCGATAAGTATGTGAGCCTCTATGGCATGCCTGCAACTATTGAGATGGCGGAGTTTTTGTATAAGCAACTTGAAGAAGGCTACATAGAGATATGGGGATACTTCAAGGAGAAATCTATTGGACCTCCATACATGCTCCAGCAACCCGATTCGGAGAGTTTCTTCAAAAACAGGATAAAGCCCCTCTTCAAATACGACAAAAGAGACCTAATCTGGATAGTTTTCAACGAGTACCATTTCGTGTTGGAATATATTTTCAAAACGATTGGCATAGAAGACTTTCCAGAAGAGATTTTCAATGAACTGAAAA
>Ga0315310_10002995_pt1 | contig 10542 bp, 9 predicted proteins | sample TDP5_MG_FD_203630 | JGI IMG/M metagenome (GOLD analysis project Ga0315310, IMG submission 203630) | Freshwater sediment microbial communities from Lake Towuti, South Sulawesi, Indonesia - TDP5 | ecosystem: Environmental > Aquatic > Freshwater > Lake > Sediment | place: Indonesia: South Sulawesi...
CCCTTCCGTAGCGAAGCCTAAAGCCACCTTGCCTTGAGGGAAATGAGAAAATGGGGCGTCCAGCTATGACTTCTTCCATGAAACCTACTGTTTTCTTCTCCTTGATCTCGCGAATTCCCTTAAGCCAGTACCATCCCTCAATTCCTAATTTCTCAATGATCGTACAAACCTTCACCGATCGTCCTACAATCCCGTCGTTGACCACGCGGAGGGCTCCGCCGCGCACTCGGTTCGTTTCGATACGTGGCAGATTGCGGTAAGACGAGACCTCAACGGGGTCAGACTCTATGCCCGTTACCTCGACAGGCAGAGATTCAAGGGCGTTTCTTAATTCCTCATCCGAAACCCTGTACTGAAAACGTCCAAGCGTTCTCTCGTAAAGGCGAATTTCTTCGATGAACCTGGCGGTTTCCTCCGCTGTTGGTTTGTATCGGTCAAGCCCAAGCAATCGACGGACAAAGTCGCCAACAACCAATGTCAAAGCTTGCTCAGTTCCACCAGCCGAACGAATGGGACCGGCAAAATATATCGCCAAGTACTTAGTTCGGTCTGGATTGTCCTTTATTGCCACTCTAGCCACGCCCTGAAGGGGCGCGGCCGTGATGCCCTCAGTCAAGATAGCCAACGCGGTTCTTATCGCTTGTTCCGCTGCCTCACGAGCGCGCAGGTGTCCAAACTTTCCATAAACAACTTCTTCTGCAATCTTGAAGGCAAGTTCCTCTCGAGGCATTTCTTTGCTTAGCTCCCGTATTCTTTCAGCCACACCGTGTGGTCCAGCCAAGCCCTCAACAAGGTTGGCTAGGTCTTGTGCAACATCGATCTCAGGAGAAAGAGAAGGGTCTAAGCCCTTTGTTCTTGCCTTCTTTGCAATATCGTAAACTTCTTGTAGTTGAGTCACAAGGGAAGACGTGTATTCTTGGTATTCCTTGCTCATTTTGGTGTTCAAGGTCATCCTCCAAAGTGTATAGGTTTTAACCTACTTTGATTTGACACAGTTTGCAAGAGCGCTAATCTTTCGCCTTATGTTGCCTGCTTTCTCGGTGACTGTGCCTGTGACAACTGCATCTGCTCCGGCGGCCACAATCATTTTCACCTGTTCGCACTCTCGTATGCCGCCGCCTACAATCAACGGAATGTCAACAAGGGATTTCACCATCTTAATCATTTTAGCAGGCACCGGCTGCTTGGCTCCTGAACCAGCCTCTAGATAGGCGAAGTGCATGCCAAAATACTGGGCGGTTAACGCGTATGCAGCAGCCAGTTCAGGCTTGTCGTAGGGAATTGGACAGGCGCGGCCTATGACGCTTGCCGCTCCGCCTTCGCCCGCGATGATGTAGCCAAGTGGAATGGTTTCTAAACCAAACTTCTTGATAAGGGGGGCGCCTAAAACTTGAGCACCCGCGATGAAGTATGGATCTGAAGAATTGAGAAGAGACATAAACCATATGGCGTCTGCATACTTGCTAATCCCTGTTATGTTGTTTGGGAAGAGAATTATTGGAACATTCACCCTTTTCTTTACAGCTTTTACCACATTGTCCAAGTGCTCAGTCGACGTGAATGTGGAGCCCCCGACCATTATTACAGCGGTTCCGCCCATCTCTGCTTCATTGGCTGTGTCAGACGCTGTTTTGGGAGAAACTTTTTCAGGGTCTAAGAGCGTGATGTGGATTGCTCCGGCAGCCTCAATCTTGTTTAGCAGGTATTTCTCTACGCGGCCAATCATGGCAGAACCCTTGTTCATTGTGCCCCTGCCGTTTTTGTTTCGGTTGTTGTTTTCGCCTCAGTCGACCTGGAATAGTATTTGTCAGTGAAGGCAGAATAAACGTCGATTTCTTTGTGAGCAGGCTTTATTGGCAGCTCACCTGTCAAGCCGCAGCTTCCGCACCGAATTATGCCTTTCTCCTCATTGCGCACAAGTTCAACACGAATGGATTCCTTTCCACACCTAGGACAGAGGAAAATTCTAGGCAACCTCTTCTTCGGGATACGAACAACCTTCCTACGCCGCCTTCCCAAATCAAACCCTCTCTAGCAGCATAAATCGTGACTCTTGCTCAGACCCACACTTCAGTACAACATTTCCACTTAAATACTTACGCACAAACAATTAACGTGCAAACATGCAAAGGTGAACAATGTTGAAACTTACAAAAGAAGCCCTGAAACTCGACCTACCCACAACAACAACCCGCACAAAACGATTCATTAAAGACTACGTCGAAAAAACCAAGGCAAAAGGAATAGTGATAGGACTATCAGGCGGAATAGACAGCTCCACCACTGCCGCTCTCGCAGCATTAGCCATAGGAGGCCACAAAATCTCAGCACTCAACATGCCCGAAGAGGAAACACGCAACGCAAAAGACATTCGACACGCAAAAATGGTTGCCAAAAAATTCGGCTTCAAACTTGAAACAATAGATATCACACCCATCTTAAACGCTTACTACAAATCGCTCACAAAATACGATGCAAGCGACACGCTGAGCAGGGGCAACTTAAAAGCCAGAACGCGAATGGCATGCCTATATTACTACGCAAACCATCTGGGCAAGATCGTGTGCGGAAGCTCAGACAAATCCGAAACCATGATGGGATATTTCACAAAGTGGGGCGATGTTGCCGCCGACATCTCCCCGCTCATGGACTTGTACAAGACTCAGGTTAGACAACTCGCTATGTATATTGGGATACCCCAGGAAATCATTGCCAAGCCTCCTAGTCCTCAACTTTGGCCAGGGCAACTCGCTGAAAGAGAGTTAGGCGTAAAGTATGAAGTGCTAGATCTGATCCTGCTCGGATTAGAGAACTTCATGTCTCCGGAAGACATAGCCCTCGAACTTGAACTGCCTCTGAAACTGGTGTTGGGCATCAAAGGCACATGGTTAGCTAGAGAACACAAGAGGCGTCCGCCACTAACCTTCAAATCTGAGTACAGAACCATTGGCACAGACTTCAGGCTTCCATACACACTCCCTTGCTAAGCCTTTTCAAGTCTCAAAACAATACAGAAAGAGGAAAGAAAATGTCCAAAGAAGTTAACGTTGTCATCGCACAGATTTCCTGCAGAGTCGGAGACAAAGAAGGCAACATAAAGGCAATCGAGAAAAACATCACAAAGGCCAAAAGAAAAGGCGCGAACCTTGTCATTTTCCCAGAACTCGCCTTAACAGGCTACGTGTGCAGAGACCTAGTGTACGAGTTGGCGGAACCCGTCCCAACCGGACCTTCCATTCATCAAATCTCCAAAGTGGCGAAGAGGCAAAATGTTCACGTGATATTCGGAATGATAGAACGCAGTGCAAGGGCTGCAGCCATACTACACAACACAGCTGTTCTAATAGGCCCAAGAGGGTTCATAGGCAAATACCAAAAAATGCACCTGCCAACACACAGCGTCTTCGAGGAGAAGCGCTACTTCCGCCCAGGATATCAAGCACAAGTCTTTGAAACAGGCATCGGAAGGCTGGGACTAATCATATGCTACGACATTTACTTCCCAGAGATAACACGCTTGATGAGGCTCAAGGGCTCACAACTCATAGCGTGCATATCGGCTTCTCCGTCCGTCCGAAGAGAATTCTTTGAAGTCCTAACAGCCGCCAGAGCCATAGAAAACACCGCATTCGTAGCCTTTGCAAACCTAGTCGGCATTGAAGATGGTTTACAGTTTTGGGGAGGAAGCCGACTCATAGCTCCAAGCGGGAGCGTAATCACACAGGCAAAATACGATGAAGAAGACTTGATAATGGCAAAGATCAGCTACTCTGACATGAAGCGGGTTGAAGCCTTTGTCCCAACACTTCGCGACCTGAGACCAGAACTCTTCATCACCCTAAAGGAAGAGGCGGAAAACCTCTAAACCTTAGTAAGTAATTTTAGTGTGACATCACATTAGCTAAAAGGCTTCGCAACTTTCTCTATACGGTTTAAGGCCTCCTCAATCTGGTCGTAGGCTGTTGCGTAGGAGAAACGCAGATATCCTTCACCGTGCTTGCCAAAGGCTGAACCGGGCACTGTTATTACCCGTCCCTGGCGCACAAGATGCTCTGCAAACTTCTCGGAGGAGATCCCAAAGTCCTCGATGTTGGCAAAGATATAGAACGCACCTTTAGGAAGACCACATCGAAAACCTTCAATCTCATTCAATCGAGAATGCATAAGCTTGCGACGCCTATCAAACTCCGAAACCATATCCCCTACGGAATCCTGAGGACCCTGCAAGGCTTCCAATGCTGCATACTGCGCCGGACCATCAACGCACGCCACGCAGAATTGGTGCGCCAACATCATGGATGCAATAAGCTCTTTCGATCCATAAACATATCCAACCCGAAAACCAGTCATAGCATACGTCTTGGAAAAAGACCCGATAACAAGGGTGCGCTCTCGCATGCCTGGGAAAGTGGCCAAACAAAAGTGCCTCACACCATCATAAGTAATCTTTTCATACACTTCATCAGAAATCACAAGCAAATCACGTTCCACCGCAAGTTTTGCTAAGCCCTCTAAGTCATCATACGATAAAACCGTCCCTGTGGGATTGTTGGGCGAGTTCAGGATCATCACGCGTGATTCTTTTGTGATTTGTGATATCACAAACTCTTCGTCAGGCTTGAAATCATTTTTCTCCAGCGCAGGCACAGAAGCAGGTACCCCACCTGCCATCAACGTGCCAGGTTCATAGCAAACGAAGCCCGGGTCTGGAATCATTACCTTGTCTCCAGGATTTATCAGCGCCAGTAGCGCCAAGAAAATAGCTTGTGTCCCTCCGACTGTTACCAAGACTTCACTGTTAGGGTCGTATGACAAACCGTAATCGTGCTTTGCCTTCTTCGCCAGTGCTTCACGAAGCTCTTGAACACCGGGCGTTGGCGGATAATGAGTTTTGCCCTCATCGAGAGCCCGCTTGGCTGCCTCCAAAACGTGGCGTGGAGGAGCAAAATCAGGCTCTCCCAATCCCAAACTTATAGCGTTGGAAATCCCTTGCGCCAAAGAGAACATGCGGCGTATGCCGGATGAACTTATTCCCCGCAGCCGAGAAGCACGAGAAAAGTGCACCAATCCTCTTCGCCTCGTTACCTTTTGGTTTCCCCTGCATAAAACGTTTACATTTGTAATGGTGCCTAAGACCGCAATCTATTTTTGGTTCGTATACAAAATCGTATCCCGAGAAGCACTTTGTTGGTGGAGAGAATGTCGGTCAAAGAAACCGTGCAAAAGTGGCTAATACGCTCAATAGATGATCCTATCGTCAAAATATTGGCAAAAGATAGCAATCTAACCAAAATACAGCTTGAATCACTGTTAATCGATTTTTTGGCCACAAATATTGCGGGAAAAGCTCTAAGAAACGAAGAGAAAGCTAGATTACGTCTATCGAAGGCTGAAATAAGCCGCGGTGCATTCAACAGAACGCTAAAACAGGCAAGAAAAAACGTAATTCAATCCATGTATACAATCTTTCTTCTAGGGTATTTAGGAGTATTCAACAACACTCGCTTGGATCCTTACCTTGAAGCTGCGAGCAAGTTACAAGATTATGTAAACGCTTACAAAGGCATTCTCTCCAACAACGAGCTAGCCGACGAACACTTGAGAATCGTGAGCATGCTCAGAAAGGAGCTTGAAAGCAGCTTAGAAAGACTCTCGGGTTCAGATGCTCTATCCGAAGTGTGATGTCACAAATCACAATCCAACGCAAGCGTTCATAAATCTTGAAAGTTCATGACCGTTACAATGTTGGCTTATGTTGCGCAAACCTAATAAGTAGATGGAGCATTATTGGGTGTGATTTGTGATGTCACGTGATAACGTCACACTTTGGCATGCTGAACCCGTGATGTCAAGCATCGCTTCCTTAATCACAACAACATCACAGCCATTATAGAGGTGTTGCGATGGATGTCGATGTTTTCTTGATAGCCACAATCCTTCTTTTGCTCTTCACGCTCGCGATAGCTGCATTGTACTATCAACGGATAAGAAAGGTTGCGAAGGAATATACTGAAGCCAAGAACGTCGTCGGCGACATAGTTGTGAGCTTCAATAAGCAACTGCAGAGGCAAGAAGATCAGTTTGGTAAAGTGAGCTATAAGATGGAGGCGCTCTCAAAAAGAAGCGAGGACGTGGCAGTTAAGGTAGAAAGGTGGGAAACTCGGATAACAGAAGTAACGTCAAAGTTTACAGGAGTTTCTGAGACTGAGAAAAAGTTGAACAAAGACATTGAAAACTTGAAGGAAAAAATCGGTGATGTCACAAAGGCTCAAGAGGAGATAAAGAAGCACGTATTAGAAATACCTGAAGCGAAGATCGAAGCAGCTATTCCCATTAAGAGAGAACATGCGCTGGCTCCCTTGACCGAAACCGAATTGCGCGTACTAGAGATCATCGCCGAAGAAGGCGAAAAAACCGCGCCGGAAATGAAAGACTTGATTAAGTTGACAAGGGAACATACTGCGCGTCTGGTCAAGAAACTGTACGAAGAAGGTTACTTGGAGCGAAACACCGAGAAAACTCCATACGCTTATAGGGTTAAGGAAGAGATGTTGAAGATCTTGAAAAAGACCCAGACTGAAACAAAGGCCTAACAAAAATCACCGACTAAGAATCACTTTTCCATGGGAGTCAGGTTCACTCCTGCCTCTTGAATCTTTCTGAGTTTTTCATCCATTTCTGAGAGGGTCCTTGACGGTTGCAAACCATAGTCTACCTTTTTTCTTCCGTCAAGGTACTCGGGGTAATGCGTGACCTTAACGGGCACGGCGAATCTGATTTTTGGCTCAGAGATGAGTAATGCTTCCCCAACATCGAGCATCTTTATCTCTGTGTCGCTGTACTCGAGATAGGGCGTGTTTTCGGTCAGATAAGCCCTGTCTTTGCGCAGCTCTGTCTTCATGATGACCTTTGTCCACAATTCAGCGAAGACATCGAAGTTTATTCTTGAAGGCCTAGGCGTCACGGCGTTGAGCCCAACTCGATACTTGCGATACGTGAGGGCTATGTCAGAGAATATGGTTCGCGGTTTGTTGGGATCCAGAAACTCGTGAGCTTCCTCAAGCGTTATGAGAAGGGTTGGGAGTTTCTGCCATTCTTCATAGTTTTCTTCCCACATGCCCTTGTAATGTTGCGCGACCGCAGAGGCTGCCAGGCATGTGACCCTGTTCTGTTCCTCAGAGCTCATGCCGGAGATGTCGACCAAACACGTGGTTCCCTTGCATACGTTCTGAACTAAGCTGTCGACGAAGCTGTAGTCGGAAGCAGGAAAGAGATCGTGGGAGAGAGACGAGAGTTTGAGCATGAGGGCTTCGATCACGTGCTTCATCTTGTAGTCGGCGATACGGCCCACACCGGCGTGCCCTTCGGCAGCGTAAGCCTCTCGAGCCTCCTCTATCCAAGTTTTGCCGATTTTCCTGTAGAGTTTTCGAGCCAGCCTGAACTGGGGAAGACCAATATCAGGGAAGAGAGTGATCAACTTGTCAGGAGTTATTGTGTAGAGCCCTACTGCCATTTTTCCGTCCCTCGCAGAGTAATATTGGACCTTGGTATGGAATAGTGGATGGTCTTTCAAGCCTCTTTGTGGTTTTATTCCTTTTCCGTCAAGCAGTTGCCCCGCGAAGTCGAAGATGAGAGCGACTGTTTTGGGACTGTTGTCTATTATTTGGGCGTTTAGAATCAATTCGGTGTTCGTTTTTCCTGAGCCAGTCATCCCGAACATGCCCATCATGAGGGGTATAACTTCAATATTCATGCCAGCAGAACCAAGCAGCTGCTCCCCAGAACGCAAGCACCCAACCTCTAACTCTCCGGAAAGTCTTAGGACCTCACAGTCCTCCTTGGAGGCCGTGCATACTTCATCTCTATAGTTAGGGTTAAAGGTGGGAGAACGGACCTTTTCAGCTCGCTTCTCTAAGAACAAGATGGCTTTGACGCTTCTATAGCATGAATAAGGACCAAACGCTTCCTTACCTTCAGCCTCACGTAGTTGCTCGATGGTTTCTAGTGTAGAACTGCTCTCAGAGTTTACAACCCGTGCGTAAAAACTTCTTCCGTCTGAGTCTATTCGGACGATCTGCCCAAAGGAGAGGTTAACTCCTTTATCAAGAAAGAAGGAAACTTCATCTCCTTTCGTTCCACATACAAACCCCACTGGTTCAGACGTAATCACTCCACAACTCCCTCTCGTATGCGCGCTTAACACCATGAAGCTCATCAGGGAAATTATAGGAGAGCTCCTCTATACGAACTACATCAAGTAATCCCGAGTCGGCCAATGTTTCTTCCACGCGATCATGGTAATCGAGGAGTTTCGAGTTCGACGGAGCCGAGAAATCATGGGCAAGCCAGAGAGGGACTATATATCCCAAGCATCTGGGATCCTCTGCAAGGAATGTAAGTGGCGAAAGTAGCTCTTGTGGTTCGTAATCGACTAATAAGTATTCCATAATATCACAACGAAAAATCCGAGGACTGCTGTCGCAGAGTTTTGCTACGCACACATCACCATATAAATGTTCATCTTTGTTTGCCTTCCTAATCGGATGATAAATCCACATTGGGTCAGCACCGAGTAGGTGCGTTGCTGCAACAAAGTCTCTTCCTCTTTCGTCACAGAGCATTGGTGAACGCTTGCTTACAGTGATGAGTCTGATTTCTTCTTTTTCGCATTTTTCATAAAGTGATACGCGGAACTTTTGATACCCACCGAAAAAGGCTGACCCGTCCAGAAGAATATAATCGCCGCTCGTTAGCTTACGAACTACATTGCAAGCCATTTCGCTCTCCAGTTCTCGTCTGACATCCTCTAAAAATAGGTGGCGTGTTCGTACATTTCCAATTGTAGTTCGTATGGTCTCTTCGTAACTCCAATCTACATTATGTTCTTTCACCAGAGCGTACACTGTACGAAGTATGTAAATTCCCCAATTATTCGCACGTTTCAAAGTTCTAGTAGAGCAGTCCACCGCCAAAAAACGCCCATCAAAACCTTTCATTTTTTTCAGCGGCTTTATTTTGGACTTGTCAGGCTTGACTGCAATTATTGGTTCTGCTCTAACCTCATCAGACTCTATTACTCTGCCCTTATCTGCATATAGACTCAGTTTCTTTTTCATATCTTCTAGGTCTTCGCTAATTCGGTCGTTCATAATATTCTCACTTAGCACGTATATCCCCAAAACCTGCTACTAACTACGAACTACCTGCCTAGTTATTTATGTTTTAGGAGGCTTTATGGCTTCTTGTGCCATTTCCGTGATTATTCTGTAGCGTCTCTTGTTTGAAGAGCTGCTACTCGCCAATATCCCGCGATCGGCCATTCTAGAGAGGTATGTGGAAACCGTGCTCAGGTTTATGGGCTCCTTCAACTCTTTCTCGTACAGGTTTTGCACGTCTCTTGATGAGAACCACACTATAGGGAAGTTTCTTTCCACGAGCATGCGGACCTTTCCTTGCTTGGACAGCTGAGAAACGGTTTGGCCCTCGCCCGGATTCACTCCGGGCATTCCGCCTAAGAGTTCCACGATGTCTAGGAGACGGAGAGCCTTCTCTCGGGTCACCTGCCCCTCAAACGTTATGGTGTAGCGGTTTCCCCCTCCGTCGAAGACCTCCACTCGCATTTTTTTGGCAGGCATTGAGCTTCCCTAGCGCTTAGCTACTTAACACTTCACAAGTTATAGCGGTTGCGGTGAACACTGCAAAGAAGAAAAGCCTAATACGCCTTCAAAACTGGAAAAAACCTCGTTTTTGCACCTTATTTCATTCACAAACTTCACTTTACCAATGGCTCTTCTAAGAAAGCTCAAGCGCTATCCTTTCTCCATTCTCCACAAGAAACAGAGGGGTTATCCCTTCACTCGAAAGAGGACAAAATCAAGTTAATTTCCGCAAAAGCTGCAAGATCAGCAAATCATTAAACAGAGCAACTTGTCACATGTTAACAGAAAGTGAAGTTTAAAACCGCAGAAAATTGTTCTGCTTAACTCACAGCAAACAGTTACATAGAAGTAGATAAAGCTTTTTGAGGGGCAACGGTCGCCCCGCCACCCCCAAGTTTCCGCTGGACAGCATCCTTCTTTTTGCTGGAGATTTTGGTGGAGCGAAAAAAATTTGGGCAATAACTTCAATGCTTTCTACTGCAATGTATAAATCGCCCTAGCCTTCTAACCTCTGCGAGGCTCTATGTCTATTCTCTTACTTCCCTCTTTGTTTCCCGAGTAAGTCTCCACATGATAGGCAGGGGTGGGGGAGGTCCTAACATCTTTTGCCCCAAAAGCCAATTTCTTGGATTCAGATTATCAAGATTTTGGCGGGTGTTTAGTTTTTTGTACGAGAGTCCTTATGCCTAGACTGAAGTGTTGACTCTGAGTCCAAGTGAAGAGAAAGAGGCTGCGGAGAGGAATTCATGAATAACTCTAACCTATTGGATGCTGTGTTTGGTCGCTTTCTTGAAGGCTCCGGAGTGTTCAAAGACAGGGAGGTTCTACGACACGACTATATTCCGGAGTCACTACCTCACCGTGAAGAACAGATTCGGTATCT
>Ga0315310_10002996_pt1 | contig 10537 bp, 10 predicted proteins | sample TDP5_MG_FD_203630 | JGI IMG/M metagenome (GOLD analysis project Ga0315310, IMG submission 203630) | Freshwater sediment microbial communities from Lake Towuti, South Sulawesi, Indonesia - TDP5 | ecosystem: Environmental > Aquatic > Freshwater > Lake > Sediment | place: Indonesia: South Sulawesi...
GACCCAAGTGCAGGGTTGTCACGAGGGGCTTGCGGATCAGTCGCTTCAGCGCGACGGCGAACATCGTCGTCGTGAAGAACCTGTTGTTTGCGTGAACTATGTCGGGCCTCTCATTTCGGCAAACATTCAGGATCTTGAGTGGGGCCGACGGGGAGACGCTGAGCTGTGCCCCGATCGCGCCGGTCAAGTTCGCGGCCATGCACCTGTAGACCCTAATGCCGTCCATGATCTCAAAATCCACGGCCCCATCGGTGTTGAGCGTCAGGACGACCACCTCAACCCCCTTCACCGTGAGCCTCCTCGAGATCTCGTAGACGACCTTCTCGACGCCGCCCCCGACGTGTGGCGGGAAGTAGTCAGACAGCATGAGGACCTTCATGTCGTGAAGCATCCTCAAACCAATACGTGGGACAACGCGACGCCTTCCCTCTATTATGGCCTTCAACTAGTTGGCAGCGTCGCAACTTGGTTATAGGTGTAATCCCCCGCTCGCGTGTTATAGGGGACGATGTAAACATCCCCGGCAACGCTTACGAGCATAGACTGGATTTGCCACCATCATCGCCGCATGACGTGGTCGCGAACAAGTTTCGGCGGGAATGTCCCTTCCATCACTCCCAGAGCCATTCGGTCCACCTCCTCACGGGCAATGCGGGCCTCCTCGCCCGTGATCCAGCCCTTCGATATGGCTTCGGCGAACTCGTCCTCATCGAGGACGGTCGTCTGTCCATCTGGCGAGATCCAAATGTCGAGGAAGAGGTCGGTTATCTCGTAGATGCCATCTCGGCTCACTATCGGCATGATGGCATCGCAGTAGTAGCCGGTGAAGTCGCCCGCCCGATCGCTTATGACGCCGATGTCGTGGTGCTCACCCCGGTAGATGAACCAGACGGCGCCATAGCCATCGTCTATGACCTTCCTTCCATTTATCTCCAGGGGCTTAGATGTCCTTATCGTGTGCTGCATGATGAGGAGGTCGTCCGTTTCATCCAAGAGGCGAGTTTCGATCGTGGTCAGCCGATCTGGAGGCCTACGATAGCATAATGTGATGGCCCTCATCCAACGCCACCTTTGGCAATCGTTTCACCAACAGGCAGACCGTCGGGCAGTTGTTTGCGCCCTGTGCAGATGAGGGGGAGATGGTACATAGAGGTATTGGTTCTAAACCATATCGGATTTAGCGTAGGCATAATAGCTGGATGGTAGCTCGTTCTAAGAAGGGGACCTATCCAGCTTGAAACGAGCAAGGATTGCCTTTGTCTTCTCGGTCCCTATCTCTGTCTTGGGGGGATTGATAGGCCTTGGAGGCGCCGAATTCCGTCTGCCGGTCTTGAAGGGACCAATGCGCTACTCTGCGAAAGAGGCCGTTCCATTAAACCTGAGCGTCAGCCTCGTCACTCTGGTGGTGTCACTCCTTACTCGCGCTGGAACACTTCCGCTGCGTCCCCTTGCCGACCTCTCACCCATAATCGTATCACTCGCCGTTGGCGCAATTGTCGCAGCGTTCTTCGGGACGGGACTTGTAAAAGGCCTCAGCGAACGCCGGCTGGAGGCGATGATCTTGGTCCTCCTCGTGGCAATAGGTGCCGCTTTGATCGTCGAGAGCTTCATTCCTCAGTCTGATTTCGGCTTGGTTCCAAGTGGGTTTTCTTGGTCGATCGCCGTCGGGGTGCTGTTTGGGCTAGCCATTGGCCTCGTGAGTAGCGTGCTCGGCGTGGCGGGAGGTGAGCTTATCATTCCAACGCTTATCTTTGGTTTTGGCGTCGCTGTCAAAATTGCTGGCACCGCAAGCCTGCTCGTAAGCCTGCCAACGGTGACGGTGGGGCTGATTCGTTATGCAAGGCAAGGGACGTTTTCCAAACGGGCGGTATTCAATGAGACAATAGTGCCTATGGGATTTGGCTCAGCCATAGGTGCTCTGGTCGGAGGGTTGCTCGTTGGGCTGGTACCATCGTCATTTCTCAAGTTCTTACTTGGGATAGTGCTCATCGTTTCAGCGATCCGTATCATTAGAAGCTCCTGACAGGCACAAAATAAGGACGGACGCGTGGCATATGGATATCTGTTGCTGCCCCTGTATACGTTAGACCCCGCGAAAGCGCGAGATCTAAGAAAGTATTTAAGAACGAGAGTCGCATTTTAACCCTTGCCGTTAGCCACGAAATGAGTGAATAATGTGGTACTAACGGTGTGGGCCGGTAGTTCAGTCTGGTAAGAGTGATCCCGGAGTGAACACCTGACTTGCACTCAGGCAGTCTTGGGTCCAAAAAATGTGCTTGGAAATCCCAACCGGTCCACCATATTACTCAGATACTAACACTGACAGGATATATTGCCGGTTATATATGGTTAGGATATCCTTCTGTTGATAGAAGGTGCTGAGCGACTGCGGAGGGAACTGTAACGATTGTCGACTCTTTCACACTTACTGTCCGGGCTGCATCACCAGCCGTGCGACGATCAGATCTCTCGCCGAGGCGGGAGCGACTTGGTGGCTTGAGGGCATCGAGCCTGCTGATCTTGGCGCCATGCGTGCAAGCATCAAGCGAGGGCCTCTTCGCATCGACTAGCGAGTTCGTAGGTCATAACCGGTCCATTCCGGAGCCTATCCCGTCAGCTTTTCCAGTTTGAAGATCACGGGCCGATAGCCATCCGTGCAACATGCGACCGTCATGCCCTCCTTCGAGCCCGAGAAATTCCCGCCGTGGACCAGAACCTGAACGTATTTCTCTATGTCGGCCCATGCCCAACTGCAGAACCCCTGTGGCATGAATAAGCCGTCGACCGTAAACTCCTGACCGTCCTTAAACATCGAGCACGGTTCCCAGGGACCGCTTGCGCATTCGTCCACAGCATCTTTGTTGAACGTCCTTTTCAATACGGTTATTTTAACCTTGGAATAGGGCATGGCGATCGTACTACCCAGTTATCCCCTTGAAAACGCCCAGTATTTAGTATTGCGGATAATGCGACTGTTATAATTCCCTGATTGTACATCCTTTATCCAACCTAGTGGAAACCGGCAAAGTTTAAAGCTCCCAAGCCGATCGCGAGAGCAAGCCTCGGTGGCCCAGCCTCACCTTAAGGCGGGGGGCATCCTGGTAGGGCAGCAGCCTTGTATCCGATTGTTGGACAGCTGCAAATCAGGGGTCCGAAATCAGGGGGAATCCCCTCCGAGGCTCTCAAACCCTTATTTCACTCTCCATTCAGACCGATGTCCTTTCCCTCATAGGCTTGTCACGCATCATAAGTGAATTCGATAGGTAATTCAATGAACGTCCATCCGAGGGTAATCATTAGATATCATCCATACTCATTCACTTTATAGGATAATGTATTAATTATAAACGGTGGCAGGGCAATTCAAAGCTTCGGAGGTGTGAGGGGTTGAGCAAAATTGATATAATTGGATTGGGAATGAATTGTATTGATTGCCTCATAAAGGTTCCTAGCATCACGGATCTCAGTCATAGACTTGTGCTCGACTGGAGCATACAAGGAGGCGGTAAGGTCGCCACTGCCATGGTGGCCGCCGCACGCCTGGGTGCGAGGGTTTCCGTATTGACGAAGGTCGGTCAGGACGAAGCTGGGGATTTCGTCATCTCGGACTTCAAGAGATACGGGGTGGATGTTAGCAAGGCCATCATACAGAGGGGGTGCAACACAAGCATAGTTTTTGTCCTCATCGACACAAAGGGCAACCCTCGATGGGTCGATGCGAAAACGATCAAGGACTGGGACCTCCCCGTGTCCATAAGACACATGGTTGATTCGGTGGAGGCGAAGGATCGGGTGGACGGAGTTGCATTCAGAAACTTCACTCGGGATGAGCTCGAATTCGTGGCTGAAGGCAAGATCCTTCTCTTGGACTGCTTCTTACCCGAATGCTTTGATGGAGCGCCGATTGCTAGGAATGCAAGAGTTGAAACTTGCCTGGATATGTACTCCCACCCGGATTTGAAGGGCCTTCTTCGCGATATCACTTATTGCATAGCCTCCAGGAGGTGGGCAGCAGAATTTACGGGGGAGGTCGATCCTGAAACTGCATGTAGGAAAATTCTCGAATTGGGACCGGAGGTGGCAGGCGTGACTTTGGGCGAGGAAGGATCCATTTTCGTGACGAGTAGTGGGGGATTGTTTAGGCAGAAGGCCTATGTGGTACAAGTGGTGGACACAACTGGGGCCGGTGATGTATTCCATGGTGCATTTTGTTTCGGCGTGGTGCGAGGGTGGGATCTGCCGAAAATCGTGGAGTTCTCGAGCGCGGTCTCCGCTCTTAAGTGTAGAAAGCTCGGCGGCAGAGCGGGCATACCCTCTCTCGAAGAGGTCGAGAGGTTTGTGAGAAGTCGTAATATGAATGGATAGAAATAAGGAAGGTTGCTCATTTGCTCGTGATTTTAGGATTGCATGATAATGGGGATGGGGGTTCCAAAAAAATGTATTAGTGAGAAATATAAAAGGTAGAAGCTATAAGCAGTTCAGTCCTTCGAGCCAGACATGAGGCGCATGGGTGCCGCGCTCTCGGCCTTATTGTTCTTGGCATCGGCGGTCCCCGTAATGGCCGACACGAATGGAGAGCCGATGATCGTCGGATTCGATTGCGACATGGCCTTTCAATACAGGCAGATGGGCATGGGGTGGGAGGTTGGGGGGGAGGCCATCGACCTCATGAGGTTCATGAGCCTTAACGGCTCTTCAGGCATACGAATTGGGGTTGGCACGAACGCCACAGGCTCCCTTAGCATCGATCTCGCCATCAAGGCCATTCGCTGGGCTCGGGAATCGGCCCTAATGGTCGACGTGTTCTTCTACCTTAGCAGCATTGGTGCAGATCTCGGCAAGCAGCCCGCACCGATAGGCTGGGAGGACAAGAGCCTGACGGAGAGGGCCTACCTCGCCGGCGAACACCTGAGGTCCTGTGCCGCCACGCTAGTACGGGAGAACTGCACTGACCATCTATATGAAGTCGGAAATGAGATCGATTATGGATTATGCGGGTCGTTCGTCTCAGACCCAACCAGATGGCCAGAGACGGAGGGCAACATCGAGTTCCTGAAATCCACGGTCTGGCAGGAAGAGGCCACGATCCTGAGGGAGGCGATCGCGGGCCTGTACGATGGCGACCCCGATGCAAAGGTTGTACTGCACCTGGCCCATTGGTGGAATTTGACCTTCTGCAAGGAGTTCTACGGCTTCATGGAGTCCCAAGGAGTCCCCTTTGACTACGTTGGCCTCTCCTACTACCCGAGCAGCGGCATTTACGACCTTGGCGAGTTCATGATGCGAGGTGAAGCCGACGCAAACAGATCGGCCATCGAATTCCGGAGGACGGTCATGGGGTTGATAGAGATGCAATATGAGGTCGTTATCTCCGAGTTCGCCTATCCCTGTACCTCGGACATCCCAGGGATGTTCAGCTCATTCGATAAGCAGCTCTCAAACTACCCGCTCGATGCAAGCGGTCAAGCGGAGTTCATAGAGGATACGCTCCTTTGGCTCCATGACCAACGCAAGGTTGTGGCGGCTTTCTACTTCGCCCCTCATTTTTATAAAACGTTCTTAACGGACGTGTGGGGCGCGTTCGCCCTCTTCGACGAAAATGGCGAATCGAGGCCTGGCCTGTTCTCCATAGGCAAGCTCGCGCATCTCCAACCTGAGTTGGCTGCCCAACTCGAAGCCAGAGGATTTATCGTACAGGCGTGGGACGCGATCGAATCCTCTGAATCGGGCGGCAGGACCGAAGGCCTCCTGGAGGCGAGGTTAGATGCCGATGAGGCCTGGCGGGCCTATACCTCGGGAGAGTTTGGCAATGCCACGCGCCTAGCTGGTGAGGCGATCGAAAGGGCCCAAGATGCGTTTGACCCCGCCTTAAGGCGAACCTTGCAGGTCATCACACTACTAATCTTGGGTGTGGTAGTCGTTGCGTTTCTAGTCGTGCTTAGGCGTCGGATTAAGAGGGTGATTGATGTCTATTTGGGATCCATCAAAGCGATCCGTCATAGGTAGTGAGTTCCTTGTATCCCTTTTCAGTGACTACGATGGTGTCCTCTCCTCGGACGCCGAAGGCACCCAAGCCTTCTCGAGCTGTCTCCGCCAATCCAACTCACAACTTGATTCTGCTTATCTTATGTACTTCTCGGGATTCCTATCGAACTTCTGCTTGCATGTTGGTGCGCAGAAGTAGTAGGTCTTCCCCTTGTACTCGGATTTCCACCTAGCTGTCTTCTCATCTATCTCCATCTTACAGACTACGTCTAAAACCACTTCAATATTCCTCCTACCTTTTGTGTCTGTAATCTGCAAGCTATATATTGTTACTTTTACCTTTCTCTGAATTGGGGCAAGTATTTGGAGTGGGCTTTGAGCATTTCATCACATAGCTTCTCGGCTATATCTAATGTTATGGGCCACTTGGGATGAGCCAGTAAGGCTTGCAGGACCAATTCCCTATCGCCTTTCAAGGCAGCGTCAACGGTAAGCTCCTCCCAGTTAATTATGGCCTGAGTTAGGCCCAGGACGCCCCTAGGAAGCCCGCCCAAACAGAGGGGCCTTATCCCTCCTCCATCGACCAAAGCAGGAACCTCGACGATCGATCCTGATGGCAGATTAGTAATGGCCCCTTCGTTGGGGATGTTCAAGTGGAATTCCCTTTGGGTATTCGTTACAATGGATAAGATGAGCTGGGTGGCTATGTCGCCATGGCCAACGGCCGTATGGTGCATCTTGGAGTCCATGGTTATGGGAGCCTCTCCGCTCGCCATGGAGTTCCAGTCTAGGGTGGCTCCTCCAATAAGAGCGACGATAACAAATCGTCACAGCAAGGCTTCAGCGAACATCATCGCGATCGTTCACATAGTTGAAGATTATGTCTGTTCTGGATGGGTGCATCGATCACCGAACTCCGATCGATCGGAAGGAGTCACTTGTGCTTCAGGGCCTTGTAGTCGGTCAACGCGATGCCCCTCCTCGCGATGATCCCCTTGATCCTTGGGCTCAGGAGGCACTGCATTTCGGCGGCGCGGAGGTTCCCTACGCCCCCCCTCATCACGTCAGCCGGCTCCGTGTGGACAAGGGCTTGTGACTCGGGGGAGTATACGAGGAGATGGTCCACCAGGAGCCAAAGCCCAGGGGTCAGCTCTTCCAGCTGCTTAGCCAGGATGGCCTCCTTCATCCAGGTCGGGTCTGAGTAGATGCCTCGCATGAACCTCTCACCTGAATGGCCTGAGATCGGAAGCCCCTCCTCCGCCGCTATCTTCCTGATCACCTCGATGTACTTGGGGTCACTATCTCCGATATAGTGCATGTCCAGATAGCCCAGCTCTACGCCCCAACTCTTTACGAGAGCGATCTGGGCGCGGAACTCCTGTTCCAGCTGTCCATAGTCCGGGTTCAATGCGTAAAATTGTTTAGGCGACTGTGGGAGGAACCCGTGCTCATCTACAAGCGATGGAACCCTTTCATAGGCCATCACGGGCCTCCAACGGTAGGTCCGCCACTCCCCGATCGTGGCTAAATGTACGCCGATACACCAATTCCCATGCTCTACGGCCAGCTTCGCGGCCGCCTCAGCCCATGGCGCCACGGCCAGGATGGCCGCACAAGTCAGGATTCCCTCCTCGAAGCACTTCTGCACCGCTAAGACGTTCGAATACGACATGCCCATATCGTCGCCGCGGACGATCAACCTGATCTCATCTGACAACGCGGCTTTGGCTTCAACCAAGGATGGGCGTGATCAAGCGATCAAAAATAAAAGGATTTCGAGCACATTAGCCCCATCCCAAATCAGTCTGAGCGGATTGGTTGCCTATTCTTTTTTCGATTCCCGGCTTATTTAGGATCTCGAAAAAAGTTAGCCTATAAGTCTACCTATAATGCTATAATAGAAGGCAACGCGTATCGTAAAATGAAGTGGGCGGCAAGGTGGGGGGAGAGGAGGATAAAAAAGGGACACATGGCCATGAAATCATGGACCAGATGTCCTTTTTCCTTGCCACCCAACAACGGCTTCTAAGGCACGATATATAAGTTTAAGCTATTATAGAGATTAATTAGTTGAGGCACGATGACGGATCTACATTATCGTCCTGCCGATGGGTTTTTTGGTGACGCCATTCCCTTCTATACTGGGGGCGCTTATCACGTCTTTTTCCTGAAGGCCACACGCGCTCACGTTGAAAGGCTTCGTTGGTCGCACATCGCCTCAAGGGATTTGGTCCATTGGGAGGAGCTGCCAGACGCGATCCTTCCTGGTGATGGCGATTGTCCCGACAGCGGGGGGTGCTGGACCGGTTCCGTGATCGAGGGAGGCGATGCATTTCATATCTACTATACTGGCTGGCGTCCCGGTGCCCCAACGCCACAGACGATATGTCATGCCGTAAGTGGCGATTTGGTTCGTTGGACAAAGGACGAACGAAATCCAATCCTCCTACCCGATGAACGCTGGTATGGGAAGACAGACTGGAGGGATCCTTTCGTGTTCTGGGATCCCAAGGGACAGTGCTACCTTATGTTGATCTGCGCGACAACCAATAGCGGCCCTGCCGCAAAGCGAGGGTGTATCGGATTGGTGAAATCCCCGGATCTTGAGCGTTGGGAAACCCACCCGCCTTTTTACGCGCCTCATATCAGCGGGCCAATGGAGTGCCCCGATCTGTTTGGATGGAAGGGACGCCGGTATTTGATCTTCTCCGAGTTCACCGAGGGGATGCAAACGCATTATCGCATCGCCGATTCCGAGGGCACTTCCTGGCGCGCGCCAGCATTCGATACCTTCAACGGTCAACGATTCTATGCTGCAAAGACGGCTGGCGATGAAGGGCGACGATTCGCCTTTGGATGGATCCCCACGCGAGAGGGCGAGAGTGAAAACGGCAAATGGCAATGGGGCGGACACTTGGCCATCCCACATGAGTTGAAGGTCGATGTGGATGGAAGCCTCCTCGTTCAGTGCCCAAAGGAAACCACCGAATTGCTACGATTTTCACAATTAACTGGCGAGCCTCCAAAAGCGCCCTTAGGCGTGATCGGCAAATGGAGCCTCGATGGCGATCGAATTCGCGGTGAACGGCGCGATGGGCTAACCTATTCCATCCTCCCCACCATCAGGGGGGAATTCGCGCTTGCGGGCGAAATCTCACACGAACCCAACACGCTCGCCTTCGGACTGCTCATCCGCACCAATGCGGATTTCTCTGCAGGCTACATGATTAGGTTTGAGCCGGCCAGAGGCCGGGTTGTATTCGACAGCTTTCCGCGAGCGGGCGATGCTCCGACGCTCGTTGAGCGCCCATTGCCCATGGCGCCCAACAGGCCAATGCCGTTTACCCTCTTTATCGAGAAGACCATTGTGGAAGCGTTCATCGACGAGCGCATCGCACTGTCTTGCAGGGCGTATGAGCGCCACGATGCGCCTGCCGGCATTTTTGTGATAGAAGGCGCCGCGAGATATGACGGATTGAGGGTGGCGCACATCGATTATTGATTTCGGAGGGCGTTGGCTCGACTTGCTCGATGGGCAAGTTAAGTTCAAATATATGTTGAGAGCCTCCCCGTTATAGAGGTTCGAATTGTGTTAGGTGGGGCCAGAAGGTTTTTCCCCAAGCTGAAGGTCGGGCCGGGGCTATACGCCTATAGGGGCAAAGGGAAATACAAAGGGCTGTCTCTTCAGCTCAGGGTCGAACCCGATGGCGGGGGGGTTCTTGCAATCAATGCCAACACAGTGCTGTTCATGAACGAGACCGCTACGGCGCACGCCTACTTCTTCATCAGAGGCCTCACGGTGGAGGGTGCCGTCAAAGCGATCAAAGGCATGTATAAGGTGTCGAGGGAAGACGCCAGAAGGGACCACGAGCAGTTCCTATACACCGTCAACACCCTCGCCAAGACCGAGAAAGTGTGTCCCATATCGTATCTAGGAGTTGAGAGGATAGATCCTTTCAGCAGGAGTCACACCGCGCCCATCAGGATGGACCTAGCATTGACGTTCAGGTGCCAGAATGACTGCTTACACTGCTACGCAGGTGGGCCCCGAGAAACGCCGGAGCTCTCGACGTCCGATTGGATCAAGGCGATGCAAAAAGTCAAAGATGCCGCGATATTCGTAGTGACATTCACAGGAGGCGAGCCAACGCTCAGGGATGACCTCGCAGAGCTCGTCAGATACACGCAGGAAAATGGCCTCGTGTCAGGCCTCGTGACCAACGGCAGGAGGTTGTCCGACAAGGGATACGTTCAGACCCTTTCAGACGCTGGCCTGGACTTCGTGCAGATCACGCTAGAATCGCATCTCCCTGAAGTACACGATAAGATGACCTGCGCGCCAGGAAGCTGGGCCCAGACCGTTCAGGGGATCAAAAACGTCCTCTCCTCTCAGATATACGTGTCCACCAACACGACCCTGACCAGCCTAAATGTCGACCACGCCCTGCAGACCCTGGAGTTCGCGAGGGAGCTCGGCGTGAAGGACTTTTCGTGCAACAGCCTGATATATAGCGGCAGGGGGATATCCTCAAGCGAATCACTAGCTTTGCCT